>ERZ1034984.77-NODE-77-length-108398-cov-8.871408_pt1 | contig 108398 bp, 111 predicted proteins | sample MGYA00520589_ERZ1034984 | MGnify/ENA primary metagenome ERZ1034984 (study PRJEB33766, sample SAMN09781790) | gut metagenome | biome: gut microbiome | host: Homo sapiens | place: Madagascar | study: EMG produced TPA metagenomics assembly of the PRJNA485056 data... | reverse complement strand
ACGTCGGCAATATTGGTGCGCTCGTGGGCCAGCAGGTGCTTGGCGTAGGTCCAGCCCTTGTTTTCTTCGCCAATGAGCTGGTCGGCAGGTACTTTGACGTTGTCAAAAAACACCTCGTTGACCTCGTGCTCGCCATCCAGCAGCTTGATGGGGCGCACGGTCACACCGGGGCTTTGCATGTCAATCAGCAAAAAGCTGATGCCGGTCTGCGGCTTGCCTTCGGTGCTGGTGCGCACCAGGCAGAAGATCCAGTCACCGTACTGACCAAGCGTGGTCCAGGTTTTCTGTCCGTTGACGATGTAGTGGTCGCCCTGGCGCTCGGCGCGGGTCTTGAGGCTGGCCAGGTCCGAGCCGGAGCCGGGCTCGGAATAGCCCTGGCTCCACCAGACTTCACCGCTGGCAATGCCGGGCAGAAAGCGCTGCTGCTGCTCGGGCGTGCCATAGGCCATGATGACGGGGGCCACCATCACCGGGCCAAAGGGCACGATGCCAGGGGCACCGGCTTTGGCCAGTTCTTCGGCAAACAGGTGCTTTTGCACCGCATTCCAGCCGGGGCCGCCAAACTCCTTGGGCCAGCCATAGGCCAGCCAGCCTTGTTTGCCCAGGGTCTTGGCCCAGCCTTGCAGGTCTTCGCGGCTCAGGCGCAGGCCACTGCGCACCTTGTGCGCCAGTGTCGGGTCCAGATGGGCATTGATCCAGGCGCGTACTTCTTCGCGGAAGGCCTGTTCTTCGGGCGTAAATGCCAAATCCATGCGTTGCTCCTCTTGATGGCGTGCCGGCGCTGATATCCGGCTGCCTCTGAGAGCTTGCGCCCCTGCGGCCTGATACGCCACAGGGGGAATGCGGAGCAACTGTCGCCTAGGTGCCTGATGTGCGTCAGTTGTTCATGGCATCCAGCAGCTGCTGCACCTGGGCTTCCAGTGCCTGCACGCGGGCTTCCAGCTCGGCCATGCGTGCGTCCTGATCGGCATTGGCCGGGGCGCTGGCTGCCACAGCAGGTACGGAAGGCGCACCGCACAGCAGTTGCGCCCAGCGTGCCTCGCGTGCGCCCGGTGCCTTGGGCAGCAGCTGCACCAGCGGGCCACCTTTTTCTTCGCTGCGCGATTGCAGCTCGTCCAGAAAGGCTTCGACCGAGCCGGTGTCGGCAAATTTGTGCCAGCGCTCGGCATTGGTGCGCAGCTCAGCCGCCGTCTGCGGGCCGCGCAGCATCAGCAGGCCCAGCAGGGCGCTGGCCTGGCTGGGCACGCCAAAGACGCGCTCAAAGTTGTGCTCCCAGCGCATGGCACGTTGACCGCTCACTTCCATCACGAGGGAGCGCTCGCGCAGGCTGTCCAGCGCGCTGAGGATCTCGGCCTCACTGAGGCTCATCACCGGGTCGCGGCTGGTCTTCTGGTTGCAGCCGCTGGCCAGACTGTTGAGTGTCATGGGGTAGCTGTCCGGCACGGTACGGGCTTTTTCCATGAGCGTGGCAAGCACGCGTGCTTCGGTCGGGGACAGCGGGTGTTTGTGGAGGTCAATGGTCATGGCAGGGATAATCGCGGGGCAATGAAAAACATCGTGATTTTGATCTCAGGCGGCGGCTCGAACATGGCAGCCATTGTGAAAACAGCCCAGCAGGAAAACTGGCAGCAGCGCTATGGTGCCCGTGTGGCAGCTGTGATCAGCAACAAGGCTGATGCCAAGGGGCTGGTGTTTGCCAAGGAACATGGCATTGCCACCGAAGTGCTGGACCACAAGCAGTTCGACAGCCGTGAGGCCTTCGACGCCCAGCTGGCCGAGGTCATTGACCGCTACGAGCCCGCACTGGTGGTGCTGGCCGGCTTCATGCGTATTCTCACCTCCGGCTTTGTGCAGCATTACGCAGGCCGCATGGTGAATATTCACCCTTCGCTGTTGCCTGCATTCACTGGCTTGCATACCCACCAGCGTGCGATTGAGGCGGGCTGCAAGTTTGCGGGCTGCACCGTGCATGAGGTGACGGCGGAGCTGGACGTCGGCCCGATTCTGGACCAGGCTGTGGTGCCTGTGCTGCCGGACGATACGGCCGATACGCTGGCCGCACGCGTGCTCACGCAGGAGCACATCATTTATGCACGCGCCATTGCCGCGTGGCTGGAAAAGCACTGAGGCGGTCTTAATCCGGGCGCATGGCATCGCCCAGCAGGGGCGTGCCAGCAGCGCTGACGGCCTCGGCTGCACTGTTGCGGTCTTCGGCGCTGCGGTTCTGGCTGAGCTTGAACTTGGCCTCGATGCGCTCGATCACGACCTCGATGCCGACGATGTGGGCCAGCATGGCGTCCAGATAATCCGGCGGCGCATCCTTGATCTTCCACGGGCCTGCAGCCTGGGGCAGGGCAGACTGGGCGCGAGCTTCGTGCGTGCGCGTGAGCTTGCCAACGGCGCCGAGCACCCACTTGCGGTCATCGTGCAGCCGCACCGTGCCGTGCACATGCACCACGCGATAGTTCCAGGTGGGCACCTGCCGATGCGTAGTGTGTTTGCTCGGATACCAGTTGGGCGAGACATAGGCCTGCTCTGCCTGAAAGATCACCAGCACCGCCGCGCCATCGTGCAGCTGGGTGCACAGCGGATTGGCACGTGCCACATGGCCGATCAGGCGTGCGGGGCCGCCTTCGGGCATTTCCAGTTCCCAGGGAATGTGGTTGGCATCCAGCCCGCCGCTGTGCAGATGCACCAGCGCACCCAGCGGGTACTGGCGTATCAGTGCAAGAGCATCGGTATGGCTGGCGGCAAAGTGGGGTGGCAGGTACATGTGGGCAGTCAAGCAAGTGCCATGCCGCAAGCTGTTACTGCGGGTCTGCCGTGACGGACAGGCCGTCCGGCCCGCAGTGCGTCTGGTCCTTGGCATTGGTGGTGCAGGTGATGCCGGGCATGTCTTCCAGCTCCTTGATCACCTGTTTTTCGTGGGCAGTGCAGGCTGCCAGCAGCAGCGTCAGGGGCAGGGCAAGCACAAGCGTGGGGCGCAACATAAAAAATCCTGTTCAGTCAGAAGATGGGCAAACCAGCTGCCAAGCGGGCAGCCGTGGCTGGCATGGTATCAAGCTGTAGCTGCGTCACTGTCGGCGCAGCGCGCAAAGCGGGGCTGTTCTACACCGTCAATCACCACGGTTTCATTGAACATGGCGGCTGGGCGCACCCACAGGCCTCGCTCGCCGTACAGGGCGCGGTACAGCGTCATGGGCTCCAGTGTTTCGCTGTGGCGCACGGTGTCCATCACCTGGTACAGATTGCCTTTGTAGTGGCGGTACAGGCCGGGCGGGGTGACGATCAGGGGCGGCAAATGGGCGTCAGACATAGAGTGCTTTCAAATTAATAGCTTCTAGCGCTTGTGTAAAAAGGGTTTTACATAGAAAACCATTCAAAAACAAGCAAATACAAGCGCTGGCAGCTATGTTTATAAGAGATGTGCAGCATCCAGCGCCGTACCGGGATTTGGCAGCAGTGGGACAATAGGGGCTATGCATCCCAAAGCCCTTCTCGACGCTTGCGCCGAACTGGTCAAGCTGACCCTCCAATTCCAGCACCCGGCTGATGCCGTGGTGTCTCGCTATTTCCGCGACCACCGCAATCTTGGTCCCCGCGAACGTGCCACGTTGGCGGAGACCGTCTATACGGTGCTGCGCAAGAAAACCCTGTTTGAAGCACTGGCCCGCTCCGGCTCCGGCCCCAAGGAGCGCCGTCTGGCCATTCTGGGCTTTCACGCGCCCCGCAACTTTCTGCAGGCTGCGCTGAGCGATCAGGAAGCCAAGTGGCTCAAGGACTGCGACGCGGTCAAGCCCGAAGAGCTGCTCCCCCAGCATCGCCACAACCTGCCCCAGTGGATGGCCGACAAGCTGCAGGCCCAGGTGGGCGATCAGTTCGACGCACTGGCCGCCAGCATGCTCGAGCCCGCGCCGCTGGACCTGCGCGTGAACGCGCTGAACGCCAAGCGCGACGCTGTGCAGAAAGAACTGGCCAAGGAAGGCATCAAGGCCGAAGCCACGCCTTTCTCCCCCTGGGGCCTGCGTGTGCAGGACAAGCCTGCGTTGACCAAGCTTGAAGCCTTCAAGGAAGGCCGCATTGAAGTGCAGGACGAAGGCTCACAGCTGCTGGCCCTGCTGCTGGACGCCAAGCGCGGTGAGATGGTCGTGGACTTTTGCGCCGGTGCCGGTGGCAAGACGCTGGCCATTGGCGCGCAGATGCGCAACACCGGCCGCCTGTATGCGTTTGACGTGTCGGCCCACCGCCTGGAAGCGCTCAAGCCCCGCCTGGCACGCAGCGGCCTGTCGAACGTGCACCCCGCAGCGCTGGCACACGAGCGTGATGAGCGCGTCAAGCGCCTGGCAGGCAAGATTGACCGCGTGCTGGTCGATGCGCCTTGCTCCGGCCTGGGTACCCTGCGCCGAAACCCTGACCTGAAGTGGCGTCAGGACGAAAAAGCCGTGGCCGAGCTGACGGAAAAGCAGCTGTCCATCCTGACTAGCGCAGCGCGCATGGTGAAGTCTGGCGGCCGTCTGGTCTATGCCACCTGCTCCGTGCTGCCTGAAGAAAATGAACTGATTGCCGAAGCCTTCCAGAAAGCGCACTTTGACTTTGTGCCGCTGGATGCGGGTGAAGTGCTGGACAAGCTCAAGGTGGAAAACGCCGCCGCTCTGTGCGCCGGTGGCGAAACCGGTACGCAATATGTACGCCTGTGGCCCCATGCGCATGAAACCGATGGTTTCTTTGCCGCTGTGTGGCAGCGCAAGTAAGCCAAGTCAATCCGTGCTGACACCGCAGATGTGCGGACGGCACTGAGCCAAGATCCCCGTGACCTTCTGGGTGCGGGGATTTTTTATAGGAAAGCGGCATGACCACTCAATACGAAAACCTGGCCACGCTGGATACGTGGAACGACTTTTTCAAAGTTGCTCCTGCAGACCTGCCCGCAGAGCCCCTGATGCGCGCGCGGCGCATGTCGGGCTTTATCCGTGGCCATGTGCTGCCAGAGCCCGCAGCAGCAGAAGTGCCAGCCAGTGATGCCACGGCAGGCAGCAGCAAAAAAACGGTGCGTGTAGCGCGCGAGTGGGTGCCCGCGCAATGGGGCTTTGTGCCCAGCTGGGTCAAATCTGCCAAGGATGCCAAGCTGCGTGCCCCCAAGCTGCTGGTGGCGCTCAATGAAACCGTGAGCACGGCGCAGGCCTTCCGTGAGGCCTGGCTGGCCGGGCAGCGCTGCATCATTCCCATGCAGGCTTTCTATGTGGATGACATGCGCACCGGCAAAGCCATTCCCACGCGCATTGCGCGTGTGGATGGGCAGCCCATGGGTGTTGCCGGGGTGTGGGACCGCTGGGTAGACCCCGAAACCGGGGCTGAACTGATGAGCTATGCCGTGCTGACCATCAACGCCAACAGCCATGCGCTGATGCGCCGCTATGGCCCGCAAGGGGCAGAGCGCCGCATGCCCGCCATTCTGGGGGAAGGCACGTATGACGCATGGCTCACCGCACGCCAGGAAAAAGCGCGTGAATTCATGCGTGCCTATCCGTCCAACTGGATGCTGGCCAATCCGGTGGAAAACAAAAAAGACAAATAAACGTAGCAGTGCTGGCGTCTAGGCGTCCTGCCCATCTTCCTTGCCGCGCAGGCGCTGCAGACCGGAGGTGGTAGAGCTGCGTACCTGCGAGGCCGCGTTCTTGACGCTGTCTGCCGCAGCCTGCGCCGTGCTCAGCACGCCCTGCTTGATACGGCCATAGACGGCCTGTGTCACCTGCGAGCCCGATTCCTTGACGATAGCGCCCAGCAGCTGCGCCGCACGGCGTGTGCTGCTCTGGCGAATCTGTGCGCGCTGCGGCGTGTGCTCGGGGGCGCAGTAGGCATCGGCAATCAGGCCTACGCGCAGCGTCAGAAACGCATTGGCTGCGCCGCTGGCCAGGCTGTTGGTCAGCAGATTGCCCATGGTGCCCAGGCCGGGAATGCTGCCCAGTGCCGCTGGCGTGGCGGACTGCACGATGGGGGCGGTCAGCTCTGCAAAGTCCACATCTTCCAGGCTGCTGGCAATCAGCATGCAGGCGCCCACATTGCCGTACAGATAGCTGATCTGCCGCAGTGAGGGGCGCAGTCCATAAATGCGCGCAATGCGCCACACCAGCTGCACCTGGCTGCATAGCACCACCAGCGCATCAAGCTTGCCGTTTTGCAGCAAGGCGGTGCTGACCAGCACGCTGGCTGCCGCGCGGCGGGTCTGCGCTTCCGCATCCGCACGCAGCAGCTGCAGCGCCTGGTGCACGGCCTCTTCAGAATCCAGTGCCACGCCAGACAGCCGCGGCAACCGGGCCAGGTGGGCGCGCAGGCGTTGCTGGTACTCCTGTGCCGCAGCCAGATCGCCATCGTCGGGGTAGCGCAGGGCCGCTGGCAGGCGCAGCAGCCAGATGCTGGGCAGCAGCACCGTGGCCACCAGCAGGGCCAGCAGCACCCAGAACAGCCCGATGCCAGCGCCTGCGTGCAGGCGGTCCGCAGCATCGGCCAGCTGGCTGATCATGGCAATGGCAAAAACGCCGCACCAGCCCACAAAGAGCAGGGCGCAGCAGACAAGCAGGCGAGAGGTCCAGGAAGGCATAGCAGGCAGTGTAGCCAAGCATGGCCGCGTGCGTGTGCGCCGGGAAACTGCACCAAAACCCTGTGTCTGGAAAGACATTGGAGCGTGCGCTCACTGGTGTGATTCGTGCTTCAGGTACGCTGTTTCCTCGTTTGACAGCATCATGACCATGTCCATACCTTCTGCACTTGCTTCGAAGATGGCGGCAGCGTGGCAGCCCTGCGGCGCCAGTTACGTGGCGGTGTATGGCACGCTGCGTGCAGGCGCGACCAATGACATTGCCAGCCTGCGGCCCGGCATTGCCATGGCCGGACACACCATCCTGCAAGGTACGTTGTATGACTTTGGCTGGTATCCGGGGCTGCAGCTGCAGGGCCAGCAGCCAGTGCTGGCCGAGGTCTATCCGCTGGACCCGGTGCTGGAGCGTGTGCTGGATGCCTATGAAGGCGTATGGCCCATGGATACCGGTGAATACATCAAGCGCCTGGTAACGACCGATGTACAGCTGCTGGCAGGTGGTGTGCAGCGCCTGCAGGTACTGGTCTATGAAGCGCAGGCTGAGGGCGCAGCCCATTGGCCCACAATTGATGCCAGCGACTGGCTGAGCTGGAACCGGGCCCGCCAACCTGAGGCCGCAGGCTAATGCTGCTTTGAAAAATGAAGCGGTTAGCGCTTGGAAATACTGGTTTTCAGAGGTATTCCATTCTGAAAATCAATAAACACAAGCGCTGAAAGCTATTAATTTGATTGTGTCAGCGGTTTCAAGGCTTGGGCGCAGGGTGGTGCTGGCGAAAGAAGTCCCACTCATCCACTTCACGCCCGTCGGGCAGGATGCACAGCATGCGCTCGCCTTGCGGTGTCTTTTCCATACGCAGCTTGCCACCTTGCTGGATGCAGAACACCGAAGCCGGGTTGGCAATCTTGACGGGCTGGGGGGCCGCCGGTGTCTGCGCAGGTGATGGGTTGCCGCCTGATGCACAGGCGCTGAGCAGCAGGGCGCTGGAGGCAAAAACATAAATGGCTGGGCGCACGGCGCAGGTCTCCATAGGACAACAAAAAAGCCCGGAGCCAGTGGCACCGGGCTGCTGATGGTCAGCGGCGCCTTTGCGCGCGCGCTGCTTCATACAGGGGAAGCACCTTGGGTACATGGGCTTCCAGTTCCCGGATGCGCTCTTGACCTGCCGGGTGGGTGCTCAGAAAGGCGGGGCCATTGCTGCCGCCACTGGCCTGCAGCATTTTCTTCCACAGCGAAGAGGCATTGCGCGGGTCATAGCCTGCGCGGGCCATCAGCTCCAGACCAATCACGTCGGACTCCAGTTCCATGGAGCGCGAATTGGGCAGGTGAATCAGCATGCTGGAGCTGGCATCCATCAGCTCACCGGGCACACCGGTGGCCGCGGAAATGGCGCTGGTCACCAGCCCAGTCAGCGCCTTCTGGGATACCTGTTCGCGGGAATGTTCGCGCAGCGCGTGGGCAATCTCGTGCCCCATGACGGCGGCCAGCTCATCGTCTGTGAGCTTGAGCTTGCGCACGATGCCGGTGTACACGCCAATCTTGCCGCCCGGGGCGCAGAAAGCGTTGATCTCGTCAGAGTCAAACACATTGATTTCCCAGTCCCACTTCAGCGCATCGGGGCGGAAAACACCAACCTGCGCAATCAGATCCTTGCCGATATTGCGCACGCGCTGCGTTAGGGCAGCATCGTTGTTGAGCTTTTGCTTGCTGCGTGCATCAGCCGTCAGCTGCTGAAAACCTTTGGCTGCCTGGGCATTGACGGTGTCGCTGGAGACGATCAGCAACTGGCTGCGGTTCAGGCCAATCGCACCACCGCTGGTGGTGTTGGCGCAGCCTTGGATGAACAGCGCAGTGAGCAGCAAGCCTGCCCAGCGCAGCAGGGAGGAGGGGGCCTTCCAGACCATGTGTGATTCCTTTTTAACGTGCCAGAGCATGGCGCGGATTCAAACACAGCTGGCTATCACAGACAAGCAGCAAAAAGCCGCCAGAGGGCTGGCGGCCTGCCTATCAAAAGCAGCGTGGCGGGATTACTCGATGTTCAGCGTCACCGCCTTGTCCACGGGCTTCTTGCGCGCCAGGGTCAGCGTCAGCACGCCCAGGTCCAGCTTGGCGCTGGAGGCCGCCACATCAATCTCGTGGGGCAACTCCCAGCTGCGGCGCACCTGGCGGGGAGCATCTTCCACGCTTTGCAGATACACCATGTTGTCCTCCAGACGCAGCTGCAGCTGATCGCGGCGCAGCCCGGGCACGTCTACGGACAGGATGGTGGCTTCCTCATTGCTGGAGAAGCTGAAGTCACCATTGAGCTGCTGTACCGCTGCATTGGTGGCAGCCTGCATGAAGCGCTGCAGGGCAGCGTCAGGACGGGATACGTGACGGATGATGGGGGTTGCGAGAAACATGTGAAAACTCCTTTGTCTGTGTGGCGCTATCCGCGCTGTCATGCTTCCCAGATGTGTACCTCGCAGGGCATTTCAAGCACTTTTTTGAAGAAAATTTTTCGTTAAAAGCTCTTGAAAAGACGGTAAGTGTCGCTATTGAGCGGGAAATTTTCAGTGGACGTTGTTTTTAAATTCAGTGAGTCCGAGCTTTTTGAGCTGCCTGTGCGGCAGCGAACGCTAAGAATCTTCAGCCCCGGTGCATTTGAAATTTCTGAGCTGCCTGTGCGGCAGCGAACCGAACACGAACATCGGCGCTCGCCCCGCTCTTTTTCTGAGCTGCCTGTGCGGCAGCGAACTTCACGCCTTGGGGGCGTCGCCGGGTGGTGCATTTCTGAGCTGCCTGTGCGGCAGCGAACAGCTGATTGCCAGTTACGCAGCCATCCGTGATTTTCTGAGCTGCCTGTGCGGCAGCGAACGACGACGAAGACGCCCGCTCTGAAGCCCTGGTTTTCTGAGCTGCCTGTGCGGCAGCGAACCGCAAGCATGAACAAGAAACCTTTCCCCCTTTTTTCTGAGCTGCCTGTGCGGCAGCGAACGTGGTGAATATGTCTGCCAAGGAGCTGCGTGATTTCTGAGCTGCCTGTGCGGCAGCGAACATGCCGCGTGGCCGTGTTGAAGTCGCCAATGTTTTCTGAGCTGCCTGTGCGGCAGCGAACGGCTTGCACGGGCTGGAGCCGCTTTCCCTTCTTTTCTGAGCTGCCTGTGCGGCAGCGAACTTTCCTCTTTGCGAGTTTGGCCAAGGCGGCCATTTCTGAGCTGCCTGTGCGGCAGCGAACGACATTTGTGATTGGTTCGATGGTCTTAGTGATTTCTGAGCTGCCTGTGCGGCAGCGAACATGGGACAACTCCATCTTGTCCAGGTTCGCCATTTCTGAGCTGCCTGTGCGGCAGCGAACATGGGACAACTCCATCTTGTCCAGGTTCGCCATTTCTGAGCTGCCTGTGCGGCAGCGAACCAAGAGTTACGCGCGGATTCCGTGCGGGAAGATTTCTGAGCTGCCTGTGCGGCAGCGAACCCAGATCGCCCTGCGTGTGACCAGGTCGGAGTTTTCTGAGCTGCCTGTGCGGCAGCGAACTAGACCCAGACACTGGCACGGTCAAGATCGCATTTCTGAGCTGCCTGTGCGGCAGCGAACGCGGGCCAGCCTGTGTCTGCCGTGGTCAACATTTTCTGAGCTGCCTGTGCGGCAGCGAACATTTCATTGCGCGACACGTACCGGCAGCGATATTTCTGAGCTGCCTGTGCGGCAGCGAACGTGTCGAAGATGGCAATTCGAGGAGTAGTCATGTTTCTGAGCTGCCTGTGCGGCAGCGAACATGGCACCGAATGAAATGAGTGATGACGGCCCTTTCTGAGCTGCCTGTGCGGCAGCGAACGTGATCCTTCAGCTTGGACTCCCAGATCCTCTTTTCTGAGCTGCCTGTGCGGCAGCGAACGTCGTAAGACCGAGGGGGATCCCCTGCGCAAGTTTCTGAGCTGCCTGTGCGGCAGCGAACTTCACGAAGGACGTGGAGACGCCGGAAGCTGTTTTCTGAGCTGCCTGTGCGGCAGCGAACGATGACGTGCACGACATGCGCATCACCAGCATTTTCTGAGCTGCCTGTGCGGCAGCGAACACGGCCTCGGAACGCAACTACCTTACTGCACTTTTCTGAGCTGCCTGTGCGGCAGCGAACCATTCCGTGACGCTCAACGGGGCGTCAGGCTTTTTCTGAGCTGCCTGTGCGGCAGCGAACGGCTTTTGCTTGGCCCTGGACGGGGATCACAATTTCTGAGCTGCCTGTGCGGCAGCGAACCTGCCGAGCGACGACGAGCTGGCCGCGATGATTTTCTGAGCTGCCTGTGCGGCAGCGAACACAACGCTGACGAACGCCATCATTAGCTACATTTTCTGAGCTGCCTGTGCGGCAGCGAACTTCCGGCCAGCTCTGGCGTATTCATGCTCATTGTTTCTGAGCTGCCTGTGCGGCAGCGAACTGGAGTCTGGGGCGCACTTTGCCGTTTTCACTTTTCTGAGCTGCCTGTGCGGCAGCGAACTTGTACCAGTACAAGACGATTGGATTCGGTGCTTTCTGAGCTGCCTGTGCGGCAGCGAACATTCAGCAAAGATCGGCGGGGCAATCGTCCTATTTCTGAGCTGCCTGTGCGGCAGCGAACTCAACCGTCATCTGAGGGCGCTTGCTGTGCAATTTCTGAGCTGCCTGTGCGGCAGCGAACGCCTGTTCCTGCGCATATTCAAGCTTTGGCGCTTTCTGAGCTGCCTGTGCGGCAGCGAACGCTGGGAGGGGCATTACTGGCGGCCACCGGTTTTTCTGAGCTGCCTGTGCGGCAGCGAACCTTGACGGCAGCTTGTCTGTTGCGGTCAGCAATTTCTGAGCTGCCTGTGCGGCAGCGAACGTCGCCATCTGGTGTCACGCGCCAGTCGGTACTTTCTGAGCTGCCTGTGCGGCAGCGAACTCATCGCAAGCAGGCCCTGCACAGACATTGCTTTTCTGAGCTGCCTGTGCGGCAGCGAACTGCATTCGGTGCTGGCTCTGTGGTTACGTGGTTTTCTGAGCTGCCTGTGCGGCAGCGAACAAAGCGCTGCATGAACGCCTGCAGGTTCTCTTTTTCTGAGCTGCCTGTGCGGCAGCGAACGTTGAGCGCGGCGACGGCCTCGTGCTGTTCGATTTCTGAGCTGCCTGTGCGGCAGCGAACGATGCGTGGCTGGGCTATCCCGAACTGTGGCCTTTCTGAGCTGCCTGTGCGGCAGCGAACGGGAAGGCCGCGCAGGGTGGCGACGACGACAATTTCTGAGCTGCCTGTGCGGCAGCGAACATCGACGCCGAGCGTCGGGCGGCCTTCGTCAATTTCTGAGCTGCCTGTGCGGCAGCGAACCTGGTGCTGCAGCTGCAGGGCGTACTCTGGCTTTTCTGAGCTGCCTGTGCGGCAGCGAACAGATCATTGCGCCCCATCTTCAGCTTCTCTTTTTTCTGAGCTGCCTGTGCGGCAGCGAACGACCGGGGCACGCGGTGCGGAGATTGTGCAGATTTCTGAGCTGCCTGTGCGGCAGCGAACGCGGGAAAACTTCTTCTTGTAGTTCTCAAGGCTTTCTGAGCTGCCTGTGCGGCAGCGAACGCGATAGCCCGGGACGGCGATTCAACCGCGAATTTCTGAGCTGCCTGTGCGGCAGCGAACGCGGGACAGACGCCGCGCGGCGAGCGCCTCCATTTCTGAGCTGCCTGTGCGGCAGCGAACTTTCGTCGCGATCAAATTTGCGGAGACGAGTATTTCTGAGCTGCCTGTGCGGCAGCGAACTTTTCCTGCTGCTTCTGAGTGCCCTGCTGGCTTTTCTGAGCTGCCTGTGCGGCAGCGAACGGTGGGGTGTACCACGTGCGCGGCCGAACAGATTTCTGAGCTGCCTGTGCGGCAGCGAACCGCATCTTCGTGCTCAGGGACGGCAATACGCTTTTCTGAGCTGCCTGTGCGGCAGCGAACTATACGTTCGATCTTGAACTCGACCTCGTGCTTTTCTGAGCTGCCTGTGCGGCAGCGAACTTTGTCTCTGCGGGCCAGCCCGTGTCTGCTGTTTTCTGAGCTGCCTGTGCGGCAGCGAACTGGAAGCACGACCCGGATTTCAAACCGATCAATTTCTGAGCTGCCTGTGCGGCAGCGAACAAAGGCAACAGCAGCTTTTCAATGGTGTAGAGTTTCTGAGCTGCCTGTGCGGCAGCGAACTCGATATTTCGGCGAAGGCTGGTCTCACCACTTTTCTGAGCTGCCTGTGCGGCAGCGAACTCATCCAGCGCAGCTCCAGGCTGCCGGGGGCATTTCTGAGCTGCCTGTGCGGCAGCGAACACGCTGCGCAGGCGCTGGATGCGCTGGCGCACTTTCTGAGCTGCCTGTGCGGCAGCGAACTGATGGCCGCTCTGTTCTTGGTGCTTCTCTTTTTTCTGAGCTGCCTGTGCGGCAGCGAACAGAAAGAACTCAACCGCTGGGCTCACTGGAAATTTCTGAGCTGCCTGTGCGGCAGCGAACGATTGCTTCGCGCATGGTGCTTGTCTCCTCGTTTTCTGAGCTGCCTGTGCGGCAGCGAACTCTGGAAGCGCGGCATCACGCCCCCTCCCTTTTTTCTGAGCTGCCTGTGCGGCAGCGAACGAAACGGTCTATCGTGGACAGGATGCGATCAATTTCTGAGCTGCCTGTGCGGCAGCGAACTGGTCAAAAGAGGTTTCAACGACCTGAACAGCTTTTCTGAGCTGCCTGTGCGGCAGCGAACCCTACGACACCGCCGCGCAAGCCCTTGGAATATTTCTGAGCTGCCTGTGCGGCAGCGAACAGTAGCAGCAGAGGCTGTACCTACGGGGGCTATTTCTGAGCTGCCTGTGCGGCAGCGAACGATCTCGACCTTTTCAGGGAAAGGATTCGGACTTTCTGAGCTGCCTGTGCGGCAGCGAACTTTGAGCATGGAGCGCGTCTGTATGTCCTCTTTTTCTGAGCTGCCTGTGCGGCAGCGAACTAACAGCACCGGCCCCGCCTTTATTTTTATATTTTCTGAGCTGCCTGTGCGGCAGCGAACTTTTTTCTCGGCCCATCGAGCCGAGCCGTGCATTTCTGAGCTGCCTGTGCGGCAGCGAACTCATCATCCAGCGCGATGCCGTACACATAGAATTTCTGAGCTGCCTGTGCGGCAGCGAACAGGGTATGGCGCGACTGTTGGCTGCGTGATCTTTTCTGAGCTGCCTGTGCGGCAGCGAACTTCCCCAAGCGATCAAGCTGCAAAAGTGGACTTTTCTGAGCTGCCTGTGCGGCAGCGAACTTGTTGCCATGGTTATGCCGCTTTCTTAATGATTTCTGAGCTGCCTGTGCGGCAGCGAACGATTGAAGCCTTGCCAGCGCGGTATGATGAGATTTCTGAGCTGCCTGTGCGGCAGCGAACCTGCACATGGCGTCATTCACCGCCAGAGTGCTTTTCTGAGCTGCCTGTGCGGCAGCGAACGAAGAGCCTGAAATCTTTGTTCCCGATGGTGTTTTCTGAGCTGCCTGTGCGGCAGCGAACGCCTCGGGGCGTTCGTGGTGTTCGTGATGACTTTTCTGAGCTGCCTGTGCGGCAGCGAACTTTATATAACGCGAGTAGCCGGCAAGGGCGGTTTTCTGAGCTGCCTGTGCGGCAGCGAACCCCGTGATACGCATGGGGGCTGTATCTCAAATTTCTGAGCTGCCTGTGCGGCAGCGAACGGAAACTCGACGACCCAGCCGCCACGCAAGCGTTTCTGAGCTGCCTGTGCGGCAGCGAACGAAGAGCCTGAAATCTTTGTTCCCGATGGTGTTTTCTGAGCTGCCTGTGCGGCAGCGAACGCCTCGGGGCGTTCGTGGTGTTCGTGATGACTTTTCTGAGCTGCCTGTGCGGCAGCGAACTTTATATAACGCGAGTAGCCGGCAAGGGCGGTTTTCTGAGCTGCCTGTGCGGCAGCGAACCCCGTGATACGCATGGGGGCTGTATCTCAAATTTCTGAGCTGCCTGTGCGGCAGCGAACGGAAACTCGACGACCCAGCCGCCACGCAAGCGTTTCTGAGCTGCCTGTGCGGCAGCGAACAAAGCTTGGGCCGGGCTATGAAGAGGAGAAGATTTCTGAGCTGCCTGTGCGGCAGCGAACGCCTTAAGCCTTGCGAACGCCGCGCTTGCCGATTTCTGAGCTGCCTGTGCGGCAGCGAACATTGCTAAACTCTTCCTGGTCGAGTTCTTCCTTTTCTGAGCTGCCTGTGCGGCAGCGAACCCATCCAAATCGTCGGCATTGAACTGAGTGAATTTCTGAGCTGCCTGTGCGGCAGCGAACTCGAATCTTCTTTCTCTACCCAATTGTTTTTTAAAGAATCATCCTCCCTGACAAGAGAAACAGCCTTTTTCAAGACTGCTCTCTAATTGGTTGATTTTTAAAGCCCTGCAATCAGCGCTTTAAAAAGGGTCAAAACCAGGGGATGCTGGCTCCCTGACTGAGCCCATAGGTGTTAAAGCCGCCAATTACAGGCTCGGACAGCAATGACCCATGCTCCACAAACAAGGCAAAGCTTTGGCTGGTGCTCTGACTGCGCAGATGGGCATAGGGCAGATCTGGCTTGCGTTCTACATGGTCGGGAATGGCCTGGGCCACCTGCTCTGCCGTTTCTCCCTTGCGCTGCATGCGGCGGCGGCGCAGGCGCTCCACGCTGGTTTTGAACTGGCGGCGGCGTACCACACGGTGCGTGCTTTGGGCAGGTACGGGGGCTAGCGCTTTCACGGCAATGTGGTCACGCATGCCTTTGAGCCAGTCCAGCGCCATCAGGCCCTGAAGTTCCGCCTCTGAGCCGTGCAGGCGCAGCACGCTGCCCAGGGTGCGTTGGTGCAGCGGTGCATCCACATGCTGCGGGAAGCTCACGCCGATGCTGCTGGACTGCAGTTGCACCAGCGCGCGGTGCAGCTTGGACAGCAGCGCACCCATCAGGTGCGTGTGGCTGAACTCCGGGTCTGGCAGGATGGTGATGTCGATGTAATGTGTGGTCATGGTGAATGTACCCGTCAGCTCGCATCACCAAACACGCCGCCGCGCATCAGCACGGCCATGACAAAGTGCTGCTGCTCCGCCGGTGGCACCTGGTCTTTCAGCAGCCAGTTGTCCAGCAAGCTGTAGAAGTCCATCTTCTGCTTGGGCTGGCGATAGGCCTTGCCCTGCGTGGTGACGGAGCCATAGGGCTCCACGGCAATCGGGCCCAGCTCTGCTGCGCCTTCGTACCAGGTGTCAATGGTGCGGATGGCGTTGCCAATCTTTTGCGAGTGGATGGCAGCCACGCCATCCACGTCGTACAGCGTTTTGCTTTTGCTGCCTTTGCCTTTGTCCAGAATCAGCTCCTGCGAGGGGAAGACTTCCTGCCCTGCACCCATGCGCACAAAAGCGGTGACTTGCAGCAAAACGTGACGCGGGCCCGCCAGCCCGTCGGCAATGACAGCACCCAGCGCCTTGATTTCTTCGTTTTCTATAGCATTCAGCGCCCGCAAATTCAGCGTCAGCGCATCAAAAGACCATATTTGTTCAGGCTTTCCATCCTTCAGCAGTGCGACCTGGACTTCCACCTCTTCCGCTCCTTGGCGGTTGCGCCACAGAAAGCGGCCATTGGCCAGGTTGGCGGCGTAGCGGTTGGCCAGCTCGGCAAAGCCATGCTGCTGCACATAGCCCTGCACCACTTCTTGCAGCTTGGCCTGGTACTCGGCACTGTTGCAGGCCGAGGGTGTGCCTGCTCCGGGCAACACGCGCAGGGTGAACTGCACTTTCAGGGTGTCGGCATCAGCAGGCAGTGCCGCCACATCCACGGTTTGCAGATTGGGGTTTTCAATGGCAGCGTCGAGCTTGGCGGGGTCCTGATCCTTGGTTTTCAGGCGGTTGCTGATGGTGCCGCGCACCGACTTGGTCTTGATGGTGATAGGCGTCCAGCGCTCGGAAGCAGCGCGCTCTTCCCAGTTGCCTGCATGGAAGATGGCATCGGATGGGTCGAGCTTGCGTTCAAAAGCCAGTACGGAAGCGGTTTGCAAAGTCTTAGACATGGTGAGAATTCCTTATCGGTTGATGGTTGGAAACATGAGGTTCAAGCGGTAAAGGCTTAGGCCTGTGTACTTAGTCGTCTTCCACAAAGTCGTCCTCCTCATCGTTCATCCAGTCATCGGCATCCGGGGTGTGCTGCGCTGGCGGCTGCATGGCCTGGTAGGCATTGCGGCAGCGGTACAGGCCTGCGGCCTCGTCTGTTTCTGCCCACCACAGCAGCTGTTCCAGACGCTCCAGACGGTGGGGGCTGATCCACTCACCGATGGAATACACCGACTCCACAAAGCGCACGGGCGTGCGCGTGTCCCGTGCATTGCGCACGCTGCCGGCGTCATGGCGAGGCGTGAGCGCGGCATAGCCCACGGGGATCGGCACCAGCCAACCGCCACGAACATCTGTTTTCTTTTTGGGCCGAAACGGGTCTTCCCACCGTACCTTGCCGTCTTCCTCCACAGACTGGTAGTTGAAGCGCGCGGCATGCAGCCAGGCGTCGAGCAAGGTGGCATCCGGCTGGGCGGCGCGCAGGTGTTGCAGGCGATCTGCCAGCACATCGTCGCGTGCCACCAGCGCAAAGCCGGGCAGCCACTGCCGCCGCCAGCGGCGAAAGTCTTCGGCACGCTGCTGCGCAGTGTCAGCCAGCTGCTCCAGCCAAGGGCGCACCCGCTGGCCCGGCATGGGTTGGGACGGTAGCAGCGTGCCACCGGCCACACGCATATTGGCAAGGATCTGGCCAATCTGGCTGGCCCACTCTGCGCGCTGCTCCGGGTGGTAGAGCCCGGCAGGTGCAGCGCCCGGCTGCATGGCAATGCTGAACACCAGCGTCAGCCGCAAATGCATGCGGCCTTCTTCGACGATGGCGGCTGTGCTGCCGTCCTTGTCCACCGGATTGCGGGTCAGGTTGAAAGTTCGCACATACCCGGGATTGGTCTGCTCCTGATGGTGGTGGCAGATCACCCCCACCTGCAGCAGCCGCAGCGGTATCTGCACCTGTGCCAGCTTGCGCTGCAAGGCCCACATCAGGCCCATAAAGGCCGTGATGGAAGGAAAACCATGGGTCAGCGGGCTGGAGATGGCGTTGGCGTTTTGCACCCTCAGATGGGGCAGCACCAGAAGGGCTTGGGCCTGGGTCGTGCTCATGCTGCCACCTCCCGTTTGCTGAGCCTGCGGCGCAGGGAGTGCAGATGTTCCCGGAAGCCCTCTTCATCCGCCAGCAGCTCTTTGGCCCAGGCCCGCGCTTCGATGTCGCCCACAGGCAGCCGGTCTTGCAATTGCTGGTTCAGCCAGCGACCAAAGCGTTTGCCGATTTCCGTGGGCCATTCCAGAGCCAGCCACTCCTGCGCAAACGGTTCTTCTTCGGGCAGCTCTGCACGCAAGGGGTCCAGCCAGAGCTGTTCTGCACGCGCAAGCTTGGCAAAGCGCGGTGCTTCCCGTGTCCAGCCGGGTTGCAATTGCTGCAGCTCACCGGCCAGTGCCGCCAGCTCATCAATCAGCCCATCCACGAGCGTTTCTCGCCGCTGGCGTGTCTCCAGATTGGGATCGGGGTCTGTCGTCAAAAAATCGCGCAAGGCTTTGACGCCGCGGCGGACTTCCGGGCGCGCACCGAACAGCCGGTCAAAGACCGATTCCGTGTTGACGGGCAGGCGCTGGGAGCTGGCAGTCCACACCGGCGGCAGTGAGGAGAGCAAATAGTTCACCCCGCCGCGTTCACTGTTGAGCTGTGAAATGTTCTGAGGCTTGGTGCCCCCGAGCTTTTGCACGGCCAGATCGCGGTATTCGCAATACACACCGTCATGGTGCTTGCGCTCTTTCCTGGCTTGACGAGCCGCCTTGTTGGCTTCGCCAAAGCGGTGCTCCTGGATGGTTGCATGCACCGCATGCGCCAGCGAGGTGGCATACAGCGGAGCCAGCAGCTCGTACTGCGCATCATCGCTTGCATCCTCCCCCACCAGCCAGTACAGCTGCTTGGCATGGGTATGGCTGCTGGGCCCTTCTGAGCGCGCCTCGGTCAGCGAGACAAAGGCATCACGCAGCTGCTGCGCGGTTGCAGGGTCATCGCCCAAGGCCTGTACGGCCTCTGTATCTGCAGCCTGCAAGGCAGACAGCAGGTTTTGGCCTTTCACCTCCAGCTTGAGCAACTTGTATACATCGAGGGCGGCGGCATCCCCTACAACGTCAGCTGCGTAGCGGTGTCCGAGTACATGGCTACCAATGTCCCGGAGCTTTGGCAAAGCTTCCAGTGCAACAAACAAGTTCGTGCCTTGTGCGTCTGGATGAATTGCTTTCAGCGAATGAGTAACCGACTGAATTCGCTTCACGCGCTTGGCTGCATCACACAGCCAAACCTCCGGCTGATACTTGGAACGCAACTCTTGCCGTTGCTCCTGATAGCTCAAGACCTTGCCTGATCTATCTGCCTTTAACGGTTTATTTTGTTGCTCGGCTTTATCAAGTTGCTCCAGCTTGGCCTGCAAACGTCCCTGAATGAACGCCTGAATGGCCGCCTTGAAGCTGGCGTGCTCCGGTATGGCTTCTGTGTCTGCCATGGGTTCTCCTCCTTTGCATCTTCTTTTGTCATGCACTCCCTGAACGACTCAAGCCTAGCGCTGCATGCCAACACCAACCTTGCTTGGCCTGCGGCAGGCTGACCGTGGCGTAGCGCTGGGCGCATTGCTCCAGGCTCCAACCCCGTTCCTGTGCCTGGTCACGCAGGGCCTGCAGCAGATCCTGCTGCAGCCAGGGCTGCACGCTGTGCAGGGCATCTGGAATGAGTTGCGCATCGGCAATGCGCGTGAGCATGGTGGCGTCGTCACAGACGTAGAGCTTTTCACGGCGCCGGCCCTGATCGACCACGCGGTGCAAAAGCAGTTGTTCCCCGTCCTCGTCGGGCAGGAACACCACCTCCACATCCCGGCCATCGTCTGCGCGAAAGCGCTGGTACTGCGGCAGCACGCCTGTGAGCCACAGGCTTTGCGGCTGATGGGGATCGGGCTCATACCAGGCCAGGCTGGCATCGCGCTGCACGGGCGGTAGCTGCTCGCTGTCGGGTTTGCGCGGCAACATGGCATCGCGCATGCGGGCGTGTTCCAGATCCACCCAGTTGTCTGCGCCATCTGCTTTGGTTTTTTTCCTGCGCTCCACAATGCGTGGACGCGCATCCACGGGCCAGACTTCGCCCCATTCCTGCAATTGCCGCTGCAGCAGCGCAGACAGGCTGTGTGCGCTGAAGTGAAACGCTGCCGCATCCGCGGCATCCAGCTCAAAGCCCGGGCGGCAATAGGCGGCCTTTTCCGTGCGGTTTTCCCCTCGCAGCTCCAAGGCTCGGATATTGGTATCCAGCACCTCCACATTGACGTGTTGCACGGGCTGTACACGGTGTCTGCGCACCCGGCCTGCCAGCTGAATGAGCGAGCGCATGGACGAGGGCTCCACCACGGCCCAGTCGTAATCGTGGTCGCGCCCGACTTCGGTGACGGGGCTGCCCAGCACGATGAAGAGCTGATCCTGCTGGGGGCTGGCATCGATCAATGCACGGACCGAAGGATGCTGGAACACGGGGTCTGCACCGCCCGGCATGGGGCGGCGGTTGAGCACGGTGTCCAGATGCTGCTCGATGGTCGAACGCGCCAGCAGCGGGTACTGGGAGTGGTACACGCACAGATGCACTCGCACGCCGGGTGCTGGTGCGCCATGGGCGTACATGGCGCGCGCCACCTCATACAGCGGGCCAATGTTGGCCATGCGGACCAGGCCAAAGCTCACGCGCTTGCCGCTGACGGGGTCGATGCCATGGTTTTGCGTGACCTGATGCAGACTCCATGCGCGCTGCAGCAGGAATTGGGCAAATTCCTTGTGGCGCTGTTGTTCGCTCAGGCTGACGGCCTGCAGGGCATCGGGCAGTGCCACGATCTGCGCCAGGCGTCGTGGTGCTTCGTGCGCAGTCTGCGTCAGTTTGTCCACTCGCTTGCGCACGAAGGTGTCATGCGCATCCGCAAAATCACTGCTCTTGGCGCAGTCCTGCACCTGCTGGTGAAACTCATCCACCCACAGGCAGCACACATTGACCGGCTCATGGGGCCGCTCGCTGCGGTGCTTCTGGAACACGGCCCGGCCTGCACGATAGGCCCGGAACAGGCCCTGCACCAGCGCAGGCGGCAAGGTGGCCGAAGACAGCAGCACGCGGCTGCCCAGCAAACCGGCCCAATGCACCAGGCGGGTCAGGGCGGGCAGATCGGCCATGTCAAAGTCGTCAGGCTCATCCAGCACCAGATCGCTGGTCAACAGACGCAGCATGGGCGCAATCTGGCGGCCGCCGCGCAGGCTTTCGGTGGCAGGCATGAGGTGATCCACGGTGCAGACCAGCAGCGGCGCAGCAATCAGGCGTCGGGCATTGGCATCATCGGTCAGGCGCTCCAGCAGGGGATGGCGGTCATCGCCCTCATACAGCACTTGCCCGCCTTCATCGAGCAGCGCCTGGCTGGAGGCCGAGCCGGTGGCCTCTGCCTGCTGTTCCCAGTACTCGAACAGCTCACGGCTGGCTGCGCCACCTACCTGGATGGCCAGTTGCCCGTCACTCAGACCCAGATCGCGCTGAAAGCTGCGCCCGGTTTGCAACGTCAGCGTGCGCAGGCCAATGGCAAAGGCGCAGCGCAAGCCCAGGGCCGGGTCGGCCAGCGCGTTCATGATGCGGGCATTGCCCAGCGTCTTGCCGCAGCCGGTGGAAGCCATGTTGACAATGAATGCCCCCTGGCTGGCGGCACGCTGGCGCACGCTGCTGGCCAGATCGGCGGCCTTGTCCTGCCACTGGAAGCGCTCCTGGGCATTGCGTTTTTTCAGGCCCTTGTGGTTTTGCAGTGCGGGCAGGCTGCGCGCCAGGCTGGGCAGCGCATGGGTGATGGTGCAGGCATGGGCCTGCACGCCCAGCAGGTGTTCATCGAGGGTTTGATTAAAAATTGGCCTCCAGCGCTTATCTGGCGCGCCTTGAAAGCTATGGTTTTTTAAAGTATTGGCAAACAGCGGATAGCCCGGATTGCGGTATGGCTGACGCCGGAGTTCATCGCTGATGCTGGAGTAGTGGTGGTCGGCCAGCATCAGGCACATGCGGCTGATGTGCATGGTGAACGGGTCATGCAGGCAAGACGGCGTTCCTGCCTGCGGCAGCAGTGCCTGCAGCTTGCTCGCATAACGCGCGGCCTGCTTGCGCCATGCGGGCTGGGTCACGGGCAGGCCATGGGGGAAGTGCCAGTACGCCTGGAGGTCGTCTTTCGACACCTGCTCGCGTGGCTCGTTCCAGTCTGCATTGACCTTTGCCAGCAATTCGGCCAGCTCCGTGCGGTGAATGGACTTGGGCAAAGCACCGAAGCGGCGCCATGTGCTGTGCGGTTCGCAGCCCTCTGCATCATCGTGCTGTCCTTGGAGGTTCTCCACGGGGTTGCAAGGCAGGCGATGGTGCGTCAGCACCAGCCAGGCCACGGCCTGTGCCAGCGGCGGCATGCAGGCAAAGGGATGCATGGCGTATTTCTGCGTGAAATTCCAGTCGGCATCGGTCAGGCCATCGCGGTGCAGGTGTTGCAGCCATTGCGCTTCAAATGCTTGGGCATCGTTGGCGCTGTCTGCACAGGCCGCCAGCCGCTGCAGCCAACCGGCATCGTCATCTTTGCCCACAAAGGCCTGCAGCAATCGCACGCTCACCCATTCATGGCGATAGTGGTTGCGCTCCTGAACATGGGGCTGGTGCAAGCGCTTCTGGAACGCTTGTGTGGCTTTGCCCAGATCGTGCAGCAGGGCGGCCAGCGCCGTCAGCGCCGCAATCAGCGGCAGGTGGTGCCAGGTGTTCTCGTCCGCAGCGCGCAGCATGTCATGGCTGGTCGTGTTGGTGGGGGCGGCACCTTCAGCATTGAACTGGCGGCCATCGCCCACCACCCACAGCAGCTCGCTGTGGTCACGCCCCCGAATCCAGTGGCAGGCCACGGCGGTGTTCTTGCGCGCTGTCTGGCGCAAGAGGCGGCGTACCGTATCCAGTCCGGCCTGGGTGATGGACGTCTGCCAGGTGCGCTCACCACGCCGCTCGGCAAACTGATCCAGAATGCGGCGCGTTTCCGTCAGCGCCCGCTTGGTGCATTGGGAGATAAAGAGCACATTCATGGCTGCTCCTGCGCAGTGGTGGCACCCGCGGCAAGGCGGCCTGTCTGCAGGGCGATGGCCTTGAGGCTGTCAATCATGAAGTCCAGTGATGCAGAGCGTGTCAGCCCTTCGATGCAACCGCGGCGAAACTGCTGCTCGTCCTCACCGCGCATGGCAGAGATAAAGGCCTGCGGCAGGATCACGGCGTCTTTCACCAGATCGGCCGCATCAAACACCAGCCCACCGCGCCGGGTCTTGCCATGCAGCACGGCCAGCCCGTGCGGCAGACCCAGCACCCAGGTGGCCGTGGCGCCCAACCCATAGGCCAGGTAGTTGCCATGGTCCAGGAAGCGGTTGGCCGGGTCCGTTCCGGTGCCGCGTTTGGCACGGGTGAATTCACCATAGCCCACAGTGGCCGCCGCCAGCTTGAACAGGGCCTTGCTCAGGCGTGCTTCATCGGTCAGCAGCGCCACCACATCGGGCGCACGCTGGACCAGCGGCAGGAACTGCTCGACCAGTGTCTGCAGCTGATCGAGATCTACCTCAAAACCTGCTTCACGCAGGGCACGTGCCTGCCACTGGGTCTGAATGCGTTGCAGGCGCAGCGTCTGCAACTGTTTGGCGGCCTGCAGCCGCAGCGTCTGCAACTGTTTGGCGGCCTGCAGCCGCAGGGCATCGTCAAACCAGAACTGTACCCAGGCCTGCAGATATTCGGTGGGGCGGTATTCGCTTTGCGGCTGAAACCAGGCAACTTCCACGTCCACCTCGTTTGCACTGAACAGCGGTGTGCCGCCACCACCGCAAAAGCCCACCAGTACCCCGGCCTTGGCCAGCTCGCGCATGGCTGCTTGCGTGATGGATGTGCCCGTGCCCAGCAGGATGCTGGTGGTGTTGGCGATGGGAATGTTCCAGTAGAGGTTTTTCTTGCCTGCATCCGTCACATATTCCACGCGGCCGCCATTGACCAGGACGCGGCAATGCTCCAGGTAATAAATATTGGCGCGTGCGGAGTGCAGGATGGTTTTGAGATCCGAGTTCTTTATCTCCATACGGCTTTACTTTATGTGAGCCGAAATGAAATTGGTGAGGATTCAAGCCTTCTGCTGCTTTATTACAACTGGTGGATGGATGACGGTGAAAGAGCGCTGCAGACAAGAAAAAACCCACATGCCAAGGGCATGTGGGTTTCGAATCTGAGAACCGCTTGCGCGGCGTGACTGGTATCCCGGACAGGAATCGAACCTGTATCTATTTCTTAGGAGGAAATTGTTCTATCCATTGAACTACCGGGACATCGGCGCAGTTGATAGCTGTGCAGCAGCTTGGCTGCAGCAGGATCAGGGCGGTATTGTAAATGCCGTGGGCCTGCTGCCAGCCAAGTTTGTGCGTCAGCGATCAATCCTTGACCCGGGTGTAGATCAGATCGACCGCGCTGTTTTCGCCAGTCTGGGCGCGTAGCGTCAGGCGGCGTGAGAGGTCGTAGAAGATAAACAGCGTGCCCATGGCGCCGTTCAGGCTTTGTTCATAGGCCACATACAGGTCCTTGGACAGGCGCTTGCCCACGGTCAGTGCTGCGCCGCGTTCGCCGTCTTCGCTGGGGCCGCTGAAGCCAATTTCGTCAAAGCCCAGCTGGGAGGCAAAGTTGCCGCCGCTGCCACCACCGCTGAGCATGGCCAGTGCGGCCTGTTGCAGCAGCGCCGATTCCGCACCACCGCCCGAGGCACCGCGGCCCATGACAATCCAGGAGAGCTTTTCCGCATCGGACATCTCTGGGTCAGAGAACAGGGTGATGCGCGGGTTGTTGGCGCTGCCTGTGACCTTGACGCCGGCACGCACGTCAATGTTGGGGCGAATGGCCACGATGTCCAGCGCCGGGTTGTCATAGGGGCCGTTGAAGCGGATCGTGCCTTTTTCCACGTCCATCAGCTGTCCCCATGCGCGGTAGCGGCCATTGACGGTGTGAATTTCCCCGGTGATGCGAGGCCCACCGGAAATACTGAGTTCGCCCTTCAGGCGTGTGGTGATGCCGTAGCCCTGCAGCGCGAAGTCATCACCCAGATTCAGCTGCACATGCAGGATCGGTGGCTTGCTGACTTGCACGGAGCCTCTGGCCTGGGCGGCTTCGCGGGCGGCTTTTTCTGCTGCGGCCTTGCGGGTAGCGGCCGAGGTGATGTGCACGTCATCCCCCAGGCTGGGGGCTGAGTCGCTGGCCAGAATGATGGCTGCGCGATCAATGGTGAGCTTGCCATCCAGTGTGAACTGACCTTGCTCCAGCAGGGCCTTCAGGTCGCCACTGACGCTGAGCTGGCGGTCTGCACGCACCAGTACCTGCAGGTGGTCAGCTACGGCGCGCAGGTCCATGCGCAGGCCGGAGCTGCCTTCCGGAGCCAGTGGGTCATATTCAATGACGCCAGAGCCTTTGAGTGTGCCGCCGCTCTTGGGCGCTTTCGTCAGGTTGCCGCTTTGGCCGGTGATGCGGGTGCTGCTGCCTTCTCCGCCTTGCAGATAGATGTCGGTGATGTTGATGCGTGAGCCCTGCAGCGTGGCGCGCAGGTAGCCATCTTTGAGGTCAACGCCATCGAGCAGGGACTGCACGCTGAGCTTGTCTGCCTCGATCTTGCCGCGCCAGTCGGGGGCCTTGCGGGTGCCGAACAGGTCAAGGTCTGCCATGAGGCTGCCAGAGACACGCCAGCCGGGTGGTGCAAAAAAGGCCCAGACACCCAGGTTGGGCAGCGCGGCATCGATGGTGCCTGACAGTGGTGCACTGTCCGGCCAGACAATGCCAGCAGATGTGGTTTGCACCTTGCTGCGGATGTCTGCATGAATCTGTCCGGCGCGCTCGGTACTCCAGTGCAGCTGGGCGCGCACGTCTTTGTCATTCGCATCGAACAGCACGCGCATCTCCTGCACGCGTGCGCGAACGCCACGGCCAGCCGTGAAGGCGCGTGACTGTACCTGGGTGGAGTTGGGGCTGCGCTGCTCACTGGCGCCCGAACTGCGAATGACGGTGACGTTGGCTGCATTGCTGTCTTCGGCGGTGAAGCGGATGTCGCCGCTGGCGCGTTCGACCAGGGCATGGGCGCGCAGCTTGCCGCCAGTGGTGTCTACATCCCATTCGCCCTTGAACAGCAGATCGCCGCTGATGCCGATGGCGGCCAGCGGTGGGTGGTCGGGGTTCAGCACATCGGCCCACATCATGGGCAGATCGTGCAGGCTGCCCTTGCTGCGGATGGCCCAGTTGCCCTGCGCACTCTGGCGCAGGAGGACGGGTTCCCAGACGGCATAGGCCGCAGCTTCACCGGCATGTGCTGGGGGCTGTACGGTGAGCTTGCCCGCGCTGGTTTCGATGCTGGTGGTCTGCGTAGGGTTGCCGGTGGTGCGCTGCTGGATGCTCAGTGGCTCTGCCAGCTGCGCTTTCCAGGGCGTGGCGTCGCTGGGTGTCTGCCACTGTGCCTGCAGCTGGTTGATGCGGGCATACCAGTCCAGGGGATGGGCTTTGGCAGCTTGCTGCAGGCCCAGCACGGCAGCGGTCTGCAGGCGCAGGCTTTCATTGCCGACCTTGGCCTGCGCGCTCAGCTCGGTCTGCAGGGATTCAGGGCTGCCATCCAGTGTGAGCTTGAAATCTGCCAGGCTGGAGGTTGAGCCATCAGCGCTCTGGTAGCTCAGCTGTGGCACCTGCAGCTGTGCGTTCAGGTGCATCTGGCTGGCTTCGCGGGCAGCAGCAGGGTTCTGCAGCCGTTGCTGCAGCTTGCCCCAGCCGCCTTTCCATTGCAGTTTGGCCTGGGCATGGCCTTGCAGGCTGGCACCACCGAGCAGGTCGTGCATGCCGGTCAGTTGCTCCAGCCACTGCGTTAGCGTCTGCACGGCCTGGATGTTCAGCTGCAGCTGGCCCTGGCCTTCGGTGGGGCTGGTGTTCAGTGCCAGATCTGCCTGTGCGCCGGGCAGCAGGGCCTGCAGCTTGCCTTCGATGTGCTGGGTGTCGGTGTTAAAGCGGACGCTGGGGCTTTGCAGCGTGGTCTGCAGGGCTTGCAGATACAGCTGGTGCACCTGCAGTTCAGGTGCCTGCCAGCTGCCTTCCGCACGCGCAGCACCCAGATGCAGAGCGCCGCGCTGGCGGGCGTCAGGGGCCTTCAGGTCCAGCTTGAACTGCACCTGCTGGCTGGTGTCGCTGTGGGCCTGCAGGCTGCCAGACAGGGGGGCGCTGTCCAGTGTGCTGTAGAGCAGTGCGGGGTTGATCTCCGCAAACTGCACCTGGCCTTCAAACACCTGGCTGCTGGTATTGAACTGTCCCTGCGCCTGTACGTGGGCCGGGCCTTTGGGGCCAAGGTCGATACGCGCCTGCTCCAGTGTCCATTGCTGCTGGCCGTCAAACTGTGCCTGTGCGGTCAGATTGCGCACGGGCAAGGCCTGCTGGTCCCATGGCCCAGCCAGCGGGTTTTCTACGCTGGCCTGCAGTGCCCAACCATTGTCCCGGGGGCCAGCCTGCAGGCTGCCGCTGAGGTCAGTCTGCGGCCCATCGGGCAGGAACCAGGCGATGTTGATGTGCTGCAGCGTGGCATCTGCCTGCTCCAGCACCTGGGTGCTCCAGGGGGCAATGGTGGCACTGATGTCTGCCTTGGCGGCTGTCTGTGCCGCATCTGCTGCAGGCTTGTCTTCTGAAGCTGCCGCTGTGGTGGTGTCAGCCTGCGCCGTGATCTGCAAGCGCGCAGCCTCGGTAGCCAGTGTGCCCTGCACCTTGGCCTGGGCTTGTACCTTGAGGGTCTGTTCGGCATTGCCGGGCAGGCTGGTCTGCAGATGGCCTTGCAAAGAGGCTTGCAGCTGCATGGGGGCTGCACCTTGCAGGCGCAGCTGTGCCTCATAGCTGCCATCGGCATAGCGCAGGCTGCGCACGTCCAGCTGGTGTTCCTTGCCGGTGTAGCGGTACAGGGCATCCAGTGCATGGATTTCTATCTGTGGAGGGCCTTCCCAGATGAGCTGCTCGATATGTACGGGCAGATCAATGCGCACGGGCAGCTCCAGCGACTGCAGGGGCTCGGTGGGTGTTTCATCCTTGGGGCCTGGCGTGCTCTGGATGCGTAGCTGCTCCATGTTCACCTGACCAAAATGCACGGTGCGCGACATCAGGGGCGGCAGCTGCCAGCCGATGTCTGCCTTGGTGACTTCCACCTGCATGGTGGGGCTGCTCCAGCGCAGCCAGTCAATCTGCCCGCCGTTGCGCAGCGTGCCCTGCACACCGCGTGCTTCCAGCTTCTGGTCTGCGGGCAGCCAGCGCTCTACATATTCGAGGGTGCGCTGCAGCGACTGGCTCTGACCTGACCACCACCAGGCAGTGCCCAGCAGTACGACCACGCCCAGCAGCAGGATGAAGACGCCGAGCAGCATGCGCCGCAGCCAGCGGCGGCCCGAGGAGGTGGATGGAGAACGGGGAGTGCGGGCTGCAGGCATGAAATCAGAAGTTAAAACCTAAACGCAGGTGCAGACGGATTTTTTGGGTTTGCACACCATAGGCCACGTCGATTTGCATGGGGCCTACGGGACTTTTCCAGAGCACACCAGTGCCAATGCCGGTGTAGATCTTGGTGTCACTCATGTTGTCGGTCACCGTACCGGTATCAATGAAGTAGGACTGCTCCCAGTCCGAGTGGTTGCCGGCCACGGTGATGGGGCGTATCCAGGCCACACTGCCGGTGAGCATGTAGCGGCCACCGACCAGGGCGCCATTGTCCGTACGTGCACCGATGCTCTGGTAGCGATAGCCCCGGATGGAGTTGTCACCACCTGCCAGAAACAGCAGGGTGACGGGGATGGTGGCATCCTGGCGAGCCAGCACGGCACCGCCATTGGCGCGCAGCGCCAGACGGCTGCGGCGGCCCGTTTCTTCGTCACGGGACAGCGGCAGGAAGTACAGCCAGCGTGCGCTGATGCGGCCAAAGGGTTCGTTGTCCGGGGTGAGCGTGGAGCCAGCGCCCAGCTCAATGCCGAAGCCATAGCCACGGGTGGGGTTAAGCGTGCTGTTGAAGTAGCGCCCCGTCCAGCTGTAGTTACCTGTGAGCGCCGAGCTGGAGGGCAAGTCATCGTTGCCCTGTGGCTTGGCCATATCGTACTGCAGGTAGTAGTTGCGGTCGATCTTGTCTTCGCTCTTGCCGCGGCCTGCCAGCAGCGAAATATTGTTGACGGAGTAGTCTGCCAGCTTTTCGCGCGCAGCCTTGCCGCCAATGAAGTAGTTCCAGCCGCTGTAGTCGGGCAGAGAAGTCAGACGGGTAGAAATCTCGGGGTACTTCTTGTCCAGCTGCAGTTTGCTGACCGCACGCCAGTTCAGGAATGGGTCTTTGTTGTGCGTGTGGTCAATCGAAAAACGCGTGCCCGTGTCGGTGCTGAAGCCCAGACCATAGACCCATTTTTGCAGCTTGGCTTCACGCACTTCGGCAATCACGGGGGCGTGCACTTCGGCCTCGCCGGGCTTTGCCACTTCAGTAGCCAGTGTCAGGAAGACGGAGTCGTAGTAGCCACTGGATGCCAGGCGCTGTTGTGCATCGAGCAGGCTGCTTTGGCTGTAGACCTGCCCGACGGGCAGGCGCGCCAGGCGAATCAGACCTGCGGGGTTGTAGCGCTCTACGCCCTCAATTACCAGAGGGCCGAAGTAATAGGCCGAGCCAGGCTCGTAATCCACCTTGAGCTCGGCTTCGTTGATGTCGGTATCAATGTTGGCACTGCTGCTGAGCAGCTGGGCCGTGGGGTAGCGGCGATTTTGCAGGCTGCGCAGCCCTTCGTTTTTGGCGCTGCTCCACTCAGACTGGCTGAAGGTTTCTCCCACAGGCAGGTCCCAGTTGCGCTCAATGCTGCGGCGTATGAAGCTGCCTTTGGGGTCATCGGCATTGGTGCCGCTGAAGCTGATGTCCACACGGGAGATCTTGGTTGCAGGGCCGGGGTCGACCTTGACGATCACTGTGGGGGGAATGCCAGAGTCGCGCGGCTGTTCACGCAGCTCCAGTTCAATGGTGGGCGAGAAATAGCCGATGCTGCCGAGCAGGTTACGGATATTGCCGTCGGAAGCGCCCAGCAGTCGGCGCAGCTCACTGGGGCGCAGCCCGGCAAAGTGGCGGTAGCGTTCCAGTTCCAGGTACTTTTCCAGCAGTTCGCGTACGTCCTTGGGGGCATCGACCTCGATGGTGAAGCTCTCCGGCTCCTGGAATATGTCCCCTGCCTTGTTTTTGGACAGCAGAGAGCACCCGCTCAGCAGCAAGGCGGTGGTCAACAAAAAAGCCGGGACAAGAACCGGCGTTTTTGTGCGAGATGGCTTGGACATGGATTTATTTTGACAGCAGCCTCATGGTTTCTTCCAAACCCTTCAAAGTCAGGGGGTACATGCGCCCGCCCATGAGCTGGCGAATGATCTCAATGCTTTGACGGTATTGCCACACACCCTGAGGCTCAGGGTTGATCCAGGCGTGGTGCGGGAAGGCGTGGGTCAGGCGTTGCAGCCACTCCGCGCCGGGTTCCTCATTGTGATATTCCACGCTGCCGCCGGATTGCAAAATTTCGTAAGGGCTCATGGTGGCATCGCCCACAAATATCAACTTGTAATCCTTGTTGTATTTGCGAATGATGTCCCAGGTGTCGAACTTCTCGGAAAAGCGGCGTTGGTTGTTCTTCCACATGAAGTCGTAGACGCAGTTGTGGAAGTAATAGAACTCCAGGTGCTTGAACTCGCTCTTGGCGGCGGAAAACAGCTCTTCCACGCGCTGGATGTGGTCGTCCATGGTGCCACCCACATCCATGAGCAGCAGCACTTTGACGTTGTTGTGGCGCTCTGGCACGAGCTTGATGTCCAGCCAGCCCGCGTTGGCCGCCGTGCTGCGGATGGTGTCCGGCAGGTCCAGCTCCAGCTCGCCGCCCTGGCGCGCAAACTTGCGCAGGCGGCGCATGGCCATCTTGATGTTGCGCGTGCCCAGCTCCTGTGTGTCGTCATAGTCGCGGTAGGCGCGTTGCTCCCAGACTTTGACGGCGCTGCGGTTGCGCCCTGGCCCGCCAATGCGCACGCCCTGCGGGTTGTAGCCACCGTGGCCAAAGGGGCTGGTGCCGCCCGTGCCAATCCATTTGTTGCCGCCTTCGTGGCGCTCCTTCTGCTCTTCGAGGCGCTTCTTGAGCGTCTCCATGAGCGTGTCCCAGTCCATCTTCTCGATGGCGGCTTTCTGCTCGGGGGTGAGTTCGCGCTCCAGCAGCTTGCGCAGCCATTCCTCGGGCAGCGCTTTCTGGAAGTCGGTCACCATTTCTACGCCCTTGAAGTAGGCGGCAAAGGCGCGGTCGAACTTGTCGTAGTGCTTTTCGTCCTTGACCAGCGTGGTGCGGGCGAGGAAGTAGAAGTCGTCCAGGCTCCAGCCATCGCTGCTGCGCGGGCCCACCACACCGGCCTGCAGCGCTTCCAGCAGCATCAGGTATTCCTTGACCGAGACTGGCAGTTTGGCGGCACGCAAGGTGTAGAAAAAGTCAATCAGCATGGGTCAATATCAAAAAAAGAAGCTGTTAGCGCTGGTGAATACTGGTTTTCAAAGCAATTTATATTGAAAACCAAGCATTGGCGGGCGCAAGCAGCTGTAATTTTTGCAGCAAACGCTGGCGTGCAGCGGGCCACTCTGCGGCCAGCATGCTGTACATCACGGTGTCGCGCACACTGCCGTCCCAGCGTGTGGTGTGGTGGCGCAGCACGCCGTCTTTGCGTGCGCCCAGGCGTTCAATGGCCTGCTGGCTGCGGGTGTTCAGAATATCGGTGCGCCAGCCGATCACGCCGCACTGCAGGGTCTCGAACGCATGCTGCATCAGCAGCAGCTTGCAGGCGGTGTTCACGTGGCTGCGCTGGGCGCTGGCGGCGTACCAGGTGTAGCCAATCTCTACGCGCCGCGCCCCGGGCACGATGTCGTGGTAGCTGGTTGTGCCCAGCACCTTGCCTGTGTCCGCTTGCAGCACCACAAATGGGCAGCGCGTGCCCTGTGCCTGCATGTCCAGCGCTTTCTGGATATAGGCCCGGGTTTCCTCCGGCTCGGGCACCCAGGTCACGCGCAGCTTCCAGAGTTCACCATCGGCAGCGGCTTCCTGCAGCCCGGCCATGTGCGCCATGCGCAGCGGGGCCAGTTGCACACCCCAGCCGTGTAGCTGTACGGGCGTGGCAAATGACGTGGTGGCGTGCGAGGGCTGCGGTGGTGTGTGTGCTTGCAGCATGGCTTAGTCAGCTTCGCGTGAAGCGGCGTTTCTGGCCTGCGTGCGCTCACGCCAGATACGTGCCAGGTGTAGCCCCGCGCCGCCTGCCAGACCGACGATGACAATGCCCACAATGCTGGAGCCGCTGTAGCCATCGGCAAAAATGTCCATGCCCAGCGCCAGCGTCAGGCCGTAGCCTGCGAGTGCGCCCAGCATGAAGCACACCGCATCCGATACACCTTCGAGCAGCAGTTTTTGTGCAGAAGCCATGTTCCATATCTCCCAGAGTAGGTGGTGGTTCAGGCTGTAACGCTAGGGCAAATGCCGGGTCTGCACATTGGGGCAAGTCAGCATGGCCGGGGCCATATCAGCGGTTGCGCTGGTTCATGAACACCAGTTTTTCAAACAGGCTGATGTCCTGCTCGTTCTTGAGCAGCGCGCCCACCAGCGGCGGGACAGAGATTTTCTGGTCCTGTGAGCGCAGGGCATCCAGTGGAATGTCTTCAGCCACCAGCAGTTTGAGCCAGTCGATCAGCTCGCTGGTGGAAGGCTTTTTCTTCAGGCCCGGCAGATTGCGCACTTCGTAGAAGGTCTGCAGCGCCGTGGTCAGCAGCTCACCCTTGAGGTCGGGGAAGTGCACGTCCACGATCTGGCGCATGGTGTCTGCGTCCGGGAACTTGATGTAATGGAAGAAGCACCGGCGCAGGAAGGCGTCTGGCAGTTCTTTTTCGTTGTTCGAAGTGATGAACACCAGCGGACGGTGCTTGGCGCGAATCATCTCGCGGGTTTCGTAGCAGTAGAACTCCATACGGTCGAGTTCGCGCAGCAGGTCATTGGGAAACTCGATGTCGGCCTTGTCGATTTCGTCGATCAGCAGCACCACGGGCTGATCGGCCGTAAAGGCCTGCCACAGCACGCCCTTGACGATGTAGTTGCGGATGTCGCGGGTGCGCTCATCGCCCAGCTGGCTGTCGCGCAGGCGCGAGACGGCGTCGTATTCGTACAGGCCCTGCTGGGCCTTGGTGGTGGACTTGATGTGCCACTGCAGCAGCGGCATGCCCAGTGCGGCAGCCACTTCCTCGGCCAGCATGGTCTTGCCAGTGCCGGGCTCGCCCTTGATCAGCAGCGGACGCTGCAGCTGTATGGCCGCATTGACGGCCAGCATCAAATCTTGGGTGGCAACGTAATTGTCAGAACCTTGAAATTTCATGAGCGTGCAGAGAACGTGAGTGGATGCAATGTCTGGCAAATTGTGGGAGCACCATGCATGGGCTGCGGTGCGGCAGCTGTCACGTGGGTGACGGCGTCAGGGGCAGCCGCTGTCTCAGTGGCTGCGCTGCCCCGGGCGCTTGGCAGGCTTGGAACTCAGTCGCGTGTGGCGCGGCGCTGCACGGCGGCCACGTACTGGTTGCCATCGGGTGGATGGCCGTTGCGCTGGCTGTCGGCCAGCATCTGGCCCAGGCATTCCATGGTTTCGTGGTGCGCCTGGTGCAGATCCCCCCGGCGCTTGGCCAGCAGCTCCACGGCCTGGCGGATGCCGCGTGGCTGGTCAATGCTGCATTGCTCGCTGATGGACAGGTGCATGGACAGGTGCAGGAAGGGGTTGGTGCGCTCGGGCTCCAGGTCGTAGTTGCGCTGGACAGCGGCTTCCACGTCGTCCAGCTCCGCAAAGTACTCGGGGTGTTCGGCAATCCAGAGGCTGGCCAGTGTCTCGATCGCCTCCATGGGCGCGTTGTTCTTCATCTTGCTGCGCACGCCACAGAAAAAGCGGCGCACGTCGGCTTGGGTCGGGTTGAAAAGCATGATGTCTCTCAGCGTAGCATGCTGGGTGCAGGCCTGCGAACCAGCGGGGATCAGGGCGTAAGATGCGGCGCTTTGCAGCGCAGCATCAGACAGCAAGATGGATTTTCATACGTGGTTGGCCTTTTTTTCGGCATGTGTCTTTATCGCGATTTCGCCGGGCTCGGGCGCCGTGCTGTCCATGAGCCATGGGCTGGCCTACGGCGTGCGCCAGACTTCGGCCACGATTGGCGGGCTGCAGCTGGGACTGCTGCTGGTGCTGCTGATTGCCGGCGGCGGCGTGGGGGCGGTGCTGATTGCCTCAGACCTGGCCTTTACGCTGGTCAAAGTGCTGGGGGCGTGTTACCTGATTTATCTGGGCTGGAGCCAGTGGCGCAGCGTGGGCAATGGCATTGATGTGGGCTATCTGCAGGCCAAGCCCATTTCCTGGCAGCAACGCACGCTGGCGGGTTTTCTGACCAATGCCACCAACCCCAAGGGCATCATCTTCATGGTGGCGGTGCTGCCGCAGTTCCTCGCCCCGCAGCGGCCTTTGTGGCTGCAGCTGCTCATCATGTCGGTCACCTGCCTGGGCGTAGATACCGTGGTCATGCATGGCTATGCAGCGAGCGCCAGTGCCCTGCGCCGCTGGATGCGCAGCCCTGAGGCCGTACGCTGGCAGAACCGTATCTTTGGTGGTGTGCTGATGCTGGTGGGGGTGGGGCTGTTCTTTGTGCAGCGCCATGCTTGATAAAAATATAGCTGTCAGCGCTTGCTGCATAAGCGCTGGAGGCCAATTTTTATCTGAAAACTTCGGGAGAACCCCTGTCGCAGGACAGACAGACGCATGGCCGCCATGCCGCCTAGATTGGGCGGCATGCATATCTTCCATTCCTATGAAGCGCTGCGTGCCTGTGTGGGCCAGGAAGTGGCGGTGACCGGCTGGCGCACCATCACGCAGGAGCAGATCAACCTGTTTGCCGAGGCCACGGGCGATCACCAGTGGATCCATGTGGACGTCGAGCGTGCGGCGCAAGGGCCGTTTGGCGTGCCGATTGCGCACGGTTTTCTCTCGCTGTCGCTGCTGCCATGGTTCTTCAGCCAGGCTGTGCGTATAGAAGGGGAGACCATGGCTATCAACTATGGTCTGAACAAAGTGCGCTTTCCTGCGCCTGTGCCTGTGAACAGCCGTGTACGTGCCAGGGTGGCGCTGCAGGAGGTGCAGACCGTGGAAGGCGGTGGCGTACAGATCACCTGGCAGGTCACGGTCGAGCGTGAGGGCGGCGACAAGCCGGTGTGCGTGGCGGAATCGCTTTCGCGCAGCTACGGCGCGCCTTTGTGACTTGGTGAGCGAGAAGTCAGACAACCGCCGAACCCGGCAGGGCACGGCGGTTGCTGCAAGCGTCGGGACTGTGCCGCAGATGGCACGGGGCATCAGAATTGGTCGAAGTAGCGATCACCCATGGTGTGCCAGCCCGCATCGCGTGCTGCGGTGGCTTCAGCCAGCACCTTGGCGCGGTCAACAGGTGGCTGTGTGGTCACAGCAGGCGCAGGCACGCTGAGTTCACCATCCATGATGCGGCCTGCATCACGGGCTGCCTGGTATTCGGCAATGACTTGAGCACGGGGCAGCTGGCTGTCGGTGCTGAGTTCGTCAGCACGCCACTGGACTTGTTCACCGGCAAAAGCAGTGGCGGCAGCAGAGAAGGCAATAGCTACACCAATGGTGCGAATTGTAAGCATGTGTTTTCCTTTCAATCTTTTTAAAAGTAGCGTGCAACGTGCTCGCCGTAATTGATAGAGAGGAAAAATGCTTACAGAGTTCAGCTTTTATTGCCGTATATCGCAATACGCACTGTTCTATAAATGGTGCTAATTAAATCCCGACTCATCAAAGCCCGGGTTTCAGGCTTTGATGCAAGGGCCTTCAGCGGGCAGTTTCGCCGGAGGGGGTGAGAAAACCGTTTTGCCTCCAGGCTTCGAACACCGTCACCGCTACCGCGTTAGACAGGTTCAGGCTGCGCTGGCCTTCGACCATGGGCAGTCGCAGGCGCTGGGTGGTGGGGAAGGATTCACGCAACTCGGGCGCCAGGCCGCGGGTTTCGCAACCGAACACAAACCAGTCGCCGGGCTGGAATTGCAGTGCATGCGCAGGCTGGCTGCCGTGCGTGGTCATGGCAAACATGCGGCTGCGCTCAGGCTGCATGGCATCCAGAAACGCCTGCCAGTTGGCGTGGCGCTGCACACGCGCGTACTCGTGGTAGTCCAGACCGGCGCGGCGCATGTGGCGGTCTTCCATGGAAAAGCCCAGGGGCTCGATCAGGTGCAGCTGGCAGCCGGTGTTGGCGGCAAGGCGAATGATGTTGCCTGTATTCGGTGGAATCTCAGGCTCTACGAGGACGATATGAAACATGGCGGCGTATTGTCCGCTTTTGCGCTTTTCCCTGCGCTCATGGTGTGCGCGCCACGCACAGCACATCGACCTGTGCTGCACCGGCCTGCAGCAGCGCCCGCGTGGCAGCGTGCAAGGTGGCGCCAGTGGTCATGACATCGTCCACCAGCACAATGCGCTGACCGGTGATCTGCGCCCGGTGCGCCTCTGCCACGGCAAAAGCATGCCGCAGATTGCGCAGCCGCTGCGCGCGTGTCGAGCTGCTTTGCGCGGTGGTGTGCTGCACACGTTGCAGGCTGTGCAACTGGCATTTGGTGGCGTCCAGATGCCGCGCCAGTAGCGCGGCCTGGTTATAGCCGCGCTCGCGCATGCGGGTGGGTGATAGCGGCACGGGAATCAGCACATCGGCAGCGGCAATGCGCTGCGCAATGGCGGCATGTGCCCGCATCCAGCGGGCCAGATGGGCGGCCAGTGCAGGCTGGCCTGCAAACTTCCAGCGTGGGATGAGCTGGCTCCATGGGTAGCCATAGTCCACCCAGGCATGGGCGCTGTGCCACACCGGTGGCTTGCGCAGACAGGCACCGCAGCGTGGCTGCTCAGGGCTGAGCCCGGGCAGGGCCAGTGCGCAGCCGGTGCAGCGAAATACTGCAGGTGCAAAGCGCTGCAGGCAGTCTGGGCACACCACATCGGTACTGGGCCATGAGCGGCAGACCAGACACTGGTTGGGCAGCGACGGGAAAGATTTCACAAAGTGGAAGAACCACACTGGCCAGCGTTGCAGCATGAAATCAATATACTGCGGCGGCCCCTGTCTCTGTCATGCCGTATGACGGACGGGCGGTTTTGCTAGTGCCTCATGTCTGAACATCAACCTCCCACCATTGATCCCGTCGCCGCTGCCCGCTGGCAGCAATCAGCCCCTGCGCAGTCGCCCTGGCTGCATGAGGAAATCGGGCGGCGCATGCAGGAGCGCCTGCAATGGATGTGCCATACCCCCAAAACCTGGTGCGACTGGCAGCCCGTGCGCGGCGGCATGCAGACGCATGCGTTGATTGCCGAGCGCTATCCCCAGGCCCAGGCCTATGTGGTGGAAACGGCGCCACGCATGCAGGCGGTGGCGGCTGCCAACTGGGCCAAGCCATGGTGGAGCCCAGCACGTTTGCGTGGCAAACACACCGTGGTGGGCATGCCCCCTGCAGGCAGCGTAGACATGCTGTGGGCCAATATGCTGTTGCATCAGGAGGCGCAGCCTATGCAGATGCTCCAGGCCTGGCATGACGCGCTGGCCGTGGATGGCTTTGTGATGTTCTCCTGCCTGGGGCCGGACACTGCCCGTGAAATGCGTGCACTCTACGAGCGCATGGGCTGGCCCGTGGCCGGGCAGAGCTTTACGGACATGCACGACTGGGGTGACATGCTGGTGCATGCCGGTTTTGCCGAGCCGGTGATGGACATGGAAACCATCACGCTGACTTTCCCCACACCGCAGCGCCTGCTGCAGGAGCTGCGTGAGCTGGGGCGCAATCTCCACCCCCAGCGCTTTGCTGGCCTGCGTGGCAGGCAGTGGCTGGAGCAGCTGCATGCGGCCATGGGCGAGCATCTGCGCCTTGACAGCAGCGATGGGCAATTGGCACTGACCTTTGAGGTGGTCTATGGCCATGCGCTCAAGCCAGCGCCGCGCCTGAAGGTGCAAAGCGAAAGCGCGGTCTCGCTGGACCAGATGCGCACGATGCTGAAGCAAGGCCGTACGCCAGCGCCTTGAACGCGCTTGATCTGGCGCAGTCCATGCGCCGGCTTGGCAGGTCATAGAACTGGCAGGCTGACTCAGTCTTTGTTTTTGCCGTTATGGTTGTGGCTGGAACCGCGATGCTTTTGACTGAGACTGCTATGCAAAGAAGACGTGTACTGAAAAATCTGGTGCTCAGTGCCTCGGCACTGGCTGCAACGGCCTTGCTCATGGGTTGCAAGCCCAAGTCCACCAGCCTGGAAGGGGTGGATATCTCTGGCGCTGCCTATGGCAAGGACTTCCCCTTGCCCGATGCGCAGGGCAAACATCGCTCCATTCAGGACTTTGCAGGCAAGGTCGTGGTGGTCTTTTTTGGCTATACGCAGTGCCCCGATGTGTGCCCCACGACGCTGCAGGAGCTGGCCGAAGTCAAGGAACTGCTGGGTGCACAGGGCGACCGGGTGCAGGGCGTGTTTATCTCTGTCGACCCCGAGCGCGATACACCGGAAATTCTGCAGGCCTATACGCAGGCCTTTGACCCCGGCATGGTGGCGCTGACCGGCACGCCTGAGCAGATTGCCGCTGTGGCCAAGGATTTCAAGGTGTTCTACAAAAAGGTGGAAGGCAAGCAACCCGGCAGCTATACCGTAGATCACTCTGCTGGTCTGTATGTGTACGACCCCAAGGGCCAGCTGCGCGTTTACCACCGCTACGGGCAGGGCGCACAGGCGCTGGCCAAGGATGTGCAGGCACTGCTGAACGAATCCACCTCGTGATGCAACAAAAAAAGATCCACCGCAGGGTGGATCTTTTGCTTTTGAGGGCCAGTAGATGGGTGCGTCTTACTGGGCGCTGATGTGTTGCTCTTTGATCAGACGGCTCAGTGCCTCCGTGTCTTTCTTCACGCGGTTGGCCAGCCCTTCAGGCGATGTGGCCACGGTTTGCCAGCCTTGCTGGTACAGCTTTTCGCGCACTTCAGGGGTGCGTGCAATCTCGATCAGCATGTTGGCCAGCTTGGCGCGGGTGGCCTCGGGCATGGAGTAAGGGGCTGCAAAGGCGTTCCAGATCTGCAAGTCAAAGTCTGGCACACCTACTTCGGCCAGGCTGGGCACATCAGGCGCCAGAGGGCTGCGGCCGCCGGAGGTCACGCCAATCAGACGCAGCTTGCCCGCCTGTGCCTGGCTTTGTGCCAGTGCGGGAGGCAGCAGTGCCATCTGCAGTTGCTTGCCCAGCATGGCGGTAGCCACCTGTGGGTAGCCGTTGTAGGGCACGTGTACGGGGTTGATGCCGCTGCGTGCCTTGAGCAGTTCCGTGCCCAGATGGCCAATCGTGCCTACGCCGGGGGTGCCGTAGTTCCACTGGTCGCCAGCGGCCTTGGCGGCGGCAAAGAAGGCCTTGCCATCGGCATCCCTGGGTACGTCGGGCTGCTCCACCGGAGCAGTCAGCACCAGGGGCGAGACGCCGATCAGCGTCAGCGGAGCCAGGTCGGTGAGTGGGTCGTAGGGCGTGGCGGGGTTGAGGATCTTGGCAATCGTCATATTGCCGTTGATCATCAGACCGATGGTGTGGTCATCCTGCGCACGCGCGACTTCTGCTGCGCCGATGTTGCCGCCTGCACCCACCTTGTTTTCCACAATGACGGGCTGGCCCAGCATCTTGGACAGCGGATCGGCAAAGGTACGCGCTGTCAGATCGGGCGAAGAACCACCGGGAAAGCCCACCACAATGCGCACCGGCTTGCTGGGCCAGTGTTCCGTAGAGGATGCGGCAAAAACAGCAGGGGCAGCCGCGCTGGCCAGCAAGGCAACGCCGGAAGCCAGAACGCAGCGACGGGCAAGAGAAGAGATGGATGTCATGGCTTGTAAAGCGTGAAATCTGCAGAAGGCGATGATTTCTTGCAGGAAAAAAGAAAGCCCGGAGATTATCCGGGCTTGCTCAAACATGAATCTGGCATTTTTCAGCCAGCGTGTGCAGGAACGTTCTCAGGCAAATTCTGCCAGCGCTTTTTTCATCTTTTTCATAGCGGCCACTTCAATCTGGCGAATGCGCTCAGCGCTCACGCCGTATTCAGCAGCCAGCTCATGCAGCGTCATGCCGCCGGAGCCATCGTCGTTCACCTTGAGCCAGCGTTCTTCCACGATGCGGCGGCTACGCGCGTCCAGCTGCTCCAGCGCCTGGGCAATACCGTCGGTGGCCAGCACATCACGCTGACGGCTTTCGATCATCTGTGTGGGCTCATGCGAGGCGTCCGACAGATAGGCGATAGGACCGTAGGCCTGCTCGCCATCGTCACCAGGCGTGGGGTCCAGCATCACGTCGCCACCCGAGAGACGGGTTTCCATTTCCATCACTTCTTCAGGCTTGACGTTGAGCTTGGCAGCCATGGCGTCCACCTGCTGTGCAGTCAGGGTTTCGCGCAGGGACAGATCATCGTCCATGGCAGCATCAGCCTGCATGCCCTGCTTGAGCGAGCGCAGATTGAAGAACAGCTTGCGCTGGGCCTTGGTGGTAGCCACCTTCACCATGCGCCAGTTCTTCAGAATGTATTCGTGAATCTCGGCCTTGATCCAGTGAATGGCATAGCTGACCAGACGCACGTTCTGCTCTGGGTCAAAGCGCTTGACGGCTTTCATCAGCCCGACATTGCCTTCCTGAATCAGGTCGCCGTGGGGCAGACCGTAGCCCAGGTACTGGCGGGAAATCGACACCACCAGGCGCAGGTGGGACATGATCAGACACCCGGCGGCGTCCAGATCGTTGTGTTCTTTGAGCTTGCGTGCGTAGTCACGCTCCTCTTCCTGGGTCAGCATGGGCAGACGGTTGACAGCCGCAATGTATGCATCCAGGTTGCCCAGCGGAGGAACCAGAGACCAAGGATTTGCAGGTGCCAAGGCCGAAGCAGCATGGGTGCCAGTTAGGTTTGTCATTGCAGTCATCCTTTCATCCATTGCTTCATATTAGCACTGTGTTTGAGAGAGTGCTAAACCAAAAGTTCCCCAAAGGTTTATAGGGGCTGTGCTAGCAGTGTAGCTGCGGGAATCGGCAGGCTGTTGTAGGGCAATGCCAATGCAAGTTGTTTGAGCAATAAGCCCTTGGGGTGGAAGGTATTGGATTATCTTGGTGCATATGGCTTGCGCTATGGTCAAGTATTTGTATGTGTCATAAATAATTAGCTGCTGGCATATTGGTGCTCATGCAAAAGATCTTATGGGGAGAGGCAATCGATGGTGAACAAAATGGGTGATGTCACGCTGCACCCTAATTCCTGGCTGAAGGAAATGGCGCGCCTGAATCCATCCAAATGGAATATGAGCCGCTCCTGCCGCGCCTCGCTGGCGATTGCATTACCCATGCTGGTGGGCTATTACACCCACACCCTCATGTACACCATGTGGATTTCCATGGGCGCCATGTTCCCCTCCATTGGCGAGCGGGATGCGCCTTATGGGTTCACTGTGCGAAAAATTCTGATTTCTGCACCCATAGGGGTGTCAGGCTTTCTGATGGGCTATCTGAACACCTGGGGGCTGGATTGGGGCTGGATCGTGCTCATCATGAGCGCTGTGGGCTTTGCCATGGCCATTGCCAGCAGCTACAGCGCCACGATCTCGATTGGCTGTCTGCAGTTCATGGTGATGGCGGCGGTATCGCTGGGCAATCCGGAAATTGGTCATTTCTGGATGTCCTCGCTGCTATTGCTGGGTGGTGCCTCGTTTTATCTGCTGCTGCTTTATCTGGAGAAATGGATTTGCCCACACCATATTCGCCGGGATGCGATTGAGCAGGTATTGCATGCCTTGATTGCGCTGTGCCAGAAAAAAATAGAACAGGCTGATGTGGAATCTGCACGTCTGCAGTTCAATATGAAATATGAAGCGCTATATACATTGATGCTGCAAAAGCGTTATCAGGCGCTTGGCCACAATATTGTGTGGGACCAGACCGCAGAGGTGGTTCAGAATATGGACAACCTGTTTGCCATCATTATGGCTACGCAGAACCGGGATGAGATTGCGCAGATTCAGACCTGTCTGCAGCAAATGGTGCAGGCGCTGGTGCAGGATCAGCGCCTGGAACCGGGGCACCCCGATGGCTTGGCGCAGTGGCAGGCGCTCAATGATCTGACGCTGGCCCTGTGGGGCCGAGCACCGGTGTCTGCTACCCCCCAGAATCTGCCGCAGCGCGCACTGAATCTGCGGCTGACGCTGCAAAAACTTTCTCCGGGCCGTGCGACGGTGCGCTCTGCACTGGCGCTGGCGCTGTGTACGGCGATTGGCTATGCCATCCGCTGGGTGGATGATGTCTCGCATTGGTACTGGGTGCCGATGACCGTCTCCATTGTGATGAAGCCAGAGCTGGGCTCCATCTTTGTGCGGGCCGTGCAGCGCACCGTGGGCACGGCGGCCGGGGTTGTACTGGGGGGGCTGCTGCTGGCGCTGGTGCCTGTGGGGCCGCTGTTCATTCTGATCATCGCAGCCATCGCCTTTGTGCTGCCCTGGCTGGCACCACGCAATTATGCGCTCACGGCCTTTGCCATCACGCCGCTGGTGCTGGTGCTGATCGACTTTCTCTCCCCTGCGCGCAGCGGCATGCAATACGCCGATCTGCGGCTGCTGGATACCTTGATGGGCTGCGCCATCGTGCTGCTGTTTGGTTATCTGCTGTGGCCGCGCCGCCATGCGAGTGAGCTGCAGGAGTCCATGGCGCAAGCGCGCCAGGCCATTGCCCACTATCTGCAGCTGGTGCTGGACCACCGGCTGCAGCCGGAAAGTGCCGATGTCAGCGAGGCACGCCGCGCTGCCTACGGCAAGCTGGTGGACATGCGGGCAGCGCTGCAAAAGTCCATGGCTGAGCCACCGCCTGCCGGTTATGAGGCGGCAGCCTGGTTCCCGCTGGTGGCCTGCGCAGCGCGGCTGTGCGATGCCATTACGGTGTACTCAGCCAGTGCCAGTGCGCAACCTGACGAGCAGGAGTGGGCCTGGCTGCAGCAGATGCCGCAGGCGATTGCGGGGCTCCAGTCTCTGCCTGAGCTACCTGCGCAGTTGCTGGATGGGCACAGCCCCGAGTCGCAGCTGATTGCCAGCATCCGCAAGGAAACCCACACCCGCGAGCGGCTGTACGAGAAAGCGGTGGCACCGACTGCAGCTGCTGCGACCTGAGCCAGCGTTACAGTAGGGCCTTTCAGACATTGCTCCCATGTACACACCTTCCCGCTGGGGCGCGTATGGCTGTCTGGCGCTGAGCATGGCGCTGGTAGGCAGCTATGTGGCGCTGTCCAAACCTCTGGCTGCACTGTTTCCCATCCTGCTGCTGGCATGGCTGCGCTTTGGCATTGGCGGCGTCGCCATGCTGCGCTGGCTGCGCCGTGCGCCGGGTGAAGCGCCTTTGCAGGTGCGCACGCGCTGGCTGCTGTTTCTGGAGTCTTTCTTCGGCAATTTTCTGTTCACGCTGTGCATGGTCACGGGCGTGAGCCTGACCAGCGCCGTCGCTGCGGGCGTGACCATGGCTGCCATTCCCGTGGCCGTGGCCGTGCTCAGCTGGGTGATTCTGCGCGAGCGCATTGCACCGCGCACCTGGGTGGCCGTGGCGCTGGCGGTGGCCGGGATTGCGCTGTACGCCTGGGTCAAGCCCGAAGAAGCTGCAGACAGTCGCAGCCCTTACGCCTGGCTGGGGCAGTTGCTGCTGCTGGGGGCCGTGCTGTGTGAGGCCACCTATGCTGTGCTGGGCAAGCAGCTCACGGCCTCGGTATCGCCCAAGCGCATCAGCGCCATCGTCAACCTCTGGGGTTTTGCGCTGACCACGCCGTTTGGCCTGTATCTGGCCTGGCAGTTTGACTTTGCCAGCATCAGCCTGCCGAACTGGTCGTTGCTGCTGTTCTATGCGCTGGCCGCCTGTGTGTGGACCGTCTGGCTGTGGATGACGGGTCTGCGCGTGGTGCCTGCCGCACAAGCGGGGGTGTTTACCGTCATGCTGCCGGTGAGCGCTGCCGTGGTGGGCGTGGTGGCGCTGGGTGAACCTATCACCGGCCTGCAGCTGCTGGCTCTGGGCATTGCGTTGCTGGGTGTGCTGGTGGCGACCTGGCCCAGCAGGCGCTAGGGCGTGTTCACATAAAGCTTGAGATTCGCGTTGAAGGCTTGGGGATGGGATGCTAGGCGCGGTGGCGCAGCAATGCCGAGCGCCTTGCAAGCCGCCGCAACAACGCAGACCGCCCCAAGCCTTCAACCCCATTTGTGATCTCCATAATCAGGGGCAGCCACGACAAGGCCGCCACTGCATTGTTGCCCGCCTTGCGCGGGTGCGCACCCGCGCTGCGCCGTGCGTCGCGCATTGCCAGCCTTGTCGTGGCTGCGCGAACCCAATGTTTATGTGAACACGCCCTAGACGCAGGACAATGCAGCCCATGGAGATTGCAAACTGGAACAACGTGGCGGTGCTGACCAGTACCGTAGGCAGTGCGGCCGATGCCGAGCGTCTGGCACAGACCTCTGTGCAGGCGCGTGTGGCGGCCTGTGTGCAGATAGAAGCCATCCATTCCCACTACGAATGGCAAGGCAGCCTGGAGCGCAGCGCCGAGTGGCGGCTGGTTTTCAAGACCTTGCCCGAGGCCGTGGATGAGCTGCTGGCCTGGCTGAAGGCCGAACACCCGTATGAGGTGCCGCAGCTGTTGCTGCGCATGGAGGCTGCGCATCCGGACTATGCAGGCTGGGTGGCGGCACAGGTGGACATCAAAAAAGTGAGCTGCCAACGCTGATAAAAAAAAGGACTTCAGATACTTTTGTATCTGAAGTCCTTGTTATGCAAGCGCAAGGCGCTATGAAAATTCTAGAGCCTTAGGCCAGCAGCGCCTGGGCAAACTCCTTGGCGTTGAAGGTTTCCAGATCTTCCAGCTTTTCGCCCACGCCGATGAAGTACACGGGAATGGCGTGCTCCTGCGCAATCGCGGCCAGCACGCCGCCCTTGGCGGTGCCGTCCAGCTTGGTCACGATCAGGCCTGTCAGGCCCAGGGCATCATCAAAGGCCTTGACCTGGTGCAGCGCGTTCTGGCCGGTGTTGCCGTCGATGACCAGCAGCACTTCGTGAGGAGCAGAGTCATCGGCCTTGGTGACCACGCGCTTGATCTTCTTGAGCTCTTCCATCAGGTGCAGCTGCGTAGGCAGGCGGCCTGCAGTGTCGACCAGCACGACGTCCTTCTTGCGTGCCTTGCCTGCGCTCACGGCGTCAAAGCTCACGGCAGCGGGGTCGCCCCCGGTCTGGCTGATGATTTCCACGGTATTGCGGGTGGCCCACACGCCCAGCTGTTCGCGGGCAGCTGCGCGGAAGGTGTCGGCTGCGGCCAGCAGCACAGACTGGTTGTTGTCCGCCAGGTGCTTGGTGAGCTTGCCAATCGATGTTGTCTTACCTGCGCCGTTCACGCCGGCCACCATGATGACGGTGGGCGTGTGCTCGCCGATGGTCAGCGGCTTTTCCAGCGGCTGCAGCAGGTCAGCCAGGGCATCGGCCAGCAGTGCCTTGACGGCAGCTGGATCGGTGGTCTTGGTTTCCTTGACGCGGCGCTTGAGGTCTTCGAGCAGATACATGGTGGCTTTGACACCGGTATCGGCCATGAGCAGTGCGTCTTCCAGCTCTTCGTACAGGGCATCATCAATCTTGGTGCCCGTGAATACGGAGGTAATGCTGGTGCCGGTCTTGCGCAGCCCCGCTTTGAGGCGGTCCATCCAGCTGCCGCGGTCGGCAGGCAGTGTGGGCTTGGCCTGGGGTTCTGGTGCTGCCTCAAAGGCTTCGGGCGCAGGGCTGGAAGGAACTTCTTCCTTGCCGCTTATTCCGAAGGTATTGCGAAGCCAGCCGCCGACAGAAGCTGTCTTGGCTGCAGGGGTGGAACTGTCCTCGGCCTGGGGGGCAGAGGTCGTAGATGCGACGTTCTCAGCCTGCTCAAGCGCAGGCGTGGTGTCGGCAGATGGGGCTTTTTTCTTGAAAAAACTGAACATTGGCGGGTTCTTAGAATCCTTCATTCTATGAAACGAACTTTATCCCTCCTAGCGCTTGTGGCCAGCCTGAGTGCGATGGCCGAGAATTCGCAGCCCGTGGGCGCGTCATCCATGCCTGCGTCCCAGGCTGCCAGCACGACGACGGCGGCCAGCCCAGCGACAGCTGCGCAGCAGTTTACTTTGAGCAACGGCATGCAGCTGATCGTTCAGCCAGATCACCGTGCACCCACTGCCATCAATATGGTGTGGCTGCGCGTGGGTGCCATGGATGAAGTCGATGGTACGACCGGCGTGGCCCACGTGCTGGAGCACATGATGTTCAAGGGCTCCAAAGAGCTGGCGCCGGGTGAGTTCTCGCGCCGCGTGGCTGCGCTGGGCGGGCAGGAAAACGCTTTTACCAATCGTGACTACACGGGCTACTACCAGCAGATTCCTGCCAATCGCCTGCGTGAGGTGATGGCGCTGGAAGCAGACCGCTTTGCCCACAACCAGTGGCCGGACGAAGAGTTCACCAAGGAAATCGAGGTGGTCAAGGAAGAGCGCCGCATGCGCACGGAAGACAATCCGCGCGCCATGCTGTTTGAGCAGCTCTCGGCCGCGGTCTTCCATGCCAATCCCTATGGCCGCCCGGTGGTGGGCTGGATGAGCGATCTGGAAGCCATGACACCCGATGACGTGCGCGAATTCCACCAGAAGTGGTATGTGCCCGAGAACGCCACCGTGGTGATTGCCGGTGATGTGGACGTGGACCAGGTCAGGCAGTGGGCAGAGGAAACCTACGGCAAGATTCCTGCCCGCCCCGCGCCGGTGAGTAAGCCGCGCGAGGAGCCGCGCCAGCTGGGCATGCGCCGCATTGAAGTGAAGCAACCCGCGGAGCAGGCCTATGTGGCCATGGCCTACCGCGTGCCTTCCATCCGTAATGTGCAGAACCTGACGGCTGAAGACAAGGATGCGCTGGCGCTGCTGGTGCTCTCTGCCGTGCTGGACGGCTATGACGGTGCACGCCTGGAGCGTGCACTGGTGCAGGGCAAAGACCGTGTGGCTGATGGCGCAAGCAGCTCCGCAGGCGTGATGGGGCGCGGCCCCGCGCTGTTCATCCTCTCGGGCGTTCCTGCGCAGGGCAAGAGCACGACCGAGCTGGAGCAGGCCCTGCGCGCCCAGGTGCAGCGCATTGCCAGGGAAGGGGTGACCGATGCCGAGCTGCAGCGCGTCAAGACCCAGTGGCGAGCCTCGCAGGTGTATGAGCGCGACTCTGTCATGGGCCAGGCACAGAGCCTGGGCAGCTACTGGGTGATGGGCATGCCTGTGAATGCGGAAGAGTTGCTGCTGGATGCGCTGATGCAGGTCACGCCTGCCGATGTGCAGCGTGTAGCCGGCCAGTACTTTGGCGATGACCAGCTGACCGTAGGCACGCTGGTGCCACAGCCACGTGCGCTGGGTGATGCCCCCCGTGCTGCAGTTGCCGTTCCCCACAAGCATTGAGAGCGAACATGAGAAAAGTAAAAAACATAGCTGCCAGCGCTTGGCTGGTGGGCGCTTTGGCCGGTTTTGGCATGAATTCCGCGTGGGCGATTTTGCCAATTCAGCACTGGACACAGCCCTCTGGTGCCCAGGTCTGGCTGGTAGAAAGCCCGAACATCCCCATGGTGGATGTGCAGGTGATGTTTGATGCCGGTGCACGCCGCGATCCTCAAGAGCAGGCCGGGCTGTCTACCGCTGTCAGCATGATGCTGGACAAAGGGGTGAAGGCCGAGGGCAAGCTGCCAGCGCTGGATGAAAACGCGCTGGGCGAGGCCTGGGCGGACCTGGGAGCTTCCTTTGGTGCCAGTGTGGACAGGGATAGCTTTGAGTTTTCACTGCGCAGCCTGACAGAGCCTGAGCTGCTGCAGCGCTCGGTCGAGCTGGCTTCGCGCCAGATGGCCAACCCCAGCTGGCCTGAGCAGATCTGGCAGCGTGAGCGTGCACGCTGGACGGCTGCGATTGCGGAGTCCAACACCCGCCCCGGCACCGTGGCAGGCAAGGCCTATGCGCAGGCTGTGTATGGCGCTCACCCCTATGGTCAGCGTGCGACAGCGGAGTCACTGCAACGCGTTGACACTAAGGCCATGCAGAACTTCTACCGCGACATGTTCCAGGCCTGCCGCGCCAAGGTCAGCGTGGTGGGGGCGGTAGACAGAGCGCAGGCCGATACGCTGGTGCAGCAGCTGCTCTCACGCCTGCCCAAGGACGATGGCAAGGGCTGTGCACCACTGCCTGCCGTGCAGGAAGTGCCAGTGCTGGAAGCTGCCAAGGACATCCGCATTCCCTTTGCATCCGCTCAGGCGCAGGTGTTGATTGGCCAGCCCGGCATCAAGCGCAATGACCCGGATTTCTTCGCCCTGCTGGTGGGCAACCACATTCTGGGCGGCGGCGGACTGGTGTCCCGCCTCATGGAGGAAGTGCGTGAAAAGCGCGGTCTGACCTATGGGGTCTCGAGCAGCTTCTCGCCCGGCCTGCATGCAGGCGCCTTTACCGTGGGCCTGCAGACGCGCCCTGATCAGGCCGAGCAGGCCCGCCAGGTGGCCCACGAGACGCTGAAAAAATTCATTGCTGAAGGCCCTACAGAGCAAGAACTGCGCGATGCCAAGGACAATCTGGTCGGCAGCTTTGCGCTGCGTATCGACAGCAACCGCAAGCTGTTGGCCAATGTGGCCAATATCGCGTGGAATGATTTGCCCCTGGACTATCTGGATCACTGGACTGACCGGATCGAAGCCCTGACGGTGGACGAGGTACGCAGTGCCATGCAGCGTGCGATCCAGCCTGATCGCATGGTGACCGTCGTGTTAGGGGAAAAGAAATAATGGGCCGCAACAGTTATCGCAATATTGAAGAAGCATTGGCGCTGGAAGCGCGCCTGAAACGCCGCGAAGCCTACAAGCAGGCGGAGGCAGAGGCCGCCGCCGTTGCCGCAGGCAAAAAGCCTGGCAGCAAAGCCCAGGGTAAGTCTGCCAGGCCCGGTGCAGGTGGTGCGGGTGAAGTGCGCATCATCGGCGGGCAATGGCGTCGCACCCGTCTGGCGGTGGCGCAACGCCCTGGCTTGCGCCCCACACCAGACCGTGTGCGCGAAACCCTGTTTAACTGGTTGGGGCAGGATCTGGGCGGCTGGCGCTGCCTGGATGCCTTTGCGGGCACCGGTGCGCTGGGTTTTGAAGCCGCTTCACGCGGTGCCGCGCAGGTGCGCCTGATCGAGCAGGATGCTGCGCTGGCGCAGCAGCTGGAGCGACTGACCCAGCAGCTCAAGGCAGACGCCGTACAGGTGCAGCGTGGCGATGGTGTTGGTGCACTGAACCACAGCGTGGCAGGCCACTGGCATGCCGTGTTTATTGATCCTCCGTTCGCCATGGAGGCATTGTTTGCCCCTGCGCTCAAGGCCGCGGCCCATGCGGTGGCCGACGACGGCTTTGTCTATCTGGAAGCACCCAAGGTCTGGGATGATGAGGTGCTGGCGGCATTGGGCCTGCAGCAGTACCGCTATCTGAAGGCAGGCAATGTGCACGCACACTTGCTGAAAAAGCGCGCAGACTGAGGACTGAATCTCGGAATTGATAGCTTCCAGCGCTTGCTGCATGAGCGCTGGAAGCTATTTTTTTGCCCCAAATCCAGGGCAGGCATAATCGCGCGCATTGCAATGCACACCACATGGAGATCGCTATGGCTGAGCACGTAATTGCCGTGTATCCCGGCACGTTTGACCCTATCACGCTGGGGCATGAAGACATGATTCGCCGGGCGAGTCAGCTGTTTGGTGAGGTGGTGGTCGGGGTGGCCATGGCGCACCACAAGAAGACCATGTTCACGCTCGGAGAGCGCATGGCCATGGCGCGCGCCGTATTCAGCGATGTGCCCAATGTGCGCGTGGAGAGCTTTGACGGTCTGGTGCGTGACTTTGTGAAGCAGCAGGGCGCCAAGGTGATGGTGCGCGGTCTGCGTTCAGGCACGGACTTTGACTATGAATTTCAGCTTGCTGGCATGAACAAGCATTTGCTGCCGCAGGCCGAGACAGTGTTTCTGACGCCCAGTGCCGAGACCATGTTCATCAGCAGTACGCTGGTGCGTGAAATTGCCACGCTGGGGGGCGAGGAAGTGCGCAAGTTTGTGTCACCCACGGTGCTGCAGGCCTTGATGGGGAAGCTGACGGCCTGATGCAGTGGCCTGATCCCCAGATGAACATCACCACCCACAGCGGTGGAAAATTGTGGGTGGCGATGGAGCGGTGAAGGCCAGACCACGGGACGGCTGTCTGTTGCCAGACAGCATTCCCGTGATCCGCCTGACCTCAGGGGCGAACCACAATATTGTTGCGCACCGAAGTTACGCCATTGACGCTGCGTGCAATGGCACCAGCACGGTCTTTTTCAGCCTGGCTCTTGGCAAAGCCAGACAGCTGCACGGTGCCCTTCATGGTTTCTACAGAGATGGCGGTGGCCGCAACCGTCTTGTCTTCGGCGAACTTGGCCTTGACAGCAGCAGTGATGCCAGCATCGTCTACATAAGAGCCTACGGACTGCTGATCACGGAACACGGAGCAGCCAGTGGCACCGATGATGGTGGCACCCACCAGAGTGGCAAATGCGATGGCACGTGTAGTTTTCTTCATAGACGTCCTTTGAATTCAGAGGAAGGTTGGGTGCGCAATGATGGGTCCCTTGGCATGCGCACCATGAGTGCCACGGGCTGAAAAAATGGAGAGAAGCTCGTTCAGCGGCGGCGGCCAAGCATCATCAAGGCCGCTGCCGTGACGGCAGCCCCTACGGCGGCAGCCATGATCAGCGCTTTGCCGGGCCGCTCGACCATGTAATGCGTGGTGGTCTCGGCTGCTTCCAGCATGCGGCGGCGGGCCTTGTCAGAACTGTCTGCACAGAAGGCAATGCTGCGGCTGCAGAAGTCCTGTGCCCGGGTTGCCAGCTGTTCAATCGCAGGGGCCAGCTCTTTTTCCACAGCCTGCAGGCCTTCCTGGGCTTTGTTCCGTGCACTGCTGGCCGCTTCCCGTGTGCTCTTGATGGCTTCCTGTGCCATGTCTTCGGCGTCATCCGCCATCGCTTTGGCTTGGGATGCGGCGTCTTGCGCAGCATCCTGCAGGCTGTCCTGTATGTCATCGACGGCTTCTGCAATGGTTTTCTTGCTGTGTTTGGAGGTGCTGCTCATAGTTTTCATCTTTCAATGTGTCAACAATGCGTCGCGGTGAGCTATGAGCTCGGACCTAGCCTTTTTTCTTGAGCAGGCCCAGAACAAAGGTGACGATCGCCATGACCACGAAGACGAAAAACAGAATCTTCGCAATACCCATGGCACCAGAGGCAATGCCACCAAACCCGAATACGGCAGCAATCAATGCAATCACGAGAAATACGAGGGCGTAATGCAGCATGTTGTCTCCTTGGTATTTGTTTCAGTTTGTACTCACTTTGTTTTTAAGCTTTTATATATAAGCAATCGAAGTTCGATGTGCTCAATGTAGTGCGGCAGAAAAACTGTGAATGCCAGATGTGGCTAGGGGCTGGTGTCAGCATATGACTGGGCGGCCATGTGCTAGCAGGACTACATGTGCCGCTTTTGCTGGTGGCGCAGGCAGGCGCAGCGCATGCATGTGTCATGTCGACAAATGCTGGTTTGAAAATAAAAAAGCCCTATGCAGCATGGCTGCAAAGGGCTTTGGCGCTATTGCGCTGTTCTTGCGGTTAAGGCCCGTCAGGAAGGCTGTACGGCCTCGTCCTGGGTGCTTGGCTGGTTGTCGCTGTGCTGTGCTGCCGTCGGGATGATGGCCGAGACCGTCGTGCCTTCGCCAACCGTAGATTGAATGGTCAGGCGGCCGCCTGCAGCCTCTACGCGGTGGCGCATGCCAGCCAGTCCATGCGAATTGGGGCGGATGCTGGAGGTGTCGAAACCGCGCCCATTGTCTGCAATCTGTACTGCGACATAGGTGGGGTAGTTGTGTACGGAGACGTGGACGGTTGTGGCTTTGGCATATTTGCCGATATTGGTCAGCGCTTCCTGTACCAGGCGGTAGATGGTCAGCTCTGTGGCTTCGCCCAGTTCCACGGGCTCCAGATGGGCTTCCAGCGTCAGACCGCTGCGCGTGGAAAACTCGCTGGTCAGAATTTCCAGTGCAGTGGACAGTCCCAGATTCGCCAGGGACGAGGGGCGCAGGTCTTCCACGATCCGGCGCTTGAGTGCAATACCGCTGTTGAGCGTTTCCGTCAGGTGCTTGACGCGGTCGGCCGCTTCCGGGTTGTTCATGTCGATCTTGGACTTCAGGCGTGCCACATCGAGCTTGGCAGCAGTCAGCAGTGCACCCAGTTCGTCATGCAGCTCCCGTGCGAGGTGGCCGCGTTCATCTTCTCGCACCTGCTGCAAGTGAGTCGCCAGCTCGGTCAGCGTAGCTGTGCGCTCACGCACCAGCTGCTCCAGGCGTGAACGCTCTTCGGACTGCAGCGCCTGCTCACGGCGGTGCAGACGTGCCACCAGCTTGTTCTGGCGCAGGTACAGGTAGAAGGCAAACAAGCCGATCAGGGTGATACTTGTCACGCCAATATGCGCCCAGAGCAGGGAAGTCTTGATGCTTTGCTCGTACTGCTGCACATCGCTGGCCATCATGGCATCGAGCTGGCGCGCCAGGGAGCGGATGCCGTTCATGTCCTTGTTGCCCATATCGGTGAACATGACAAACTTCAGTGCATCTGCATTGCCTTCTTCAAAGAGCTTGAGGCTCAGATCCATCTCGGCCGTTTTGCGCTGAATGGTCTGGGCCAGAGGAATGAACAGCGCCAGCTTCTGGGGGGTGTTGTCCACCTGCTGACGGATGACTTCCAGTGACTGGTGAATATGCGAGATGGCATTGCTGTAAGGCTGCAGGTACTGGGCATCATGCGTGAGTAGATAGCCGCGCAAGCCTGTCTCGGCATCCAGCATGTCCCGCAGCAGCGTGCTGGTCTCAGTGCGAGTGTCGTATGTATACGTCAACTCCGACAGCGATTTGCTGGTCTGCTGATACCCATACTGACTGGTGCCAATCATGAGGCCTGCCGCTAATATGGCCAGTGGCATGCCAATTGCCAAGTGTCGGAATTTTCTCCAGTTCACTTCAAATCCTCCAATTGCGCGCCAGTGTGGGCCAGATATTGCTCATAATCAAGATGAATCGGGATTTGCTTCTATGGTGCACTGAATGATTTCGGTGAAATATGGCAAGCGAGTATCCACTCCTTTAACTAAAAGAGGCATCGATGATCAAAGTAGGTATTGTGGATGACCACGCTATTGTGCGTTCAGGTCTGCGCCAGTATTTGTCGGAACACGTGGATCTGCGCGTGGTTGGTGAAGCCAGTAACGGGCGGGAAGCCATCGATCTGGTTCGACAGCAGGATATTGACGTGCTGGTGATGGATCTGTCCATGCCCGGTCAAAGTGGTCTGGATGCCTTGGCCATGCTGCGGGCCAAGGCCCCGGACATGGGCATTCTGATTCTGAGTGGATATCCCGAAGAGCATTACGCCATCAACCTGATTCGCCAGGGTGCCAGCGGCTATCTGAACAAGGAATGCGAGCCCAAGGAAATCGCTGAAGCGATCCGCACCATCGCACTGGGTCGCCGCTATCTGACGCCTACAGTGGCTGACTTGCTGGCCCAGCAGCTCAACCGCAAGGACGATGTGCCGCCGCACGAGCAGCTGTCTGAGCGTGAGTTCCAGGTGTTCCTGAAGCTGGCCAAGGGTGAGACAGCGGGAGAGATTGCCAAGTCCCTGTCGCTGAGCGTCAAGACGGTGAGCACATACCGCACCCGTCTGATGGAGAAGATGGGCCTTTCCTCCAACAGCGATCTGACCTACTACGCCTTGAAAAATCGTTTGATTGACTGATGTGCCGCCCGGCCTTGCCACATAAAAAAAAGCTGACTACTGGGTCAGCTTTTTTTTATGTCATTTCCATGCAGAAATCGAGCAGGGCATCAATCTCGTTCGACTTGTCAAAGACGGCATCAACGCCCAGTTCACGGCATCGATGGCGCACGTCAACCGTTGCATAGTTGCTCAGCACGATGACTTTCTGCTCGGTGCTACGGCCCTGGCAGGCTGCCACGACACCCAGACCACTGCCCTGGCGCAGAAACAGGTCAACCACGGCCAGATCCCATTGATTGTGAGGATTGGTCAGCCAGGCCGTGCCCTCTGCTTCGGTTTCTGCGAAACCCACTGGTTCGATATCGGCCAGCTCAAGCAGGGTGTCGATGAGGTTTTCGCGAATTGTGGGGTTGTCTTCCACAAAGAAAGTTTTAAGTTTCACGGTTTAGCAAAGGCCAGCAGAGAGTGGAGTATTTTTGGGCAGAAAGTCATTGTGCATAGATCAGAGGGTGGGTAATGTAGTCCTACTCCTACTTGTGTAAATGCATTGAATGGGGATTGCATACCAGACAGTCAGAATTCCGGCTGGTTTTCATGACTGACCATTCCATGCTTTTACCATCCAGCATAAGCAACTTTCCTGCAAGCGAATTACCGATGTTGGCAATAATCTTTAAAGATTCAGCAGCTTGCATGCAGCCAATGATGCCGACCAGCGGTGCAAAAACGCCCATGGTGGAGCATTGCACTTCTTCAAAGCTTTCGTCCGGGGAAAACAGACAGGCGTAGCACGGAGAGGTGGTTTGACGGGGGTCAAACACTGTAATCTGGCCATCAAAACGAATGATCGCACCGGCCACCAGCGGTACGCGGTGCCTGACGCAGGCAGCATTGACCGCCTGACGGGTCTGGTAGTTGTCGCAGCAGTCCAGCACCACCGTGGCCTGGGCGACCAGCTGGTCCAGCAGCTCGGGCGTGGCGCGTTCCTGGATGCAGCGCACCTGCACATCAGGATTGATGGCGTGCATGGCCTGCGCAGCTGACTGCACCTTGGGCTGGCCGACACGATCCGTGGTGTGGGCAATCTGGCGCTGCAGGTTGGTCATGTCCACCTGGTCGTGGTCCACGATGGTGATTTGCCCCACTCCAGAGGCCGCCAGATACAGCGCGGCAGGCGAGCCCAGGCCGCCAGCGCCGATGATGAGTACATGTGCATCGAGGATAGCCTGCTGGCCTTCGATGCCGACTTCATCGAGCAGGATGTGACGCGAATAGCGCAGGAGTTGATCGTCGTTCACGGTGTTCTCCAAAGCAAAAAGCCGGGCATCCAGGGCCCGGCTGCTATTAGATAAATAGCTTTTAGCGCTTGTATTTGCTTGATTTCAGAATGCTTTTATCTTGAAGGTCAATCCATGCAAGCGCTAGCTGCTATCAATATTTAGTCTTCGTCCTTTTTCTCTTCAGGACGCTCGCTCAGTGTCTTGCTGACCTTCACGGGCAGGCCCTTGAGATGGTTCAGTGCCTGTTGCAGCTGGAAGTCCTTGTCCGAGCCAAACTCGGGCAGACGGCGCTCGGAAACCGGCTTCTTCGCATCTTCTTCCAGACGCTTGCGTGCTTCTTCGCGCAGCTTTTCGCGGGCCGCTACGGCTTCCGCTTCGGCCTTGGGGTCGCCATTGCCGATGTGCTTGTCCAGATCGGACTCGCGCATGCGCAGGGCGGCGTAGACATCGCCTTCCGCGGTTTCATCCACCATGATGTCGGGCACGATGCCTTTGGCCTGGATGGACTTGCCGCTAGGGGTGTAGTACAGGGCGGTGGTCAGCTTCAGGCCGGTATCTGGGCCCAGCGGACGCACGGTCTGCACCGAGCCCTTGCCAAACGACTGACTGCCCATGATAGTGGCGCGTTTGTGGTCCTGCAGAGCGCCCGCCACGATTTCGCTGGCAGAGGCCGAGCCTTCATTGACCAGCACGACCACGGGCACATCCTTGAGGGCTGTGGGCAGGCGCTTGAGCGGGTCACTGCCACGGCGTGCGTAGTACTCCGGCGAAGCCTTGAATACGGCCTTGCTTTCTTCCAGCTGGCCATCGGTGCTCACCACAGTGACGTCGGAAGGCAGGAAAGCCGCAGAGATGGCCACGGCAGCGTCCAGCAGTCCACCGGGGTCATTACGCAGGTCCAGCACAATACCCTTGATATGGGGGTCTTCCTTGTAGATGTCTTCGATCTTGCGCACGAAGTCATCCACGGTGCGTTCCTGGAACTGGCTCAGGCGCACCCAGGCGTAGCCAGGCTCGACCAGCTTGCCCTTGACGGACTGGGTCTTGATTTCTTCACGCGTGATGGTGACGGGGAAGGTGCGGCTTTCGTCCTTGCGGAAGATGGTCAGCTCCACCTTGGTGTTGGGCTCGCCACGCATGCGCTTGACGGCTTCGTTCAGGGACAGGCCCTTGACGGCCGTGGTGTCGATCTTGGTGATCAGGTCACCGCTCTTCAGACCGGCCTTGTCGGCAGGCGAGCCTTCGATGGGGGAGACGATCTTGATCAGACCATCTTCCTGAGTAATTTCAATGCCCACGCCGACGAAGCGGCCGGTGGTGCCTTCACGGAATTCCTTGAAGGCCTTCTTGTCGAAGTATTGAGAGTGGGGGTCGAGGCTGGACACCATGCCGGAGATGGCATCGGTGATCAGCTTCTTGTCGTCCACAGGCTCCACATAATCAGACTTGATGATGTTGAAGACGGCGGACAGCTGCTGAATCTCTTCCAGCGGCAGAGGCGTCATGCCGCCGCGTGCGACGGTTTGCAGTGACACCGTGGTTAATGCCCCTGCGAGCACGCCCAGCGAGACCCATCCAGCGATTTTGAGTTTTTGGCTCATAGAGACTTTACTTTTATACCAGCGTCACAAATATACACGTGGCAGTTGCTGCGGGGGTGGGACGTCGCCCCAACCACCCGCAGGCATGTAGGGTGTTACAAAATCAGGCTTTGCCCTGGGCCGCTACGGCAGCGGCAGCCTTGGCGGCAGCTTCGGCATCACCCAGGTAGTAGTGGCGGATGGGCTTGAGGTTTTCGTCCAGCTCATACACCAGTGGAATACCGTTGGGGATGTTCACGCCCACGATAGCGTCATCTGCGATGTTGTCCAGATACTTGACCAGCGCACGGATGGAATTGCCGTGGGCGGCAATCACAATGCGCTTGCCAGACTGGATCTGGGGTGCCAGGGTTTCGGTCCAGAAAGGCACGACGCGGGCCACGGTGTCCTTCAGGCATTCGGTCAGTGGAATCTGCTCGGGCTGCAGATCGGCGTAGCGGCGGTCACCGCGTTCGCTGCGTGGGTCGGTGGCTTCCAGTGCTGGAGGAGGAACGTCATAGCTGCGGCGCCAGACCAGCACCTGCTCGTCACCGTACTGCTTGGCCATGTCGGCCTTGTTCAGGCCCTGCAGGCCGCCGTAGTGGCGCTCATTCAGGCGCCAGCTCTTGTTGACGGGCAGCCAGGTGCTGTCCATCTCGTCCAGTGCCAGCCACAGGGTACGGATGGCGCGCTTGAGCACCGAGGTGTAGGCTACGTCAAACTCGTAACCTTCGGCCTTGAGCAGCTGGCCTGCCTTCTTGGCCTGGGCGATGCCGGTGTCGGTCAGGTCCACATCGGTCCAGCCGGTAAAGCGGTTTTCAAGGTTCCAGGTGGACTCACCGTGGCGGATCAGCACGAGCTTGTACATGGCTTCTTTCTGAGCAAAAACACAAATGGGAAAAGGCTAAAGCTCGCTATTTTAGGCTGTGGCTTTTCGTGCTGTTAAGGGTATTGCAAGGGGCGATGCCTGTGCCTCTAGAATTGCATGCTTTGCTTACCCAAGGACTGTCGTGAGTTTCATTGTTCAAAACTGGTATCTGATTTTGCTGGCCGTGGTGTCGGGCGGCCTGTTGCTGGTGCCTGCGCTGAAGGGCGCTGCCAGTGGCTCTTTGCAACCCAACGATGCGGTCATCAAGATCAATCGTGAAAAAGCCGTGGTGGTGGACGTACGCGAGCCTGAAGAGTACGTCAAGGGCCACATCACCAATGCCAAGAACATTCCGCTGTCGCAGCTCGATGAGCGTCTGCCGCAGGTGGCCAAGAACAAGGCACTGCCTGTGATTCTGGTGTGCGAAAGCGGTGCGCGTGCCGTGCGTGCGCAGCAGCAGGTGCGCAAGCTGGGCTATGAAAAGGCCGAAGCACTGGCCGGTGGCATGAAGGCCTGGCGCGCAGCCAGCCTGCCTGTGACAAAGGCTTAAGACAGCTGGGTTGCTCCAACTGTCCTACCATTAAGGGGTCTAAGAGGCCCCTTTTTTGTGGGCGCTGTTTTTGCAAAAGAAAAGGATGACTTCCATGCAAGCCGTGAAGATGTACACCACCGCCGTCTGCCCCTACTGCGTGCGCGCCAAGCAGGTGCTCAAGTCCAAGGGTGTGGAGCAGATTGAAGAAATCCGCATCGACAGCGATCCCGCAGCACGTGCACACATGATGGAGATCACTGGCCGTCGCACCGTGCCCCAGATCTTTATTGGCGACACCCACGTGGGTGGCTGCGATGATCTGATCGCACTGGATGCCAAGGGCGAGCTGCTGCCCCTGCTCAACGCCTGATCTGTTGGTGCAGGTCTTTAGCCTGCATAATGTTTGCTGAAGTGCCCGCTGCTGCAGCTTTGCACAGTGGGCCTTTTTATGAATGCACGCTTTGCATCCAAGCGAAAGAAAGACCGAGACCATGTCCGAACAAGCAACCCCTGTTTTCCAAATCCAACGTGTGTACCTGAAGGACGTATCGCTGGAGCAGCCCAATTCGCCCGCCATCCTGCTGCAGCAGGAGCAGCCCAATGTGGACATTCAGCTGGGCGTGGAAGCCACTCCCGTGGCCGAAGGCATTTTTGAAGTGGCTGTGACTGCCACCGTGCAGACCAAGATTCAGGACAAGACCCTGTTCCTGGTGGAAGCCAAGCAGGCTGGCATCTTCGAAATCCGCAACATCCCCGAAGAGCAGATGGGTGGCGTGATTGGCGTGGCTTGCCCCCAGATCATCTATCCCTACCTGCGTGGCAACGTGGCTGACATCGTAACCCGCGCTGGTTTTCCTCCTGTGCACTTGGCCGAAATCAACTTCCAGGCCATGTACGAGCAGCAGAACGCCGCTGCCGCTGCACAGGCTGAAGGTTCGGTGCAGTAAGCTGTTATCTGGCGGTGCCCGGTGCATGCTACAAAAGAGGTCCCTTTGCAGGGGCCTTTTTTTATGCCTTTTTAGCCTCTAAGGCTTGATAGATAAGCGCTAGTAGCTATGAATTTGATTGTGATTGGTGCCGGTGCCTGGGGCACGGCCCTGGCCATTGCGGCGGCACGCCATGCTGCAGGCCATCAAGTGAGCCTATGGGCACGCAATGCGCAGCAGGTGCAGGAGATGCAGGCAGCGCGCAACAATGCCCGCTATCTGCCGCACATGCCCTTTCCCGAGCGGCTGCAGGTCAGCGCCGCACCGCTGGCCGAGGCGGTGCAGGGCATGGATCTCATCATTGTTGCCACGCCCATGTCTGCGCTGCGCAGCACGCTGCAGACGCTGGCCGAGGCACAGGTCAGCGCACCCGTGGCCTGGCTGTGCAAGGGCTTTGAAGCGGTGGCAGCAGGCAGCAGCGGCGTGGGCCTGATGCCGCATGAAGTCTGTGCCCAGGTAGCGCCTGGTTTGCTAGCCGGTGCCTTGAGTGGCCCCAGCTTTGCGCAGGAAGTGGCGCGTGCGCAGCCCACCTGTCTGGTCGCAGCGAGCGCACATGCGGTGGTGCGCCAGGCCTTGCTGGATGGTTTTCATCACGGCGCATTGCGCGTCTATGCCAATGAGGACATCGTGGGCGTGGAAGTGGGCGGCGCGGTCAAGAACGTGATGGCAATTGCCGCAGGTCTGTGCGATGGTCTGGAGCTGGGCCTGAACGCCCGTGCCGCGCTGCTCACGCGCGGTCTGGCGGAGATGACGCGGCTGGGTGTGGCACTGGGGGCCAAGGCGGAAACCTTTATGGGCCTGTCCGGACTGGGCGACTTGATGCTCACTGCCACGGGCGATCTCTCGCGCAACCGCAAAGTGGGCCTGCTGCTGGCGCAGGGCATGACGCTGGCGCAGGCCGTAGATTCGCTGGGCCATGTGGCTGAAGGCGTCTACAGCGCCCGCACCGTGGTGCAGCGCGCGCAGGCCGTGGGCGTGGAGATGCCGATTGCCGCGACCGTGGTCGATCTGCTGGACGGCAAACTCACACCCCAGGACGCGGTGCAGCGCCTGATGGGGCGCGACCCCAAAAACGAAAAGCTATAAAAAGCAAAGCTGCCAGCGCTGGATAAACAAGGGTTTCAGATAAAAATCATTCTGAAGTCCTTATGAAACAAGCGCTGGCAGCTATCAAAATAAAAGGGAGCCTTTCGGCTCCCTTGTTGCATGCACAGCACGGATGGGCTTTACAGGCTCAGCTCCAGTGCCAGCAGCTCTTCCACGGTCTGGCGGCGGCGGATCAGCTGCACCTTGTCGCCATCGACCAGCACTTCCGCGGCCAGTGGGCGTGTGTTGTAGTTGCTGGACATGGACGAGCCATAGGCGCCGGTGTTGTGGATCACCAGCAGGTCACCCACCTGTGCATCACCCAGTGCGCGGGGCAGTACCACGCCGCCGTCACCCTGCGTGAACACGTCGCCGGATTCGCACAGTGGGCCAGCGACCACGCTGTCCTTGGCGGCTGGCAGCACGCCCACGCCACGGCGCTGGATGTGCATGCCGTGGTAGCTGCCGTACATGCTGGGGCGCATCAGTTCGTTAAAGCCCGTGTCGACCAGGATGAAGTGGTTGCTGCCCGCGCTCTTGGTGGCGCGCACGGTGCCCAGCAGCACGCCGGACTCTGCCACCAGGAAACGGCCGGGCTCCAGCTCCAGGCCCAGCTTGTGGCCCACAATGGCTTCGGCCTGCTTGCGTGCCTCGTTCCACAGGCCGAAGTAGTGCTCGGTGTCGATGCGGGCGTCACCTTCCTTATAAGGAATGGACAGACCGCCACCCGCAGAGATAGCCAGCAGATCGTGGCCATGGTCCTTGGTGCGCTTGACCAAAGACACCATGGCACCGCACACCTCCTGCAGGTGGGCGTAGTCCACGCCAGAGCCAATGTGCATGTGCAGGCCCGCCAGGTGCAGGCCGTGCTGGGCAATGGCGTCCAGTGCGGCGTTCAGGTCGGTGTGCCAGATGCCGTGCTTGCTGTGCTCGCCGCCGGTGTTGGTCTTGTTGCTATGGCCGTGACCGAATCCGGGGTTGATACGCAGCCACACGCTGTGGCCCTTGGACACAGCACCCAGCTGGTGCAGCATGTCGATGGAACCAGCGTTCACGGGCACCTTGTGCTCCACCACGGTAGCCAGGGTGGCTTCGTCCATCACATCGGCGGTGAAGACGATGTCCGAAGGCTCGCCACCGGCCACATAGCCTGCTGCCACGGCACGCAGGATTTCACCGCGCGAGACCGCGTCCACTTTCACGCCCTGCTCACGCATGAGCTTGAGGATGTGGATGTTGGAGCAGGCCTTCTGTGCAAAGCGGATGGTGTCAAAAGCCTTGAGCTGGGCGATGCGCTCGCGGATGACAGCAGCGTCATAGACCCACAGCGGGGTGCCGAACTCGTCGGCCAGGTTCCACAGTTGTTCAGGGGAGAAGGAGCAGGACATGGCTTTACAAATCTCATAGCTGCCAGCGCAGGATGGACAAGCGCTGGCAGCAGTTATGGTGAATCACTGCCCGGATCTTCACGGTTTTGATGCATGCAGTCCAATGCTTGTTTTTCTATTTGTTATTCATTTCTGATATGAATCAGGCCAGAAACTCTGCGGCCATCAGTTGTAGTTCGCGCCGGACGGTGCCTGTTCATACACGGCCCACTGGCCCAGCACCTGCAGCTTGTAGTCCAGCGGATCGTGCAGCGTGTGCGTGCATTGCGCCAGAAACGGTCAAAGCCCAGATCGGCATGGGTGCCGCGTGCGCCGACCACGTCAAAGATTTCCTGGGTCGTGAACAGGCTGGTGCGGTGGGCGATGACTTTGGCCTCAAACACGGCAATCGCCACTTCGGCACGGTCTTCGGCGGTGAGTGCCTCACCCTTGAGCCAGGCTTTTTGCAGCAGATTGGCCGCGTGGTCGGCCATCAGGCTGGCGGCAATGTCGATGCCTGGGTGGTCTGGGATCCGTACTTTGCGATTGCCCAGCAGCGCTATGGCGCACGGGCGCTGGTGGACACCATCACCCAGCCGAGCCTGGCCTCCTCGTCCTACTACATGGCCAACCGCGACTTTGCCCAGAAGCAGGGGGCGCTGCTGGCGGAAATCCTGAAGACCCTGCAGCAGACCACACACTGGGCCAGCGCCAACCGGGATGAGCTGGTGCAGCTTGCTTCGCAGGACACGGGCCTGGACCCCGAGGTGTGGCGCACAGCCTATGGTCGTGCCAATCTGGACCTGCAGCCCATCAGCACTGCGCATGTGGCCCAACAGCAGCAGCTGGCAGACAGCTTTCATGTCCTGGGCATCATTCCCAGAAAGCTGCAGGTGCAGGAGATCGTCTGGAACTGGCAGGCTTGAGCGGTTAGTTTAAAAAAGAGAGCTGCCAGCGCTTATGTATCAAGCGCTGGAAGCATTTTTTATATGAAATGCTTGCGCAAGAGTCTTGTGCAGGATTCCGCCTCTGAAGCCGTCGCTTCTGGCTATGCTTGCACCATGCCCATGCGAAATCTCCCGCCCAACCCTGAGCGCATCAGTCATCGCCATATCGAAGTGTTCCGTGCCCTGATGCTTGCGGGCAGCGCAACCGGCGCGGCGCAGATGCTGTTTACCTCGCAGCCCACCATCAGCCGTGAACTGGCGCGGCTGGAGCAGCTGCTGGGCTATGACCTGTTCGAGCGGGTGCAGGGGCGGCTCAAACCCACGGCGCGCGCCCTGCGTCTGTGGGATGAGGTGCAGCGCAGCTGGGATGGGCTGGACCGCGTGGTCGAGCACGCCATGGCGCTGGGTCAGCCGCACCAGGCCAGCATCAGCGTGCTGTGCATGCCAGCGCTCAGCCACGCGCTGCTGCCCGGTGCGCTGGCGCGCATGCAGCGCACGCATGGCGAGGTGGCAGTGAGCGTGGCCACGCAGGATGGCCCGCTGTTGCAGGAGTGGATGAGCGCCCAGCGCTTTGATCTGGGGCTGACCGAAAGCGGTGACACACCGCCGGGCACGCGCATGGTTCACCTGCCTGCCATGGACGAAGTGGCCGTGCTGCCTGCCAGCCATCCACTGGCGGCCAGAGAGCGGCTGAGTGCGCGTGATTTTGAGGGCCAGCCCTTTATCAGCCTGGCGCGGGATGATCCGTACCGCCTCAAGATCGATTCCGTGTTTGCACGCGCTGGTGTACAGCGCAAGATGCTGCTGGAGACGCTGAGTGCAGTGGCTGTGTGCGCCATGGTGCGCCATGGTCTGGGGGTGGCCATCGTCAACCCGCTGACGGCCAGAGCTTGCGTGGACGCTGACATGATCCTCAGACCTTTGGACTTTTCGATTCCTTTTCAAGTCCATATGCTGCTGCCCATGCACCGGCCAGCTGTGCCTGAAGTGGACTGGCTGATGGATGCACTCGAACAGGAGGCGCAGCATGTACTTTGAGTTTGCCGATTCCGAAGTGGCCCAATGCATCTGGGACGAAGGTCGCCTGCAGCTGCGCTTTGCCGCAGCCAGACTGCGGGATGCGCAGGACCCGCGTGCCGATGCCGTCTGGGCCCCCTTGCTGCTCCAGGCTGAGAACGTGGAACCATGGGAAACCGTAGAGCCTGCAGCTTGCATGGGGCGCCTGAACCGCGGGGTGGTGCTGCATGCCAGCCAGCGCATCCAGCAGCTGCCTGTGCCCTGTGAGCTGCTGGGCGTGGTCACCATGGAGCTGGAGTTTGCCCAGGGGGCAGTGCTGCGTCTGCGCTGTGACAGTCTGTCGCTGCATCCTGTACAGGGTGTGGTGACTGCGGCTTACCAGTGCTAGTCAGCGTGCGCAGGCAAGTGTTGCAGTCGCTGGTGCAGCTGCATGGCTTGCTCAAAACTGCACATCAGCTGCTGCATGGGGTGGCTGTCTGCTTGCCAGCCATGCAATTGCGCAAGCGCCAGGGCTGCGGCTTCAAAGCTCGATAGCTGCCCCGGTGCGTGTGCCTTGCGTATGGCATAGCGACCGGCTGGCACATCCTGCAGTGACAGACGTGGCAGCTGCTGCAGCCCAGGGTTCTGATACAGCATCTTGCGGCTTTTGCGCCAGGTGCCATCAATCACCACCAGCCGCAAAGTCTCTGGCTGAGTGAGCCAATGGGCAGGCAGCTCCGGCGGTTGCACCACGGGCAGCTGTGGGTCGGGCGGCGTAGGCGGGTAGAGCAGGATGGCGCGCACCTGCGCATTGCTGGCCTGCTCCGGCCATGGGGCATGCAGCAGTGCCTGCAGGGTATCGGCATCAAATACCTCGCCCACTTCCAGCCTGTTGCCAGGCAGGCACAGATGCAGCAGCCGCGCCGTGTTTTTGGCGTGGCCTGCCTCCATGGGGTGCTGCAGCACCAGCAGCTGCACACGGCTGTGCACGGGCTGCACACAGCTGCACAGACAGGCGCTGGCAGGCGCTGGCAGGGCGCAGGCAGTGTGGGCACAGAGGGCGTGAAGTCATAAAACAGTAGCTTTTGGCGCAGATGTATCAAGGCTTTGCAGCGGACAAGAAATCAAGAGCGCAATGCGGCGAAAAACAAATGGCTTTGTTGCATTTTTGCAAAACAGGCATTGTGCACAGAGCCTCACGCCCGTCAGCCAACAGCGCGAAATGACCGGGTTATCCATGGATGTGCGCCCGTTCACTTGGTGACTTGTCCGCAGCAAGGCTTTGGCTGAACTGCGGACAAGGTGCTGATGTCCAGGTTCTGGCCTTCATGCACGCAATCCCTGGGCATGGCTGTGCCAGATCTCCCTGCACAAGCAGGTGTCTGCATGCACGTTTCAAGTTGGTCCTTGTACGTCATTGGATGACAGAGGGTGGTAGTCGCCGCCTGCATGTTTGTGCGAAATGGGTGAGCGATGCGAGGTGTCAGTCTTGGGCACGATGGGATGTTCACGCTGCTGCTTCCAGCCTTGAGGAAGTCTTGGTATTGGGGCAGTGCGGACATTTTCAGTTTCCACACCGACCTTCCTCTCCCCTCGAAAGCAGTTCCCTTATGAGCACGTCCAGAGAAGACAGCCGCATGTTTATTGACCAGATTTTTGCCGTTAGTGGTTTGCGCGCAGACCATTGGCGGGAGTTGCTGGCTATTGCACGGAGGTGGCAGACAGGCAAGGCAGAGGGACAGGACGTCAAAAACGCGTTGACCCTGCTGCGCGCCGTGGAAACCCTGCATGCATACCCAGGCCCACAGCTGATGACTGCGCTGGAAGGCTATCTGGATGCTGGGCAGAAAGAGGCATTTGTGGCGCTGGCCAGCCGGATTTCGTTTTCCATCGTGGCCAACTATTACAAGGAAGACGCGCGCGAGTGGGAGGTCAACCCAGATCTGTCACAGGCCAGGGCAGAGTTGCCGGGGGCGGCCCAGCATGGCCCACATCGCCCGTATTTTGAGGTGCTGATTGTGGCCCCAGCAGACAGCCCCCGTGTGGCACGCAACGTGCAGCTGCTGCGTGCCCAGCGGCGCGATCAGGACGAGTTCATCTACGAGCCCGTGGTGGTGGGCAGTTTTCAGGATGCTTTCAGTGCGATTGCGAGCAACAGCAATATCAACGCCGTGGTGATATTTGAAGGCATTGGCTTCAAGAGCCACTACCCTGTGCCACAGCTCGATCGCATGATGCGTGAGCTGGGCGTGGTGGAGCAGATCGATGATGAACACCTGAGTCTGCAGTTGGCTGCCGCTATCAACGAGCACCGGCCGGAGCTGGACATTTATCTGATGTCGGACCGCCAGCCGCAGGACATTGCCAGCGACCCACGCTCTACCCATGTGCGCCGTGTGCTGTATGCGGTGGAAGAGCCGATTGAGCTGCACCTGTCCATTCTGGAAGGCATTCGCCAGCGCTACGAAACCCCGTTTTTTGACAATCTGCAGCGTTATGCGCAGCGGCCCATCAGCACCTTCCATGCGCTGCCTATTGCGCGAGGCAAATCGGTCTTCAAGTCTGACTGGATCCAGGATATGGCCGAGTTTTATGGCCGTAATCTGTTTCTGGCAGAGTCGTCTGCCACCACGGGGGGGCTGGACAGCCTGCTCGAGCCCAAGGGCAATATCAAGTATGCACAGGACAAGGCCGCGCGCGCCTTCGGGGCTGATCACTGCTTTTTTGTGACCAATGGCACCAGCACCTCCAACAAGATGGTGCTGATGGCGATTGCCAAGCCGGGCGACATCATTGTGGTGGACCGCAACTGTCACAAGTCCCACCACTATGGTGCGGTGCTGGGGGGCTTGCAGCCGTACTACGTCGAAGCCTATCCCATGAAGGCCTATTCCATGTACGGGGCCGTGCCGCTGCGCCATATCAAGCAGGCCCTGCTGTCACTCAAGGCCCAAGGCAAGCTCGACCGTGTGCGAGCGGTGGACCTGACGAACTGCACGTTTGATGGTCATGTCTACAACACTCGCCGTGTCATGGAAGAGTGTCTGGCCATCAAGCCGGATCTGGTGTTTCTGTGGGATGAGGCCTGGTTTGGCTTTGCCCACTGGTCACCTTTTCTGCGCCCTCGTACGGCCATGGGCGGAGCGGCCAGTATTGAAAAATGGCTCAAGACGCCAGAGGCACTGGCCGCCTATGAAGCACAGCAGGCCCAGCTGGGGACGAACCCTTCCATGGAGACTTTGCTGAATACCCGCCTGGTGCCAGACCCACGCCAGGTGCGACTGCGTGTGTACCAGACCAACTCCACGCACAAGTCCATGTCAGCCATTCGCCAGGGCTCCATGGTGCTGGTCAAGGATGTGGACTTTGAGTCGATTGAGCCGCAGCTGCACGAAGCCATCTTTACCCATGCCACTACCAGCCCTAACCAGCAGCTGATTGCCTCGCTGGATCTGGCACGCCGTCAGATGGAGCTGGAAGGCTATGGGCTGGTCAATAACGCGATTCAGGTGGCACTGGATATTCGCTACCAGATCAACCATCACCCGCTGATTTCCAAGTACTTCCATGTGCTGGGCGCAGATGAAATGATCCCTGCGGAGTTTCGCGCCAGCGGCTTCAAGGATTTTCTGGAGCCTGGCACGGTATGGAGCGATGCGGTGGTTGCCTTGCGTGATGATGAGTTCTTCCTCGACCCCACACGTATCACCCTGGTGTGTGGCACAGCGGGCTTTGATGGCACCCAGTTCAAGGGCATTTTGGCCGACCGCTTCGGGGTACAGCTGAACAAGACCTCGCGCAATTCGGTGCTGCTGCAGTCCAATATCAACAACACCCGCAGCGATGTGGCGCAGCTCATCCACGTGCTGCTGGAGCTGGCGACCGAGATTGAAACCCATCTGGAGCACGCCAGTGATGCTGAACGTCAGCGCTTTGCAGCACGTGTGGACAGCCTGATGCGTGATGTGCCGGAGCTGCCTAACTTCAGCCATTTCCATGCTGCGTTCCGCAGCGATGTGGGTGGGCAGCCTGCCGTGGAAGGCGACATCCGCCGTGCCTTCTTCCTGAGCTGGGAGCCTTCCAATATCGAATATGTGCCGCTGAACAGCGAGGAGTGTGACCACCGTCTCAAGGAGGGGCCGCCCATGGTCTCTGCCAAGCTGGTCATTCCCTATCCACCGGGCTTCCCGATTCTGGTGCCGGGGCAGGTGATCGCGGCAGACACCATTTCCTTCATGCGCAAGCTGGATGTGCAGGAAGTCCATGGCTATGACGCCAGCCGAGGGCTGCAGGTGCTGCGTCTGGAGGACGCAGAAGCAGGTGGGGCCAAAGCTTAGTCACGCATTGACAGGGTCATGCCCCGACATGCTGTGGGCATGGCCGAGATCGCAATCTTGAGGGAGTCAGCCATGATGCATATGTGGCAATGGTTGGTGCAGACACTGCAAGCCCATCCGGAACTGGCAATTTTTCTGACCCTGGCCATGGGTTACTGGGTGGGCGCATTGAAGCTGGGTAGCTTCAGTCTGGGAGCGGTGACAGGCACTTTGCTTGCAGGGGTGCTGGTCGGGCAGCTGGACATTGAGATCTCCGCGCAGATCAAGTCCGTGTTCTTTGTCATGTTCCTGTTTGCCGTGGGCTTTGGTGTGGGCCCGCAGTTTGCGCGGGGCATTGCCAATGATGGAATACCACAGGCCATTTTTGCGGTGGTGATTTCCTGCCTGTGCTTGTTATCGGTCTATATCGCAGCCTATGTATCTGGCTATGGACCAGGACTGGCGGCAGGTTTGCTGGCAGGTGCGCAGACGATCTCGGCATCCATCGGCCTGGCGACCAATGCCATTGGCAAGCTGGATCTGACGCCCGATCAGGTGCAGCAACAGCTGGACCTGATTCCCGTGGCCTATGCCGTGACCTATCTGTTTGGTACCGTGGGCACTGGCTGGATCATTGCTTTTATCGGCCCGAAACTGCTTGGCGTGGATCTGGTGAAGGAGTGCAAGCGCTACGAGGCAGCCATGTCTGCGGGCAACGCGGAGGGTAATCTGCACACTGCATGGCAGCAGTACATCATCCGCGCTTTCCGGCTGGAAACGCCGGGCCTGATTGCCGGCAAGACCGTGGCTGAAGCTGAGGCCAATGCCAACGGGCGCCTGTTTCTGGAGAATCTGCGCCGTGACGGCAAGATCATTGCCTTTGATGAAAACACGGTGCTGCAGGTCGGCGACATCGTCGCCGTATCTGGCAAGCATGAGGCTCTGGTGGAATGGGCCTCGCGTGCGACAGAGGTTTCAGATGCCGAGTTGCTGAACATCCCCATCGAGGTGGTGGATGTCTATGTGGCCAGCAGCCGTGCCGATGGCAAGACGCTGATTGATCTGGCCAACAGCTCGGTGGCTCGGGGCATTTATGTCACCCGCATCCGCCGGGGCTCCATGGGGGTGGACATTCCCGTACTGGCTCAGACCAAGCTCAACCGCGGCGATATTGTCAGCATTCGTGGCACGCAAAAGCATGTGGATGCGATCACCGAAGAGTTTGGTTATGCCGACCGTCCCACCGATGTGACCAGCATGGTGCTGGTCGGGCTGGCGATTGCCATTGGAGGCTTGCTGGGCGCGATTGTGGTGCCGGTAGAGGGCGTGCCCATCACACTGTCTTCTTCAGGTGGTGCGCTGATTGCGGGACTGGTTGTGGGCTGGGTGCGCAGCTTTTTCCCCAAGATTGGGACCGTCCCCAGCTCCACCCTTTGGTTCATGAACTCCGTGGGGCTGAACATCTTTATCGCCGTGGTAGGCATTACAGCGGGGCCGACCTTTATTGCGGGGCTGAAGCAGGTGGGGGCAGAAATCTTCCTGTGGGGGCTGTTTGCTACGGGCGTTCCCATGTTGCTGGCCCCGTTGATTGGCAAGTACATCTTCCGTTTTGACCCAGCCATCAACCTGGGCTGCTGTGGTGGTGCTCGCACCAGCACGGCTTCCGTGGCCATGGTGGCAGATGTGGCCAAGAGCAATGTACCCATGCTGGGCTATACCGTGCCTTATGCCGTCAGCAACACCTTGCTGACGCTGTGGGGCATGGTAATAGTGCTGATGCTCGGCAAGTAGGGCCAGCAATCGACAGCCTACCGTGAGCTGGATGGCTGGTGGTGGCTAGCTTACAGCTTGCCCTTGAAATAGCTGGGCTTGTCCATGTCCACAATGTCCACGCTCAGCTGCACATCCAGAGTAGGCTGTGCCGGAATCTGCGTCTTGAGCACAGCCGCAATGCGGTCCGAGAGTTCCTTTTTGACCTCGGCCGTGCGGCCTGCCATCAGGCGAAGTTCCACGTGTGCAAAGGCGCGGCCCGCGCTGTTCAGGCCAATGCGGTAGTTGCTCTGGCTGGCAATGCGGGTTTTGACGTCGGCCTCGTCGGTGACGGTGGGGTGATGGCAGACCGCCTGGTTCAGCGCATCCATCAGTGCGCCTTCGTTCACGCCTTGCAGGTTGCTGCTGTATTCCACGTACATATGGGGCATGGTGTATCTCCTCAAGGAAAAGCTTGATAGAGCACATTGTGCCTGAGTGGCAGTGTCTCAAAGGAGGCGGATTCAGTCCTGTTCGTACAGGGTGGCTTCGGCATCCAGTACGGGGCTGGTTTCAGCAGGACGGTAGGCCAGGCGCACGTAAATAGGTGCGTAGGCTTCGGCCTGGGTGATTTCAATCAGCGTTTCCTTGCCCAGCTCCAGCAGTGCGATAAAGGTTACGACCAGCACCGTGGCCCCTTTTTCGGGCTCAAAAATGTCTTCAAACGGTACAAAGCGTTTGCCCTGCAGCTGCTTGAGGATGTGGCTCATGTACTCGCGCACACTGAGCTCTTCGCGCGTGATGCGGTGGTGCTGCACCAGCTTGGCCCGCTTGAGAATGTCGCGCCAGGCAGAGCGCAGGTCCAGCGGGCTGACATCGGGAAAGCGCGGCTGCAGGCTTTGTTCGATATAGACCTGCGCCTTCAGAAAATCACGCCCGTACTGCGGCAGTTCATTGATCTGCTGCGCGGCGAGCTTCATTTTTTCGTATTCCAGCAGACGGCGCACCAGCTCAGCGCGCGGGTCTTCGGCTTCTTCCTCGCCTTCCTTTTTCTTGGGCGGCAGCAGCATGCGCGACTTGATCTCGATGAGCATGGCTGCCATCAGCAGATATTCCGCTGCCAGTTCCAGATTGCGGCTGCGGATTTCTTCCACATACTGCAGGTACTGCTGCGTCACCGCCACCATGGGGATGTCCAGGATGTTGAAGTTCTGCTTGCGGATCAGATACAGCAGCAAGTCCAGAGGGCCTTCAAAGGCCTCCAGAAAGACCTCCAGCGCATCGGGTGGGATGTAGAGGTCATTGGGCAGCTTGAACAGTGGTTCACCGTACAGGCGCGCCAGTGCTACCTGATCGACCACTTCGGGCATCAGGTTCGGGTCTTCCGAGGCTGCGGTATCTGGCAGCTTGGTGCTGGCGTTGTCGGTGGAACTTTCGCTCATGCGGCTTTAGAAAGAAGAGCGCCCAGCGCTTGATAGACAAGGGCTGGGCACTAAAAACACCAATAATGTGCCTTTAGTTATTGGTCTGGTACACGTAGGGCTTTTGGGGAACGTTGGCCTTGGCAGCTTGTGCCTGAGCCTCGTAGTTCACCTCCTTGTCCCACAGCAGAGAGCGGCCTGCAAGCTGCTGGGCTTCCAGCTCGGGCTTGGCCTGCTTGAGCTGGTTCAGAAAATCGGTGGTATCGGATGTGTAGTGGGGGCGAGCAAAAATGGACATGGACTGTTAACCTCTCAGGACTGAAGATTCTATCCCCCGACATTACTCATGCAGCTTTTTCACCGAATTACTGCGGCATGTGCTGCCGTAGCCACAACTTTGCTGGGGCTGGTGGCCTGTGATCAGCAGCGCATCAATGCCCTGGAAGAGGGGCTTTCCACGGAAGCCGATGTACGCAAGGCTTTTGGTGAACCGGAAACCATCTGGCCAGAGCCAGGTGGCGCACGCATTTTTGAGTATCCGCGCCAGCCCATGGGCCACCAGAACTACATGATCACCATTGGCCCGGATGGGGTGATGACAGCGCTGCGCCAGGTGGTTGCGCCCCATGTGTTTGAGCAGATCAAGCCCGGCATGACGCAGGAGCAGGTGCGCCGCATGCTGGGCAAGCCAGCGCAGCGCATGACCTACAACCTCAAGCAGGAAACGGACTGGGACTGGAACTGGATCGACCCACCGAACCAGGAGATGGAGTTCACGGTCACTTTTGGTGCCAGCGGTACGGTCAAGCACACGGCCAGCCGCTTTAAAAGGCCACAGGGCGACCGCTGATGTGGCTGGCCGCATACCTTGCGGCCAGGGGAACATGGTGTAATTGCTGCGTTGCAACAAGGTGTGTCAGCGCTTTTGCCAGGTGCTGCGTTGTGTGCAAGGCGCCCGTCATTCGTATGTGAGTGACTGTGGCACGTTGATTGCTAGAGCCTTTGTTGCATAGATCCAGGCGGTGTGGTCACAAGCTGGCATCGCCCCAAACCGGTATTCGCCATGAGCATGAGCACCACCCCTTCCGAGTCTGAGCTAAGTTCTTCTGTTTCTTCTGCGCCCGCTTCTGCGGCCATGCCGGTGGTACGGCATGGCAAATACGAAGATGGTCAGGCCTTGTTTACAGGTTCCCTGTTTGTGGGCATCACCATGATGATGTTCAACCAGGCTGGCCTGCTCACCGGCAGTACCGCCGGTCTGGCCTTTGTGCTGCACTACGCCACGGGCTGGTCATTCGGCGCGATTTACTTTCTGATCAATCTGCCCTTTTACTGGTTTGCCTGGCAGCGCATTGGTAAAGAGTTCACCATCAAGACCTTTGCTTCGGTGGCCATGCTGTCGCTGATTACGGCATTTGGGCCGCATTTCATTCACATCGATTATCTGCACCCTGCCTTTGCCGCTGTGGCAGGCGGTCTGCTCATGGGCGCTGGCGTGCTGTTTCTGGCGCGACACAAGTCCAGCCTGGGCGGGGCGACCATTGTGTCGCTCTACCTGCAGGACAAGTACGGCCTGCGCGCAGGCAAGGTGCAGATGGTGATTGACTGCATCGTCGTGGCGCTGGCGCTGTGGATCGTGCCGTTGGACCGCGTGCTCTGGTCCATTCTCGCTGCTGTGGTGATGGGGGTGTTTCTGGCGGTGAGCCACCGCCCTGGGCGGTATAACGGTCGTTAAATTGATAGCTGTCAGCGCTTGCTGGATAAGCGTTAGATGCCAATTTGATGCATAAAAAAGCCCCGCAGGTGTTGTAGCTTGCGGGGCTTTGTTTTGGTTTTGATGTGCTGGGCTTAGCTGACCGTGATGGTCTTCTTGGCCACCAGCGTTTGCTCATGGTCATCCACCCACAGCAGCTCCAGCTCACCGCTTTCGCGGGCCTTGAAGGTGAACTCAATGTAGGGGTTGGGCGAGATGGAGGTGCCCAGGTCCCAGACAAAGATGGGCTTGCCCGCCATCTTGGCCTCAAAGTGCTTGACGATGTGGCGGGGGCGGATCTGGCCGGTGGCCGGGTCGGTGCGAAGGCCTGTTTCCATCACATGCTCCATCTGTGCGCGTACGCGCAGGATGTCGCCAGCCTTGGGCTTTTCGTTGCTGACCCAGACGCGGGCAGGTTTGCTCATGCTGCTCATCACCACTCCTTCTTACATGCCGCAGCCGCTGGCGGCCACCGTCACCATTTGCTTGGCCTGCAGCACGGTGCCGCTTTTCATCCGTGCCAGCACATAGATGGTCTGTGACTGGCTCAGGCGAATGCGCACGGCCGCTTCCGCAGTACCTGTATCCGCAAAGAAATACATGCGGCACGACAGCGGCGTGGGGTTGAGCTCGGCCACCACGATCATCTCCTCGCACCAGTCCTGCTCGGTAATGGGCAGTGTGATCTTGGCCTTGACGGGGACAGCACCAGGGTTGTCCGCCAGCACGGGAATATCTACGTGCAGGCCTTCAGCCTGTGGTGTGGCCTTGCCAATGAAGTCTTCCCGCGTCTTTTTGAATTCCGCAGGGTTGGGGGCCAGAGGTCCTACCAGCGCAGGTTTGGCAGGGGCTTGTGCCAGCGCATGGGGCAGGGCCAATGCGGCACTTGCCGCCGCAGCGCCTGCCACCAGGCGGCGGCGTGTCAGGGGGTGAGAAGCTGCTGTGCTCATGTCGTGTTAGATGCCGAGGAAGTCGCTGAACTTGGTGTTAATCCAGGCAAAGTCTTCCTTGACCAGGTCGGGCGTGCGCACATCCATGTCGATCTGGGTCTGGTGGACGTGGCCGGTTGCGGGATCGATTTCGTACTCGAACTTTACCGAAATTTCTTCCTGTGGATCACCATTGACCATCATGTAGCACAGGTTGTCAGGCAGCAGCGGAGTGACCTCCTTGCCTGCGACACGCTGGGAAATATTGGTCGCGACGATTTTGCCAATGTAATTGGCGACGTGCCCGCTCTTGGGATAGTGGCCAAACTGGGGCGAAATGGCGCCCATCAGGTCACCCACAAAGTAGACGCTGTCATCGCTGTTGGCGGTGAAATAGCGGTTGTTCATGTCAGCCCAGCCCGTAGGCTTGCCGGTCATGGGATCCTTGCCGATCAGATCGGCCCACCAGACCATGTCTGCGGCCTGGTGGGGAGGCATGAGGATGGCATCGTCAAAGTCAAACTCGCCAGCGGCAGTCTTGATCTTCTTCTTGAAGGGGTCCAGCTCCTGCACGCGTGCATTGGGCACGTGGGTGATGATGTCTGGGTACAGCTCTTCGAAGGCCTGCTTGTAGCCCATGCCGATGGGGGCGATCTTGGGCTTGGGGTCCAGAATCAGAATCTTGCCGGGGATGTTGTTCTTCTTGATGTGCCAGGCAATCAGGCAGGCGCGCTCGTAGGGCGAAGGAGGGCAGCGGTGGGGTGGTGGTGGCAGGGTCATCACCAGGGTGCCACCCTTGAAGTTCTTGACCTTGTTCTTGAGCGCCAGCATCTCCTGATTGGGGATGTAGGCGTTGGGGAAGTGGCGGCGTGTGTAGTCGATGGCCTTCTGGTCGTTGCCAAACCAGGCTTCGTAGTCGTTGCGGATACCGCCGGACAGGATCAGGTAGTCATACTCGATCAGGCCGTGGGCGGTGCGCACCAGCTTCTTGTCGCGCTCAAAGCCGTTGACCTCGGTTTGCAGCAGCTTGTAGCCGTATTTGTTGGCGGGGTGCAGCATGTCGTGGTTGACGAAATCGGTGTTCACGATGTCGATCAGCCACTTGTTGCTCATGGGGCCCGACCAGAACGTGGGGTTGCGCTCCAGCAGCACCACGTCGGAATGGGGGATCAGCTCGCGCAGGTAGCGTGCAGCCGTCAGGCCACCCCAGCCACCACCGCAGATCACAATGCGGGGGCCCTTGCCTTCACGGGGCAGGATGCGCGATTGGGGCGTCATGATGGTGGGGGCAGCCAGTGTGGCGATAGGGGCAGCCGCAGCAGCTGCACCCAGTGCCATGGCAGGGGGCGTCATCAGAAAATGGCGACGTTGCATGGTGGAAAACTCCTCCGAGTCGTAAATTCAAAACCGCAGGAGGAGCTGTGTGCTTCCCCGGCGGCGCTTCATCAAGACCAGCGCTGACCTGCTGCGCCACCACAGACTTGCGGTGGCATCAAGAGCAAAGGGAAGCGAACATGCAATGCCGCTGTGTGCAGGTCCCGCCAGACAGTGCGGAACCGAGCGACATATGTATGGCTTCTGCATATGGCAGAAGCCACATCCCATGCACTCCAACAAACTCAAAAGGACGGGCTTGAGCGTTGAGGTGTGACGTGGTCACACAGGCACGGATGGGAGGAATCCCTCTTAGCCGACACGCGGCACAAGCAGAGCTGTCTGTTACGAATTCTAGATGTTTTAGCCATAAGCTCATGCAGGTATACACGCATGGCACAGCGTTTGACTCTCCTTCAAGCCGCCTTTCTGGGGAGCAGCTTGAGCGCAGCCACCGTACCCAGGCCAATGCCCAGCACGGCTGGCAGCGTGGCCCAGGCCAGGGTGGAGATACCTGTCAGCCCCTGGCCGATGGAGCAGCCCACAGCCAGCACGCCGCCAAAGCCCATGAGCCAGCCGCCCAGCGCACTTTGGGCCAGATGTGCAGGACTGTCAAAGCCCTCCCAGCGTGCAGTACGGGTCAGCAAAGCCGTGATGAAGGCACCGGCCAGTACACCCAGCACCATGGCAGAGATGGGGGCAAAGTCACGGCCCACGGCCACCTGGGTGTAGAGCAGGGTTTCGGAGATGGGGGCGATAAAACTGAGCGAGTTGAGTTTGGCAGGCTCAAAAGGATCGACCTCGATCGTGGCGCTGATCCACCAGCCCACGGCTACCAGAGCACCGATGAGCAGCGCACACACCAGCTGCACAGGGCTGCGGCGCAGGGCGGGGCGGTAAAAAGCATAGAGCAGCAACAGTGCTGCAGGAATCATAGCTGTCAGCGCATATGTGACGGGCGCTGAAAGCCCTTTTTCTATCATGTGCTGGTGCAGCGTGGCATGTTCTGTCGCTGTAGGTGCAATGCCTTGCAGCCACTGGCGCAGCGGCGCAAGCACGCCGGTCAGAGTGGCCTGCGCACCGAGCGCCAGAAACACCACGGTGATGAGTGAGCGCAGATTGCCACCCGCCATCAGCACCAGAGAGCGAGCGCCGCAGGCATTGGCCAGCACCATGCCAATCCCAAAGATGGCGCCGCCAAGCAGCACACCTGCAAAGGAAAAGCCGGGGCGCACGATCTGTGCGTTGTTCAGATCAATGATGCCTGCCAGGTGCAGGCCTTGCGAAGCCAGCAGGGCCACGGCAGCCGCCAGGGCAAATGCCTGCAGAGCGGGCGCATCGCCAGCCGCTTCACTGCGGTCTTGTCCCATGCGCTGGCGAATGCCGCGCAGCAGACAGAAACGGCCCCAGCGTGCAGCCACACCAAACACCACACCAAAGAAAAATGAATACCACAGCAACATATGGGTTCCTCAAACAGTCTGGATGCTACCCCTGGCATGGCAGATGCACAAAAGCCCCGCACCTGTAAGGAGCGAGGCTTGTGCGCGTGCGCAGGGGGCTGGGAAGGCGCTTAGCTTCCCCAGATATCGGTACTGATGGCTTTGTACCAGGCGGCACCGTAGTCTGCTTCTGCCTTGCGGTAGGCGGCATCGGCATTGGCAGGGCTCACACCGCCGGAGCCTGGCACTTCAATCAGCTTGCTGCCATCTGCACGGTACACACCGGCCACGGAGATGCCGTAGTCTGTGCCGATCAGGCTGTAGCAGGTGTTGGCAAAAGCCGCCTGCGGCAGGGGCTTGCCGGTCAGCTCTGCTGCAATGATAGCGGCTGCTACCTTGCCCTGCGTGTTGGCTGCAAAGCCAGACTTGGGCATAGGGGCTGCCTGTGTCGCATCACCCAGCACATAGACGTTCTTGACCTGTGCGGACTCAAAGCTTTCAGGCTTGATGGGCACCCAGCCGCTGGCATCCACCACACCGGCACGCTCGGCAATTACGCCAGCCTTCTGGGGTGGAATGACGTTGAGCACGCTGGCCTTGTGCTTGGTGCCGAAAGCAGTTTCCACTTCGAGGTTCTTGGCGTCCACACGCACGACCTGACCGTCGTCGGACTGCTTGACCCACTCGATCATGTCGCCATACAGCGCCTTGTAGCCCTGCAGGAACAGGCCCTGCTTGGAGAAGCTGTCCTTGCTGTCCAGCAGCAGGATCTTGCTCTTGGGTTTGTGCTGCTTGAGGTAGTGCGCCACCATGGCTGCGCGCTCGTAGGGGCCAGGCGGGCAGCGGAAAGGGTTGGCAGGGATGGACATCACAAAGGTGCCGCCATCGGGCATGGCATCGAGTTGCTTCTTGAGCAGCAGGGTCTGGGGACCAGCCTTCCAGGCGTGGGGGGCCAGCAGCGAGGCGGCCTCGTCATAGCCCTCAATGGCACCCCAGCGCATGTCGATGCCGGGCGAGAGCACCAGCTTGTCGTAGCTCAACGCCTGGCCATTGGACAGCAGCACGCGCTGCTTGGCCGTGTCTACATGGTCGGCACGGGCCTGAATGACTTCCACGCCAGCCTTGCGCAGACCGTCGTAGCTGTGACCAATGCTGTCCCAGGTGCGCAGACCTGCCAGATACAGGTTGGAGAAGGGGCAGGTGTAGAAGATGGGCGCAGGCTCGATCAGCGTCACGCGCACCTGGGGTGCACGTGCCTTGAGGTAGCGTGCAGCAGTGGCACCACCAAAACCGCCACCGACCACGACCACATGGGCCGCGCCGCCCTGGGCGCGAACGATGGAGGGCAGCGACAGACTGGCAGCGCCGGCCAGTGCGCCGGTTAAAACACTACGGCGATTGAAAGACATTATTTGGCCTCCTTGCTGAACCATTGGGCGAGTGCCTGAATCTGGGCATCGTCATAGCCCTTCATCAAGCGGGTCATGACGGTAGCGTCCGTTGCCGTTCCAGCCTTGAAGGCCTGCATGCGGGTCAGCAGATGCTGTTCATTGACGCCACGCAGCTGAGGAATCACGCCCGTGGATTTGCCATCAGGGCCATGGCAGTTGGCGCAGGTCCCTGCAATCACGGAAATATCCTGCACTGAAGGGTTGGCTGCAGTGGTCTGAGCCAGTGCTGCAGGAGCGAGCAGTGCAGCAGCCAGCCACAGGGTGGTGCGCACGGCAAAGGAGGAAGAGTGGGGCATGCGATCTCCTGTCGAATGCGGACCGGTTCCGTGGCAGGGCCACGTACCGGCATATCAATGGGGACGCTGTGTTCTGGCGGCAGTCACGTGCCAGCGCAGCGGTGGAAGCGACGGATTCTAGGTAGTGGCTTGCAACCAACAGTTAGAAGCATGTGCAATGTGCATATAAGCACCGCTGGTCGCAAGCGGCTTGGCTCTTGCTGCACGCTGCGGGTGCGTTGCACGTGACCTTGAAAAAATAAATATGTGAGCAATCCGTACAGAAAATATAAGCCTTTATGGCAAATTATCTGATGAGTCAGTCAGTGACTGCGCAACTTGTTTTGCCTTCGTGTTCTGAGAAGGATTGGATCGCGGAATGCGTGAAAAGATGGATGAGTGGCAGTGATGGGCTGCAACAACAAAGCCCTTGCAGGCAGTGCTTGCAAGGGCTTTGTGGGGTGTGTGCAATTAACCGATACGCATGCCGGGCTGGGCGCCGGGGAAGGGCTCCAGCACATAGATGCCTGCATCTACCTTGCTGTCGGCGTGGCTGGCCGCCAGCACCATGCCTTCGGAGATACCGAACTTCATTTTGCGGGGCGCCAGGTTGGCCACCATCACCGTCAGCTTGCCCTGCAGCTGCTCGGGCTTGTACATGCTGGCGATGCCGGAGAACACATTGCGTGTCTTGCCTTCGCCCACGTCCAGTGTCAGCTGCAGCAGCTTGGTAGAGCCTTCCACCGCCTTGCACTCGACGATCTTGGCAATACGCAGGTCAATCTTGGCAAAGTCATCAATCGTGATGGTGGGGGCGATCTCTTCGCCACCGGGCTTCACAGCTTCAGGTTCGGGGGCTGCTGGGGGTTCGAACAGGGCTTCCAGTTGCTCAGGCACTACGCGCTGCATCAGGTGTTCGTACTTGCCAATTGCGTGGCCAGCGCCCAGCAGGCGGTCAGCGTCGGCAAACTGCAGTGCGTCGATCTTCAGGAAGGCTTCTACCTGCGCAGCGACCGCGGGCAGCATGGGCTTGAGGTACACGGTCAGCAGGCGGAAGGCTTCGATACAGGTCGAGCACACGTCCTGCAGGCGAGCGTCCATGCCTTCCTGCTTGGCCAGCTCCCAGGGCTTGTTGGCATCCACATAGCTGTTGACCTTGTCGCACAGCAGCATGATTTCGCGGGCAGCGCGAGCCGTGTCGCGTGCTTCATAGGCAGCAACCACGGCGTCTTTTTGTGCACGCAGGGCTTCGAGCAGGGCCTGGCCGTCTTCAGAGATCTGACCCAGCTTGCCTTCAAAGCGCTTGAAGATAAAGCCTGCAGCGCGCGAAGCAATGTTCACGTACTTGCCGATCAGGTCAGCGTTCACGCGCAGCATGAAGTCTTCGGCGGTGAAGTCGATGTCTTCGTTCTTGCCGTTGAGCTTGGCGCCCAGGTAGTAGCGCAGCCACTCGGGGTTCATCTTGAGCGCCAGGTACTTCAGCGGGTCCAGACCCGTGCCGCGGCTCTTGGACATCTTCTGGCCGTTGTTCACAGTCAGGAAACCATGCACGCAGATCTTGGTAGGTGTCTTGCGGCCGCTGAACTTGAGCATGGCAGGCCAGAACAGCGTGTGGAAAGTGACGATGTCCTTGCCAATGAAGTGGTACTGCTCCAGGTTGGGGTCGGCCATGTAGGCGTCAAAATCTTCGCCGCGCTGATTCAGCAGGTTCTTGAGCGAAGCCAGATAGCCCACGGGCGCATCCAGCCACACATAGAAGTACTTGCCGGGGGCATCGGGAATCTCAATGCCAAAGTAAGGCGCATCTCGCGAGATATCCCAGTCGTCCAGGCCTTCGCTGGTCGTGCCATCGGGGTTGGTGCGCACGCCAAACCATTCCTTGACCTTGGCGGCCACTTCGGGCTGCACGTGCTGGCCATTCTGGGTCCATTCCTTGAGGAACTCCACGGCGCGTGGGTCCGACAACTTGAAGAAGAAATGCTCGGAGGTACGCAGCTCAGGCTTGGCGCCGGACAGGGCCGAGAAGGGGTTGACCAGATCGGTAGGGGCGTAGACCGCACCGCACACTTCGCAGTTGTCGCCGTACTGGTCCTTGGCGTGGCACTTGGGGCACTCGCCCTTGATGAAACGGTCGGGCAGGAACATGTTCTTCTCGGGGTCGAAGAACTGCTCGATAGTGCGGGTTTCGATGAAACCGGCCTTTTTCAGATCCAGATAGATCTGCTTGGACAGTTCGTGGTTCTCGGGGCTGTCGGTATTGCTCCAGTTGTCAAAGGCAATATGAAAGCCGTCCAGGTACTGCTTGCGGCCGGCCGCAATATCAGCCACGAACTGCTGGGGAGTCTTGCCAGCTTTTTCAGCGGCAATCATGATGGGCGCGCCGTGGGCATCGTCCGCGCCCACGAAGTTCACGGCATTGCCCTGCATTCGCTGTGCACGCACCCAGGTGTCGGCCTGGATGTACTCCATGATGTGGCCGATGTGGAAATTGCCGTTGGCATACGGCAAGGCGGTGGTGACAAAAATCTTGCGTTGGGACATGAGGGCCTTCTCGTTGGGCAGTGAAAAGCAACCCAAGATTTTAGAAGCCCAAGCGCGCCTGTGCAGCAAATGCGGCTATGACCGAGGTTGTGGTTTGAAAAGACCGGCTCAAAGTGCCAGTGCCTGCAGCAAGAAATGTCCTGCAATGCTTAGGAAGGACAAGGCGTTTTACGCATGCGCCACCAGTGCATGCCTATGGACCAGATGGCAGGAATCACAAAGCCCAGCAGCGTCTGCCCGGTGACGACCGAGATCAGCAGCACGGCCATGGCGCTAGGCTGGTACAGGCTCCAGATCATCTGGCTGCGCGCCTGGGAGACACTGCTGGCAATCGTAGTGGCTGGGGTGAGCAAGGCCTGGCAACCTGCATTCCAGCGCATCAGCGGGGTGTGCAGAGTTTCTGCCTGTGCATGGCGCTGTGTCTGGCGCAGCAGTTCAGCCAGCGCAGTGACTGCCGTGCGGCTTTCTATCAGAACGATCAGGCCCACAAAAAGCCCCCATGCTACGGCCGTCAGCAAGGCGGGCAGGGGAACCAGGTGCAGCTGCTGCTCAGTCAGCAAGGCCATGCGCTGGAAAAAAGGCTGCAGATTCAGGTCCAGCACGCCCAGGCGGGAGCACATGCCGGCCGAGGCATAGCGCAGACTGCTGTATTCATAAAGCAGCCAGGCGGTGCCTGCGCCGACGACCAGGCTGGTGCCGCTCAGACTGCGAGCCAGGGCTGCGGCTTTGATGGGCAGTCGCGGCTGTCTGGCAAGGTGCTGGCACAGGTTCTGCCAGGCCAAGCCTGCAAGCACCCCGCTCAGAAAAATAGCCCAGGTCTGCCACTCGCTGACCATCAGGCAGTTGTAGAGGTACTTGTGGCTGGCGCTGGCAACAATGCTCAGCGCAGAGGCGTAGACAAAGGCAGGGATCAGCCATGGCGGCAGGTGGTCAAACGTCCATTGCACCCAGCGCATCGTGCCCCGAAGGCCTGCGCCAGCAGCTGTACATCACGGGCAGGGTTGCGCAGCACGGGATTGCGCTGGTAGTTGGCATTGCCAATCAGCAGCACGTGCAAAGGCAGCTGGCTGTCCTGTGCTTGGGCAGTCAGGGCATGCAGACTGCTCAAGTTGCCAGTAGCCAGCAGCCCGAGGCTGCCAAGTTGCTGCAAGTGCTGGCGGCGTTTGCCGTCCCAGTTTTTGCTGGGGGCAGGTGGTGTCATAAATCACGGCACGCACCAAGTGCCGTAGGTGACAGGCTGCTGACAGCGCGGCAGCCTGTCAGGCCAGAAGCCCTATGGCTCAGGGCTGGGCCATCAGCGGCTTTTGCAGCAGGGTGGCCAGTGTCAGGCCGCTGAGCACAGCGATGTGCTGCTCATCGGCAAAGCGCTGTGCCGTGTCCTGCAGCGGGGCCAGGCAGACATAGGCGCAGACCTGGGCCTGCTGTGACTGCATGGCCGCATGCAGGGCGCGCAGGGGCTCGACACCATGGGTCGCGGCTTTCCAGCGCTTGGCTGCCACCAGCGTGGTCTGGCCATTGCGCTGCAGCACAAAGTCATAGGCAGCGTCCTTGCTGCGCTGTACTTCGTAGCCTTCTACCACCCATGCACGCTGCAGGTGGTCGGCAAATTCCTGCCAGTTCTTGCTGGCAGCATCTGCCAGCAGGGCCTGCTGCTGGCGGGGGGTGGGCTGGTCATACTGGCGTACAAAGGCCACAAAGCCCAGTGCCCAGAAGGGCAGTGAGCCCAGAATGGCCACCATCTTGTAAGGCGTTGGCACCAGGGCAGCAGCCAGCAGTGCCCAGACGGCACCGACCAGAAAGCTCACCCACCAGCGTGAGCGCAGCAAGATGGCAAACAGGGAGTTTTCGGCCATTTTGAATTTCATGGCAGGCAAATCTTTCTCAAGGCTAGAAGAGGCAATGGGGGCGCAGCATGCACCAAAAGGACAAGAACCCGTTCACCACATGGGTTGAAGGGCTTCGATAGACTTCAGGGCTCTGATTTTCTCAGACCCACCTAACCACAAGTACTACAACGACATGTCTCTTACCGAACAAGGCTTGTTGGCCGCGCTGGCCACTGTGATCGATCCTCATACAGGCAAGGATTTTGTAAGCACGCGCGCCGTGCGCAATGTGCAAATCAGCGGCAGTGACGTGGCGTTTGACGTAGAGCTGGGCTATCCCGCCAAAAGCCTGGTTGCCGATTATCGCAAGCAACTGATTGCTGCCGCCAAGACCTTGCCCGGGGTGGAAAACGTGTCCGCCAACGTCTACACCAAGGTGCAGGCCCATGCCGTGCAGCGCGGCGTGCAGCTGGTGCCCGGGGTGAAGAACATCATTGCCGTGGCGTCTGGCAAGGGCGGTGTGGGCAAGTCCACCACCACGGCCAACCTGGCACTGGCGCTGGCCGCCGAAGGCGCGCGCGTAGGGGTGCTCGATGCAGACATCTACGGCCCCAGCGTGCCCATGATGTTTGGCGTCAATGGCAAGCCCGAGAGCGCTGACGGCAAGACCATGGAGCCGCTGGAAAACTACGGCGTGCAGATCATGTCCATTGGCCTGCTGCTGAACAACCCCAATGAAGCCATGATCTGGCGCGGCCCCATGGCAACGCAGGCGCTGGAGCAGATGCTGCGCGCCACCAACTGGAAGGATCTGGACTACCTCGTGATCGACCTGCCTCCAGGCACCGGCGACATCCAGCTGACCCTGAGCCAGAAGGTGCCCATGACCGGCTCCGTGGTTGTGACCACACCTCAGGACATCGCCTTGCTGGACGCACGCAAGGGCATCAAGATGTTTGAAAAGGTGGGCGTGCCTATCCTGGGCCTGGTGGAGAACATGGCCATGCACGTGTGCAGCAACTGTGGCCATGTGGAGCACATCTTCGGCCAGGACGGCGGCAAGCAGCTGGCTGCAGAGTGGGGTATTGACTTCCTGGGCTCCCTGCCTTTGTCCATGCAGATCCGCGAGCAGGCGGACAGCGGCATGCCGACCGTGATGGCTGCCCCCGACAGCGAAGCTGCGCAGATCTACAAGAAGCTGGCCCGTGATGTGGCCGTGAAGATCGCCAGCAAGGCCAAGGACTTCTCGGCCAAGTTCCCCACCATCACCATCAGCAAGAACACCTGATGTGAGCGGTGTGCGCTGCAGCCTCTGCAGTCGCTTGATACAGCATGCGCCCTGGCTTTGCCGGGGCGTTTGTTTTTTCGGATCTGGTGCTGCTCTTTTAGCTATAGCTGCCAGCGCTTGAATTTACTGGGTTTCAGATAGAAAACATTCTGAAATTTAAGCATTGCAAGCGCTAGATGCTTGTTTTTTCATAGTTTTTGTGCTGGCTCAAACCCCGTGTCGCCCCCATTGCATCCAACCGGGTTCCGGCGCATGCTGGGGGCATGACACGCTTGAATACCACCCAGATCCAGGCGCTGGAGCACATCCTGCACCAGCGTGAACAGCAGCTGCAGCAGGAAATTGCCGCCGTCCATGCAGAAAACGCCCAGCAGGCCCAGGCACTGGAAGACTTGCCGCCCGAGCCTGATGCCAACCAGAGCGGTGCCTCAGCCGCACGCGAGGTGCGCCACGCCGAGCGCATGCGTGACCAGCAGGAACTGCAGGACGTACGCGCCGCCTTGCAGCGCATCGCCGATGGCAGCTACGGCGAATGTCTGGACTGCGGCAAGTACATCGCCGCGGCACGCCTGCAGGCCTTTCCCACAGCCAAGCGCTGTATCGATTGCCAGACCGCACACGAAGCCCAGAAGCGCCGTCTGGCATGACCCTGGCCTGGCAGCCACAGCGCACAACTGGCACACTTGACACAGACAGTCTGCCATTTCGGTGGGCTGCTTGTTTTTGAGTCTTGTGTGTCATGCAGATTGAAGAAAAACCACCATTTGATACGCCCTTTGAATGGATGGGCGGCGAAGAGCCAGTGCGCCGGCTGGTGGACCGTTTCTATGACCTGATGGATCTGGAGCCCGGCTACAAGGAGCTGCGCGCTGCGCATGGCTCCACGCTGGAGGATGCGCGCCAGAAGCTGTTCTGGTTTCTGTGCGGCTGGCTCGGCGGTCCTGATTACTATGTCGAGCGCTTTGGCCATCCACGCCTGCGCATGCGCCACATGCCGTTTTCCATCGGCATTCAGGAGCGTGACCAGTGGGTGGCGTGCATGGATCAGGCCATGCTGGAAACCGAAGTGCCCGAGGCACTGCGCACACGTCTGCACCACAGCTTCATGCAGACCGCGGACTGGATGCGCAACCGCGGCGTGTAAGCAACGCCTGCTGCCAGCGGTTGGTGATGCTTCACGCGCTGGATAAGATGCCCTTTACATATCCAATAAGCTAACGGACAGGGAGGGCATGATGGGAAGCACGTTTATTGTTGTTCTTGCATGGCTGGTCGTGCTGGCACTGTGGGGGGCTGCGGTCTACAACCGCCTGCGTCTGCTGCGCAACCGCGTGGAAAACGCATGGTCACAGATCGATGTGCAGCTCAAGCGCCGTCATGACCTGATCCCCAATCTGGTGGAAGTCGCACGTGGCTACATGCAGCACGAAGCCAGCACGCTGGAAGCAGTGGCCAGGGCACGCAGTCAGGCCGTACAAGCCAGCGAAGCCCTGCGTGGTCATACCGGGCAGGCACAGGCACTGGGGGCGCTGGCTGCGGCCGAGCAGGCACTGGGCAGCAGCCTGGGCCGTCTGATGGTGGTGGCAGAAGCCTATCCGGAACTCAAGGCCGATGCCCAGATGCAAAGCCTGAGCGAAGAGATCGCCAGTACCGAAAACCGCATTGGCTTTGCCCGTCAGGCCTATAACGACGAGGTCATGGCTTTCAACAACAAGGCCAGCCAGTTCCCTGACCTGATCTGGGCCCGCCTGCTCGGCTTTGCACACATGGACATGCTGCAGTCCACGATGAACGAGCAAGAGCGCCAGGCCCCTAGCGTGCGCTTTTAAGCAATCGGGCGCTGTATGTCATTCTGGGACTGGCAAAGCAATGCGCGGCGTACCACGCGCTGGCTGGTGCTGCTGTTTGTGCTGTGCGTGCTGGCCAGTCTGCTGGCCGTGCATGGCGGGCTGACGCTGGCGTGGTGGCTGCTGTTTGCTCCGCTGGGGCTCGACTATCCGCGTGGTTTTGTGGCCACCAATGTGGGCGTGACACTGCTGCTGATTCTGGGCGGCTGGTGGCTGACCTATGAGCAGCTGAGCGAAGGCGGACGCAAGCTGGCACAGCGCATTGGGGCGCGTGAGGCCCGGCCCGGCAGTGCGCTGGCTGAGCAGCAGCTGTGCAACATCGTGCAGGAAATGTGTATTGCTGCGCAGATGCGCACGCCGCAGGTGGTGGTGCTGGCGCGTGCGGATGCCATCAATGCCTTTGCTGCGGGCTGGACGCAGCAAGACGCCGTCATCGCCGTGACCCAGGGGGCGCTGGACTACCTCACCCGCGATGAAATGCAGGGGCTGGTGGCGCATGAACTCTCACACCTCAAGGAAGGTGACACCGTGCTGAACATGCGGCTGGCTGGCATGGTCAGCGGTCTGGAGCTGGTCTACCACTTTGGCGAAAACCTGCGCGAGCGCGGCGCACTGGCCTGGTGGTTTGGCAATGCGGTGATGGCAGCAGGCTTTGTGGGCTTTCTGGGCGGGCGTCTGCTCAAGGCAGCTGTCTCGCGCCAGCGCGAATACCTGGCCGATGCACGTGCCGTGCAATGGACGCGCAGCCGCGATGCCCTGGGCGGCGTGCTGCGCAAAGTGCTGATGCAGCGTCTGCAGGCCCAGCAGCATGCAGGTGGCTGGCAGTCTGACCGGCGCAGCCACACGGGGCTGGATCACCCGCTGGTGCAGCACATGCTGCTGGCAGAGACACCACACAGCAGCAGGCTGGAGCACTGGCTGGATGCCCATCCGCCTTTGCAGGAGCGTATTGCTCGCATCTACGGCAGGCCCATGCGCGCCTTGCCGCTGGAGCGCCAAGCGCAGGCGTAAAAAAAGCTGCCGTCCACCACCGGCAGCTTTCTTTACCAAGGAAGCACTGCTTTACAGCGAAATATTCGCGCGGCGAATCACATTGCTGAAGCGCTTGGACTCTTCCTGCATGAACTGCTGGAACTCAGCGTCTGTGGGGAAGTAGCTCACATAGCCAAAAGTCTGGTACTTGGGGTCAACATCTGGCTCGCGCAGCACCTTGGTGACGTCCTGGCGAATCTTGGCGACAACATCATCTGGTGTCTTGGGCGAGACGGCAAAGGCATTCCAGCCGGTCACGATGGCGTCAGCAGGGCCGCCGGACTCGGCAATGGTGGGTACATCCTCAAAGCCCTTGAGGCGCTCAGGTGCCATCACGGCCAGGAAACGCAGCTTGCCAGAGCGTGCCAGCGGGCCTGCCGTGCCGGAGGAGCCCAGGGCAAAGTTCAGCTCGCCATTGGCCACGCTCTGATAGAGCTGGCTGGTTTCCTTGAAGATCACGTGCTCCATCTTGGTGTCGGTCAGCGACTCCAGCAAAGCCGAGCCCAGGTGCACGGGATTGCCCACGGACCAAGAACCATAGTTCAGCTCGCCGGGGCGGGCCTTGGCATCTGCAATCAGGTCCGCCATGGTCTGGTAGGGGCTGTTGTTGGGCACGCAGACAAAGAAGTAGGTGCGAAACAGCGGCAGCACGATCTTGAAGTCTTTCTCTACGTCGTAGGGCAGCTTCTTGAACAGTGCAGGGTAGGCCGCGATGTGCACGTTGTCCAGCTGGATGATGTCGGTGCCGTCGGTTGCACCACGCTTGAATTCGTTGATGGCGATGAAGCCGTTGCCGCCGGGACGGTTTTCCACGACGACCGACTGCTTCCACAGGCGGCCCAGCTTGTCTGACAGAATGCGCGAAGTGCCATCAGGGCCACCGCCAACGGGGAAGGGGTTGATGATGCGCACCGGCTTGGTAGGCCAGTTGCTGGCCGGGGTCTGTGCGCGCAGGCCTGTCATGCTGGCCAGGGCGAGGGCGCCCAGCGCAAATCCGGCCTGGCGGCGATTCATCTTGTTCGATGGTTGCATAGCTGGTCTCCTTGTTGTGTTGTGCTGTGCAGTGTCAAGTCTCAATTAGACTGGTTCCAAGCATAGATTGTGTCCATGCACGGCGCCCTGTCTAATGGGGCCACTGCCTAGCAGCTATGCTGAAAATACATACCAGATGGGTGCAAACCCTTAATTCATGAACCTCCAGCAGATTGAAACCTTTGTATGCGTGGCCGAGACCGGCAGTTTCAGCAAGGCAGCCATGCTTTTGGACATTGCCCAGCCTGCCCTGAGCCGACAGGTGCGGGCGCTGGAGGCCGAGCTGCGCGAAACCCTGCTGATCCGCACAGGCCGTGGCGTGACGCTCACGGATGCCGGCCGCAGGCTGCTGGAGCATGGCCACGCCATCATGCAGCGCGTGACCCTGGCCAAGGAAGATCTGAGCAGCCATCGCGACGAGCCGGTGGGACGCATCGTGGTGGGCTTGCCGCCCAGCCTGGCGCGGCGGCTGACGCTGTCCCTGATTGACACGTTTGACAGGGAAATGCCCAAGGCCAAGCTGGCCGTGAGTGAAGGCTTTTCCGTGAATATTGCCGAATGGCTGACCACCGGTCGCATGGACCTGGGCCTGGTCTACACGCCCGAGCCGCAGCCGCACATTGAAGTGATGCCTGTGGAGCAGGAGCCGCTGTGTCTGGTCGGACCGGTGCAGCGCATGCCTGATATGCAGCAGGTGCCGTTTGCGCAGCTGTCGCAATACCCCTTGATCATGCCCCAGCGCGGGCAGATCTTTCGCAAGCTGATGGAGGCGCAGGCCACGCTGTCGCAGGTCAAGCTCAACGTGGTGTGGGAAGTGTCCAGCGTGCCTGCCATTCTGGACCTGGTGCGCAGCGGCTATGGCTTTGCCACGCTCACGCCCAGTGCGCTGAGCCAGGACGCCATGGATGAGCAGCTGGCCATCGTGCCCATTGTGGAGCCCCACATCATGAGTACGCTGTGTCTGGTGCAGTCTGCCAAGCGGCAGGCGACACCGCTGATACGGCGCACTGCAGAAGTGCTGCGCCGCCTGTGCCTGCAGGCCGTGGCGCAGAGCAAGGCGCGCATCTCACAGCATGGTGCGTAGTTCGCGCGCCGCATCCTGCAGCAGCGGCAGCACTTCACGCTCCAGATAGTCCTGGGTGTGTCCGCTGGGGCTGCCCACGGCATTGAGTGCGGCTACGGTGCGGCCATGCAGATCACGCAGGGGCACGGCCAGAGCGTGCACACCAATCTCATGCTCTTCGCGCGCATAGGCAAAGTCCTGCTGGCGCACCATGTACAGCAGTGACATCAGTTGCTGGGCCGAGGTCACGGTATAGGCTGTCAGCCTTGGCAGCGAGGCCTGTGCCAGCCACTGGTGCAGCTCGGCATCTTCCATGCTGGCCAGCATGATGCGCCCGGTGGAGGTGGCATGTACTGGCAGGCGGCTGCCCAGGTGCAGGCCATAGGCCAGGCGCGAGATGGTCTGCTGCGGTGCACTGCTGCGTGCCACGATCACCATCTCATGGCCATCCAGCACGGCGGTGGAGCATGACAGCCCCGTGAGCTGGCTCAGGCGCTGCAGTGTGGGCTGCATGGTGCGCGGCAGGCGGGCCGATGCCAGATAACTGCCGGACAGGCGCAGTACCTTGGGCGCCAGCCAGAAATACTGACCATCGGTTTCGAGATAGCCCAGATGGGCCAGTGTCAAGAGATGGCGGCGTGCAGCAGCTCGGGTCAGACCGGCACGCTGCGCCGCCAGGGTGGCATTGAGGCGCTGGCGCTCAGTATCAAAACTCTCGAGCACGGCCAGGCCTTTGGCCAGACCAGCGATGAAATCAGCGTGGGCGATAGGGGGCATGTGTTTCAGGTTCTGTGCGAACATCGCACAACTTGCACGATCATCGCGCAAGCTTGCAAGATTGCCTGTTTGGGTTGATACGTATCAAAACTAGTCTTGGTGCTGTTGTAAATGAACACATTCAAGGAGATTTGAGATGCGTACCTCCGTCGTCATCGTGGGTGCAGGCCCTGCCGGTCTGCTGCTGGGTCAGCTGCTGCACAAGGCTGGCATTGACAACATCATCCTGGAGCAGCGCAGCGGCGACTACGTGCTGGGCCGTATCCGTGCAGGTGTGCTGGAGCAGGTCAGCGTAGACCTGCTGGAAGAAGCCGGTGCTGCCGAGCGCATGCACGCTGAAGGTCTGCCCCATGACGGCATTGAGCTGCTGTTTGGCGGCAAGCGCCATCGCATCAACCTGCATGAGCTGACAGGCGGCAAGCGTGTGATGGTCTATGGCCAGACGGAAGTGACGCGCGATCTGATGGAAGTGCGTGCCAAGGCCGGTCTGACCACGGTGTACGAAGCGCAGAAGGTGCAGCCCCATGACTTCGAGACAGACGCACCGCGCGTGACCTATGAAAAAGATGGCGTGCAGCACACCATCGAGTGCGACTTCATCGCCGGTTGCGACGGCTTCCATGGCATCTGCCGCGCCAGCGCACCCAAGGACAAGATCAAGATCTTTGAAAAGGTTTATCCGTTTGGCTGGCTGGGCCTGCTGTCCGACACGCCTCCCGTGAGCGAAGAGCTGATCTACGCCCACACCGAGCGCGGCTTTGCGCTGTGCAGCCAGCGCAGCCAGACTCGCAGCCGCTACTACCTGCAGGTGCCACTGACCGAGAAGGTGGAAGACTGGAGCGACGAGCGCTTCTGGGAAGAACTCAAGCTGCGTCTGGACCCCGAAGCCCGTGAACGTCTGGTCACCGGTCCTTCGCTGGAAAAGAGCATTGCACCGCTGCGCAGCTTTGTGACCGAGCCCATGCGCTTTGGTCGCATGTTCCTGGCGGGTGATGCAGCGCACATCGTGCCCCCTACTGGCGCCAAGGGCCTGAACCTGGCTGCGTCCGACGTGGGCTATCTGTACACCGGTCTGAAGCAGTACTACCAGAGCGGCAGCAGCGAAGGCATTGATGCCTACTCCGAGCGCTGCCTGCGCCGCATCTGGAATGCCGAGCGCTTCTCGTGGTGGATGACCTCGCTGATGCACAAGTTCCCTGACATGAATGACTTTGATGTCAAGGTGCAGGAAGCCGAGCTGGGCTACATCGTGCGCTCGCAGGCAGGTTCGACCTCGCTGGCCGAAAACTACGTGGGTCTGCCTTTGCTGTAAGCCTGAGAGCTATGCCGTCACGGCATAGCTGATAGCGCTACCTTCTCCTAGCCCATGGGGAAGGATGGCCCCACAATGGGTGCAAGAGATCAAAAAAAAACAGCAGCGCAGTGCCCAGGCGCCTGCGCCCATGAGAACAGAGGAGACACCCCAGTGAGCGCTGTATTACGAGGTATTTCATCCATGGCCACCCGTCAGGTGCTGGCGGATCTGGTGCAGGCATGGCAGGCACAAGGCGGTGAGCCTGTCGACATCGAGTCTGTAGGTGGCGTGGATGCGGCACAGCGTGTGCGCAATGGGGAAGCTTTTGATGTGGTGTTCCTGGCTTCGAACGCCATCCAGAATTTGAGCAATGCCGGTCATGTGCTGGCCGGCAGCCAGGTGGATCTGATGCTCTCGAGCACGGCTGTGGCTGTGCCAGCCAGTGCCAAGGCCCCCGACATCAGCACCGAAGAGGCCCTGCGCCAGGCCGTCATGAACGCCTCCGCCATTGGTTATTCGACCGGCCCCAGTGGTCTGGCCTTGCTGCAGCTGCTAGAACGCTGGGGCATTGCTGCCCAGGTGCAGTCGCGCATGGTGCAGGCCCGCCCCGGCGTGCCCGTGGGCTCGCTGGTGGCTCGCGGTGCTGTAGCGCTGGGCTTTCAGCAGCTGTCTGAACTGATTCATGTACCGGGCATCCAGATCGTGGGCACGCTGCCGCAGGCCGTGGCCATTGATACGGTGTTTTCCGGTGCTGTGGTTGCAACGACCCAGCATGCCGAAACTGTGCAGCGTCTGCTGGCCTTCATGGCGTCCCCTGCGGCGACCGAGGCCAAGCAGCGTCAGGGCATGGCGGCGGTTGGGGGCTGATTCCTACCATGTCCGTGCGCTGCGGTGCACGGTCATGCATGCCACTCGCGCCGTGGCTGGTGTGCGCGTTAGAAGAAATTGAGAGACTGTCATGACCCAAGCCCCCCAGGCGGACACTGCTGACCGTACCGATGCGGTCAATGTCCAGACCGTGCTCAACGAGCATCCGTTCTCACGTTTTCAATGGGTCATTTTTGCCCTGTGTTTCACCATCGTGCTGCTCGATGGTTTTGATACAGCGGCCATTGGCTATATCGCCCCCTCGCTGATCAGCGAGTGGGGCATTTCCAAACCTGCGCTGGCACCAGTGCTCAGCGCTGCGCTGTTTGGTCTGGCTGCGGGGGCCGTGGCTTCCGGGCCGCTGGCAGACCGCTTTGGCCGCAAGGCCGTGCTGCTTGCCTCCGTGCTGGTCATGGGGCTGGCCTGTCTGGTGTCTGGCTGGTCGCACAGCATTGAAGAGCTCACCATCTGGCGCTTTGTGACAGGCGTTGGTCTGGGCGCTGCCATGCCCAATGCCGTGACCCTGATGAGCGAATACTGCCCCGATGCCCGCCGCTCCATGCTCACGAACGCCATGTTCTGTGGTTTCCCGCTGGGCTCGGCCCTGGGTGGTTTTCTGGCCGCCTGGATGATTCCCAACTTTGGCTGGCGCAGTGTCTTGATTCTGGGCGGTATTGCACCGCTGGTGCTGCTGGTGCTTCTGGTTTTGCTGCTGCCAGAGTCGGTGCGCTACATGCTGGCCAAGGGCTATGACGTGCAGCGCATTCGCGCGGTGATGCAAAGCATTACGGGCAAGTCGCTGCAGAGCGTGCAGCGCTTTGTGATGACCGAGCACAAGCAGGTCGAGCAAGGCCAGAGTGGCCTGGCCGTGGTGCTGTCCAAGCGCTATGCATTGGGCTCGGTGATGCTGTGGATTGCCTACTTCATGGGCCTGGTCATCTTCTATGCGCTGATGAACTGGATGCCCGTGCTGTTCAAGGAAGGTGGGCTGGACCCCAAGACAGCGACCCTGGTGGCTGCGCTCTTCCCGCTGGGTGGCGTGGGGGCGATTTTCTGCGGCTGGCTGATGGATCGCTTCAACGCCACAGCCGTGATTGCTGGTGGCTATGCGCTGACGGCAGTGAGCATCTGGTGGATTGGCCAGTCGGCCGGCAATCTGGGTGGCCTGGTGGCGGTGGTGTTCATTGCCGGAACCATCATGAACACGGCCCAGTCGTCCATGCCTGCACTGGCTGCGGGTTTCTACCCCACCAGCGGCCGTGCTACGGGCGTGGCCTGGATGCTGGGTATTGGCCGCTTTGGCGGTATCGCAGGCTCGTTCCTGGTGGCCGAACTGGCCGCGCGTGATCTGAGCTTCAGCGAGATTTTTACGGTCGTTGCCATGGCCGGTGTGGTGGCCATGGTCGCACTGCTGGTCAAACACTGGGGCAGCCCTAAGGACTGAGCCGCGTGCTCGTAACAAGGCTGCTGCACTTTCGCATTGAAAACTTTCTCACAAGGAGAATTCGCCATGATTATTGACGTACACGGCCACTACACCACAGCGCCTGCAGCACTGGGTGCCTGGCGCGATCGCCAGATTGCCGGTCTGAAGGACCCCAGCGTGGCGCCCAAGGTGTCTGAACTGAAGATCAGCGACGACGAGATCCGTGAGAGCATCGAGAGCAACCAGCTGCGCCTGATGAAGGAACGCGGCTCGGATCTGACCATTTTCAGCCCCCGTGCTTCGTTCATGGCCCACCACATTGGTGACTTTGAAACTTCGGCCACCTGGGCAGCCATCTGCAACGAGCTGTGCTATCGCGTCAGCCAGCTGTTCCCTGAGCACTTCATTCCCGCTGCCATGCTGCCCCAGTCGCCCGGCGTGGACCCCAAGACCTGCATCCCTGAGCTGGTCAAGTGCGTGGAGCAATACGGCAACGTCGGTATCAACCTGAACCCCGACCCCTCGGGCGGCCACTGGAATTCTCCTCCGCTGACCGACCGCAGCTGGTACCCCATCTATGAAAAGATGGTGGAGTACGACATCCCAGCGATGATCCACGTCTCCACCAGCTGCAACTCGTGCTTCCACACCACGGGCGCGCACTACATCAATGCCGACACCACGGCCGTGATGCAGCTGATCCAGGGCGATCTGTTCAAGGACTTCCCCACCCTGAAGTTCCTGATCCCCCACGGCGGCGGTGCAGCCCCTTACCACTGGGGCCGTTACCGTGGTCTGGCGCAGGAGATGAAAAAGCCTTTGCTGGAAGAGCACCTGCTCAACAACATCTACTTTGACACCTGCGTCTACCACCAGCCTGGCATCAACCTGCTGACGGAAGTCATCCCCGTCAAGAACATTCTGTTCGCCAGCGAAATGATTGGCGCTGTGCGCGGCATCGACCCACGCACCGGCCATTACTACGACGACACCAAGCGCTACATCGAAGCCACGCAGAACCTGACGGCGGAAGAAAAGCACATGGTCTACGAAGGCAATGCACGCCGCGTGTTCAGCCGTCTGGACACAGCCCTGAAGGCACAAGGTAAGTAAAAAACAGAGCGCCTTGCGCTTGTTATATAAGGGTTTTGGATAGAAAAGTATCTGAATTCTTTTATTTGCAAGCGCTGGCAGCTATCTTTTTTTTAAAAAAGGAATCAGTCATGTACGAATTGGGTGTGGTGTATCGCAATATTCAGCGCGCAGACCGCGCAGCCGCTGACGGTCTGGCAGCACTGGGCTCTGCCACCGTGCACGAAGCCATGGGCCGTGTGGGCCTGCTCAAGCCCTATATGCGTCCCATCTATTCCGGCTGCCAGGTCTCCGGCACGGCAGTGACCGTGCTGCTGCACCCCGGTGACAACTGGATGATGCACGTGGTGGCCGAGCAGATTCAGCCCGGCGACATCGTGGTGGCCGCCATCACCGCCGAGTGCACCGATGGTTACTTTGGCGACCTGCTGGCGACGAGCTTCCAGTCGCGCGGCGCACGTGCGCTGATCATTGACGCCGGTGTGCGCGATGTGAAGACGCTGCAGGAGATGAACTTCCCCGTGTGGAGCAAGGCCATCTCGTCCAAGGGCTGCATCAAGGCGACACTGGGTTCGGTCAACATCCCCGTGGTGTGCGCAGGCCAGATCGTCACGCCCGGTGACGTGATCGTGGCCGACGACGACGGCGTGGTCTGCGTGCCCGCCGCCCGTGCAGCCCAGGTGCTGGAAGCTGCCCAGAAGCGCGAGAGCTTCGAAGGCGAAAAGCGCGCCAAGCTGGCCTCCGGTGTGCTGGGTCTGGACATGTACAAGATGCGCGAGCCCCTGGAAAAGGCTGGCCTGCGTTACATCGACTGACGCTGCACCATGGTCATGCTCCACGCTGTTTCGGTGGGCCTGCTCGGCTATGGCGAAGTGGGCCGCATTCTGGCGGAAGACCTGCGCGCGCAATCGGTATCCGTGCGTGCGTATGACCTGAAGCTGGAAGACGCCTCCACGGCGCAGCCGCTGCAGGCACATGCCCAGGCGCATGGCGTGCAGCTGTGCGCCAGCGCAGCCGCCATGGCTGCCGAGTGCGATGTGCTGATCAGCGCCGTCACTGCCAGCCAGACGCTGGCAGCGGCGCAGTCCTGCATTGCACGGCTGCGTGCGGGCTGCTTCTATCTGGACATGAACTCTGCCTCCCCCGGCATCAAGCAGCAGGCTGCAGCGCTGGTGGACGCAGCAGGGGGCCGCTATGTGGAGTCGGCCGTCATGACCAGTGTGCCGCCTTACCGCATTCGCGTGCCCATGCTGCTTGGCGGCACGCATGCTGCAGCCTTGCTGCCCGTGCTGCAGCCCCTGGGCTTTGATGCCAAGGTGGCCAGCGAGCAGCTGGGCGTGGCCTCCGCCACCAAGATGTGCCGCAGCGTGATGATCAAGGGCATGGAAGCGCTGGTCATCGAAAGCCTGACGGCTGCACGCCACTACGGTGTGGAAGATGCCGTGCTGGCATCGCTGCAGGAAACCTTTCCCGGCATCGACTGGCAAAAGCAGGCCAGCTATTTCTTCCAGCGCGTGATCGAGCATGGCCGCCGCCGCAGCGAAGAAATGTTCGAATCTGCCCACACCGTCAACGACGTGGGCATGCCCGCCTTTGCCGCGCAGGCCATTGCCCAGCGCCAGGCATGGGTGGCAGATCTGGCCGATCGCGGCGTGTTCGGCACCCGTGCTACCCCTGAATTTGCACGCAGCAGCGACTGGCGCACCGAAGCCGATCGCCTGCTGCACTCTCTGAAGGAAACATCTCAATGAGCGTTTTCACCAAAACCCCCGGCTGGCTGGACTGGTACCAGGGCCCAGCCAAGCCCAAGTTTCAGCTGCCTGCAGGCGCTGTGGACGCCCACTGCCACGTGTTCGGCCCCGGTGACCAGTTCCCCTTTGCACCCGAGCGCAAATACACCCCCTGCGACGCCAGCAAGGACCAGCTGTTCGCCCTGCGCGACCATCTGGGCTTTGCCCGCAATGTGATCGTGCAGGCCACCTGCCACGGTGCAGACAACCGCGCCATGGTCGATGCCTGCCTGTCCTCCGGCGGCAAGGCGCGTGGCGTGGCGACCGTCAAGCGCAGCGTGACCGATGAAGAGCTGCAGGCCCTGCACGCTGCTGGCGTGCGCGGCGTGCGCTTTAACTTCGTCAAGCGTCTGGTGGACTTCACGCCCAAGGACGAGCTGATGGAAATCGCAGGCCGCATCGCCAAGCTGGGCTGGCATGTGGTGATCTACTTTGAAGCCGTGGATCTGCCCGAGCTGTGGGACTTCTTCACTGCATTGCCTACGACCGTGGTGGTAGACCACATGGGCCGCCCCGACGTGAGCAAGGGCGTGCACAGCGAAGAGTTCGCCCTGTTCCTGAAGTTCATGCGCGAGCACAAGAATGTGTGGAGCAAGGTGTCCTGCCCCGAGCGCCTGAGCGTGACCGGCCCCAAGGCGCTGGACGGCGAGCAGAATGCCTACCAGGACGTCGTGCCTTTTGCACGCCGTGTGGTCGAGGAGTTCCCCGATCGCGTGCTGTGGGGTACCGACTGGCCACACCCCAACCTCAAGGACCACATGCCCGACGACGGTCTGCTGGTGGACTTCATTCCCCACATCGCGCCGACCGCCGAGCTGCAGCGCAAGCTGCTGGTGGACAACCCCATGCGCCTGTACTGGCCCGAAGAAGCCTGAGCGCAGACCCGTCATTACGCTTTTGAAGGAGGCAACCCATGGCACTGGACAAACCTTATCTGGACGTCCCCGGCACCACGATTTTTGATGCCGACCAAAGCCGCAAGGGCTACTGGCTCAACCAGTTCTGCATGAGCCTGATGAAGGCTGAAAACCGCACGCGTTTCAAGGCCGACGAAGGCGCCTATCTGGCCGAATGGCCCATGACGGACGAGCAAAAGGCCGCCGTCAAGGCGCGTGACCTGAACTGGATGATGCGCACCGGCGGCAACATCTACTTCCTGTCCAAGCTGGGCGCGACCGACGGCCTGAGCTTCCAGCAGATGGCTGGTTCCATGACCGGCATGACCGAAGAAGACTACCGCGCCATGATGGTGGGTGGTGGCCGCAAGCCCGATGGCAACCGCTACGTGGGCGAAGACGGTGATGCCCAGGGCCCGATGGCCATGTCCACGGCCTGGGAAGAGTGGCAGGAAGCCCAGGCCCAGCATGCGCTGGCCGAGGCGATTGAGCAGGCAGAAGGTACGCAGCCAGAAGGCCGCGCCACCATTACGGCATCGGTTTACACCTCGCACGTGCCCGCCATCGGCGTGGCTGTGGACCAGGGCAAGACCGAGGAACCTTACTGGAAGCCCCTGTTTGACGGCTACCAGCCTTCCAAGGAGTGGATGAAGGAAAACACGCCTGACGTGATCTTCCTCGTCTACAACGACCACGCGACCTCGTTCGACCTGGGTGTGATCCCCACGTTTGCGATTGGCACAGCTGCCGAGTTCGAGCCAGCCGACGAAGGCTATGGCGCACGCCCTGTGCCCAAGGTCAAGGGTGACCCAGAGCTGGCCGCGCATATTGCGCAGTCCGTCATCCAGCAGGACTTTGACCTGACCATCGTCAACGACCTGAAGGTGGATCACGGTCTGACCGTGCCGCTGTCCCTGATGTTCGGTCAGCCCGAAAACTGGCCCTGCAAGGTGATTCCCTTCCACGTCAACGTGGTGCAGTACCCCGTACCTTCGGGCCAGCGCTGCTTTGCGCTGGGTCAGGCCATCCGCAAGGCCATTGAGAGCTATGACAAGCCCATCAAGGTGCAGATCTGGGGCACAGGTGGCATGAGCCACCAGCTGCAGGGCCCACGCGCTGGCCTGATCAACAAGGAATGGGACAACCGTTTCCTCGATCGTCTGGTGGCAGAGCCTGCCGAGCTGGCCAAGGTGCCGCACATCGAATACGTGCGCGAAGCTGGCAGCGAAGGCATTGAACTGGTGATGTGGCTGATCGCACGCGGTGCCATGTCCGACGTGGCTGGCAGCGGCAAGGCCCCCAAGCTGGCGCATCGCTTCTTCCACGTTCCTGCATCTAACACGGCCGTAGGCCATCTGATTTTGGAGAACCAATAATGAGCAAGACCATCAAAGTGGCGCTGGCTGGCGCTGGCGCATTCGGCATCAAGCACCTGGACGGCATCAAGAACATCGACGGCGTGGAAGTCGTGTCGCTGGTGGGCCGCCGTCTGGAGCCCACACAGGAAGTGGCTGCCAAGTACGGCATTGGTCATGTGACGACCGATCTGGCTGAAGCCCTGGCCCTGCCCGAAGTGGACGCCGTGATTCTGTGCACCCCCACACAGATGCACGCATCGCAGGCCATCCAGTGCATGAAGGCTGGCAAGCACGTGCAGGTGGAAATTCCGCTGGCCGACAGCTGGGCAGAAGCCGAAGAAGTGCTGAAGGTGCAAAAGGAAACCGGCAAGGTGGCCATGGTGGGCCATACCCGCCGCTTCAACCCCAGCCACCAGTGGGTGCACAAGAAGATCAAGGCCGGCGAATTCAATATCCAGCAAATGGATGTGCAGACCTACTTCTTCCGCCGCACCAACATGAACGCGCTGGGTCAGGCACGTAGCTGGACCGACCACCTGCTGTGGCACCATGCTGCCCACACCGTGGACCTGTTTGCCTACCAGGCTGGCAGCCCCATCGTGAAGGCCAATGCCATCCAGGGCCCCATCCACCCAGAACTGGGCATTGCCATGGACATGAGCATCCAGCTCAAGGCCGCCAACGGTGCGATTTGCACACTGAGCCTGTCCTTCAACAACGATGGCCCTCTGGGCACCTTCTTCCGCTACATCGGCGATACCGGCACCTACATCGCTCGCTACGATGATCTGGTCAACGGCAAGGAAGAGAAGATTGACGTGTCCAAGGTGGACGTGTCCATGAACGGTATCGAGCTGCAGGACCGCGAATTCTTCGCCGCCATCCGCGAAGGCCGCGAGCCCAATTCCAGCGTGCAACAGGTGTTGCCTTGCTATAAGGTGCTGCACGATCTGGAGCAGCAGCTCAACGCTGAATAATCAGCTTTCTTTGCATTGAAATGCATAGCTGCCCGCCCTTGCTATATCAGCAGTGGCGGGCTTTTTTATGTAAAAAGATCAACCAAGAGGACTTTGTGATGCAACAACGACGTCTCGGCCCCTGGCAGGTCGCTCCCGTGGCCTTTGGTGGCATGAACCTCAGCCACGGCTACGGCGCAGCCGCATCGCCCGCACAGGCACAAAGCCTGGTGGCTGCAGCGCTGGACGCTGGCATGAACCTGTATGACACGGCGGCGCTCTACGGCTTTGGCAGCAATGAGGAACTGCTGGGCCCGCTGCTCAAGCCCCACCGTAACCGCATCGTGCTGGCCAGCAAGTGCGGCATGGCCGGGGTACGAGGGGAAGATGGCGTGGTGCGCCGTGTGATTGATGGGCGCCCCGCAACACTGCGCCGCAATTGCGAAGACAGCCTGCGCCGTCTGGGCACAGAGGTGATTGACCTGTACTACCTGCATCGCTGGGACAAGAACGTACCCATCGAAGACTCCGTGGGCGAAATGTCGCGCCTGGTGGAGGAAGGCAAGGTGCGTGCACTGGGTTTGTCAGAAGTGGGCGTGGAGGCCCTGCGCCGCGCGCACAGCGTGCACCCCATCACGGCCCTGCAAAGCGAGTATTCGCTATGGACGCGCAATGCCGAGCTGGGCACGCTGGCTGCCTGCCAGGAGCTGGGCATTGCCTATGTGGCCTTCAGCCCCGTGGGCCGTGGATTCCTGAGCGGTAAGCTCACCGATGTGTCCACGCTGGCCAAGGGCGATATCCGCCTGGCCATGCCACGCTTTGCACCCGAGAACTATGCACGCAATCTGGAGTTGCTGGAGCCCATGCGTGCCGTGGCCGAACAGGCAGGCTGCACGCTGGCCGAACTGGCAGTGGCCTGGGTGCTGCATCAGGGCGAGCATGTGATTGCGCTGCCCGGCACCACCAAGCTGGAGCACCTGGCCGAGAACCTGCGCGCTGCGCAGGTGCCGCTCAGCGCTGAAGCCCTGCAGGCACTGGATGCCATGTTTGCGCCAGAGAAGATTGTGGGCGACCGCTATGCGCCACAGGGGCAAAGCGAAGTCGATACCGAAAAGTACAGCTTTGAGCAGCCCGGCCCTGTGGCCGCGGTGTAATACCGGCGCTCAGAACGGCATGAAGATCCAAGGAGAACACAAGATGCAACGTCGTCAATGTCTGCAGGGCCTGGGGGCAGGTCTTGCGCTGCTGTGCGGCTGGGGTGTGCAGGCCCAGCCTTTGTCGAGCAAGCCCATACGCATCATGGTGCCCTTTGGCGCCGGTGGCGTGGCCGATGTGACGGCCCGCATCGTGGCCCAGCAGCTGTCCAAGCAGATGGGGCAGCCCGTAGTGATTGAGAACAAGCCCAGTGCCGGTGGCATTGTGGCGGCCGATGCAGTGGTCCAGTCCGCACCAGACGGGCACACGCTGTTCCTGATGTCCAATGGCAGCGCGGTGACGGTGAACATGTTCAGCCAGCTGCCGTTTGACATGGTCAAGGACTTGACGCCCGTATCCACGCTGGGTTTTTTTGACATTGGCGTAGTGGCCGATGCCAGTGCCCCATTCAACAGCGTGGCAGATGTGGTGCAGTACGCCAAGGCCAACCCCGGTCAGCTCAATATTGGCAGCATCAATGTGGGCAGCACCCAGCATCTGGCGGCAGAGCTGTTCAAGTCCACGGCAGGCATGGATGCGCAGATCATCCCCTTCAACGGCACGCCTGCTGTGACTACGGCGCTGCGCGGCAAGCAGATTGATGTGGCGGTGGAAATTCTGGCCCCCATCACGGGCCAGCTGCAGTCCAAGGCATTGAAGCTGCTGGGTGTGACTGGGGAGCAGCGCTCTGTGCTGCTGCCGGATGTACCGACTGCGCAGGAGCAGGGCATCCCCGGCTTTGTGGCCGCGTCCTGGAATGCACTGGCTGTGCCTTCAGATACACCGGCAGCGCTGGTGGAGCGCCTGAATCAGGAAATCGTCGCGGCCCTGAACCACCCGGACGTTGTGCAGCAGCTGCGCCAGCAGCATGTGCAGGCCAAGCCCAGTACGCCGCAGGAAGCGGCCGCATTGTTGCAGTCCGAGATTCAGCGCTGGGGCAAGGTGATAGACGAAGCTAAAATCCCCAAGCAGTAAGCACTGCGGCGCTTTTTTTCCATCCAGACGCCACTTTGTGTGGCGTTTTTTCGTTCAGTACAGGCTGCGTTTGCCCGGCTGCAGCAGCACCACCAGTGCACCGGCACCGCCTTCTGCCGGGCGAGCCTGCACAAAGGCCAGCACTTCTTTTTTCTGCACCAGCCAGCGCTGCACCTTGGCCTTGAGCACCGGCATCCTGCCCGGTGAGCCCAGCCCCTTGCCATGTACCACACGCACGCAGCGCAGCCCTGTGCGGTGCGAGAGGCGAATGAACTGCCCCAGCGCCTCGCGTGCTTCGTCCGAGCGCAGGCCGTGCAGGTCCAGGTGGCGCTGAATGCTCCAGTGCCCGCTGCGCAGCTTGCGTGTCACGTCCAGGCCAATGCCGGGGCGGCGAAAGCTCATCTGGTCATCCACGTCCAGCAGGGTGCTGACGTCAAACTCATCGCTCATGGCTTCCAGCAGCACGCGCTGTTCATCCAGCTCCAGTTGCAGGGGGCGGGGTGTGGGCGGCTCGGGCTGAAACTGCACACGTTGCTGGGTGGAGAGCGGTGTGACCGGGCCGACATAGTGCGCAAACAGATGGCGTTCCCGCTCGGCGGCGGCTTCGGCCTCCTTGCGGGCTTGTTCTGCGGCTTCGCGGCGCTCGCGCTGGGCCTTGAGCTCCTTGGAGATGCCACCCAGGGCATGCAGGCCCTGATGGCGAAACGCCTGGCTCATAGCAATCCTTCCTCGGCCATGGACAGGCTGCGGCCCTGCGTCACGATGATGTGATCCAGCACGCGAATGTCCAGCAGCGCCAGTGCGCTCTTGACGTTGCTGGTGAGGTGCTGGTCTGCCGCGCTGGGCTGCACGCTGCCACTGGGGTGGTTGTGCGTGAGGATGACGCTGGCCGCATGGTGGTGCAGGGCACGCAGTGCAATTTCTCTGGGGTAGACCGAGGTCTGGCTCAGCGTACCCCTGAACAGTTCTTCCATGGCAATCAAACGGTTCTGGCTGTCCAGGAACAGCACAGCAAAAATTTCGTGGGGGCGGTGGCCCAGGTGCAATTGCAGATAGTGTTTCACAGCTTCGGGGCTGCCAAACACTTCGCGCTCACGCAATTGCTGGGCCGTGGCGCGCTTGGCCAATTCCATCACTGCCAGCATTTCCGCACGCTTGGCAGGGCCGAGGCCTTTGATGCGCTGCAGATCCTGCGCGCTGGCGTTGAGCAGCCCGGCAAGCCCTTCAAAGCTGTCCAGCAGAGATTGCGCCAGCTGCAGCACGCTGCATCCGGCCAGGCCGGTGCGCAGCAAAATGGCCAGCAGCTCGGCATCAGACAGGGTGCTGGCACCGCGTGTCAGCAGTTTTTCACGGGGAAGGGTGTCGGCTGGCAGGTCTTTGAAAGCCATGGTCCTGGTGCTGAAAAAACAATTAACAGACGCCAAGGGCGCGGGGGCATGCCCGATTTTCTACAATGTGGCGCAGTTTATCGGGACTTCCATGACAAATACTGTGCCTTCCAACACCCATTCCGTGCCGACCGTACAAGCAGGTTCCTTTCTGACGCTGCACTACCGTCTGGCTGGCCCTGCGGGCGATGTGATCAATACCTTCAACGAAAAACCCGGCACGCTGTCGCTGGGTACGGGTGAACTCTCGCCCGCCATTGAGGAAAAGCTCATGGGCCTGCCTGAAGGCACGCACACCACATTCGAGCTGCCTGCTGGCGCGGCCTTTGGTGAGCGCAACCCCGACATGCTGCAGTGGGTGGCGCGCAAGCTGCTCAATGAGCTGGGCGATCCGCACGAGCAATACGCGGCGGGTGATGTGGTGCAGTTTCCCACGCCCGATGGCCTGGGCAGCTACGCAGGCACGGTGGTGCAAGTGCGTGAGGACGGCGCCGTGCTGTTTGACTTCAGCCACCCGCTGGCAGGCCAGCCCGTGACGTTTGAAGTCAAGATCATTGGGGTGCTGTAGTCGTGGTCGATACCAAGGAAATTCTGCTGGCCGAGCCGCGAGGCTTTTGCGCGGGTGTAGACCGCGCCATCGAGATCGTAGAGCGCGCACTGGAGAAGTTCGGCCGCCCCATCTACGTGCGCCATGAAATCGTGCACAACACCTTTGTGGTCAACGACCTCAAGGCCAAGGGCGCGATCTTCATCGAAGACCTGAACGAAGTGCCCCCCGGCGCGACACTGATCTTCAGCGCCCATGGCGTGAGCAAGGCCGTGCAGGAAGAAGCCAAGGCGCGTGGTTTTTCGATTTTTGATGCCACCTGCCCGCTGGTGACCAAGGTGCACATCGAAGTCGCCAAGCTGGCCAGGGAAGGTTATGAGTTCATCATGATCGGCCACAAGGGCCACCCTGAGGTGGAAGGCACCATGGGCCAGCTGTCCGAAGGCATTCATCTGGTCGAGGACGAGGCCGATGTGCAAACCATTCAGCCCAGACAGACCGAAAAGATTGCCGTGGTCACCCAGACCACACTGAGTGTGGATGATGCTGCAGGCATCAAGGCCGCGATCAAGGCGCGTTTTCCCAACATCCGCGAGCCCAAGCAGCAGGACATCTGCTACGCCACCCAGAACCGCCAGGATGCGGTGAAGATGCTGGCTCCGCAGGTGGATGTGGTCATCGTGGTGGGCAGCCCCACCAGCTCCAACAGCAACCGCCTGCGTGAGCTGGCCGAGCGCCTGGGTACGCCCGCCTACATGGTGGACAACGCCGATGAGCTCAAGCCCGAATGGTTTGATGTGGCCGCCCGCGTTGGCCTGACAGCGGGAGCCTCCGCCCCCGAAGTGCTGGTCGATGGCGTGATTGCCCGCATCAAGGAACTGGGCGCAGTGTCGGTGCGCAAGATGGACGGCGTGGAGGAAACCATGAAGTTCCCCCTGCCCAAGGGCCTGAAGATGATCGACCCCGCCACGGGCCTGGAAATCGAAGTGCGCAAGCGCCCAGAGACCGGGTTGTAGGCACAAGCTATCAAAAAGAAGAGCGGCCAGCGCCGGTATTTCCTTGGATTCAGATAGAAAATTATCTGAATCCTTGAGAAATCAAGCGCTGGCTGCTCTTGTTTTTTAGTGGCTTAGCTCCACAGATCCAGCGGTGGCTCGCTGACCACGGCCCGCAGCACATCGGTGCGGCTGACGAATCCGCGCAGATGGCCATCCGCATCCGTGACAGGCAGACCGGGCAGGCCAGTCTCCAGCAGCACATGGGTGAGCTGGCGCAGATGGGTGTCTGCCGTCACCGCGGGCACTGGCGTGACCATGATTTCCGTGACCGGGCGCTTGGCGAGCAGCATGGCCTGCTGCACGGCACCTGGCTCAGGCAGCAGCGCCAGCGGGGCCATGTCAGCGCGCAGCAGCAGTCCAATGACCACCCCCTGGGCGTTGAGTACGGGAGCCTGGGCAATCTTTTTTTCAGCCAGTACCTGCCAGGCCTGCTCCACGTTGATGTCTGGCGGCAGCGTGACAGCGCCTTGCGTCATCACATCCTGCACGGTGTAAATCTGGCGGCGCTCTTCCTTAGGGCCCTGCTCGGTATCCAGATAGGCATTGACAGCATCATGCACTTTGGCCGACAGCGTGCTGATGGAGTGGCGAATCTGGGATTCCTGGCCTTCAACGCCAGAAGCGCCTGCACGCAGGCCGCTGGGGCGCTGCACGCCACGCACGGCAGTGATATGGCTGAGGCGCTGTGCACCTCCCTGGTACATGGGGCCGTTGATGCCAAAGACATAAAACATGAGGGGCAGTGCTCCTTGGGTTGGCTGCAATCAATCTTGTATTCCTTATCGGCAGCAGTGCCTGCAACTAAACCGCATCTGCAGCACAATGCTGGAAAGATTCTGCAGCCCTCTTGTGCTGAGATCCGATCACACCAGCCTGAACACGTCATGGCTCCGCTTTGGCTCCTGCACAAATCTTCGATTTGCCGGGTGGTGTGAGCAGCGCAGAGGGCCGTCACTTTAAAATCGCAACCATGCTAGACATCCTTCTTCTCCGTAAAGACCTCGATTCCGTCATTGCACGCCTGGAAACTCGCAAAAAGCCCCAGGCCTTTCTGAACGTCGAGGCATTCAAGGCACTTGAATCCGAGCGCAAAACGCTGCAAACCCGTACGGAGGAGCTGCAATCCCAGCGCAACCAGCTGTCCAAGCAGATTGGCATGCTGATGGGCAAGGGCGAAAAGGACGCTGCCGAAGCCGCCAAGGCCCAGGTCGCCCAGTTCAAGACCGAGCTGGAGCAGTCGGCAGCCCGTCTGGAGCAAATTCAGGCTGAGCTGGAAGCCATGCTGCAGGCCGTGCCCAACCTGCCTCACGAGTCCGTGCCTGTCGGTGCTGGCGAAGAAGACAATGTGGTCGTGCGCACCTGGGGCACACCCAAGACCTTTGACTTTGAAGTCAAGGACCACGTAGACGTTGGTACCCCGCTGGGCCTGGACTTTGACATGGGTGTCAAGCTCTCCGGCTCGCGCTTTACGGTGATGAAGGGCGGCATTGCCCGTCTGCACCGCGCACTGGCCCAGTTCATGCTGGATGTACAGACCCAGGAGCACGGTTATACCGAGTGCTATGTGCCTTATGCCGTGAATACGGATTCGCTCAAGGGCACTGGCCAGCTGCCCAAGTTTGAAGGCGATCTGTTCGCTGCCAAGAAGGGCGGCCAGGAAGGTGAACCCGTGCCTGACAACCAGGCCCTCTACCTGATTCCTACGGCCGAAGTGCCTCTGACCAACTTCCTGCGTGACGTGGTGGTGCAGGAGTCTGAGCTGCCCATCAAGCTCACCGCCCACACCCCTTGCTTCCGCTCGGAAGCTGGCAGCTACGGCCGCGACACCCGCGGCATGATCCGCCAGCACCAGTTCGACAAGGTGGAGATGGTGCAGGTCGTGCACCCCGAAAAGAGCTACGAAGTGCTGGAAGAAATGACGCAGCACGCCGAAGCCATCCTGCAAAAGCTGGGCCTGCCTTACCGCGTGATGAGCCTGTGCACCGGTGACATGGGCTTTGGTGCCACCAAGACCTATGACCTGGAAGTGTGGCTGCCCGGTCAGAACAAGTACCGCGAAATCAGCTCTGTCTCGAACTGCGAAGCCTTCCAGGCCCGCCGCATGCAGGCACGCTTCAAGAATGCCAAGGGCAAGAACGAGCTGGTCCACACCTTGAACGGCTCCGGCCTGGCTGTGGGCCGCTGCCTGGTGGCCGTGCTGGAAAACTACCAGCAGGCCGATGGCTCCGTCATCGTGCCAGAGGCGCTGCGTCCCTACATGGGCGGCATGGAGCGCCTGCAAGCCTAAAAATTGGAGATCGGCCTAAGTTTTTCCAAAAAACGTATCCAAAGTGTCATACAATAGATGCTTCGACACGCAGGAGAGGTGGCAGAGTGGTCGAATGTACCTGACTCGAAATCAGGCGTACGTGAATAACGTACCGTGGGTTCGAATCCCACCCTCTCCGCCAAAATGCGGCTGTAGCTCAGCTGGATAGAGTACTTGGCTACGAACCAAGGGGTCGTGGGTTCGATTCCTGCCAGCCGCACCAGATACAAGCCCCCAGAACAGAAATGTTCTGGGGGCTTTTCTGTTGTGGCCTTCAAGGTTGGAATCTTTGATAAGTTTTTGCAATCGGAATATAAATTTTCATTTGTATCCGCCGTGTCGGAACGGGTTCACTGCTTTCCGAAAGAGCTTCAAGTTTGTGCAATCAGGCTTGCCGCTCTGAACCGAACGCCGTACTCCTTGGAGCATATGAGACATGTCGTAGAACTATCTTTTCGCGGAGAACAGGCCCAGCTATATCGTCTTGGCTTACGTACCAGTGCTGCCCAATTTCAACTTATGCGTAACCAAATTGCCGATGCCCTCTTGATTAGAGACTGGACACCAAGGCATCCACCCGCCGAAGCAATATTGAATAAAAGACGCAAATTACAAGCTGAGGCTCAGCGTAAAGGTACAGGTCGCTCCTTGCCTGAAGCCAAGATCATCCAGGGAGGGGCTCTCTCTCCTCGCTAGTCATGTAAAAGGTCGGCGAGTACTTCGCCTAATGACAGCTTTTGGCCGACAGCAGCCATCAGCATCCACAAGCTCTGAAACTGGCATAGAGAACCATATAGCTTTATGGCTGCTTATGCCACTTTTGCTGCGAGTGCTCGGAAAGACATTGCCAGTGGGATGCGCCATAACTTTTTGAGAGCATCTGCTCTCCTAAGCAAGTTCACCTGCAGAGGCCGATAGGAATAAACTGGGCATGCAATGTCGACCGTTACCTTCTCCCCTCCATTTCATTCACCCAACCAAGTCGCTGAACAACTACGAGGCCATGGCTATGCGGTGCTTCAACCTCGTGATGTTGCTACGTGGCTCAACTGTGATTTAGAGGCTTTGCAAGCCTTGTCGGTTGAGTGGGATGACCTTCGTCCGGATGAGTATCTCAAGGATGGTGGCAGCTATCGCTACCGGCGTCACGCCAGCTTTGTGGTGCGAGGCGAGCAATTGGAATTGGTAGAGCACCGTCCGCACTGGCAACCGCTGAAGTACAACGCGTTGCATGGAGGGATGGAGCGCTGGTTTGCACCAGTCAAAGCCAAGGTAGTGCAGCAGGCTGCTTGGCAGCAGTTAATCGTTCGTCTGGCAGAAGTTTCTTCGCAATTATTTGCCCAAGCGATGACTGAGCCTTGCTTTGTGGAAGCGCATCAATTCCGGATTGATACAGCCAATGGGATCGGACGTCCTACACCTGAAGGTGCACACCGTGATGGGGTGGACTTGGTCGCAGTTTTTCTGGTTGGTCGGCAGGGCATCAAGGGTGGAGAAACTCGCATCTTCGAAGCGTCTGGACCGACAGGCATTCGCTTTACGCTGACAGAGCCTTGGACGCTCATGCTGCTCGATGATGCACGCATGATCCATGAGACCACCCCCATCCAGCCCTTGGACGAGCATGTGTCTGGTACTCGTGACACCTTGGTTGTGACGTGTCGCCAGCATTGCTTTCAGGGTGATGAAGTGAAGGATGGTGGTTCGTGACCAAGCGGTCATAGGCACGGATAGAGGTAGTCCCGCTCGTTTGAACAAAATCCTCTGTTGTTAAGCGAGATCCCTGCGGTCATGCAGCTTGCATTTTTGCAAACGGCAATGCTGCA
>ERZ1034984.76-NODE-76-length-108640-cov-108.687922_pt1 | contig 108640 bp, 92 predicted proteins | sample MGYA00520589_ERZ1034984 | MGnify/ENA primary metagenome ERZ1034984 (study PRJEB33766, sample SAMN09781790) | gut metagenome | biome: gut microbiome | host: Homo sapiens | place: Madagascar | study: EMG produced TPA metagenomics assembly of the PRJNA485056 data... | reverse complement strand
GGATTAGAGATAAAGACATCGAACTTATCTTTATTGTTGTACCAGTAAGCTGTTGCATCAGCAAAAGGATCACCTTTCTTCTTAACTAATCTTTTACCATTCTTAGACGAAACCAAGTGACGCTTTTCCATTTCAGACATAACAATACTTAATCTTGAAAGTACATCTTTAGATTTCTCTCTTACCTTAAGTATCTGCTCATCTAATTTGTCGCCTGTAAGTGAATAGTTTATTTCCATTTCATTGGCATATATTTGATTGATAGCAGTGAAAGCAGCATAGATTAGGTACTTGTCGCTTTCTTCACAGATATCTTTTTGAATGATATCAATCCATGCTTTTTCAGGAAGTGGTTCTAATTGTTTTAAGTATACTGTTACATCAAAACCACTTAAAAGGTAACATATAAAATGAGTAAGACAGTTTTGAAACTTGGCATTATGATTTTTAGCTAACTCATTATAAGCAGGATGGGCATCAGATACTAAGTCTGTAAACTTAAAGCTGTCATCAATGATTGCTGCAACATAATCGTAGTTTCTCTTTGGTAAATAACCATATACAGACAACTGTGTATCTGCATGATGTGGTGTAGTGATACCCAGAATGTAGTTAGAGCTACTGATGTATAGTTTACCGTCAGCATCAGCCGTTGGATTTTTACTTACTCTTTTACCTGGAGTTTCAAGACAGTCAAAAGGAGTACCATCAAGGTACTAAGATAGCTTCTTTCTTAGCAGCATCTAATATTTGTTGGTAGATTGGCTTTAGATAAATATTCAGAGTGGACTTAATGGTGTTTACACAGTTTATCGTTCACTCGGGGATGCGGACAAAATCCTGGACACCTTTGCTAATACTAACCAAATCTGAGCCTGTATTGTACCGGGCTCAATCCTCCTAATGTATTTTTGATTCTGTCGTTATTGTACCATTGGATATAATTACTCAGGTATGTTTTTAATTCATCTAAAGAAAGCTCTTCAATTGAATGATTATAAAAGCATTCTGTCTTCATTCTTCCATAGAATCCCTCACAGGCGGCATTATCAGGACTGCAACCTTTTTTAGACATTGATCGTATAAGTTTGTTGTCATTAGTTAATGATATCCATCCTGGCCATCTGTAATGACAGCCTCTGTCAGAATGGATTATTGGTCTGCTGTCTGTCCTTTTAAGTTTTTTTATGGCTTCAGTTAAAGTATCATTTGCTAGAGTTGCTGTAGGTTTATCTCCTATCTTATAAGAAACAATTTCATCGTTGAAGCAGTCTCTTATAATTGACAAATAGAGTTTTCCCTTACTGCATGCAAATTCTGATATATCAGTCAGCCATTTTTCATTTGGGGCTGATGCAGAAAAATTCCGATTCACTATATTAGGTACTGCAGGAGAAAGTTCTCCAAGGTAAGAAGAGAAGCGTTTCTTTTTACGTTTGACAATCTTTATTCCTTCTTTTTTCATAAGCCTTCTTATGACTTTTTCTGAAAGCTTGTGGCCTGCGTTCTTTAATGTAGTATAGAGTCTTCTATAGCCGTAGCATTCATAGTTTTTTATAAATGTTTCTTTTAGCAACGCTCTGCTAGACTGATATTTATCATCTTTGAGCCGAGACTGTTCAACATAATAGTAGCTGCTTTTTGACATCGATAGAGATTTAAGCAGAGAGAGAATCGAATACTTGTTTTTTAAGGCACTGATAATTTGATACTTCTCTTTGTTTTTTAAAGCTTTTATATCAGTGCCTTTCCCTTTTTTTAATATTTCAAAGACCTCTGTCATCACGTCAACTTTCATCTGCAGCTCTTTTACCTGCTTTTTAAGCAGAGCTATGTCATCAGAACTTGCTTTAGAGGTTTTAGGAGATTGACCCTTTAGCTCATTTTTCTCATCTGCTACTTGAGTTTCAAGCGAATCGGTCCTTTTGATTTTCTTTTTCTTCTGTTGCAAGCCAAATACTCCGTATTTAAGATACTTTTTTCTCCATATATATATTATATTGCGAGAAATGCCTTCTTCAATTGCAACATCACGAATGTTTTCTGTTCCTTCAAAACATCTTTTTAGGATCTGAAGCTTACGCTCTGCTGAATAGCCATCATGATCCATCTTAACCTTAAGATTTATACTCTTGACTCCACTGGGCATAAGATTTGGAAACTTACCATTTGTTGCCTTTCTTTGGTTTATCCATTCATACAGGGTATGCGCAGCTGGATAACCTAACTGCCTGACTGTAGGAACAACCTTTTTAATTTTGTCATACAGTTTTAATGCTGCAATAATTTGTTGGACTGTATATGCCATAGATCACCTCGTTTAGGTGTCCAGGATTTTGTCCGCATCCACCTCTCGGATTTTGCATCTATGCGTTGCTTTAGGTTAATCATCTATAAAAGCTCCTCTGTGATGGCACTTATTAACTTTAAAGCTGAGCTGTCTGCATTTTTGCTATACCATGAGAGCTCGAGCTCTCCAATTTTTACAGTAATCTTTTCATAACTAGCATTCTCTTTTAATGATGGCCCTGGTTTTGATTTTGCTGTGACAAGTTTGTCTACAGTAGTAACATCAACCTCACACCTAACAGCATTACTATGCTCTTCTGGTTGAGTTTTGAAAGTTTGAGCTATGATAGAATGTAAAGTAACTTTTAGAGGTGTACGTACTATGCTGTGTTCATTTTCAAAGTCTGTTAACCATTTTTTAGGTCGATAAAAACAAAATAGACGTGCCTTGTAACAATCTTTTGTAGAATAAGAATTTTGTTTCTGAAAATCACTTAATTTAAGTCCTGATTTGATATGCTCTGTACAAATTTGCACATAGTGTTCCTGTTGCTCTTTTGTCAATAAATAAGGGCAGTACTTAGCTTTCCAATACTCAAACATTGTATTGTAGTCAGAGCGACTCTTAAAAAACGGGAATTTTAAATCGAGCTCTTCTTTAATTTCTTTTTCGGTTAGGTTAGACGTCTCAAGTAATATAAATGCTTTATAAAAGTCCAAAGGATATTTCTGCTGTCACATAAAAACTCCAATAATCTGTGTTTATGTTATGGCTAGATCTTATTTATTTATTTGCTTTTGGGGTTCAATAACGCTTTATTCCGACATGTTACTATCAATGCACTGATCTGGCTAATGACACTTGCTCTGCTTATCTTTTCTGCAACAGAATATTTGATGCGTAAAAAGATGGCTGAGAACAAACTTTCAATTCCATCTCCTGACCTCAGGACTGAACTTACGAGACCTAGTATGATGAGAGTTTACCAGTACCTTAGTAACTCTAGCATTTGTCTGACGTACATACCTGGTAGTGAGTTTGTAAAATTAACTGGAGTGCCCAAAAACATGCAAAAGATTTTGCTGTCTAAGGGGAGGAATGGTGCAGATATTATGTAAGTTTGACTTACAAAGCTTTTATCTGCACTGATGTTTAAAATTTATGGCAGTAAAGATTGGGGAAGAATAATCCTAAAATTTACTGCTCAATGTCAGAACTATGGTACGATAATCAAGGTTTGTAATTCTTCAAAAAGCATATCTTTTCATTTAATGGAAATTATAATAATGTATAGTATAAATGATATTAAATTAGGGGGGGGTAAAACCAACTCCTATAGAGCTGACATTGACGGTCTTAGAGCGATTGCCTGCATCAGTGTGGTTCTATTCCATGCCTTTCCCGAATTACTAAATGGCGGTTTCATTGGTGTTGATATTTTTTTTGTAATTTCAGGATATCTTATCTCCTCAATTCTTTACCGAAATCTCTTTAATCCAGATTCACCTGGTAGAGTGAATATCATTGATTTCTATATAAGACGTGTAAGACGTATTTTTCCAGCACTGATTGCGGTAATTTTAACAACACTAATCTTAGGATGGTTTGTTCTCTTGCCTGACGAATATAAGCTTCTTGGCAAACATGTAGTTGGCGGTTCTGTTTACATAAATAACATTATGCTGTACAGAGAGAGCGGGGAGTATTTTAATGTTGCTTCCAATGCAAAGCCACTGCTTCATCTATGGTCACTTGGTGTTGAGGAACAGTTTTACCTCATTTTTCCTGTTTTTCTGTATGTTATATACAGACTGAATTTAAACTTTGTTCTAAGTCTCACTGTCTTTACTGTAATTTCATTCTGTCTTAACCTCAACGGCATATATAACAATCACCAGTCTGCTTCATTCTATTTACCATGGTGCAGATTCTGGGAGCTAAGTTCTGGTGCAATCTTAGCCTATCTTGTAGACTACAATAAAGACTTTTGGAATAGCATTTTACCAAAAATTAAAAACTTTATTTATGCTGAAATCTTCAGAAAAAGTATAAAAATCCGTACCCTGAGTACCCTGTTTGAAAATCTTATATCTTTTACCGGTTTTTTCTTAATTATTCTAGGAATTACTTCAATTAAGAATGGTCAGAACTTTCCAGGATCGCTTGCTCTTATTCCAGTATCAGGAGCAATATTAATTATTGGTCCAGGCAAAAAAGCCTTTATTAACAGAAAGGTTCTGTCTCATCCTGTAATGATATTTCTGGGACTAATAAGCTATCCTCTTTATCTGTGGCACTGGCCACTGCTTTCAATGGCATATATCTGTGCAGGTCAACAGCCTGAAGCATGGATAAAAATCTGTGCAGTGTTAACAGCGGTTTTTCTGTCCGTCTTAACTTACTTTTATATTGAACCTCCATTAAGATATGGAAAATATCCTAAAGTTAAGGCTACAGTTCTTTTTTTTACATTATTCGTGACTGGAGGAATAGGTCTTACTGTTTTTTTTACAGACGGTCTAAAATATAACCTTAATTCTAAAGAAAGTGAGTTAATTTATAAAACAGTGAAATATAAAATGCGTGACAGTTGGAATATATATGACCAATATGTAGACAACTGTAAAGAGACATTGTCTGGTTGGCCTAACAACACCTGTGGTTTTCAAAGTAAAGCAGGAATGAATGATATTGCTTTAATTGGAAGTTCACATGCAGGACATCTTTTTTATGGTTTACAGGATTTAGCAAAGAGGAAAAATCATTCGATTGCACTGCTAAGTGAAGTATCTCAAAGTTGCTTTTATGATTTGTATACCCCTGGTTCTTTTAGTTCCTATTACATAAGGACTTCAGAAGCTTACTCATACGTTCAGAAACAAGACAATATTAAAGTTGTGCTACTGGCGGATGTGGTTACAGAGTCAGTTGATTTTTACAAGCTTGTTAATCATCCAGAAATAAAAGATCCTGCCTCAATTTATGAAATTGCTGTAAAAAAATCTCTTGATCTTTTAAAAGATAAAAAAGTAATTATAATCTTGGATTTATACAGGTTGCCTTTTGAAGTTTCATCTTGTTATGAAAGACGCATATCATTTAAAATGCAGAATAATAACTGCAAATTCTCGCCGAAGACTTCTCCTATTTTTAAAAACAGAGAGTTAATTAACAATGCTATAAAAAATGTTGCAAAAAATTACAGCAATGTTAAATTATTTGATTTATCTGAGGTGTTTTGCAATTATAAAGAATGTACTGCCAAAATTGGTGACAATATTTTGTTTTTCGACAATCATCATTTAAATATTGAAGGCTCAAAATACGCATCTACTTTTATTTTTAATATGATTGAGAAAACTTTTGATGAAATAAAGAGTTCACGATAAGCTTTACAAATTAATTTTTTTTTTGAAAGATTATGGTGTATTACAGAAAAGTGAGTGATTTGGTAGAAGTCAAGAAAATTATAAGGGCTCAGTATGTAATTTTTTTACAACTTAAACATTACATGAGTTCTGGATAAATAATGGTTCTGTTCTTAAATTTGCGGGATCTTGGACTCAGTCCATCTTCCAAAGATCTCCACCATTGCCATGAGGAATAAAACAGTTTAAGAAATAAATGTTCTGGCAGACCATAACTCTTCCATCTTATAAAGGATCATCGCTACTTTTCCGATAGATATAGGATATTTTGCTAATCCCACACCTTTCTGTACTGACTCAAATTTTTTACAATACTTATGGAAAATATGTAAGCCTTACTTTAGGCTTTTTATTAACTATAATTTGCTTCTCTTATATGTCATAACCTATATTGTCGATATAAGTGGAATTTTACTTTTATGAAACAGCACAGAAAAGTATACGATTGGACAGAACGAAGTAAATAAAAACATAGCCATGAACTTAATTTATTATGTTATTGGTTTTGAATCAATTAAACATAACTTGGATTGAATTTTTGTAATTGGTATGGTTAGGTGTTGTATTTTATGTATTTTAGTAAACAAAGTATTCTGCGTAGCTTTTATTTATCAGTAACTTTGATCGTTATATTTTCGCTTTTTTATAAATGTAAATATGGCTATGCGACATTAGATGAGGCATTCTACCCAACTATCGCTAAACGATTCTTACAAGGAGACAGAGTTTTATTTGATGAGTGGAATAATACTCAACTGTCTGCTTTGGTTATCATGCCTTTTCTTAAGATTTACTCTTTATTTCACCATGATTACTCTGGAGTATATCTATATTTTAGGTATACTTATACTGTTATAAAAATCATAATTACATTTCTGCTTTTTTTTAATCTTCGACGTTTTGGAGAGTTTAAGGCATATGTTGTATCTTTGATTTTTTTAATTTATTGCTGTTATGGTTTAATGGTAATTTCTTACAACTCCATAGCCATATTTGGTATCCTTCTCTGGATAATCGGCTTATTTTGTGCTCCAAAATCAAAATATAGATTTATTAGATATATTATTGGTGGAGTTTGTCTTTCAGTAGCATGTTTAGGAATACCATATCTAGCAGGATTATTCTTACTGTATTGCTTAGGTGTTATAGTAGTATCAAACAAAAATCTAGCATTACCCCATGAAGTGAAATTATTTTATTCCTATAAAGCTTTACTTGGGGTAACGGTTGGAATTTTCGTTTCCCTTACTTTTTTTATAATTTTTGTATTCAGTCATATTTCATTATCTCAACTAATAAATACATTACCTCATATACTTATGGGAGATCCTGATCATCCTGTAAATACATTATACAAGTATACGATTGGATATTTTTCAGCAATTCTGCTGGGTCATGGTGGCATGGTCATGTTTGACAATGAGTCTACACAGATTTACGTAAAGCTCACAAGCATTTTAATATATACAGTTTACTTTTTACTATTCATAACATATTATTTTATTCGAAGAAAAACATCGGATGTAAAAAAAATCTCCAGCCTATTTACATTAACTTCAATCGGTTTCGGTATTGTTTTAATTATTTTTTACATTAAGTTTTTTGCCCCAGATGTACATCTTAACAATCTTATTTTTATACCGAACGTTGTAGCACTAACAGTTGTTTTTTATAACTACTTTGATGAAAGAATACAGAGGATGTTTTTTATTTATTATATTCCAGGAATGATACTGACATACTTTGAATACATAGCCTCAAATACTGGAATTTCTGGCATATCAGGTTTTTCTTGTGTTGCATCAATAGGCAGTTTGTTAATAATTCTGTTTTCTTATGATTCTATAAAAAATGACTTTAAATATTTTAAGTACATAATTACTATCTTTTACGTTATATTTATTGTTTCTACTTTTTATTACAGAATGATTATTGTGTTTTGGGAAGGGGTAGGATTAAATCAATTTACAAAACAGATAGATAAAGGGGTTGCAAAAGGTCTTTTAGTTACTGAAAACAGATTAAAAAAATATAATGAGATCCTTGACGATGCAAATAATATTAAAAATGATCCTGAGTCAGCAAATGCATTAATTATTGATGACAAAGTGTTATGGATGGAATTACCTCTGAGGTGTGCCAGTTATTCGCCGTTAAACTACTCTATTTCAAAAAGTAGAGATATTTTATACAACTACTACAAAATTCATAAAGAAAAAATTCCTGATATTATTTACGTCGGTTTTAGTAACATCAATAATCAGCAGATGGCAAAAGAGTTATCTATATTTTTCAATTTTGACTTAAAAAAAGGGAGAGCAGGCTGGATCCTTAAGCCTAAAAGATAGTTATGGACATATTATACATAGTAATGCCAGCTTTTAACGAAGAAGCTAATATTGAAAAGACTGTTAGAGAATGGTATGCCGTTCTTTCTGAAAAGTCAGAAGATTCACGACTGGTTGTTGCTGACTCTGGCAGTACTGATAAAACTCATGATATTCTTCTTGCCATGAAAAATTCAGATTATCCAAAATTAGAGCTCCTTGATACTCATAATTGTTTTCATGGCCCAAAACTGATAGCCCTTTATAAATTTGCCATTTCAAATCATGCTGATTATATTTTTCAGACTGACTCTGATGGTCAAACAAATCCAAAAGAATTTGAATCCTTTTGGTCACTGAGAAATGTTTATAAGGGGGGGGTATTTGGAAACCGCACAGAACGAGGAGATGGAAAAGATAGAGCGTTTGTAGAAAAAGTGGTATGTTTCCTGTTAAAGCTTTTTTTTAATGTTAAAGTACCTGATGCAAATGCACCTTTTAGGTTAATGAACACAAAAGCTGTTATCAAATATATTGATAAAATGCAGAGTGACTACAACCTGCCTAACATCATGCTGACAACATACTTTGCCTTTTATAAAGAAGAGATCATCTTTAAACCAATTTCCTTTAAACCTAGAACTGCAGGTAAAAACTCAATCAACATCATAAAGATTGTTAAAATAGGACTAAAGGCATTAGGTGATTTTTATAGATTCAGAAAAGGAATGATATAAAAAAGAACATGGAACTTTTAGCTTTGTGGAATAAGTATAAGGATATCTTTCCATACGCTTTTTTCGGTGTATGCACTACAGCTGTCAATGTAGTTTCATATTGGTTGTTTGCAGATATTCTGAAATTCTCTGTAATGCAGTCGACCGTTATTGCATGGACTCTTGCAGTTCTTTTTGCTTATGTTACTAATCGAAAATGGGTTTTTAAGAGTAATATCAGGAGACTTGTTCTTGTATTAAGAGAAATTGTACTCTTTTTTATATGCAGAATTTCTACAGGAGGGATAGATTTTTTCTGCATGTGGCTTTTTGTGGAAAAATTAAATCTTAATGGTGTTGTGATAAAGTTTTTAACAGATCTGCTGGTCATAGTTCTAAATTATCTGGCAAGCAAGTTTGTAATTTTTAAATCAAAATCTCTTTCTTATCATAAAAATTGCTAATAATGATAACAGCTGCTTATTGATAAATAATCGAGTTTACGATTTAGATTACATTTTTTATTTTTTTGATGTTGATGACTGTTGTCTGGTTGTAATAGTCTTTTTTTATGAGTGTTATATGTACGATTACTGTGTTGTTGGGTCGGGTCTGTTTGGTGCTGTTTTTTCTCATGAAGCAATCAAACATGGTAAATCAGTCTTAGTCATTGAAAAAAGGAGCCATATTGGAGGAAACATTTATACAGAAGATGTAAACGGAATAAATGTTCACAGATATGGAGCTCATATTTTTCATACAAACAATAAATTTGTATGGGATTATGTTAACCAGTTTGCTGTTTTTAACCGTTTTACTAATTCACCTCTGGCAAATTACAAAGGGCAGATTTTTTCACTTCCTTTCAATATGTTGACATTTAACCAAATGTGGGGAGTAAAAACTCCTAAAGAAGCCTTTGACATAATTTCAAAACAGCGTCTGACTGTTAATGGTACTCCAAAAAACCTTGAAGAACAGGCAATCTCACTTGTTGGTAGTGATATATATATAAAACTGATAAAATGTTATACAGAAAAGCAGTGGGGCAGAGACTGTAAAGAGCTTCCTAGTTTCATTATCAAGAGACTCCCTGTTCGTTTTACATACGATAACAACTATTTTGATGCACTTTATCAAGGGATACCTGTAGGCGGTTATACAAAAATCATTAAATCTCTGCTTAAAGGCACAGATATCTTGCTTGAAACTGATTATTTGAAGAATAAAGCTGAATATGCAAAATTGGCAAAAAAAATTATTTTTACAGGTCCTATAGATTCGTTCTTCGATTATAGCTTGGGGACTCTTGAATACCGAACCGTTAAATTTAAAACAGAAATTCTTGGTATTAGTAATTATCAGGGTAATGCAGTTGTGAATTATACTGATAGCGAAACCCCATTTACAAGAATAATTGAGCACAAGTGGTTTCAGTTTGGTAAAGATGAATCTGGTAAAGAAGTTGCTAATACAGTAATAAGTAAGGAATACCCATCCGAATGGGTAAAAGGGGATGAGCCGTATTATCCTGTAAACGATCAAAAAAATCTAGATTTATATGATCAGTATAAACAACTTTCAAACAAAGAAAAAAATATTATATTTGGAGGTCGTTTAGGAGAATACAGGTATTACGATATGGATAAAACAATCGAATCTGCTCTTGAGTTATCAAAAAATGAATTTAATTTGTAAATTTTTATTCGCAAATAATAAATTTGTTTTTGGTTGGTAAGAATATAATCTCTTCCCAAAAAATATTTTAAGTAACAAAACACTTGAGGTATGTTCCTCTATGCGTGACAGCTCATTTGAATTTTTACGTCTACTTGCTATGTTCTTCATTATTTTGGGACATTGTATGCTATCTACAGCAGTGAATGATCAGAATATAATGAGTACTCTTGACTTAAGTGGAATGGGAGTAATGGCATTAACCGCTTGTGCAGTAAACTGTTTTTTTTTAATTTCAGGATATTTCTTTAAAAGCTCTTCTCTGAATCTGAATAGAGTTCTTATAATCTGGTTCAAAACAGTATTTTATTCAGTTTTTTTGTATCTTATAGTTTCATTATTATTTTTTAATTTCAGCTGTAAAGAACTTTTATCATATTGTTTTCCAGTATTTACCAAAAAATACTGGTTTATTCAGACCTACATTGCACTCGCATTAACAATGCCTTTTATTCTGTCAGGTATTGAAAAGTTAAGTAACGGTAAACTTACTTTTTTAGTTATTGTTTTGGTCATATTCTTTTCGTGTCATGAGACATTTATGAAAGTTAAATTCACTCTTGATCAGACTCAGGGGTATGGATTTATGAGTGGAATGATGTACTACATAATTGGTTTCTGGATACGAAAAAACAGTTCACTAATTTGTGCAATTCCCAAGACAGGTTACATTGGACTGTATTTAACAGTAAGTTTGCTAATATTTTTATCAGGTTATTTAATAGTCAGATTTAACATCGCAGGAGGAGTTGTTTCGAGAGCAAAATTCTATGCCAACAATTCGATTACAGTTCTAGTTCAAAGTATCAGTTTATTTTGTTTTTTTGTAAAAATTTCCAAACTCAACCTAAAGTACAGATCAATCAATTATCTTTCTAAAAATGTATTGGCAGGATATCTTATTTCATCTCACCCTATGCTATTATTTTCTATATGGAAAATAAACTGTTTATATCATATTGCAACTGATATATCTGTTGCTGCTTTTATAATTTTAACAGGAATACTAACTTTATGCGTCTTAGTGTTATGTATTTTGGCTGATAAGGTTTTAGACAAGATAATTAAGCTCTTCCATGTTAATTTAGTCATGCAACAAATTGATAACACGGTTAATTCATTCTTAAAGGTTAAGTAAGATAACCAATAATTATGTCAATCATAATTATTATAACTGAATGCTCAATTTTATCAGGTAAAGGCAACTAACATGAAAATCGCACATCTTTTTACTGGAGGAAATATTGGAGGAATAGAATGTATGTGTCGTGAATACACAAAAATATCGATTCATGAACACTATATTCTAGTTTTATGGGGAGATGGACCTGTTCTCAAGGAAATTTGGGAGAACGGTATTAAAGTCGTATATCTTAACCTTAAGCATACAGACCTAATATCAGGGTACTTAAAAATTAAAAAATTCTGTTCAGATAATAAAATTGATGTTCTGATTGCTGAACATGAAGCAATTCTAAGCCATGTTTTTTTATGGATGTTCAAAAAAAATAACTTAAAAAAAGTCGTGTATGCTCACTGCAATGCATCATTTATGTGTCGCAGTCAAGAAAAAAAAGGCCTTTTTATAAGAAAATTGATCCTTTCATTATCAATGAAATCTGCAGATCTGGTTGTAGCAATTTCTAATAATGTAAAATCAAGCCTCATTCAGCAATTTTCTGTGCCTGATAGAAAAATCACTGTCTTGTACAATGGAGTTACTCTGCCTAACAACTTATTAAGTTCCAGAAAAAAGGATTTACATAAAATTATTTATGTAGGCAGACTTATAGAAGACAAGGGAGTACAGAAAATTATTGATGCTGTAAAAATGCTAGGTCCACTCTACCACCTGGATATCATAGGAGATGGTCCATACCGAAGTACTCTGGAAAATCAATGCAAAGATTGTGAGAGTATGTTTTCATTTCATGGATTTCAGTCAGACGTCTACAGCTATCTTTCCAACACATCTGTTTTTGTTCATGTTCCAGATTGCGAGGAAGGATTTGGATTAACCGTAGTTGAAGCAATGGCCTCTGGTAATATATGTATAGTTGCAGAAAAAGGTGCACTGCCTGAAATTATTCAGGACAACTATAATGGATTTATACTCAAGCAGAGTGACTCAAAATCAATTGCTCAAAAGCTTGATTTTATTGCAAACAGCAGCTCTGATGAATTTTTAGATAAAATTCGCAATAATGGAATAAACACAGCTCATAATCTGTCAATAAATAAGTATGCTGACAATTTAGACAAATTATTATCCTGTCTATAGTACAAAATTTAAGTAGGAAAAGAGCAAGGTATCAGCTTTAATGAAATCAATGGAGTCTTTGGTAAGTAGGATTCAGGAATGAGACTTAAAGATAAGTTCTCGGTTGTACTTGAGACAGCATCCATGAATGGCGAGCAGGTAGGAGAGTATTGCAGAAAGCATGGCATTTACAAGAGCGATCTTGAGAGATGGAAAGCTGAATGCAGACAAGCCTTAGAAGAGCCAGTAAGCAAAGCTGATTTAAAGTAGCAGAAAACAGAGATAAAAAAGCTGAGACAGAAGGTAAGCAGACTTGAGAAAGACTGTCAGAGTAAAGACCGCCAGATAGATAAGAAAGACAAGGCATTGGCGACTTATGTAGCCCAAGTTATCACGATGAAAAATTTTCAAAAGCTCTTCACGGACAGCTACGAGGAAGACTAAACTGTGGTAATGAGCATCGCTATTAACAGAAAATTTATGGTATATACTGAAACACAAATTTCTTACAGTATGACCTTAAAGGAAGAGGGGCATATTACAGACAGCGTAAGATTGTAGTCAAAGACATTGAAAAGGCAAGACTTGAAGCTATGTATGTCACAGTAGATAAAAAAGTACATAGAACTTTAATCAGAAAACACAATTTTAAAGATTTCTCCATAATTTTAAATTAAAGATAATTCAGACTAATAAGTAGGTCTTATTAAAAATATGAAAAACTTCCCCTGTAAAATCTGTTTTTTTGGTCACAAAAGAATTCCTTCAAGAGAAGGTGGTGTTGAGGTTGTTGTCGAAGAATTGTCAGTAAGACTTGTAAAACAAGGGTATGATGTAACCTGTTTTAATCGTAGAGGACATCATGTGAGTGGAGCTGAATTTGACGGAAAGATAGAAAAAAATTTCAAAGGCATTCATATCAGAACAGTCCCATCGATTGACAAAAAAGGACTCTCTGCAATTACATCAGCTTTTTTCTCAACTCTAATGGCTTGTTTTGGTAATTACAGAATTGTTCATATTCATGCTGAAGGTTCAGCTCTTTTTTGTTTTTTTCTGAAATTATTCAGAAAAAAAATTATTGTGACCTGTCATGGATTAGATCATCAGAGAAATGGAAAGTGGGGCAGATTTGCCAGAAAATGTATTCTTCTGGGTGAAAAACAGGCTGTTAAACATGCAGATAAAATCATTGTATTAAGCCACAATATTCAAAACTATTTTAAGACTGTTTACGGAAGAAATACTGTTTTCATACCAAACGGCGTCAACAAGCCTGTATTGAGAAAACCAAAACTTATTGAGCAATTATACGGGCTTAAAAGGAATTCATATTTTCTTTTTTTAGGAAGGATTGTACCTGAGAAGGGAATTGAATATCTTATAGATGCATTTATGGACATCAATACTGATAAAACTCTTGTTATTGCAGGAGGAAACAGTGATTCTCAAAACTTTTTCAATCAAATAAAACATAAAGCACATTCTGATAAAAGAATTATATTTACGGGGTTTATTCAGGGGGAGCTTTTAGAAGAACTCTATAGTAACGCTTATGTTTATGTTTTACCGTCAGATCTTGAAGGTATGCCTCTAAGTTTATTAGAAGCAATGAGTTATGGTAACTGCTGCATCATATCGGATATACCTGAATCTACTGAGGTTGTCGAAAACCATGCCTTAATCTTCAGAAAATCGGATACAAATGACTTGAGAAAGAAACTTGAATATACATTATTACATGAAGAAGAGGTTAATAAATTTAAAAATGAAGCATCCGAGTTTATCTGCAGTAAATATAATTGGGATCACGTTGTAGAAAGAACAATACAACTATATCAGGAAAAATGACATGAAAGTCTTAATGATTAACAAATTTCTCTTCAAAAATGGTGGCAGTGAATCTTATGTTTTCAGATTAGGAAATTATCTTAAAAAACAAGGACACAGTGTTCAGTATTTTGGCATGGATCATACAGACAGATGTGTGGGTAACAGGGTAAATGCCTACACTCAATATATGGATTTTCATAAAAATAGGGGAATATTTTCAAAATTTTTCTATGCGATAAAAACAATTTACAGCACTGAAGCAAGACGTCAAATCAGAAAAGTCCTTGAAGATTTTCAACCTGATGTCTGTCATTTGAATAATTTTAATTATCAGCTAACACCTTCTATTATTCTTGAAATTATTAAATGGAAAAGAAAAACTGGTAGGAACTGCAGGATTATTTATACCGCACATGATTATCAGCTTCTGTGTCCTAATCACATGATGAATGATCCTAAAACTCATCTAAACTGCAAAAAATGCCTTAGCAAATCATATTTTCACTGCGTAAAAGGTAAATGCATACATGGGTCAATGCTTAAAAGTTGTATAGGTGCATTAGAAGCTTATCTTTGGAGATCATTGAATGTATATAATCATATTGATAGGATCATCTGCTGTTCAGACTTTTTAAAGAAAAACATGGATCGGGATCCTCTGTTTGCATCAAAAACCGTAACAATTCATAATTTTGTAGATCAAGTTCCAGATATAAATTCTGAAAAAAAAGACTATGTTCTGTATTTTGGAAGATTTTCTGAAGAAAAAGGTGTCAATACTCTTATTGAAGCTTGCAGAGAGTTACCTGATATTAATTTTATTTTTGCAGGAAGCGGTCCTCTTGAAGAAAAGGTGAATTCTGTACATAACATTGATAACAGAGGTTTTCAGTCAGGTGATAATTTAAAATCTCTAATCAGTGAAGCACGATTTTCAATCTGTCCGTCAGAATGGTATGAAAATTGTCCTTTTTCTGTTATTGAATCTCAGATGTATGAAACTCCAGTTTTAGGTGCTGATATTGGTGGAATTCCAGAACTGATTAAAGATGGTTTCTCTGGTTTACTTTTTAGAAGTGGAGATAAGGCAGATCTGAAGAATAAAATAAATCTCTTGTGGAACGACAAAACCAAATGTAATGAGTTATCTGAAAATTGTAAAAAATTGACATTTGAGTCAATAGACTCATATTACCAAAAGTTAATAAAAATATATAAAGGTGATATGATAGTCTAAAAGATACAAAGAGTTTTTATTAGCATGCACATTTTTGTATGGATAAAAAATAATTAAAGTTCCTCTAAAGAAATTCTTGCAAAACCGGTAATCGAATATAAAGGTCCTTTTATGAAAGCAGCTAAAAAATTGAACGGTACCGTAATTGTTACTTACAGATGTAATGCGCGCTGTTCAATGTGTAACAGATACAAAGCCCCATCTAGAGCTGATGAGGAAATTGGTATAGAGACCATAAAAAGACTTCCTGAGATGTATTTTACCAATATCACAGGTGGTGAACCATTTATCAGAAAAGACCTTAAAGATATAGTAAGAGAACTATATAAAAAATCAGATCGTATTGTAATTTCAACAAACGGCTTTTTTACAGATAGAATTATTGATCTCTGCAGTGAATTTCCAAACATTGGGATCAGGATATCTATAGAAGGTCTTGAGAAAACAAATGATATGATAAGAGGTCTTCCGGATGGTTTTAAAAAAGGATACGAAACCTTAAAAAAATTAAAACAGATAGGATTAAAAGATATAGGTTTTGGTATGACTGTTCAGGATCTTAATGCGGATGATCTGGTGCCCTTATATAATATCAGTAATGAACTTGGAATGGAATTTGCCACAGCATCACTTCATAACAGTTTTTATTTTGTTGAATCAAAAAATATTATTCATAACAGACCTTTTGTAGCAAAAAATTTTGAAAATCTGATTAATCTTCTGTTAAAAAGTAATAGCCCTAAAAAGTGGTTTAGGGCATATTTTAACCATGGTCTGATTAACTACATATATGGACAGAAAAGACTATTACCATGCGATATGAGTTTTGACACTTTTTTTATCGATCCTTACAGTAATGTAATGCCTTGTAACGGTACTAAAGATAAAGAAGTAATGGGTAATCTTAACAGACAAACATGGGATGAATTGTGGAACAGCGCTGAAGCTGAAATTGTTAGACAAAAAGTAAGGAGCTGCAAGCGTAACTGCTGGATGATAGGCAGTGTAAGTCCTGCTATGCATAAATACATTTGGAAACCTGCATTCTGGGTTCTTGTTCACAAGTTAAAGTCTTTTTTTACAAAGCAGCCTTACAGTATGTATGAGCTAAAAGTCTGCAGAGATTTTGAATCTGGAAAGATAACAAAAGAAAATCTTGATAAATGTTCAACATGTGAAATTTCTTGTATTGTTAATGATGGATTAAGTAAATCAAGCAAAGAACAGCTAAAATTCAAGTCAGGTGAACAGATTGTTGATGATGATATTTCTGAGCAGATGAAAAATCATAACAATCAGTAAGGTAAAAAGAAAATTGTTATTAAGCCTATATCTTTTCTCAAATATTTAAATCTCAATCGTTAATTTATCTTTTTATAAAAAAACATTTGCAATATTTTAATCGACTGAACGTAAAAAAAATAATTTAATGAATTCAAATAATAAAAAACTGGCACTAAACATATTTCTGATGTTTTGGGTTTATTTTTTGCCTAAATCATTAGGTTTTCTATTGCTTCCTGTGTATACATCCTATCTTTCAACAGAGGAGTATGGTATTGCTGATGTTATATTAACTACATCTTGCCTTATTTCTCCTTTTGTATCACTTGGTATGCCTGGTGCTATATTCAGATTTAATATTGAGAATAAAGATGATTACAGACCATATCGCATTGCAACTTCAATTTTTGTTAAGAATTTGCTAATTCTTATACTTGTTTTATGTGCTGTATATTTTCTTTTTCAAATTAAGTTTCTCTATCTTTTTTATCTCTTTCTTACAATAGTTTTTTCATTATTATCAGATATAAACATCAGCTACCTGAGAAGTCTGGAAAAAATGAAACTTGTTTCAGTTTGTGGAGTTGGATCATCTTTTCTTACTGCATTTTGTAATGTTCTATTTATAGTAGTTTTTAATCTTGGTTTATACGGTTTTCTACTATCATCTATTGTAGGTTATGCATTTAATTACCTTGTCTCTGGAATTTCTATATATGGATATAGAAAAAAGATTTTATCTGTAAACAAGCTTAAAGGCATAAAAATCCTTAGAAAGGAAATGCTTCAATTCAGCTTTCCAACAATTTTTTCAGGGATCTTGTGGTGGGTTACGTCATCTTCTGACAGATATTTTATAACATGGATGTGTGGCAGCAGTGCTAACGGTATATATTCGGTTGCTTTTAAAATTCCTTTAATAATCGTAACTATAGATGCAATTTTTGGAGCTGCATGGTTAAACACATTGTACGACACATACAAAACAAAAGAAGGAAAGGCTTATATAATAAAAGTTTTTAATGGTTACAGCTTTTTACTTTGCTTTTTATGTTCGTTTTTAATAATGACTAATAAATTTTTATCAAATCTACTTTTTTCAAAAGAATTTTATGAAGCCTGGAAATATGTGCCAATTCTATTAATTTCAGTTGTTTTAAGCACATCATCAAATTTTCTATCAACTCTTTTAGCTGTTTATAAAAAAACAAAAATTTCTTTGAATATATCTATAATAGCGGCCCTATTGAACGTATCTTTAAACTGGATTTTAATAAGTATAACTAGAAGTCCACTTGGAGCTGCTTTAGCCACTTGTCTTTCTTTTTTTGTAACATTCGGTTTAAATTATCATTTCTCAAAAAAAATAAGTAATATAGATTTCTGTTGTTTTAGAATTATTATGATGCTTTTATTACTAACACTCCAAACGTATAACGATATTTCTCAAGTTACTTATTTATTTAATATAATCATTGTGTTGTTAATTATCTTAGTGAATATAAAAACATTAAAATATTTTTCTGTTAGCACGTAACTATGGGTAAAATTGAAAGTAGAGCACGGCTATAGCCTTATTCTAAGCTAGTTTCTGTCCAGTATCACCTCTGTTAGGAAGTGGTATAAGAATATTCGAACATCCAAGCATGATCATATCGAGCATATTCTGGATGTTTCTAAAGCCATAGGCTTTACGAATAAACAGTTTAATTTTGTTGTTGATAGATTCAACTCTGGCATTGCTGAGTTTGCTTTCTATCGTATTGAGGATATGCTCCTCATGGCGCCTAATTTTATGGCCAAGCTCTTTGAAAACTTCAATTCTACTGTGAGTAGCTCTCCAAAAGAATGAGTTAAGCTCTGCTTTTACAGCACAATAACCTAGTTCAAGGAACTTTCTTTCACTTTAAGATGCAGCGCATGTCTGTATTCCTGTGGCATCTAAGATACTGTGCTGCTACAGCCTCGTTGATATTCATGACAAGAAATGTTGCCATCAGCTCAAAGGTCGTGGTAAAGCCTGAATTTTTAAAAGGAGCCTATGAGACAGTCAATCGTCATGATTGGCTGAATTGTATGTTTCAATCGTGCAATGCTTGACAGAAAGTAAATCCTTTAATAAAGTACACAAAGAGACCATTTCTTTTCCTATTTATAAAATAACGGTTTGAAATGGTCATTTTAATTTTGGTTTTCAAAGATCTTTTATGATAAAGAAAAAAATCTTAAAAAAAAGTAAAATATATTATTCAAAGACTTCTGTTTTTACCCACATATGTACACGAAGTCTCAAAAATTAGTTAATTTTGAATTCGGTATAACAATGAAAATTATTATAATTTCTTTTATGCATTTAGATGAACTTCCACCTGTTATCTCTTTGTTAAAAGTTTTGTCCAATAAATTTGATGTGCTTTATCTAGGAGTAGATGATTATAATAACGTATATAAAAAATTATTTAACGATAAAGTAAGATTCATAAATGTTTTACCAAAAATCAATTTAAATATATTAAACTTTTGGCCAAGATTAAAAAATGCATTGTACAGAAGAATAAGAAAATTTTATTTAAAAAGAAGTAATCGATTTATATTAACGAATTGTAATAGTGATGATTTATTATGGGTTCAACATGAAATTACATTGGAATATTTAAAAAATCTTGACATTCCTTACTACTTCACAATGTACGAATTGCCCAAATTTCTATTTCAAGATAATTCAAAATTAAAAAACAAAGTAAAGAAAAGTAAAAAAATTATCGTACCTGATTACTGCCGAGCTTCTATAGTTCAAGCTTGTTTGGGGCTACAGAATTTACCATTTATATTGCCTAATAAACCATATGAGTTTGAATTAGAAACTACTGATAGTAAAAAATCATCAATTGAAAAAATCTTTGAAAAAGAAAAAACAGCAGGAAGAAGAATTATTCTGTATTCAGGGATCTTTTTAAGAGAAAGAAAACTTGAACCTTTTATTGATGCAATTAACTTAATGAAGGACAGGTTTACTTTATTTTTAATTGGCAGAAAATCTGAATATTTAGAAGAACTACTCAATAAATATCAAAATGTTAAATATTTAGGATTTTACACTCCGCCATACCATTTATCAATAATAAAAAAAGCTGACATCGGTATACTAACTTATGTAGCAGATTCTGGTTCAATAAATCCTGTTTTTTGTGCTCCAAATAAAATTTGGGAATATACAAAATTTGGTTTACCAGTGCTGTGCAATGATATTCCAGGATTAAAGTATTCAGTTGAAATGAATCATTTTGGCTACTGTTGCGATATCAATTCAACGGCAAGTATTTGTAATTATTTGGATTTAATTGACAAAAATTATAATCAATTATCTTTTAATGCAAAACAGTATTATTCTTCAATAGATATTAATAAAATAGTAGATAATATACTCAAATAACATATTCCATGGCGTAAGAATTATGAAAAAAATTATGCTTGTCTTTGGTACAAGACCTGAGGCCATAAAAATGTGTCCTCTAGTTAACGAGTTAAAATCAAGAAAATCATTTGAAACTATCGTATGTGTTACTGGACAGCACCGACAAATGCTTGATCAGGTCTTAAATTTATTCAATGTTGTGCCTGATTTTGATCTCAATATAATGAAAGAAAATCAGACACTTTTTGACATAACTTCTAGCATTCTGCTTAAAATTAAAAACGTACTCATAAAATGCAATCCTGACATAGTATTAGTTCACGGCGATACAACTACGACATTTACAACTGCTTTGGCCTGTTATTATCTTAATATTCCTGTTGGACATGTAGAAGCTGGACTGAGAACATATAATATATATTCACCATTTCCTGAAGAATTTAATAGGCAGGCTGTTGAAATTATCTCCAAATATAACTTTGCTCCTACAAAACTATCTGCAGAAAATCTTCTTAAAGAAGGAAAGAATAAAAAATCTATATATGTAACAGGAAATACAGTAATTGATGCAATGAGACATACTGTAAATAATCAATTTAAACATTCTGAACTCGATTGGGTCGGAAGTAGTAAATTAATTTTTATAACTGCCCACAGAAGGGAAAATTTAGGTGAACCTATGCGACACATGTTCAGAGCTATTAGAAAAATACTTGAAAATTTCTCCGAATGTAAGGCTATTTATCCTATACATATGAACCCAATTGTTAGAAAGTTAGCTCAAGAAGAATTAGGTACATGCGATAGAATACATATTATTGAACCGTTAGATGTTTTAACATGTCATAACTTCGAAGCAAGATGCTATCTATGTCTCACGGATTCAGGTGGAATTCAAGAAGAAGTACCTTCATATGGGAAACCAGTTTTGGTTATGAGAAATACCACTGAAAGACCGGAAGGAGTAATTGCAGGAACATTGAGATTAGTGGGAACAGATGAGGTATCTATATTTAATAATGTTGCTGAACTCATAGAAAATCAAGTTAGTTATGAAAAAATGGCTAAAGCGTGCAATCCTTATGGAGACGGCCACGCTTGTGAAAGAATTGCTGATATTTTGGAAGGAAAGAAAATTGTAGAATGGATTCGCTAAGGTAAACATATTCTTTAGAGTAAAATTCATTTAAGAGCTATGATTTAGATGTAATTGCAAACGTTAACTTATAGAAGTTTTGTGTATGGAATATAAAATTATAGATTTTCCAGTTCACGGAGATCACGAAGGAAAATTGGTAGCCTTAGAAAAAAATGCTGATTTTCCATTTGAAATTAAGCGAGTCTATTATATTTGGGATACAGTGCATGATGCCATAAGGGGACGTCATGCACACAAGAACCTGCAACAGGTAATAATATGCGTTAAAGGCGAGTGTGATTTTATTTTGGATGATGGCAAAAATAAAGAAACCATTCATCTGGATAAACCAAATAGAGGACTATATATTTCAAGTAATATATGGAGAGAGTTTACAAATTTCTCAGATGACTGCGTAGTCATGGTTCTTGCTTCTGAGCATTACAAACCTGATGATTATGTTCATGATTACAAAGAATTTAAAAAATTAGCAAATCATTAAAACAGGAATATTTGATGATTAAGTTTTTAGACCTAAAAAAAATTAACGAGAGATTCAGAACTGAAGTTGATCATAGAATCAATGCTGTTCTTGATAAAGGCTGGTATTTACAGGGAGAGCAGAACTCGATGTTCTGTTCAAATTTTGCAAAATTCTGTGGTACTAAATATGCTTTAGGTGTTGCTAATGGCCTTGACGCTTTAAATTTAATTATCAAAGGATATGGCTTTGGTAGTGGTGATGAGATCATAGTTCCTGCCAATACTTTTATTGCAACAATCTTATCTATTTCAGAAAACGGCTGTACCCCTGTTCTCGTTGAGCCTGATATAAATACATTTCTAATTGATCCTGATCAGGTTGAATCTAAAATCACAAGCAAAACTAAGGCAATCATAGTTGTTCATCTGTATGGTCAGGCTGTTAAGATGGATAAGATTTATGAAATTGCAAAAAAACATAATTTAAAAATTATTGAAGATGCTGCTCAAGCTCATGGTGCATTATACAACGGTAAAAGAGTAGGTGCCTTAGGGGATGCAGCAGCCTTCTCATTTTATCCTGGTAAAAATCTTGGAGCTCTTGGAGATGCAGGTGGTATAACCACAAATGATAAAGATCTTTATGAAAAGGTAAAAGCCCTGGCTAATTATGGTTCAGACCATAAATACCATCATATATATAAAGGTACAAACTCACGAATGGATGAATTTCAGGCAGCTGTTCTTGATGTTAAATTACCTCATCTAGATGAAGATAATGAAATAAGGCGTAAGATTTCTAAATATTATCGAGAAAATATCAAAAATTCATTAATAACTCTTCCAAAAGTAAATGATGAGTTGTCTCACGTTTGGCACATTTTTGCCATTAGGTGTAAGTATAGAAATGAATTAATTAAGTATCTTTCTGATTTTGAAATTGAAACAAACATCCATTATCCAACTCCTCCTCATATGCAATTAGCTTATTCAGAGTGGAGCAACAGACATTATCCTGTTTCTGAACTAATTCACGCTGAAGAAGTTAGTCTTCCAATTTCACCTGTATTGACTGAGGAAGAAGTTTCATTCATAGTTGATAAAATTAATAATTTTGAAATTTAAATTTTCACTCAGAGTTAGAATTAATGAAATTAAGAAACTTAGAAAATAAAGATGCTGCTTTCATGCTTGAGTGGATGCATGATACTTCAGTAATAAAGTACATGAGATCTGATTTTATTAATAAAACTAAAAACGATTGCTTGGAGTTTATAAAAAATAGTAATCAATCTAATATCGATATTCATAAAGCAATTGTGGATAATAATGATGAGTATTTAGGTTCTGTTAGTCTAAAAAATATATGTAATAAATCTGCTGAATTTGCAATCATCATTAGAAAAAAAACAATGGGAAAAGGTGTTGCTTCTTTTGCAATGAAAGAGATTATTTCTTTTGGTTTTCAAATATTAAAATTGGAATATATTTACTGGTGCGTCAACTATAAAAATATTAGAGCCATAAAGTTTTATGACAAATTGGGATATAAAAAAATTTTATTTGATACCAATCTAAAATCTAGAGTTATTGGGGGGGGTACAGCTCAAAAGAGGTTAATAACTTTATTTGGTATCAAATTTCTAAAGAAGAATTTTACACTATGTCTTCTTTATAATTTTTTACATAATCTCCTACTAACGATTAGGTAGAGGTTATGTAAATGAAAACAATTTGTATCGCAGGTAAAAATAATATTGCTGTTGATCTTTTATTACACTGTATGAAGTTCTACCCTAACTGTAGATTAGTATGTATTGCAAATAAAAACGACTGTGGCATTAATAATTGGCAAAAATCTTTAAAGTTCTTTGCAAAGAAAAATGATGTTGAAATTCTTCAGTTGCAAGATGTTTACACATTAAGTGATTTATTGTTTTTATCATGTGAATTTGACTCTATTATTAAGCCAGAAAAATTCAGAAGCAATGAGCTGTACAACATACACTTCTCTCTGTTACCTAAATACAAGGGATGTCATACATCTGTATTACCAATTTTGTGGGGTGATATTTTTACTGGAGTTACTCTCCATAAAATTAGAGCTGGAATAGATACTGGAGAAATAATAGATCAACAGAAAGTTGATATTTTAGAAAATGATAATTCTCTTGATTTATATAAAAAACTTATTCAGTCTGGCACTGACATAGCTATTAGAAATCTTGATAAGCTACTAAGAAAAAAATTTGATTATTTTAAACAATCACAAAATGGATCTACATATTATCCTAGAAATTTTATAGATTTCTCAAAATTAACACTAAACGTTAACAGAACAGCTTTTCAAATAAAAAATCAGATTAGAGCGTTTTCATTCAGACCTTATCAGTTAATTTCCTGGAATGGCATCAATTATATAGATAGCAAAATATTAAAATTTGTATCAACTCAAAAGCCAGGAACTATCTTAGAAGATACTGATGTATATACGGTTATTACTAGTGCAGACTACAATATTTTGTTATTTAAAGATACATTAGATCAAGCTAACGAACTCATAAAGCAAGGAAAAGATGCTAGAACTTTTTTAGTATCAGAAAAGATAATCAATTCTCAAGAAAGTCACGGTTGGAGTCCCTTAACGATAGCTGTTTACAATAATAATCTGTTTATGGCTGAATGGTTAATTAAAAATAAAGCCGACATCAATATTGTCAATAACAACGGAACGACATTGCTGATGTATGCAAAAGATTGTTTTAAAAACACAGGTGATCCATCCGTGTTTGAATTATTGTTAAATGCTGGTATAAGTACTGAAAATAAAGATTTTAACGGTTTAAATCTTAAGAATTATTGCGATATGGAAGGAATAAGAAAAATTGGCAAATATTCTTTTTGAATTAAGTTATTAACTGTTCAGAATCTATATTTCATATCTTGATTTTAACAACCTCTGACTTTTACAGACAGAGTGTTCTTTGTAAATTTCATTGTGAATATGCTCACATTTTGTCTACTAAGTGCTTTTTCTTTTTATCTGAGAAATCACAGCATATAGCGCTTATAAGGCTCATAGAGCGATCTTTTTTTTTGTGCCTTTAGTTTTGTCATTTTTGTCTTATATCAATCTGTAGCGATCTGTACAGATCTCTCAGATCTTTTTGAGAGTAATGACGAAGTTGAAATCTCAGTTCAGAAATGACTAAAAATCACTACTGCTATAATAAAAGCAGTTGTAATGACATTAGGATATGACTGTGGATTTCAACGAGTTAAAGCAAAAGTTGGACAGCATCACCTTAGAGCTTAAAGCAAAGGCTCCAAAGGATCTTTCTCTGCTTGTTGAAACTCAGTCCTTTATGATAAAGCTGATACTTGAAATGAGCTCATCGGTTATGTCAGAGAATAAAGAACTGCGTGAGCAAATCAGCTCTTTAGGGAAAAGCATTGAAGAACTTCAAGATATAATCAGAGACTTGAAAAGTTAGCTCAATCAAAACACAAACAACAGCTCAAAACCACCATCAAGCGATGGTTACAAAAAGAGTCCTAAAAAGAGAAGTCTGAGAGTATCAACAGGAGCAAAGGCATGAGGACAGAAAGGCCATAAGGGAGCACATTTGTCAGTACCGCATGTAGCTGATGAGGTTAAATGTCATATTCCTAAAAAATGTCAGTGCTGTCAAAATCTCAAGACCTGTGTTGCATCAGGAGATGTATTTACCTGTGCAGAGTCACGTTATGTGATTGAAGCTAAGACCATAACTCATGTAGTAGAGCATCAGAGCAAGGTGGCTACTAACTGTCCATGCGACTGTCCTTGTAAGGATGAGAATCTTGCAGGAGAATTTCCTGCAGATGTCAGAGGCTATGTACAGTATGGAAATTCAGTAACAGTACTTGTTGCACTGTTATCAGCCTATGTAGCTCTAGCCTATAACAGAATACATGTTCTGTTAAACGAACTGTTTGGTATCAGTCTTTCAACTGGAACCATAAGCTCCATGGCAAAGAGATGCTCGGATAAGATAGCTTCTGTTATGGAGAAATCAGAGGACTTCTAAAAGATTCTGATGTAGTCAACTTTGATGGAACAGGATTAAGAGCCTTAGGCAAACTATTTTGGGGACATAACTCATCTAATGATTAATATACCTATCAGTCAGCTAATGAGAAACGTGGCTCTATTGGAATGGAAGACAACGGTGTACTTCCAGACTTTACAGGTATTGCAGTTCATGACGGATGTCCTTCATATCAGAACTTTGAACAGATTGAACATGCCTTATGCTGTGCTCATCTGTTAAGAGAACTTAATGCTGTAAGAAAGAATGAGGAAAATCATATCAGGGCAGAATGTTTTCAGAAACTCCTTATCAGAATGAAAAAAGCTAAAGAGGATGCCATTTCTCTAGGTTTGACATTCCTTGGAAAAGAACTTTTAGAAGCCTTTTCCAAAGAATATGACGATATTATGAGCCATGCCGATAAGGAATGTCCTCCTCCTGAGTTTACCAAAGAACGGAAAAGAGGCAAAATAAGGAGAGGTAAGACCAGAGCTCTGATTGAACAACTCAAAAAGTTCAAGGATGACGTGTGCCGTTTTGCACATAACTTTGCCGTGCCTTTTGATAACATTCAGGCAGAACGTGATGTTCGCAATGTAAAAACAAAGACAAAAGTCTCATGGTGTTTTAGAAGTGTTAAAGGAGCTCAGGACTACCTCAAAATAATGTCTTTCATTAGTACCGGAAACAAGCATGGTATTAACGCATTTGATGCTTTAACTGCTGCTATTTCCGGTAATGCTAAAATTATTTTGGGTGAGGGGGCTGAATAGTTACAAAAATATAATTTGCAATTATTAAAATTTTTACTTGACATGCTCTCGTTCATAACAGTTACAAACTTTTAAGGGAAACAACAAAATGCCTTATGTAAGTGTGTTAATGCCAGTATATAACGCAGAAAAATACTTAAATCAATCAATACATAGTGTTATTGCTCAGACTTTTACTGATTGGGAGCTTATTATTGTCGATGATTGTTCAACAGACACTTCTTTTTCGATTGCTAAAAATGCAAGTGAGACTGATGAAAGAATTAAGGTATATAAATTACATGTTAATTCTGGCTCTGCACAAAAGCCAAGAAATTATGCGGAAAGTTTAGCAACAGGAGAATTCGTCACATCTATTGATTCAGATGATATGTGGGAATCCAAATATCTTGAACTGATGATTAAAAGACAAAAGGAAACAAATTCAGATGCTGTTGTTTGTTCCATGTGTGATTTGGATGAGAAAGGAAATACTGGAAGTAGATTTAACCCAGTATCAACTTTTGATATCAATCAAATCATTACAGGCAAAGAGGCTTTTCGTTTAACTGTTGGAGATTGGAAAATAAACGGACAAGGACTACTACTACTACTACTGGCTCGAAAGTCACATGAACTTTTTTCAATTCCCGATGAGATTATTAATGCCGATGAACTTTTAACTAGACAACGATTTTTATGCTGTAAAAAGGTAGCATTTAGTGATGCTAAGTATTTTTATCGTTCTAATAGTCAATCAATAACAAAAAAATTCTCTTTAAAATTTTTCGGTTATCTTGTTACAGCAAAAGCGCTAGTCGAACTTACAAAAAAATTTTTTGGAAAAGAAGACGAGATTTATAAATACGCTACATTAAATTATCTCAAATATATTAAGTACTCTATAAAACTATATGCTGAAAATAAATATTTAATAGACGATAATTTGCAGGTATTAAATAATATTAAGAAACATTGGTTGTGCTTAGATTTTAAACAAATTATGAAATCGAATTTAAAAGATAAGTTGACATATATATTAGGAGTAAAACTTCTTCTTTTGTATTTTAGAGCAAAGAATTTTATTCATCTATCATTAAGTGCAATGTCAAAAATTTTTTCTCAATAGTACATTTATATTCTCTTAGGACAAATCTTAAATTAATCTTCGTATATAGGACTCAGTTAATAAATAATGAAAAATACACTTGTTTCAATCGGAATAATAACCTATAACTCTGAAAAAACAATTTTAGAAACACTAAATAGCGCCTACAATCAAACATACAAAAATATTGAATTAATTATTTCAGATGACTTTTCTCACGATAATACAGTCAATATATGTAAAGAATGGATTTCAGAGCACAGTTCTAGATTTGTTAACTGTTTTGTCTTAACCTCTACGCAAAACACTGGTACATCAGCAAATTGTAACAGACTGATAAATTATTGTTCAGGAGAATATCTAAAAATATTAGCAGGTGATGATATTTTTACCTCAACTTGTATAGAGGATAATATCAAAAATATCGGTACATCTGATATGCAAATTTCAGATCTGATAAGGTTTAACTCTTCTTCATTATTACCTTATAAAAACCCAATTAACTTCAATAAATTCTGCAAGCTTCCAATTTCAAAACGAGTTCATTATTATGCAAGAACAGGATTCTTTTGTAATATTCCTACTATATTTCTTAGAAAAAGTATTTTTGATTTAGTTGGAAAATATGATGAGAAATCCAAGATTTTTGAAGATGTTCCTTTCTTATTAAAAGTCTTTTCATCAAATGCAAAAATATCTTATTTTTCTAAAATTACTGTCAAATACAGAGAAGGAGGAATATCAAATTCAAATTCTGTAAAATTTGACAAGGAACTCTTAAAGATATTTTTTAAATATCGAATTAAGTTTCTTCATAATGACAGTATATTAGATAGAATAGTAATATTAGAAAGAAGATTGTATAATTTATTACTTGACAAGAAAGAGTCTAAGACATTACTGTTAAAAATTTATTGTCATATTTACACAAAATATCTAAAACTTATCAATAGAATTTATTAAAACTGTCAGAACATTCTGTTTTCAAAATTAAATAAACAGTAAGAGAAGAATCTATTTGTAATTTGTTCTCGCGTTTTACAGTTACCACTTAAAACCTTTATATTATAACAAGTTACTTGTTTTAACTTGTAGTAACTTGACTTTCTCACTTGTTAAAAAGGTCTAAAAGCCTTATACACTAAGGCTTTGCTCTTTAAAATTTACTATTAAATAGAGATAACCGCTTGTTTAAGCCAGACTTTATGTTTTTTAACTTTATGCTGTAATTCTGCTATCTCTGACTGACACCGTTGCATGAAATTAAGTACATAATCATTAAGCTTGCTGTACCATTTCTAGATCACTTTAAAGACTATCTCTTTTGTCATTTGGTAATGCGCTTTATCAATACATCTTGATTTGAGAAGTATATTTGGTATGTTTTCAACCATATCTAAAAGCTTGTCAACAGCATCAGCTAAAGGAATTTTCCTCATACATTCAGATATTGAATTAAAAATAACTCCTGCAGCACGAGGATCTTCTTCGGTACGCTTTTTGTATTCGATAAGTATGTCTCTTAAAGCTTAAAGATTTGCATAGGCAACCTGTGAATCATAGTCAGTAGACTGACATTAAGAGGCAAGGCCTAAAAAGCTCTTTTGAATATGGAAGCCGACTTCTATGTTCCAGCGTCTTGAATAGAGTTTTACAATCTTCTCTGCTGATATTGAGGTATCAGTAGAAGCAATTACAATGATCTTCTTGGCATCGGTATGATGACGAAGGTAAACAACATTCATTTTCACACCTTCGGCAAAAGTCTCATTCTGAGTTTGGGCAACCAGAACTTCACTGCCAATGATATGAGGATCTTTAAATCTGCGATGCTTTACAGAAGTTGCAAGGTCCTCAATTGAATCGTATCTGACTGATTGTCCTTTACTGTTTAAGCGGTGATATCGGCGATTGTCCTGTTTAAGAATTCCGATACTAAAGAGCTGTAGTTTTTTGAATTCCTTTATCAGTGGTTCATAAAAGAACCATGAATCCATAAGGACATAATGTATACCGCCAATGAGCTTTTTAGCCAGCTTAACCATTTTAGTCACTAAATCAGGTTTGCTCTCAGTACTTTCCTCTTTAAGAAAAGCTCAATGACTGCGACCGTCAGTTTTCTTTTTGATGGTTCTAGGCTTTGGACATGCTTTACGCTTAAGCTTACCAGTTTCTATTAAAGCGTCTTCATCTGAAGCCAGTAGTTTTGCTCTAAGCGGTAAAGTTGTGTGTCCATCTGTAACAGACAGCTGTAAACAGTTATAGCCTTTAACCGATTCCATCTTGTTATGGTCAAAGGTCCAGGTACAGTTATTGGCTTTCTTAGTGCAAGGACCCTCAATTACAGAATCATCGATAATGAGGCATAAATCTTCATTATGCTCCTGTTTACCAAAACTTCTGATGTTTCTCATGGCATAAGCTCCAACATAGAAACAAAGCAAATACCAGTTGGAATGGATATTACTCATAAACCTGTATAGAGCTTTCTCAGATGAATTCAGTAGGGCTTTTCCTGATGATGATACAGAAGCTCTCCATAGGTTCTTGCCTAAAAAGATGCTGTTTATCATATCAACCAGCATAGATAATGGACTTGGACCTTTGATTTTATTAAATCCAGCCAGGTACAGATACTGCTTCAGGTGTAATTCTTTAATAACAGAAAGTAATGGTGAATTGAATGATTGGTAATCATCCTGATTTTGATGTAACATACTTATGGGTAACCTTTTTGAATAATATGATGTAACTAATTGAATTATATCAAAAAGTTATCCCAAAATCTCACCTAAAAGCGCATTAAAGTCATCTTTCTATTTCATAATAAATTTTAAAGAGTTAAGCCTTAGTGTATAAGGTTTTTTAGAGCTTTTTCTCAAGTGAGAAAGTCAAGATATTTCACAGTTACCTATACACAGTTATTCTGTTTTTAGCATCTTCAGCTTAGTGGGGCCACACCATTAAAAGAACTGCTATGTATGTAATTTGATTGTCCGTTCATATGACCTCCGTTGATCTGTTGAAGGTTATTGTCGAACTTTTAAATTTTTATCTCAGTTGGGGCTTGGGAAAGTTACTTTTAAACGAGGAAAAAGCACTTGTTACTGATACTCTTCACAAGGTAAGATCTTTAGAGGATATTGATGAAAAACAAGTTGCGGTAGCATTTTTGAATACATATACGTTCGCTCTTAGTGAAACTCTTGGCAGAAGTTATGTTGGAGGAGTTCTTACCTTTGAGCCAGGAGGAATGCGAAAAATTCGCATTCCTATGCAAATGGCAGACCAATTAGATCTTCAAAAGATTTATGCTTGGCAACGCCAAGGCGAGATCGATAGGGTTTTGGAATATACAGACTCCTTTTTGTTTCGCAAGGGGTTAAACTTAACAGAGCATGAAATCGAACTGCTGCATAGTATTTGGTAAAAGATGTTTGATCGAAGAATGAGTCGGAAGAATCAGAAAAAATAAAAATTTTGGTTGCAGTCAGCCGAGCAGTTTGATGACTGCTCGGCTGATTGCAATTTTTTCGATTATCACATAAGCGAGAAGAAAAATATATGAACATTTCATCTGTATGTATACAAAACTTCAGAAAACTTTATCAATGTCATATTGATTTCAGTAATGATACGACACTCTTTGTGGGGGCAAACAATAGTGGTAAGACTTCTGCGATGGACGCACTGGGAAAGTTTTTGGCTGGGCGACCTTTTGCTTTTAATGATATTACTATATCTAACCGTGAGCTAATCAACAAAATAGGAAAACAGTGGGAAACAGTAGATTGCGAAAAACCTAATTCGCTTTCTGAATGGGGTAAATTGCTACCTTCTCTGGATGTTTGGCTGAACGTAAATCCTCAGGATATACATTATGTTGTGGGTATCATTCCAACATTGAAGTGGCGAGGAGGAAGACTTGGTGTCCGTTTAATCTATCAACCTCGGAAAATTGAAGAATTATTCACGGAATATCGAGAAGCTTTCTTTTCTGCCAGAAAAACTGAGAAAGCAGGTGCTGATAAAAATAAAATTCTTTTATTCCCGAATAGTCTTTGGAATACTTAGAAAGGTATTTCACCTCATCTCTTGTGGTGAAATCCTATATTTTAGATCCTGAAAAATTTGACGCAGATTCGCCACAAGAAACTGAATTTGGAATGGAATGCTTAGTGGACAACCCATTGACGGCAATCATCCGTATTGACACGATAGGTGCACAACGCAACTTATCTGATCCCGATAAACACGATGGAACTGACTCTGATAGAACACGGCTTTCTACTAAAATTCGGAGTTACTACGATAAATACCTTGATCCAGAAAAAACACCGTTGCCAGAGGATTTGGAGATACTGGCAGCAACAGAACAAGCTCGAAAAATCTTTGATAGCAACCTTGAAAACAAGTTTAAGCCTGCAATTAAAGAATTAGAGGAACTTGGTTATCCAGGGATTGCCAATCCACGTATTACAATTACAAGTAAAGTTACAACAACTGAAATGTTACGGCACGACTCTGCAGTACAATATTCTCTTGGCGAAAAAGATGATGGGCTGATATTGCCAGAAAAATACAATGGTCTTGGCTATCAGAATTTGATTTCTATTGTATTTGATTTAATATCATATCGAGATGGTTGGATGCGAGTAGGAAAGTCTGGAACAAAAGACGAGATAATTGAGCCATTACATCTCGTGCTCGTCGAGGAGCCAGAAGCGCATCTACATGTACAAGTTCAACAGGTCTTTATTCGCAAAGCTTATAGCGTGCTGCGCAACCATGAAAAGCTTGGGAAAAGTGATGCGTTTTCTACACAACTTGTAATAAGTACACATTCAAGCCATATTGCACGAGAAGAAGAATTTGCAAATTTGCGGTATTTCAAACGTTTACCTAAGGACTTTGAGTGCAAAGTTGCAACATCTAAAGTCGTAAATCTTTCTGATGTTTTTGGTAAAGATGATGCAACGAAACGTTTTGTTACAAGATATTTGCAGACAACCCACTGCGATTTGTTTTTTGCTGATGGGGTCATTTTAGTTGAGGGTTCAGCGGAACACATGCTGTTGCCTCATTTTATTAGGAATAAGTATCTCAAATTAAATCAAAGATACATTACAATTCTCAACATTAACGGAAAACACTCTCACAGGCTGGCCCCCTTAATTGACAAACTCGCTCTTCCAACTTTGGTTATAGCTGATTTGGATTCGGCGGAACCAACTGGCCACCACAAGAAAGCTGAGCCGGTTAGAAAACAAGGATTGGTTAGTGGAAATTATGCCATAACAGATTGGCTTATTAAGGAGAAACTAATTGACGTTCTAATCGACTTGCCTGATAGTAGTAAAGTATTCTCTAAGCAATCCATTTGCCATTATCAAATCCGTATTGCATATCAGACTCCAATTAAAATTTGCTACCAAAACAAAAAGATAGAAGCTTTGTCAAGAACCTTCGAAGACAGTCTAATTTATTCGAACTGGGATACATTCGAAGGAATGCAGGTCTCTGATCCAGGGCAACTTATTATGAAATTGAAAGAGGGATTGGATAACAAGGATTCTTTTGAGACAATTAAAAGCAAAATATTCGAAAGTCTTAAGCAGTCGGATGTTAAAGCGGAATTCGCCCTGGACTTAATCTATTCAATCGATCCTGATAAGATGGTGGTTCCTCAATATATTGACGAAGGATTGAAATGGTTGGCGGACCTTTTGTGTGAGGAGGAATAATGGATGGAAGAACCTATGAAAACGTCTCAGATCATATCTGACGATCACGTCGATGACCATGTTGATGATGAGATACGAAAATGCTTTATGTCAGATCCTCCGAAAAGCTTTTTTATGTTTGCCGGTGCAGGATCTGGAAAAACTCGCAGCCTAATAAATACGCTTGAATTTCTATCTGCGGAAAAGAGTGAATATTTGGCAGAACACGGCAAGAAAATTGCTGTCATTACATACACTAACGCTGCATGTGACGAGATCAGTAGGCGTCTTCAATACAAACCTATTTTTCACGTCTCTACTGTCCATAGTTTCTTATGGGATCTTATTAAGAATTTCCAGGTGGATATTAGGCGGTGGGTAGAAGAATCTATTCAAGAAGAAATATTGGAGATTCAATCCAAACAAAGCGGAAGAGCTACAACAAAAAGCAGAGAAGAAAAAATTCAAAAGAAAAAAAAGCGCTTTGAAAAGATAAAAAATATAAAACGATTTTCCTATAACCCAAACGGTGATAATGTGGGTATCGACTCTTTAAGTCACGAGGAAGTAATTAAAATCGGGGCAGAATTTATCTCAACTGAAGAAACAATGAAACAAATTCTGGTAAATAAATATCCTGTTCTCCTGATTGACGAAAGCCAAGATATAAAGAAGGAACTTGTCGATGCACTGCTCATTGTATATAAGGATAAGAAAGATCAGTGGGCAATAGGAATGTTCGGAGATACCATGCAGAAGATTTATCAAGATGGAAAAGATCGCTTGGAAAAGGCCATCCCATCAGACTGGGGGCGTCCAGTAAAAGTGATGAATCACAGAAGTTCTAAAAGAGTTGTTGCATTGGCAAATTCTATTCGAAACCTATCCGATAACAAAATGCAAAGATCTAGAAGAGATGCCGCAGAAGGTTGCGTACGGCTTTTTCTTGCTGATACAAGCAGCGAAAAAGAAGCTACAGAAAAATTAGCAGCAAGAATAATGGCTGAACAGTCCCTGGATCAAAGTTGGCTTACAGATGATGGATACGAATGCCTAATTCTCGAACACCATATGGCTGCCAGCCGCTTTGGATTTTCCAATCTATACTCTGCACTCGATGAATGTAAACTATTCGGTACTGCTCTACGCAAGGGAGAAATTCCTGAGATTTCCTTGTTATCAAATATTGTTTCACCGCTTATTAAGGCACATAAAGTAGATAATGCATTTGAGGTTTCAAGACTTATCCGAAAAAACTCTCCACTTCTAAGCAAGAAATCTATGGCAGCCAATATAGGTGCGCAACAGGAAATGTTGGAAAAAGCCGAACAAGCATCCTCATCACTATTTGCATTATGGGACAATGACACAAATCCTTTATGTATTGAAGTTCTTAAAAACATCAATGCATCTGGCTTATACGAACTAACCGAAAGAACAAACGATATTCTTGACGAAAACTATGTAGGAGATGATCCGAAAGTTATTGCATTGAAAAAAGCACTATCTGTTCCGTTTGATGAAATGGAGCGCTATGCCACCTACGTTTCTGACAGTAGTCGTTTTGCTACACACCAAGGTGTAAAAGGTTTGGAATTTCCAAGAGTGATGGTTATTTTAGATGACGCAGAATCACGAGGTTTTTTATTTAGCTATGAAAAACTATTTGGCGCAAAAAAGCAAACTGCAACTGACGTAAAAAACGAAAAAGAGGGAAAAGATACCAGTTATCGCAGAACGGCAAGGTTATTCTACGTTGCATGTACCAGAGCAATGGAAAGTTTAGCGGTAGTCGCATACTCTGATAATCCCGAACTCGTAAAAAATACAGCTCTAAACAACGGCTGGTTTTCGGAAGACGAAATACAAATCATTGAAAGCCAGAGTGTTCTCTGATGTGCTGCGGCTATCCTTGATGCTGTTGTAGCGAAATGTATAGAGATGATGCTAACGAACAGAATCCTGTCTTTCCTAGCAAAAACTGACTAAAAGAGCCCGTAAATCCTAAACTCCGCAGATCATAGTTACTAATCTTTGATCTGTTTCTTAGGAAAAGAAATTTTAAAAGTCTCAAAGAGATCTCTAGTTTTTTTTAGGGATCTCTTTTACTATGTAAATACCCCTTCCAGCAGGTCTGGTAGCCTGCAGTTTCTGCATCTGAAGCATAGCTTTATCAAAAGAATAACCAGTTAAGACCTTTCCATCAGGCTTATGATTGTAACTGGTAAATATTACACCTCTCTTCTTAACTTCTTGAAAAAGATAATATTTGCGGTGTCCGTTAAAAAGGAGAAATTTTATGGCACCATCAAACAATGCAGTTCACACAGAGCAGATCGTACGTGACATCACCGGAAGTATTTTGTGTTCTTATCAGATAGCACATAAATATGGTTTAACCAAGATGACTGTAGACAGAATAGCAAGAACTCATCTTGGGGAAGAGATTTACCAGAAGAAAGAGCACCTGGCTCTTGAACATCTTAAGGAAGATTTTTTAAGTTAAAGTCACAGGGATTGAGTATTCATAACATAGGCTTGAAACTTGGGCTTAGCAAGGCAAGCTTTTTTAACCATGCCAAGAGGTTTGAAGGTGAAGGCTGTGATAATTGTGATGAAGTAATCCAAATTGAGTCAATTCCACAGTTTAGCGATGCTCAAATTGAGGTTAAGCCTCAGGGTAGTATCAGAACCTGCAGCTGCATCTGATGTTTATGAAAATAGCAGTAAAGAACCTTCCGAAGGAGAATTAAAAAAGGAAATCTCTGTAGTTCCATAAAAGCCAAGAGAAAAGACACCTTACTCTAAGAAAGAGTACTCGGTTATCAGACTTAAGGCACTGCAGTAGAAGGACTCTTTATCATGTCAATATTATCTCAGACAGGAAAGATCATCCTTGTAAGACAGCCTGTAAATGGAAGATTCGGTATTCACCGTTTAATGGCTATGTTAAGTTCAAATCAGTTTGGAGTCTTTTGGAACGGAACTGATGAAATCACTATAGTAACCTTCAATGCCAAAAGAACCATCTGTAAGCTCTTAAAATACGAGATCTCGTATTTTAAGAGCTTACATGCTGTCCTTCTTTTATTGAAAGTAACAACAGTGATTTCATCAATGCCATTCCAGGAAATCTTTAAGGAATTAGAGGTAAGCATCGCCATTAGTCTGTGAATACCAAATCTGCCACATACAGGCTCTTTTACCATTACGATTTTTCCAGTAGATGACAAAATAGACATATAACTTACTCCTCAGTTCCCAACTCTTTTAATAACTTCATTACCACTGTGCCTGCAACTTCATCTGAAGCATTAAAGCTAATCTGCATACCTTTAACATTGATCTTTACCTGCTCTAGATAATTCCTGTTGCGTTCAAAACTATTTTTCCTGTTAAAGTAGGGCTTTCGTCTATGGTAATGAGCATATGTGTCACGAGAAACTTCATAATCATCTTCTTGAGGAGTCTCATCTTCAGTTGGCATTTCATATTCAATTTTCTCAGGAACCAAAGGTAGCTCTTTTGTGTGCTTAATAGTTTTGGGTGAAGCAGATTGCTTCGGTTTTGAAGTACTCTGAGAGCTTTCATTTGTAGCTGAAATAGCTGGTACTGATATGACATCAACCTTGTCATCAGATGAAGGACTGCTAGTAAAGTCTTCTAGCTCAATCTTTTTAATCAGTGTAAAGCAGGTTGTCTTGTATAAACCTAAAGCTTGTGCAACACGATCTGATGAATACTTCTTTTGTCGAAGTCCTTTAATCTGAGATGCTAAGTAATCAAATGAAAGAGATTCTCTCTTGTTATAAATCTCACTGCCTAAATGCTGTCTGCATAATCTGTCAACTACAGATTTTTTTATACTGTACTTAAAAGCAATTTGGTATGACGACAAATTAGAATTTACTGCCTCATTGATGAGCTTTTGTGTCAGCTCAGGCGTTAATTGTTGGTAACTCATTTTTGATACTCCTATATCAATTTTTTTTGATATATAAAGTTTATCTAAATCAGTGAGTTAAGTGAGAGTACCGAATAGTTTACAGTTACTTGTGATCTGACGTAGTTTGACTGTTTTGCCATATCAGTGAGATCTTTTGAAATTTACATTGTGAATAAGCTCAAAAAGTCGGTTATAATTGTTTTTTTTCTTAAGGTTGTTCTAAAGCTAGCTATAAGCGCATATAACGCGATTATAGAGTAATGCTTTTTTAAGGCTTTGTTTTGTCATTTTATCTTATCATCGATCTGTAGCGATCTTAAAAGATCGTTGCAGATCGTTTTGAGATGTTTCATCAAGTTGAAACTGAGCTATCACTAATGCAAAAAATAGCTGTTGGTATAATAACAGAAGTTGAAAAGCGAAGGTGATTCAATGGATTTCAACGAGTTAAAACAGAATGCAGAGCAGATTTGCAAAGAGCTAAAAGAAAAGGCTCTAGCAGATTTTTCTGTGCTTGTACTCTCGTTGTCAACCATCATCAAAATGATGATAGTCATGTTCTATAGAGTTATGGCGCAGAATAATAAACAATCAGCTACTATTTCAGCTTACAGGAAACAATAAAAGACTTGCAGGAAAACATAAAAGAGCTGCAACGACAACTGAACATGGATTCACACAACAGCTCAAAACCACCATCAAGTGATGGCTATAAGAAAGCAAATAAAAACAGAAGCCTGATAGAGAAAACAGGTAGAAAGACAGGTGGACAGAAAGGTCATAAAGGAGTGAATAGAAGATCCCTCATGAACCTGATGAGGTAAAGGTACACATTCCTGAAAAATGTAAAACCTGTCCATATCTTTGCTCATGCTTAGAAAATGACAAAGTCTTTGAGTTTACCGAAAAGAGATATGTGGTAGAAGCAGTAACCAATACTAAGGTTATAGAGCATCAGACAGTCAAAGCCATAGACTGTCCACGTGGAGAGGCAAAGCTCAAGGGAGAATTTCTTGAGAACGTAAGGGGGCTATATTCAGTATGGAGATAGCTTTACTGCGATATCAGGACTTTTAAGTTCTTTCGGAGCTGTAAGTACCGATAGAATTCAAAACATAATCGATGGCATGTTCAATGTAACTCTATCAGAGGGCACTATCTGTTCAATGATTGATAGACTGATTAAACTCAAGGCATCGGTATGTCTGTTTATTCATAACTTTGCTGTGCCTTTTGACAACAATCAAGCTGAAAGAGATGTTAGCAATGTAAAGACTAAATCAAAGGTTTCAGGATGTTTTCGTTCAATTAAAGGAGCTCAGACCTACCTAACGATCACATCCTTCCTTAGCACAGCCAGAAAACAATGTATAGATGCTTTTGAAGCTTTAACCTCTGCTTTTAATGGTAAGGCTGAGATCACTTTTGTTTGCAGGTTCTGATTAGTTTTAAAAAGATAATTGAAGAATGCTTTAACATTCTTTAATGTGTATTTATAGTCTTAAAAGAATTATTTTAATCTGATTTTAAAGAAAAGTATGCCGAGCATTAGATGATAAAGTTAGTAATGAGTCTGATGGTTGTCTTTTTACAAAAGAGATTTTTTTTTGCTCTTGTCTAGAATTTTATTAAAGTATATATAATTTTATGAATAAAAAATGTCAGATTTTCACTCCTAATAATATTGTCGATTTGATGCTAGATGAAATAGGCTATTGTAAAAACTTAAGTTGTAAAAAAATTCTAGAAAATTCTTGTGGAAACGGTAACATTTTATGCAAAGTTGTTGAAAGATACATCAATGATGGTATCAGTCAAGATCGTGCTAAAAATGAAATAAAAAAGGGACTAGAAATAGATATAACTGGATTTGAAATAGATCCTGTAAAAAGATCTGAATGCATTTGTCGATTAAATAATATTGCAAAAAAATATGAAATTACTGATGTCTGTTGGAATATTAAGTGTTGTGATTATTTAAAAGACGAAAGCAGAGAGCTTTTTGATTTTATTGTTGGTAACCCTCCATACATATGTTACGCTGATTTAAGTGCAGAAAATCGGCAGTACCTACATAATACGTTTAAATCGTGTTCTAAAGGAAAATTTGACTATTGCTACGCATTTATTGAAAAGAGCATTAATTCTCTTAATATGAATGGTAAATTTTCATACGTAATTCCTAGTAGCATATTCAAAAATGCCTTTGCTCAAAATCTAAGAAATTTATTATTGCCATCATTAATAATGATACGTGATTTTCCGAAAGTACGTATTTTTGAAGATGCACTTGTGAAATCTTCAATAATATTCTCATACAATGTAGAGTCTAAATTCAATAATACCATTAACTATCGAGATGAACTTGAAAAATCAGATCTTATTATTGAAAAGTCACAATTTCAAGGTAAGAAATGGTATTTTAAGAATATAGATATACATGGTAAAAGATTTGGAGATTATTTTCATGTTTCTTATTCTGTAGCCACACTTTTAAATAGCGTTTTTTTAATAGGAGAAAGCAAATTATCAGAAAATAATCTTTATTCTATTGGAAACTATCAAGTTGAGTCAGAACTTGTAAAAAATGCAGCATCTCCCAAGTTGATGAGACGAAAAATTAGAAAAAAAATTATATTTCCATATAAATATGGTCTTGGTGGAGATTTAATAAGATATAACGAAGAAGAATTTAAGTCATTATATCCTCAAGCTTTTAAATATCTGAAGTTACATAAAAAAGAATTAGAACTACGTAATATTGAACCTAATTCAAAATGGTTTGAATATGGTAGATCTCAAGCTTTAAGCTCTTTAAATTGTGAAAAATTGCTTTTATCTACAGTTGTGTCATCAGAAGTTCATGTTTATAAGTTGAACACGAATTATATTCCATTCGCCGGTATGTATATTGTTTTGAAAAGCAGTAACAAAGAATACAGCTTGGATATTGCTGTTAAAATTTTGAGGTCTAAGCAATTTTTTGACTATATATTGAAAGTGGGATCTCATGTGAATGGAAATTCAGTTAGAATTACAGCAAAAGATATTGAAAACTATCGATTCGAATTATAGAAGCGTTCTATGGAAAAATTAAGCTATTCTATTAATGATGAAACAATTGTAGAGTTGTTTGGTCTACAGAGTTTTACTAATGCAAATTCTGCTTTATTGGAGTTGGTAAAAAATTCTTTTGATGCAGGATCTTTGTATTTAAAAATTATTTTTAGTGAAGACTCTTTGATCCTGAAAGATAATGGTTCAGGAATGAACCAAGAAGATATAAAAAAATATTGGATGGTAATTGGAAAAAGTCATAAAAAGTCTGATATTTCTTTTGTAGACGATGAACATAACATAAGAGTATTATCAGGCTCAAAAGGAATAGGTCGCTTTGCGCTATCTAGATTGGGCGGAGACGTTAAGCTGTATTCAAAAAGAAATAACGAAAAATGTATTTTGTGGAAAACTGATTGGAAAGATTCTTATGTTACAGAATCTAATACTCTTACAGAAAAAGGTACACAAATCATTATTTCTAACCTAAGGGAAAAATGGACTAAAAGGAAGATTGAAGAGTTTTGCTCATATCTTGAGATAGCATATAAAGATAAGAGTATGTCAATTGAAGTTTATTTAGATGAGAACAAAGTAAATTCAAAACTAAAAGAACCTGTTTCTTGGAATATTGAACCTCATTTTTCTGCTCCTGTTCCAGGAAAAAATTGCAAATCTTGCATACAATTAGAATATTCTGGCACTACCTTATCAGTTAAAATAAGATCTGATGAGTTTGACGATAAAGCAAAGAATTATTGTAAAGATGATATACATTCTTATTCATCTACTGTAGATATGTTAGATGAACTAAAAGACAAAGATGCAATAGGTGATTATTCTCCTGAAAGTGAAAATGAGTTGCAAGAAAAATTAATTGAATTGGGTAGCTTTAGTTCGGTTTTTTACTTTAATTTTGATGCATCTTCAAAAGACAAAGATGATTTTCTTTATAAATATTCTCAAACTCAAGAAAATGTAAGAGGAGGAATTGTCTTATACAGAAATTCATTTACAATTTCATCTTTTGAAGGTAAAAAAGATTGGTTGGGTTTAGGAAAAAGAGCTAGAAAATCTCCAGCCGCAGCTTCACATCCAACAGGAGCTTGGAGAGTAAAAAACAATCAATTGTCAGGATACGTTGATATAGATAAATCCATTAACAATCAATTGAAGGATTTAGCAAACAGACAAGGTATTGAAGAAAATGATTATTTTCAGCTTTTTGTTGAAATAATAAACTTTGGTATACAAGTATTTGAAAGGTACCGACAAGGAATAATCAGAGCAATAAATAAAAAAAATAAAACCTCTGCTCTTCCTAAAAGCACAATTTTAGATGAACTTTTAAAAAGTCCTTCTAAATTTAAATCATTAAACGATTCTGAAATTAAGTCATTAGCAGAAGAATTAAAAAATATAAAAGAGAGTGAAGAAAAATTATCAAGAACAAAAGATCAAGATGAGAAGAGATATAAATATGATATTAGAATTCTTAATGTTCTTGCTACAAATGGGCTAAAAGCCTCTTCAATGGCACATGATTTGAACAATGACAAATCATCGATTAATTCTTGGTATGTATATACTGTTGAAGCATTGAAAAAATATGGTATGTGGGATGATTTAAATTTACCAGAAAGACGAGAAAAAGCGTATTTAGATGTTCCATTAATGTTGGAAAAAGCTAGTAAGGTATCAAAAAAGATTTCTTCTTTTATTAATTCCATGCTAGACAAAATAGAAAAAAGCAAGTTTGATGTAGATAGGATTGATGTAAGCGTTGTGTTAAAAAAAATTGCAGAAAGTTGGATGACTGATTATTCTTGGGTTTTCATCAATTTGAGTTTCAAAGAAAGCATAGTCTCTCTTTTGTCATATGACTCCATTCAAGTTATATTTGACAATTTGATTCTGAATTCTATACAACAAAATGAAAATTCAAATAAATTGAGTATAAAGATCAATGCAGAACTTAAGGGAGAAAAATTATTTTTTAGCTATAATGATGATGGTGTTGGCTTAGCAAAAAAGTATGAAAATGATCCAAGTAGAATACTTGAAGTTCATGAAACAACTAGGACAAATGGTCATGGTTTGGGGATGTGGATTGTAAGAAATACTATAACGATGTTTAATGGTGATATTACCAAGATTAATGGAAAAAATGGGTTTCATTTTGATTTTTTTATGGGTAAAGTTAATGTCTGAAAAAATTACATTAATGTATGTTGATGACAGAAGGGACATAGAATTATCTCATTTTCTAGATTCTGATGAAGTAAAAAATGAAATTTCTAGAAGTTTTTCAAATTTAAAAGATTCAATAAGTTTTTGCGTCATAGAGTATCATTTTAGTAAAGATGATAATTTAGAATCATTGGTAAAGGAGATAAAAGAAAAAAGGGCAAACATTGTACTAATTGATTCAAAGCTATATGAAGATAGCGATGTACAGTATAAAATCTCAGGTGAAGTAATAAAAATTTTCATTAAGCATTATTTTCCCTATGTAGAGGTTATTGTTATTTCTTCAAAAGAAATTGATGAAAATTGCATGACTTTACGAAAGAGTGATAAGACGCTACCACTGGAAATAGCTCAAGAATACAAAGAGACTTTGCTTCCCAAAATAGTGGAAAGTATACACTCAATTCATGAAAATCAATTTATAAACGAACTTATGGTAGAAAATCAGGTTTTTGAAAAGTTTGTATCTGACAGAATTACTGCAAGTATAGATTTTAATGATGATTACAGTTCTCTTAAGAAAGAGGATATAGATGAATTGATTAAGGCATTCAAAGATGTCCAAAGGAAAATTGATGAATTGTAACGATTATAGAAATACTAAATATTGCAGACGACTTGAGAATCTTCAACTTAAAAAAGAGGATTTAAAAAATGAAATTATGAAAGATCATCCTCGACTTATTGATCATTATAGGTTGATTAGTAATAACAATCTTGAATATAAAGATAAATTCTCTTTAATTTATAACAAGAAGTGCGCTTATTGTGGAATATCATATGATCTCATCGGAGGTATTGGAAGTTTTGAAATAGATCATTTTATTTACAAAAGATTATTTAATCGTAAGTGTGAAGCAGGAGATATATCAAATCTCGTTTTAGCATGCCCAGATTGTAATCGAAAAAAGAGATCTTTTTTAATTTCAAATAAATACAGAGAATTATTGAATCCGGACTTTCGTGCCATAACTGATGTTTTTGTACGAGATGAGCTGTTTTATATTGTCATATCAGCTAAATATAAAAATGATATAATCATACATGATTTTTATGAAAAGTTAAAGCTCAATAGTGAATTTTGTAGACTTGATTATTTATTGATGAGCATTATTAATCTAGTTGATTTTATTGAAAACTCCAATTTCAATACTGAACAATTTTATCCTGTTTTTAGAATTCTAAATAAAACTAAGAAAAAATTGTTTGATTTAAAGATGAATTCCAAGAGACGTTAAATTCTTTCATACACTTGTAGTTTTGCTGAAATGAGAACTGCTGACCTTATTATCTGATATTGAACAGTAAAAATTAGGAATATATTCTAACTTATTTAAGTGTTTGATTTTCGATTTCTTTTTAAAATAACATGCTTAATGTAACAATTATTTTAAATAAATCAAAATGTTAATTATGTGACTTTTTGATTACTTTACAATATTCACATTATTACAATGTGATACAAAGATTACGCTTAGTTTTACAAGCTTGAGAATGTAGTCAACTTAGGTTAAAAGATAGCCCTCAAAGATGATATTACAGGATCACGATGATGGCAGTACAGTTTGATAACACAGGCGATTTACTTTCAACAGAACTAGGAAACATTGGACTTACAGCGGCAGGATTTGATTACTTTGTTTTAGCACCAGTAATTGAATCCTGTATTGGAAAGATAGTTTCACATGTAAAGGTAACTCAAAGTGAGTTAGTGAAGCTATTGTGTTGTCAGGTATTAAATGTACCATACCAGTCACTGTACTGAACCTCAGAGTTTTATCGTGGAAAATATGTAAGAGATTTAACTGGTAATGAAGAGCTTAATGTAGAAGACATAAACAGGGATGTTCTTTCAAAACTATTAGATGCCATAGCAGACTTTGGACCTGAAAGATTTTTCTAATATGTTCTCAAGCGGTAGCAACTAAACTTGAGCTTAACCCTGTTTCAGTACATATAGACTCAACCAGTTTTCACTATGAAGGTCAGACTAGAGTTGAAGATGGCTGTGATATCGTACTTGATAAGGGGATACAGTAGAGACAGCCATCCTGAATTAAATCAGATAAATGAGCTGATGATATGTGATGAGTTAAGTCATATACCATTATTTGAAAAGTGTGTTAGTGGGCACACAAGTGATAAGACAAGTTTTAAAGATGTCATTATTACTTACTGGTCTCTAATTAAAGAGCAGTTTAAAGACTTAAGATATTTGGTAGCTGACAGTGTTTTATGTACCAGTGATAATGCTAAAGAGCTGGCATTACATCATCTGTATGCTGTAACCAGAATACCTGACTCTTACGGTCAGGCAACAGAGTGCTTTAATCTGTTAGCTCAGGAGCCTGATAAGCTCGTACCTGTAGACAGTAATGAGCCTGATGGTGTCAAAGCTATGTGGTGTGGAGAATGTACTATAGGAGAACAGAAGTTCAAAAAGCCTTAACAAAACTTGAAACCAAGCCATGTAAATGCATGGATGATATTACAGCAAAGCTTAAGCTTGTATCTATATCAGACATTACCTAAAAGGACATAAAGGTAGAGGCAAACCTAAGAAAGATGATAAGCCTGTCACTATTGCTGTTAAAGTTCATGCTGTAGCTTCAATTAACAGTGAAGCTGTTAATGCTGCTGTTGAAAACTCAACCTATTACGTCATCTGTACTAATGATACAGTGCGTAAATGGACAATGAAAGAATTACTTTCTATCTATAAGAAGCAATCTGTAGTTGAGAGAAAATGGAGATGCCTTAAAGATACAAGATTACTGGTAAACACTTTGTACCTTGAAAGCCCATCAAGAATAAATGCTCTGATGTGGGTAATGACTTTAGCTCTTTTAATCTATTCTGCTACAGAATATCTGATGAGAAAGAAGATGGAAGAGCAAAGACTTACGGTTCCTACACCTGACCATAAGAACGAGCTTTCAAGACCATCATTGATGAGAGTTTATCAGTACCTTGCAAACTCTAATATCAGTCTGACATATTCACCTGTTACTGAGTTTGTAAGATTAACAGGAGTCCCCTTAGATATGCAGCAAATCCTGTTATCTATGGGAGAAGAATGGTGCAGATACTACATAAGTGACACATATCGACCTTATATAGCGTCTGATTTTTAAAACATGAGCAGAAAAGATCCGGTTAAGTTTATTCATGAGAATTTTGCTCAATGTCAGTTAAATAAATTCCAGCTGTTAATTTTTGTTAATATATTTATAAATATTATATTTTTATTCTGTCGTATAGGATAAGGAGTTGAATTATGAAAGTTTTTAAGAATTTGTCTATTTTGGGTGACCCAAACAGTGTAAAAACATTTTTTGAACAAATCTACAATAAACTTCCAAGAGATTGGGAAAAATCAAAACAAGCTGACAAATTAAAAGATTATCTATCGATTACTTATAGTGGTAGATTGCTCCCAAAAGCTATGGTTTCATTAAATTATAGCCATCAACAAGAAAAAGAATGCCTAGAAATAGGAAATATTGTTCCAGTAGATAAAAGTCAGTTGACAATGGATGAATACAACAAAATTCTTGATTTATTTCTTTCTGAAGTTGTAATTCCTTATTGTGAAAAGGACAAGCATTTAAAATATGATGTGTCAAAGACAGACATTTTTGATCCTCTAGTTTATATATCAAATTTATCTTTAAATAAACTTATAACTTTTTGTATAGAAGCAAATAAAGAAACAGGATCAGCTCATCCCAGTGATGAAGAGCTATGGTTTGATTTTATTTGTCAAACTGTAAATGATGATCGTATATTTCCTTCTGAAATCCTAAAACAATTTTTAATGGATACAGATTATTGGGGGAAAAAAAGAACAAAATCTTGGGATGAGAAAATTGCTGAGGAGCTTACTTCTCAATATGAGATTTGCGTGGATATTCTAAAATACTTCATAAAGTGTAACAGGTAATATTATGATTTTGGACAATATTACGACTATTATTAACTTTATTCTTGCTATATCTTCTTTTTTCGGAGCATTTAAAGCAAGAAAATATTACAAAAGGAGATTCCTATAAGCAGGATGACTGTCCTTTAGAAATCAAGCTTGGATACTCAAGAGATCATAGACCTGATTTGAAACAAGCTATCAGTGTAATGATAGCTGATGGTGAAAGTAGAATACCTCTGTGTGCTAAGAATGTATCAGGCAATATCAATGACAAGAAGTCATTTTTTGACATTACTATTGATACTTTGCCTACACTACAGGGAATGTATAAAGATTTAAAGTACGTCGTAGGCGACAGCGCCTTGTGTACTGAGAATAATATCAACTCTGTAAAGGCAAAAGGATTAGAAGAAGTTTCAAAATTAACTGACTCCAATAAGTTGAGCAAAGCATGCTTTGAGTATGCTAAACAGCATGAAGAACAGTTTGAGCCAGTATTTCCTAATGAAGAAGATGGACAAAGTCCATTAGGAATGTGGTGTGAAGACTGTACCATTGGTGGTAATAAGGTTAAAAGATTACTGGTTTCTAATGGAGCTCTAAGAGAGAAGAAAACTAAAACCATAACCAAGAAAGCTCAAAATGAGCTTATAAGAGTATCAAAGGCATTTGAAAAGTTGGAAAACAAACCATGCAAATGTCAGCCGTATGCTCAGAAAGCGGTAGAAGCTCTTTTAAAAAAGCTGAATTACTGTAAGGTAGAAAACATCCGTTACGAGAATGTCTATAAGAGAACTAGAGGCAGACCTAAGAAAGATGGCAGTAAAATAAAAGAGATTTAGGAAGCTGTAAAGGTTCATGCAACAGTAAGTCTCAATGAAGATGTAGTAAAACAATCCATAGAGCAGGAAATGATGTATGTCATTATTACAACCGACACAGAGCGTGATTGGACTATGGCTGAGCTTTTAGGTACTTATAAGAGACAGAGTGTCATTGAGAGAAGTTGGAGAGTATGTAAAGATCCTCGCTTCTTTGTTGACTCAATTTACCTAAAGAAGCCATCAAGAATAGATGCATTACTGTGGCTTATGAGTTTAGCTTTATTAGTTTACTCTTCATTAGAGTATTACTTAAGACACACCATGCAACAGCATGGATTAACTATAAGAAATTTAGAAGGTAAAGGCAGAAACGAAAGACCGACTTTAATGAGATTGTTTCAGTATGTATTTAACAACAATCTTACGATAGTAGGAGCACCAAATACAGATATACTGCAGATATGGCGACCACACCATTTGAACTACGTCGCAAAGTTGTAAAGTAGTTCAGATAAAAATTAATGTAAATTAATCAGTTAGTTACAACACTGATTTTGCTCTTTAAAAATGTGATTCAGAGATCAAACTTTTTGTTAAAGTATTAATATTCTATGCTCTGTAACTTAATGAAATAACATAAGAATATTAGTATGACGCCAGAAGTAAGCTTTGATAAAAATGATGCGCAGTTCTTACAGAGACTTATTGAATTAAGCTTCAATGATCCAAGATGTCAGAGTGTTATTAAGGATTGTTTCTCAGAAGTATCATCCGTAATCATAATGGCTAGGATTGCAGGAAAAAATAACTGCAGAACACAAAGGTTATTCTGGTTAGAGGATCTAGAGGCTTTACAGTCGTTATTCTATGGCTTAGATGATGAAGTCCCATGTGAACAGACCATCAGAAGAGTTATATCAGGAGTAAAGGCAGAGGAAACAATCAAGTTCTTGACTGAGTACTTTGCTGTATACCAGAAGAACTCACAATCATCAGAAGATGAAGTTCCATTATCTAAAAGAGACGCTATAGCAGCTGACGGACAGAATATCAGAGCTACAAAACAGACCAAGAAAGGTAATGTTGCACGTAAGAGCACAGGCTATGATTTGGTCAGCCTATATTCAACCAAGTATGGTTTAACCATATCTCAGAGAGCTGTAGATAAGAAGAACCATGAAGCAGAGGCTATCCTTGAGATGATAGCAACTTTAAACCTTAGAAACTGTATTCTCACCTGGGATGCTATCAATACTAGAGCTACTACAACCTTAGAGGCTGTAGTAGTAAAAGCATTAGCAGACTTCTTAGTCAGCCTTAAAGATAACCAAGGTGAACTCTTTGATGTAATTGAAGAAGCATTCAGCTGGCTTGATGTAGATGAGTTTCAAGGTGAAGTTCTATCCTCATCCAGAACCAGTACTGAGCATGGCAGAATTGAGACTAAAGATATTTCTATTCTCAATGCAGAAGATATCTTAAGCACAGAGTTGGAAAGAAAATGGCCTCATGTTCATTCTGCAATCAGAGTAAGAACCAGCAGAATTTATAAAAGCTCTGGTGTTCAGACTGAAGACAGAGAAGACAAGTTCTTTGTTAGCTCTATTACTCCTGATGGTTTAGATGATTCTTTTGCAGCTACTATGCAAGATATCATTCTCTCAAGATGGCAGATTGAAAGTCGTCACTGGGTGATTGATGTTGTCTTTGGTCAGGATGCATTACCTTTAAGAAATAAAGAGTACATCGAGAACTCAACTGTCTACACCAAGATTGCCTGTAATGTATTAAGCTACATTAGAGAGCATGTACCTTACTACAATGGTAAGCCATGGTCTTTTGAAAGCTTACAGATTCTAGCTAGAAAAGCTCAAACTTCCTAAAAGCATTCTTTACTAAAGATATGTCAGAAATAGAGAACGATGAAAGATTCATTGGTATCTTTTACAAAGAGCTTGAACCTACAGGTAATGATGTACCTGATAACCTTGAAGTTACAGGTCACGAAAACCAGATAGACGACAGCTTCATGCTAGCTAATCTAGTAAGACGAAGTAGCAAGATTAAAAGCAAAAGAAAACTCCGTTAGAGTTTGATTTCTGAATCACATTGTTAAAGAACGCCTTTGTTGGTAATAACCGAGGCTTTTGGTCGTGGCTTAATAAAATAAGCCACAACACTAGGCAGATAAATCTGCCTAAAATTGGTTAAAAACAGGCTACAACATCATTGTGAACACGAACTGTGCGTGTTGACGTTTTTTATTCTATTTAAGGAGTTTAAATGTTTGAAATATTATATAATATATATAAACTGAGAAATGATATAAATGAGTTTTTTATTTGCTATCAAGCAACCTCAGCAATTGATTTTTGTTTAGTTGCATTTTCTGTTGGTGTTGCTTCATACAAATTTTTTCACTTTATATGTTACAGTTCAACTTATGAAGATAAAGGTATTATTTCTTACAAAGTAAGTGATGAGGATAGACAATATTTGTTGGTAAAAAAAATAGGTTATGTTTTGTTTTTTGTATGTATGATGTATGAAATTTACTGTTTTGTTATCTAAACATCGTAACTGTTTTCTCTCGTTTCGTAAAACTTATATAATTATAAGATAGGAAGCAATGGCTTTAAGTCATTTATTGTTAATTCTTAAAGTAATATCAAGTTAATAAGATCTGCCAGCAGATTAACTTTTAATATGTAACTTATTGAAATATGTCAAAATTAGTTTCAATCATTATCCCTTGTTTCAATCAAGAAAAATACATTACTGATGCAATTATGTCAGCTGAAAATCAGACCTATAAAGATATCGAAATTGTTTTTATAGATGATTGCTCAACAGATGGTTCCCTTGAAGTTGCGAACGAATTAAAGAAAAAGTATACCAATATTGTTGTTTTAAAAAATGAGACTAATCTTGGTGTAGTTGATTCTAGAAATAATGCTATTGACGTTGCTAAAGGTTTCTATATTCTTCCTTTAGATGGTGATGATACTATTGAACCAACATATATTGAGGATGCGGTAAAAGTATTTGAAGAAAATCCTGATGTCGGCTTTGTTTACTGTAAGGCTAGAAAGTTTGGTGCCGTAAATGAGGATTGGAATCTACCAAAATTTAATAAAGAGAGCTTTATTTTCGGAAACTGCATTGTAAACAGTTCTTTATTTAGAAAATCTGATTTTATTAAGCTTGGTAAATACAAGTCTTACATGTACAGCTGGACTGAGGATTATGATCTGTGGATGTCCTTTGTTGAGGCTGGCTTACTCCCTTACAGAATTGATAAAATTCTTTATAACCATAGAGAATTTGAAAATGGTTCTAGAACGCAATTAACAACAAAAGATCCTTATTTTGCTAGACGTGAGTATTTGCTACATCATACAAAACTGTATGCTGATAGCAGAGAATGTATTTCTAGAATTTTTGATCCTGATTACAAAGCTAATTTCTATAAAAAAGATAGAAAAATCAAAAAGTATAAGAAGATATGTATTTTAGAGTCAATTGCTATTATTCTTCTGTCAATTTGTTTAATTGGAACATTGATTTTCTCATAAGATTAATTTTTAGAATTTTGTTTTGAGTTTTAATGTCTTTGTCACGGATTGTCTTGTTTTAAGGAAACAGTTCAATCTTTTATAAGAAAGTGTGATATCTATATAGTGAATTTTCTAAATAACTTCTTAGTTCTTGGAAAAGATGGTTCTAGTGTGTTTTCTTATAGAACTGTTAGTGAGCTATTGTCTGAAAACAAAGTTATTTTGCAACTTATAAATACTACATCATCTATATCTACAGATAGTAGAAGTAATCTTATTGATCCTCTTATTTACAGATTAGCGAATGTTGTATCTATAGCCCCTGCATCAAAGTGTCTTCATGACTGTGATTGTGGTGGACTTTTAAGACACAGCTTGTTAGTTGCTCTAAAAGCGATTGAAGTATCAAAGTACACAAATTTTAAATATGAAGATTTAAATGTAGAAGAACTTCATATATTGTTAATCTTTTTAGCTCTTCTTCATGATGTAGGCAAGGTGTTTTCTGATATTACTTTATCAAATGGTGTAAGTGATTTTAATTATGATGAAAGTGACTTAGAAAATACTTTAGATGATTATCTTTCAGGCAATTCAAATTTACCTGTAAAGGTTTATTTCGATAAGAACAGAAGCAAAAATCATGAAAATATTATTGTAAAAGCGCTTCCTTTCTTACTATATAAACAAAGTGAATTAGGTCGCTTTTTAACTCAAAAATCATGTAAAAAAGCAATTGCTTCTATAGTTAAGTCATATGATAAAGATGATATCTATAAATTGATTAAAGTTGCTGATATCTATGCTTGCAAAACATCAATAAATAAGTTTTCTCCAATGTATGAGATAGGATGCTATTTAACACTTCTTTTTAGAGCTGATCTTTTGGATACATCTGAACCAGGCTTTTATAAAATTAACGGTGGCTATGTAGTCGAACAGGGCTCGCAAGCATATCAATCAATTTTAAAAGCCTTTGACTACTACTTTGCAATTCTTGATGAATGTAATACTTTCTCAGACCTAACACATTCATCTTTTGAAAAATTGTATAGATCATGCAAAGAGTCAGTTCTTTATAATGATGATTCCTTATCATACGGACAATCTTTTGAGATAAATTTAAATTATCCTAGAAAGTCATTTTTTGTAGAGCTCTCTGATTCTAATTTTATTGTTCAAGGAGCATATAAAAGATCTTGTATTTGGCGATCTCTTTATAATAGAGGCTCAATTAGATTTGTTTACGGTTTTATAATCTGTCTAGATTATTTAGAGCATGACGATTCAGTCTTTAAAATCATGAATGAATATGATGATAAAGAGGTTAAAAATCTAATCCAACAAGATCAGTCAGTAGTTGATAATATTGATATTGATCTTATTACTTCATTTGATATGTCATTATATGATAACCAAGAATATCAAATAGATCCTGCAACATTTTCAATTGACAGTTTTAGTAAAAAACGATCTGAGTTTTTATCATCTTGTTCGAGAACTAGAGCCAAGAATAAAGCAAAAATTAAAAGCAAATTAAGCAGAGATATTTCTCGCCTGCAAAAAGAGATATTAGAGAATGAAAAGAGTATGTTATCAGATGATTATGATTACTTTTAACCATATCGATAGTCATATATTCAGCTAGTTTTATCCTGTAGTTGTGTATATTAACTTTCGTTGCTGATAAATTTGTAAGGCAATTGCTTTTTTAGAAGTTTTGATAAGTTGTGATTTTTTAGTTTTGTTGTAGAATACGCCATTCGTACTGTACTAAGACTAATATTGATTAATTAAAGATAAAATATGGTATTTGCAAGTCTTCCTTTTATATTTTTTATTTTACCATTATTCCTTGTCTTAGATTTTTTGTCTAAGAAATGGAACGTGATTAGAAATTTAACATTAATTTTAATTAGTTTATTTTTCTATATTTTTGATGGTGGTACTCATTCTTTAAAAGTCCTACTAGCATATGGATTTTTAAATTTCTTTTTTGGATATGCTTTAGAAGCAGCTAAAAGAAAAAATGACACTCTAAAAGTTATTGCATTAGTGTTCTTCGTCACTATCAATATATTAGCTTTAGTATTTTATAAGTATTCTTTCTGGTTAGTATCTTTGCTTCATGATGGGGGATTTGCAGAAAATCTGCATGCTAAGCAACAAGTATTACCTCTAGGTATCAGTTTCTTTACTTTCCATGCTGTGAGCTACCTGATTGATATTAGCAGAGGGGAACTTAATGGAAGAAGTAATGTAATTAACTTTTTAACATACTTCTTTATGTTTCCTCATTTGATTGCAGGCCCTATTGTTAGATATAAGCAGGTAAAAGACGATCTCTGTTCTAGAAGATTAGATTCAAATTTATTTACCTATGGTTTATACCGTTTTATTTTAGGTGTAAATAAAAAGATCTTAATTGCTAATTCAGTTGCTCCATTAGCTAATATGGCGTTTATTTATAACGTTCATAGTCTTTCAACTATGGATGCTTGGATTGGTGCTATTGCGTATATGATTCAAATTTATTTTGATTTCTCTGCTTATTCTGATATGGCTATTGGATTAGCAGCAATGGCTGGTTTTAAGTTCTCTGAAAACTTTATGGCTCCATACAGCAGTTGTTCAATCAAAGAATTTTGGAGACGTTGGCATATATCTCTATCATCATGGTTAAGAGATTATGTATACATCCCATTAGGCGGTTCTAGAGTTCCTACTCACAGAATTTACTTAAATTTAATCGTGGTATTTTTCTTATGTGGTTTATGGCATGGAGCAAATATGACCTTCGTGCTGTGGGGCTTATATAATGGTTTATTTCTAATTTTAGAAAGAATCTTCTTAGGGGATCTTTTAAACAAAATACCTAAGTTTTTAACCCATGCATATGCTCTTTTAGTCGTTCTAATTGGTTGGGTGCTTTTCAGAGCTGACAACATTTCTCAAGCATTTGATTATTTATCTGTCATGTTCTTTTTATCTAATACAGACAATCAAAGCGTATGTAATGGAGAAATTCTTAATTACCTAGCTCTTATCATAGGATGTCTGTTAGTTTTCTTTAGATTAAAGAGTTTTAACTCTTCAAACGCAAAAGAAGCTGTAACTCACAATGGTGCTTTTGCAGTTAATTCATTTCTGATGATTTTATCTGTAATTGTCCTTTTCTTTGGCGCTCAAAACCCATTCATTTACTTTAATTTTTAGTTGAGGCAAATACGATGATAAAGATATTACAAAAGGTTCTTATTGCTTCAATGTTTATTGTCCCAATAGCAGGTTTTATAATCACCCCAAATGATTATGTGGTTAAAAGCGAAAACAGAGTTATTAACCATTTTCCAACGATTGGTGATAAGGCTTACTTTCAGAACTTAGTAAATTTTTATAATGATAGACTATTGTTCAAGTTACCGGTGACTGAGAATTTATACAAGCCAATGCAGTCTGTATTTACTGATTTTAATTTTACAAATTCTCAATTTACAGTACACGGCATTAAAGGCTGGTTGTTTGTTGGAAATTCAGCAGATTCTGTATACTCTCAGCATTGTGAAGATATGAGTTTTTCTCCTTACATGGTAAGTAAGAAATTAGCTCTGCTAAATGCCATCAAATCATCAACTTCAGCACCTGTTTATTTGGTGATTGGCCCAGATAAGCATGGAATTTATCCTGAGTACATGAATCCATACATTAGAGAACCAGGTAAGTATAGATTATTCGATAAAATTAAACCATATCTTGAATCTCAAGGTATTAATGTGATTGATAATTATGATGTTCTTCGTGCTAATAAAGATCCAAAAGCTAATATATCACTTTACTATACCGACGATACCCATTGGAATCGATATGGTGCAAATATCGCTTTTGATAATGTAATGAAAATAGTACTGGAAGATTATCAAAAGACACAATATAACTTTTCATTTTCTAAACATGAAAATGGGGATTTGATCAGAAATATAAGCAACCCTCAAAAGAATATCATGGATGAAGCACTGATCATAAATGCTAATGAGCCAGAGATTAAAGTCCAGAACTTAAAATCTAAACGAGAGTATTCATTAAAGTATGACCCAAATTCAATTGAAGAGTTCGGATCAAAATATGTAAACATTTCAGCTCAAGATCAAAGAAAAATCATGCTGATCACAGATTCTTATGGCATATACTTTACACCATATGCAATTGAGTATTTTAGAACTGTTGTCCATATGCACAGGCAAACATCAGCACCTGATGAAATTTTGAATGTTCTAAAAGAGGAAAATCCAGATCTTGTTCTATTCATAAACGTTGAAAGATCTGTAAAAGATTAACGTTCAAAAGAAAATTGAGTATTTAGTTTTTTTTGATTTTTGTAAGTCAAAATATATATATACAGAAGTTATGAAGAGGGTGAAATGCTATCAATTATTATTCCTACAATGCAAAAAGATTTGGACGTATTGAATAAACTTCTGTGTGAACTCGAAGGGGCTGATGTTGTTGGCGAAGTTGTTGTTATTGATAATTCCTGTAAAGGCTTCAACTCAAATTTTAGCAAGGTAAGAGTTTTTACTCAAAAGCAAAATCTCTTTGTAAATCCTGCATGGAATCTTGGAATTAAACTCTCAAATCCAGAATACAAAATTTTTGGAATTTTAAATGATGATCTAATTCTTCCAAAAAATTTATTTAAGGCTGTGGATGACTTCTTTTCTAAGTCTGATAAAAATGTAGGTTTGGCTGGAATTGACTGTGCAACAAACACTCCAAAGTCAGATTTCGATGAATATCCTAAAGATAGTGAAGTAAATTTCGAAATAATGGATAAAATGACAGGATTTTGGGGATCTGCTTATTTTGGATTAAAAAGGAATTATTTCGTAATACCTGAAGAAATTAAAGTATTCTATGGAGATCATTACCTTTTTAGAAGAAATCAGCAAGCTGGTAGAGTAAATTACAAAATAACAAATATATCAGTAAAGCACCTTGAATCACTGACTTCTCATAGCTCAAAGTTTATTAAAAAGCTATTTAAATCAGATAGAAAATATTGCATAAAGTATGATGGAGTTGAGCATCAAAAGTTATCCTTTGTGCAAAGAATTTTATCTTTAACATATTATCATGAACACTTTGTTCTCTGCTTATTAGGATTAAAGATGAAATTTAAGTGTCACAAAAAGCATTAGTCTGATTGAATGGTAAATTTCGTTTATCTGAGCTGTTGCTTACTGTTATCTGTAAGTTGCTCTCAAATACAATGCTGAAAGAGGCCATAAATATTTGTATAACTTATTTAGGTGCTTCAATGTATCTGATGCTTCGTGAATAGTGTATCCTTTGTTAGATTTTGAATATAAGGAAAACGAAAGTCTCTTGTAAGCATCACCTCTTTCTCCGACATCTTTAGAACTCCAGTTTTCATAGTAGAACCTATTATCTGTAATAATGGGTTCTTCTAAAGTTCTTGCGTAAGCACAACGCAGCCAGAAAAAGTTAAACCAAATAAAGCAACCACTCTTATCAGAACTGTCATCATCTTTTTTGGGAAAAGCACCAATTTTAACTATACCTTTATTAGTATCAAATACGTTAATTGTGTTTTTATAGTTTTTGAAGGTTAGGTATGTTAGTACAATTTCTCTTGGATTTCTTCCAGAAGTTAGACCTAATGAAAATCTCTTTTTATAACTCATGCCTTTTGTGTGAAAGTAGGCCACGTAATCATAATTAGAATCTAACTTTGATAGTTCCCAAACTTTGTGAAGTCCATAGTATTCAAAAGTATTTTTACTGTGGTACGCAACTTTGCAATCTAGTTTTAGATTATCAAAATAACAGTGAACAGAATTTAAATTGTTAGGATCACTTACTTCGATGAATAGATCGGCTTCACTTAAAATACCAGATCTTTTCAGATCAGCTAGCTGTGCAGAAATTATTCTTTTCCAATTTTTATCTTTATTGATATAAGCAAAGTAAACAACAGCTATTCTTTTCATTTTAGAATTCAATTATATTGATTTATATTGTTTCAATTGGCACCAGCAGTGAAACGTCTAACTTATTTACCATTTACCACTGTATCCATGATGTATTTTCCTATAACACAACCACCGCGATTAGTGTAATGTGTTGCATCTAAGAAAATAGGACCACCATTTTCAAAAATGGAGTAAATTCCATTGCCTTGGTTTATTGGTACATTTCTGTTAATGAATTTTACATTGCTATGAGAATTTGCATAAGCTTTAAGCCTATTGTTAACTAATTCATTTCTTTCAACGTAATCTTTACTCTGATAGAACTCTTTGACATTGATTATCTTGGATAAGAAAGAACCTGTTAAGTCAAGCTTTGAAAAGTTTAAATGTGCTTTATCTGTTACTATTGCTAGTCCTACAATGTAGAACTGAAGGTGTGGATGAGATGTGATCTGTTCATCCAAGTCATGAAGAATGTCATCAATATACTTTTCAAAATTTGCATCTGTCTTATTGATCTGTTTTTCAGCAACATAAAGGTCAAACATAATATCCCATCTGTTTGATAGAATAATTTTATCACCAGAGGTTAGAATAGATAGCGTCTTTTTGTAAAGTTCATAAAAGTCAGCTCTATCTTGTCCTTTAATAAAATACTCTGTTTGCATAGAAGCAAATTCTTTTCCATAAGCTAATGATGCTGGAACAGACAAGAAGTAAACAGGTATTTTATTTTGCGTCATTAAGTAATATTGATAGTGACCTGCGTTAGAGTCGCCAACAAAGAATATATGAGGAGTTTCTTTTTGTAGACCATAATGCCACACAACCTTGTCGTGTTCAGCAAATATTGCTTTTGGTGTGTATTCTGGTGCAATTTGAGTAAATTTAAGATCTTCAACAGTAAAACTTGATAAGTAGTTTAGTCTGCTGTCTGAATGAAAATAAACATAACTTGCAAAGCAAACTGCATACATTAAGAGCACTGTTATGATCTTAAAGTTATGCTTTTCAATAAATTTATATGAGAACGCAGAAACTAAAGCAATTATTGCGAAAATAACAATAAGTTTTAATGGAGAATTTAAATAATCACAACGCAAGGCAAATATAAATAAAGGCCAGTGCCATAGATATAGCGAATATGAACCTTTACCAAGTGTGGATAACGGTTTGAATCCAATTATAGAGTGTTTATTGTGAGATAAAATTACTAATGCAGTAGCAACAATTGTTAAAGCTGAAGTTTTTGGAGTCCATATTCCATCAGACAATTCAACAGTAAAGATTGACGTAATAAGAAGAATTGTTCCAGCTAATTCACCAACAGCAGGTAAGGCTTTGAATTTTGTAAAGACTAATGAAAATATTTGATCTTTGTAGAAGAATAAAACAGATCCTAAGAACAGTTCAAAGATTCTGCATTGTGTTAAAAGATATCCTTTACCATTTTTAGACACTATGCAAGATACAATTAACAGTGCTACAGACATAGTCAACGTTGCTAATGGAATACGCTTAGTACCAACAGTCTTACTCAAGAGAACCAAACATAAAGGAAATAAAATGTAGAACTGAATAGTAATTGAAAGATACCATGTGTGCAGCAAGAGTCTGTCTGATGAATCTAGACTGAAATATCCTCCAACATTAGCAAATCTAAAGTTGCCTATTCCTAAAAGTGCATTTACAACTTCGATGTTTAGTTCGCGGTAAACATCAGACAGCAAGAGAAAATAACCGAGGATTAGTGAGAAAAAGCAGATGATTACCAATGGAGGTACAATTCTAAAAAATCTTCTTTTATAGAATGACCATAATGAAAATTCATTAAGGGATAGTTTGCCATAAATTTAACTTGCAATTAAAAATCCTGATACAACGAAGAAAACATCAACTCCTAAAAAACCACCGTTGAAAATATTAGATTGAGATAAGTGAGATGATTTTAAAAGGTCAAATAGGTGATAAAAGATAACACCTAATATAGCAATACCCTTTAATCCATCAATATCTTTACGTTGTTCTCTTTGCTTATTCATGTTTCATTGACCTTGTGAAATTTTGCGGTGATTATATCATTATCGAAAGTCAATTTTGTGCAACTTTTGGTCATTTTGAATTTAGTTATGAAAGTGAGCTCCTTATATCTTGTGGTATAAAGTTCATATTTACAGCTTTTTCTTTTATCTTAATATCTAGTAAGTTAAAATAGTTTTGTTTTAAACTTATCTGTTCAGGTTCTGTTAATTTCAATAGGTTATTCAGTGAAACGTCTTTTAGTACATACTCACATTTATTATGATTTTCTTTATTCTGAGTTAAAGAGATGCCTTTTAAATCTATCAGATTATGATTGTGATTACTTTTTTACTCTTGTCGAAAATAATTCAAATTTAATTGAGGATATAAAAAAATCTTTTCCTAACTCAAAAATTGAAGTTGTCAAAAATCTTGGATTTGATTTAGGTCCATTTGTTCATGTGCTAAATGAAGTGAATTTAAGTGACTATAGCTATGTAATCAAATTACATACTAAAAGAGATATTCCTACAAGGGAATCTTTTGCTTGGTTTGCTGGCCCTAGATGGCGTGATGCTTTATTAAAGTTCATTAAAGACAAAGAAACTTTTAATAAGGTGCTGAGTAGACTTGAAGAAAATAAGTCAATTGGTATGCACGGACCAAACATTTCTACTTTTAATAATAGATGTGATGATCATGATGCTTATAGAGAAACAAACAAGTTTATTCAGGCTCATAATCTCCCTCTAAAGAAGTATAAATTTGTAGCAGGAACCATGTTTATGGTCAGAGCTGAACTTTTAGAACTTGTAAAAAGTTTAAAACTTACACAAGATGATTTTGAAAGCCCTGATATTACACATGAAGGTTGTCAGATGGCACACATTTTTGAAAGATTCTGTGGGTATGCAGTTATAAGTCAAGGGTATAAAATTGTCGATTGCACGACGAACGTTTTTGTTTCTCAGTTAATATATTTATTGTTAAATTTAAGAAAAATTGTAATGTCATCAATTTTGACAATCAGAATCACTAAAAAAAATAAATTACTTATTAAAGTATTAAAAATTCCTGTATTTGCAATGAAACTTAAAAATTTGGATAAGAAAAAATAAGGCGAAGACTTCAAAAATTAAAGTCTTACCTCACATGCAAATAAGATTTATTTTAGTAGTATGTATTGTTCGTATATAATATTGACAAATACAAACAAGGGCGATTTATATGAAAGGTATATTATTAGCAGGTGGAAGTGGCACACGTCTATATCCACTAACCAAGACAACATCTAAACAGCTTTTACCTGTTTATGATAAGCCTATGATTTACTATCCTTTATCAACACTGATGCTGTTTGGTATCAAGGATATATTAGTAATCTCAACCCCAAGAGACTTACCAAATATTGAAAAGTTATTTGGTGACGGTTCTAAGTTTGGTTTAAATCTACAGTATAAAGTACAGGAAGAGCCTAATGGTATTGCACAAGCTTTTATCTTAGGAGCTGACTTTATTGGAGATTCAAAAGAAGATGTATGTCTAATCTTAGGTGATAACATCTTCTACATGGGAAGCCAGTTCGGTGAGTTTAATGACCAGGTAAAGAAGAACAGTGGTACAAATGCTACTATCTTTGCTTACCACGTAACCGACCCTGAAAGATTTGGTGTAGTTGAATTTGATGAGAACAGAAAAGCAGTCTCAATTGAAGAGAAACCTGCTCATCCAAAATCGAACTACGCATCCGTAGGTTTATATTTCTATCCATCAGATGTAATAGAGAAAGCTAAGACCTTAAAACCATCTGCTCGTGGTGAATATGAAATTACAGACCTTAATAACATCTACCTAAAAGAAGGTAGATTATCAGTAGTACCAATGAGCCGCGGTAACGCTTGGCTTGATGCTGGTACTCCAGATTCACTCATGGATTCAGGCTCTTTTGTACAGATTGTAGAGAAGAGACAGGGGTTAAAGATTGCATGTATTGAAGAGATTGCCTATAAGCAGGGATTCATTAACGATGCACAGATGCAATCTTTAATTGATGAATTAAAGAAAGGTAACTATAGAGATTATTTAGTTAAAGTTTTAGAGGAAAAACATGAACTTTATTAAGACTCCAATTGAAGGTGTCATTATTGTAGAGCCACGAGTATTCAATGATCCTCGTGGATATTTCTTTGAAAGCTACAATGAAAAAGAGTTTAAAGCAAACGGTATTGATTGTGACTTCGTACAGGACAACCAGTCAAAATCAAGCTATGGTGTAATCCGTGGTTTACACTGCCAAAGAGGCGAGTACTGTCAGGCAAAACTAGTACGTGCTTTAGTTGGTAAAGTTCTGGATGTAGTCGTAGATATCAGAAAGAATTCTCCTACCTTCGGTCAGCATGTAGCAGTAGAACTCTCTGATGAGAATCACAGACAGTTATTCATGCCACACGGTTGCTTACATGGCTTTAGTGTTCTTTCAGAAACAGCTATCTTTGCTTATAAAGTAGATAACTTCTATAACAAAGAGTCTGAGTGGGGAATGAGATATGATGCACCAGAGTTTAACATTGACTGGAAAATCCCTGCTGACAAAGTATTAACCTCTGAAAAAGACAGAATTACACATTCTCTAAAGGATGTACCTGACTTTTCTTTATAATGCAAAAATAACAACAGACAAGTTTCAATTAAAAAAGTAGGTTTAATCGGATATACATATCATGACAAAATCAATTCTAGTAACCGGTGGTGCAGGTTTTATTGGTTCTAACTTTGTACCATATTTCTGTAAGAAATATCCTGAGTACCACATTATTAACTTAGATAAGTTAACTTACGCAGGTGACTTAAACAATGTAAAAGAGTGTGAGAACGACTCTAACTATACTTTTATAAAAGGTGACATCTGTGATGATAAGTTAATCGAAGATTTATTCATCAAATATGATATCCGTGGTGTAATTCACTTTGCTGCAGAAAGCCATGTTGATAATTCTATTAAAGGTCCAAAAATCTTTATGGAAACCAACATCATGGGTACCTTTACTTTAATTGAAACTGCAAGACGTCACTGGATGGATGCTCCATTTAAGGTAAAGCCAGGTTACGAGGATGCTAGATTCCACCATATCTCAACTGATGAGGTATATGGTACTTTAGGTGAGACTGGTTACTTTACAGAAACAACACCATATGCTCCTAACAGCCCATACTCATCATCAAAGGCAAGTTCTGATTTAATCGTAAGAGCATATCACCACACCTATGGTATGAATGTAACTACTTCTAACTGTTCAAACAACTATGGTCCTAAACAGAACCATGAGAAGTTAATTCCTCATATCATTGAAAATGCTCTGGCATTAAAACCACTACCAATCTATGGTAAAGGTTTAAATGTTCGTGACTGGTTATACGTATTAGACCACTGCAAAGCAGTTGATTTAATCTTCCACAAAGGTGTATCAGGTGAGACCTATAACATTGGTGGTCACAACGAGCGAAATAACATCACTATTGTTAACACCATCTGTTCAATCTTAGATAAAGAATGTCCTAGAAAAGATGGAGGCAAGTATGCTGACTTAATTACCTTTGTTCAGGACAGAGCAGGTCACGACTTGCGTTATGCAATTGATGCAACCAAGCTAACAACAGAGTTAGGTTGGAAAGCGGATGAAACCTTTGATACAGGTATCATTAAGACTGTTGAGTGGTATTTGAATAAATACAAAGCTTAATTATTTGATTGTCAACTTCAATTCAATATATAGTCAGCTATTTTTATAGCTGACATTGCCTACAGTGTAATAACTTCATCAAAATGAACTGTTTACAAATCATAAAAAGAGATCTTTTTGTAAGAATTATTCAGAGCTCAATTTACGTACTGATTGGTCTGTGGATGTTGTTTAGATTTTTTGACTTGACACCTTACATATATACCTATCAGACCTTGTTCTCATTTCAAAAGAAATTTTCAGATCTTTTGTTTGTATTATTTGTAGGCTTTTTCTTTTTCAACTGGTATAAAAAGTCTAGAGATTATTTTTTATTTTGTAGTTGCATTGTCTTTATTATTTTTTCTTTTAGTTTAAAAAAATATGCAAATACGACGTTTGCTTTTGATCTTTTTTTTATACCTTTATTCTTATGTAGATTTTTAGATAAAAATTGTTTTTATAAATCTGTATTATTTGCAATTTTTATATTTGTAATTATTACTATTTTATCTTATGAATTTGGTTTGTTAAAAAGTGCTATTACTTTCTATCGAGCTAAAGAAATTAGATATACTTTGGGATTTAGCCATCCTAATGGACTAGGTTTATGTGCATTTCTTATTACCATATATTTGTCTTTGTATAAAGATATAGTAAATTTTATTTATCTCTTTGTTTTTCTAGCCTTATCTTATTTTTGTTATAAAGTTCCTAATTCGATCACTTCAACGGTTGTAATTGTAGTTTTAGCTTTTTGCAGTATATGTGGCAATTACTTAATAAATTTCAAAATTTCAAATAGATATAACAAGGTTCTATTAGTTTTTTTGTTGTCATTGTTCGTTGTATTTGTCATCCTTATATACTATGTTGCATTTACATTTTCTTTTAGAGATATATTGAAAAATTTTCCTGGTGAAATTTTGGCTAGATTTGAGCTTGGAAATAAGGCATTTAATGTTTACGGGTTAAGCCTATTTGGTAAATTTAATGAGATCTATGCTGATTTTATTAAATTTCCTAATAAGGCTGATTGGAGGCTGTGGGTCGATTGCACATACTTCTATCTCCCACTTTATAATGGTATTTTAGCTTCAATATTTTTCTTGGGAATGCTATTCATGACAATCGCTAGAGCAGTGAGAAATTTTGAATATAAGTTTGTCTTGATCTTTTTTGTGGTTATTCTCTACGGTGTTTCTGAGTCATCTGTTATTACTGCTGTGTTTATGCCTGTATTTGCTTATCCATTCTTTAAGCAACTTAATAATAGAGCATAGATATCAGATGTTGTCATCCTTAATTGGAGTTATGGTTTCTGTGTGATGCAATTTATTGATTCTTATTTTTTCTTTTAAAGATGATAAAAGGGATGTTAAGAATTCTAATTTTTACTAAACCTTTGGAACTTATTTCAATTCTAAATAGAAAAGCAAAGAATTTTGGTTTGAAGAACTTGAACCATGTAGGTATAAGACTATTTACGTTAAAGTAATTCAAAATATTTTTGTATTTAGCATTATGTTTTATTTTTAGATAGAGGATGACCTCTAGTAATGATTCTTTGCAAGCATGGCTTTCAGTAAAGATCTTTCTCTTAACAAGAGGCATCTTAGCTTTCATGCACTTAATAGGGAAAAAAGTCGGATTAAACTTTTCTGGGGCTTTTATAAAAGAATTTCCTTTGTAACCTTTCTGCTCAAAAGTTTTTTTCAATGGAATTTCATAAGTTTTAACGATTTCCAAAAAGTTATCTAAGTGTTTTACGTTATTTAAATAGTTACTAAATAATTCTGAACTAAATAAATTCTTTTTAACTACTAAAAAGAAACTCTGCAGATGTAGTTCATACTCATTACTTGCAGTCATTGACCAAAAGTCACATGATTTTGTATCCATCTTATCGAAGGCAGGTTTTAATGAATCTACACAGAAGCAACTGTCGTTGCATAAGATAATTTCATCAACATCATCTAATAGATAATGCTCTTTAGCATAATTAAATCCTATCTTATATGAACCAAAGTCATATTCTCCATGATGATAGGATTCTATATGTGAAACTAGAGGGTAGATCTTACTTAGTTCTTTTACATTAGGTTCGTTGTCAGCTACAAATATGATGTTGTCGCTCACTTCTTTTAGATATTTTAGGTAGGTCACAACATAATCATTTATAAGACCTTTTCCATTGTAAAAGGCAAATATAGCTAATCTTTTCATATTACAATTAAATAGATAGAAATGTGTTTAAGTTGTTTTGAGAATATCTTTTTACTTTTATAAAAGAGGATAATACTTCCTACTTTATTAAGTAATAAATCAACCTTATGTTTATTTACATTATGCCATGATTTTTGATATTTGCTTGAATAAAACTAGAATGAACCCTTTGTTTTGACAATGTCGTCAAATGATTTCACTATATGAATATAGGTAAACATTAGGCATTATAATTGCATAAAATATATAAAGCTTTGTATTTATAGAATTTTGACAATAATTTGATTTAAAGGCAAATTTTACCACTTAGAGCAACGTTCATAAAACGTTCACTACTGTTTATACAATGAACTGCAAATCAGTAATGTGCAACTAATTTGCTTTACAGTTGTTTTGTGATTTTTAGTTTGTCTAACATTTTTGTACTGAACCACATTTTTTACAGAATTCTAGATTTCAATAGATGTAAAAGATACTTAGAGATATGTATATGAAGAAACTTACAGTTTTAAAAATGATAATGGCAATGGCTGTAGCGGTTGTCTCAATGTCAGCTTTTGCTCAGATAAGATATCAGGCATCCATTGATCCGTCATCTAAGAAATTGTGGTCAAATAACGGTGACAGATTAAGCTGTTCACTTATCTTTGACATCCCTGAATATGGTTTTGCCAATTTTATGACATATTCAGGTCGTACTTTACGCTCTAATATGACCATTCATCCAAGATTAGGTATTGGTCAGTCAAGTTTCATGAGATTTATAGCTACAAAGCCAGAATGGCATACAGCAAGCTCTGAAAGACGTTTAGGTAGAATTCAAATTTATCCTGGCTTTAACCCATATGTAGGTCCAACTTTATCCTGGAAGATCCTGTCTGAACTGTCTCATGGTAATCAGATCTTAATGCCATATACAGATACTAAGTTAGCTGCAGGACAGAACATAATTCCAGCTATCAGCCCTTTAGGTTTTAAATCCGCTTATCATCAGTATTTAGCTTGCCAGGAAAATCTAATCAGAGTTAACTTTAATGATGTAAAGATGACTCCTTTAGTCTTTAAAGTAAGATCTCATGAGTTAACAGCAAAATCAAAGCAGGTTTTAAATGAGCAGTTAGAGTATATAAAACTTGATAAATCTATTAATAAGGTAACCATAAGAGCTTATGCTTACGATATGGAAAAGAATGCTGATAACATTTCATTAGCAAAAGATAGAGGTGAAGCAATTAAAAAGGTCTATCTTGATGCGGGAATTAAAGAAGATGACATCACTATCGTCCCTTTTAATGCTTTAACCTTAAATACTAAGGATGACAATCCATTAGCCGATGAATCTGTCACCTCAAGAAACGCTTTAATTACTTTAGACAGAGACAATGCTCTTATTAACAAAGATCTTGAGGTGGATGCGCCAGATGTAGGTGCTGACAGTGGTGCTTATTAGAGTAGATTTATTATATTTTATGCACACTTTACACCTTAGGAATACGTTTCAGTTTGATATAAATGTAAAATGCATGATACATTGGTTTAGATTAGTCAAAAATAAAAACGCAGAATATCAACTGTTGGACAGTACAAGGTTTCAACGTTACTAAAGATTAAGATAAGATGAAGAAAAAAGCTAAAAGACCAAAAATAAGCCTTGTAAAAAGAGGCAAAACTTATATATCAGAACATAAAACACCTCTAATTGTAAGTGCTTTAGTCCTGATGTTCGTTTTGGGCTTATATCTTATTATCTCAGGTTACATTCAGTACGCTAATGCCAATAAAGAGTCTTATGTAGTCGCAGGCGTAAAATCCATGCAGGAAGGTAACTTCCATAAAGCTCAAACCTATTTTTTGCAGGCAGGTCAAAATGGAGCCTCAGAGGCTTATCCGTATTTAGCCTGGATCAGCGCTAAATCAGGTAACTTTTCAAAAGCACTTGATTATGCCCGTGAGTGCGAAAAGTCTAATGATACTCATGGTGAGTACGAGTTGATGGGATATTTGGCTTTATTAGGTTATGGTAATGCACAGGGGGCAGGCTCAGCCATTTACTATTTTAATGAGGCTTTAAAAGATTATTCAGAGGATTACTTAAAGACACATGATCCTTTATTAAAGATGTGTGAGTATGGCATTGAACTTTGTATGAATACTCAAGACTATATCCGTATGGTCAATGAGGCTTCAAATCATGGTTCAAAACAAGCTCTTTTATATAGAGGTGACATAGACTTTTTAGGTGAAGAAAATGATGTCTCACCTGTAAGTGCAGCTAAGTCTTGGGGAAAGGCCAGAAATCTAGGTATTCTTGCAGCTAAAAGCAGATTGGCAGGTCTCTACTGGCATGGCTACGGTGTTAAAAGAGATTATGAAAAGGGACTTGAGCTTTACAATGATGCTGCTAAACAGGGTGATCCTGTTGCTAACTACTCATTAGGATTAATTGATTTTAGACGCAGTTCTAATCTGTATGATGAAGGTCTGAGGCACATGAAGAATGCTGCTAAAAAGAATTATGGACCAGCTCTTACAGCTGTAGGTGTACTCGCTTTATCTCAGGATAGAAATAACCAAAAAATTATCAAAGCTGTAGCTGACATCTTTAAACAGGCCTATGACTGTGGTGACTCTACAGGAGCTATTCTTTATTCTCTGATGTTGATGAATGGTGAAGGTGTAGCAACCGATGAGACTACTGCTTTCTCTATTCTTTATGATTTAAAGAATCGTTCAGTAATCTCTGTAAACTCACTCCTGCGTTACTTTACCTACACAAAGTATGTTGATACCAAAAAACTTTTTAATCAGGCTTTAATGATCTGTAGAGGTATTTATTTAGGAGAAGTTGCCTTCAATGAAGGTGCCCCTGAGGCTACTAAATATCTTGAAGCTAAAAATGAGAACACGCTTTCATACTATAAGTCTCAAAAAGATGACAGACAGAGATTTGACTCTTCATTTATACAATCTTTAGGAGCTAACTATGTAGAGACCTTTGATAAGAGCGAGGATATTACCATTTTAGGCGAACCTCTACTTTATCTAGAGCTTTACAAGATCTTAGAGATGTACAATCCTACCACAGGAGCTAGACCCTTCATGCCACAGATGATCATGAAAATTGACGCTTCCTTGCCAAAACTACCTAAGTACTATGACAGGTTTAATCTGAATCTTGAGGGAATTGAGAATAAACTTTAGCTAAGAGTAATTTAGATCTGTTTACTGTATAATTGACTTGAATATAGAATTTACAATTAACTCGTTTACATATGATGCTAGTAAGTCGTCCAAATCATTAACGGTCTGTAAAGAGTATTTAGACTACTTAGGTGCTAGTAAATTTTGTTGTAAGATCTTCACTCTCAGAGTGAGCAGTGAAATATAATCGCTCTGTTTTTCTTGTCTATTAACCTTAATAGATCTTATGTAATATCAATATATATAGTGGTAAAAGGATATTTCAAATGAAACCAATTTGTTCTACCGAGAATTTTACTGATTTTATTCAGTATGACTGCATATATGTTGATAAAACTGAATACATTTACAATTTGGCAAAACTCCCCAACAGGATTTTTATTTCTCGTCCTCGTCGTTTTGGAAAATCTCTAACACTAAATACAATAGCAACTTTATTTGAATCAGGTATAGAGCCTTACTTCAAAGGAACTTGGATTTATGATAAGTGGAAAGACACCACATATCCTGTATTGAGGATAAATTTGGTTAATTATGCATTTAAAGATCTTAATAAGTTTAAATTGCAGTTAACAGATTACATTACAGCTTTTGCCTACAAGAATCATGTTGAAGGGTATGTTGCAAGTGGTGAACCTAATGTTGCCATAAAAAATCTTTTAGATTCTTTAAATGATGCTAAAAGGAAAATAGTGGTTTTAATTGATGAATATGACTGTCAGATGACAGCAAACATCAATAATCCTGATTTATATGGTGATTTTAAAGATTGTTTAAGAGAGTTTTATGGAGCAATCAAAGGAAAAGCTGCTATAAGATTTTTAGGCGTCACTGGTGTTACCAGATTAAAAAACGTATCAATTTTCTCTGTAGGTTCTGACATTAATGATATTACAAATGATAGCACTTACTCTCAGTTAATCGGTTTTACAAAAGATGAGATAAGAAAGTTCTACTTTGATTATCTCAAGCTTGCAACAGCTTATGAATATAATATCAATGAAGATAATGTAACAGATGACCAATTGGAATCTATGCTTGATAAATTAGCTCAGAATTATGATGGCTACTGCTTTGATGAAGACTATGAGAAAAAAGTATTCTCTACATGGTCTGTTAATAATTTTTTCCAAAATGTATATAAAAAGAAAAAAATTCAGTTCGGCGAATACTGGTATTCAAATGGAGGAGTTCCCTCTATTCTGGCAAATTACTTAACATCTCATGAACTTAAAATTTTTGATTTTTTAAATAAAGACATTATTGTAAAAGTAACTGATGATGAGTTTGAAAATCCAACTGCACTAACAGATATCAATCAAAGTGTTTTGATGTGTCAGACTGGATATTTAACTCTACGTTCATCAATAACTGATTCTAATATCATTGCTTTAGGTATTCCGAATGGGGAGGTGTATAAAGCTCTAAATAAGCTTTTAGCTGCTAAATTCTTTAAAGAAAAAATTGACGTTACAAACATAGCTAATGAAAATATCTTAGATGTAGGTTCTGTAGAAGACATTATTAGTCTGTTAAATACCATTGTAAACACTGTAACCTACGATGAATATCCTATAAATTCAGAAGCTGCAGTGCAAAACTATGTAAAAATGTACTTGCTAGGAGCAAAACAGTCAGTTTTTTCTGAGGTTCATCAAGCTAAGGGTAGAGTGGATTTAATAGTAGAGACAAATAAACGTAGAATTGTTTTTGAATTTAAATTTGCTCAGAACGAAACTCAATCTAAAGCTAAACTTACAGAAGCCGTCGAGCAGATAAAATCACGTGACTATGGCAATATTGTGCCTAGAAAGGATGAACTTTTGAAAATTGCTGCTGTGTTTAATGCTGATCCTGAGGTAAGAGCTTTTTCGCAATATCAATTAGTGATTTAGCTTTGTTGTTGGCGACTTGTTATGGTACAGGTTACCATCATGTCCTATCCATATGAGTTTTTGTTTTAAATTTGGCTTAAATTTAAAAAATTAAATTCATGCTGTTTGGTTGATTCTGATACAAATCATGCCTGATATTAAATTTGATTATAAAAGTTTTTTAAAGACAGTTCCTAATCGTCCTGGCTCTTACAGAATGTATTCTGATGATGAAACAGTTATCTATGTAGGTAAAGCAAAAGATCTTAAAAAGCGTTTGTCATCGTACTTTCTAAAAGAAGTTAACTTTAAAACAAATGCACTAATTCATCATATCCATCATATTGAATTTACAGTTACTTTCTCTGAGGCTGAAGCTCTAATCTTAGAGAACAATCTAATTAAGAAGTATCAACCTCACTACAACATCCTTTTACGTGATGATAAGTCCTACCCGTACCTAGTACTCTCAAAATCAAAGCATCCAAGACTCTTTTATTACCGTGGAGCTAAAAAGCTTGATTGTGAGTACTTTGGTCCGTATCCTGATGTCAGTGCTGCTAAAGAGAGCTTAAAGCTTTTACAAAAGCTCTTTCCTATTAGGCAATGTGCTGACACCGTTTATGCACACCGCTCAAGACCTTGTCTTATGGCACAAATTGGTAAGTGTCTGGCACCATGCGTTCCCATGAGTGAAATTGCCTATAAGAACTACATGGAGCAGGTAAATTACATCAGGATGTTTCTAAAAGGTCAAAATCAGGATGTTCTAAATGATTTGACTAAAAAAATGGAAGAGCACTCAGAAAAACTTGAATTTGAAGAGGCCGCTAAATTAAGAGATCAATTGCTAGCTCTAAGACGTGTTCAGGAATCTCAGTCAGTATCAGGCGATTTAATGTTTGATATGGATGTAATTGCCCATGAATGTGCTCAGGAGCTTTGCTGCTCTCATGTGCTCTTTATCAGAAAAGGCAGGATCATCGGTACGCGTTCATATTTTTCAAAATTGTCAGAGATTGAAGGTGATGATCCACTGACTGCTTTTGTAACACAGTTTTACCTATCTGAGAGCAGAGCATCAATGTATCCAAAGGAAATTATCTTAGATGATAAGATTGAAGATCCTGATGTGATTACAGAAGCTGTAAAACAACACTGCTCAAAAGAAATTCATTTTTTAACCTCAGTTAGAGCAGAGAGAGCAAAATACTTAAAATTAGCTAAAGAGAACGCTAAGGCATCACTACAGGCTAAATTAGCTGATAAGACCACAGCTAAAAAGAGAATAGAGTCTTTAGAGCAGGTATTACATATCTCTAATGTAAATCATATGGAGTGCTATGATATCTCTCATACACAAGGTGAGCTTACTGTAGCATCTTGTGTATCTTTTAATCGTGAAGGTCCTGATAGTGCCAACTACAGACGCTTTAATATAGACGGGATCACACCAGGTGATGATTTTGCTGCGATGCATCAGGTTCTTACTCGTCGTTTTAAAGATCCTCGTGAAGGTATCATCCCTGAACTTATCTTTATTGATGGTGGTAAAGGTCAGTTAAAACAGGCTGAAGAGGTAATCTCAGATATCTTTTCAAAGTTTAAGGTAATACCTCCTTTAATTGTTGCTGTAGCCAAAGGCGAGGGTAGAAAAGAAGGGTTAGAAACTTTAATCCGTGGCTATACAAGAGAAGAGTATCACCTGACACTAGATGATCCTGCTTTGCAGTTAGTGTTGCATATCCGTGATGAATCACACCGTTTTGCAATTACAGGTCACAGAAACAGAAGACAGAAAGCAAGAACACACAGTGTGCTTGAGAATATTGAAGGCATAGGTCCAAAAAGACGTCAGGCTCTGTTAAAGCATTTGGGCGGTATCAGAGAAGTTATGAATGCCAGTGTGGAGGAGTTAAAAAAAGTGCATGGAATATCAGCGCAGATGGCAGAAGATATCTACGAGACCATTCACAGTTTGTAAATTAGTGTTTAAATTTAAGGCATTTAAATTTGTAAAAGTAACATAAAAATACTAACGTTACCATCATCTCTGTCTTATAGAGACAATTACTGAAATCATGTTAATAAAAGTCAGTCCTCATTTTCTGTAATTCAACAAAACAAAAAAAAACAGGCAACGCTTAATGGTTGCCTGTCAGCTGAATTGGTAACAAAAATTTAAATCTTGATCCTGTTTAAACTCTCCTCCAGATCCTGTAACAGGGACAAAGAACGCTTAACTTCGTCTTTTGCATCAGAACAGTTTTTTGATAGAGACTGTGAAGAGTGTGTAATATCCTGCATATTGCCAGAAATTTCAGATGTAGCTGTAGTCTGCTGTTCGGCTGCAGTTGCAATCTGTGTGATCTGAGAATTTACAGAACTTACCTGCTCGGTAATATTGTTTAATAACTCTTCGATAGTGCTGGTCTCAACAGCTAAGTTATCCATGTTCTTAACTGATGACTGCATTGATTCATTTGCTGTATTAGCATTTGACTGAATCTGAGTAACCATCTTGGTAATTTCCTGAGTTGATGTTGAAGTTCTTGATGCAAGGGCACGAACTTCATCTGCAACAACAGCGAATCCTTTACCGTACTCACCGGCACGGGCAGCTTCAATGGCGGCATTAAGAGCAAGCAGATTGGTCTGAGAAGCAATGTCATCAATTGTCTGAACAATAGTGCCAATCTTCTGGGCCTGATCAACTAAAGACTGTACATATTCAGCATCCTGTTTTGATTTAACCACCTGGTTCTGAATTCCTTCAATGGTTAACTGAACCTTATGAACACCCTGCTGAGTAGTATCATTTGACTGACTTGAATTTGCAGCTGCAGATTCGCAGTTTTTAGCAATGTCAGATGTAGTGGAAACCATTTCGTCAGCAGCAGCTGCAACGGTAATTGAACGGTTCTGAGCCTCATGAGCAATATCATTCATATCAGAAGTAACCGCATCAATTTTGTTGAATGTCTGGATAACATTATCTGTTGCAGACTTAATAACCTTAACGTTGTTCTGCCAGTCTAAACGCATCTTTTCCAATGCGTCTAATAACTTACCAAATTCATCTGTACGACCTCTGTTCTCAACAGTCTGTGTTAAGTCACCACGAGACATCACGGAAGCACGTGACACAGCATAGTGTAGAACACCGATGAAAGCTTTAGGCAGTTTGTAAGCAATTACAGCTGACAAGATTACAGCAATTAAAGTGATTACAAGAATAATGATGATAGGGGTTACATCAGTCATTGAGGTGACGTTGTTGTCAACTCTATCTAGGTATAAACCAACCAAGCGGTTAATTTCAGCGATAGAGTCATTTAAAACTGGGAACAATTCGTTATTATAAGTGTTTCTTACGTCAACAGAATAACCTCTGTCAACCATGTGTTCCATCTTGTTTTTGTAAATGTCGATAGCTGAGTTGATGAAGCCTTTCAGTTTTTCAAAGTCAGCTGCATCAGTAGGATCTAATAACTTAATATCAGTCATTGATGCACGTAACATCTCGATGTCAGCATCAGCTTTTGCTGCACTCTCTTTATTGTATGTAGCAACATTATTTGTAAACATGGTCATATCATCACGGAATGTATTAACATTTCTTGAGATCTGAACAATCTTACTGTAATGCTGTTCAATAACTTCTTTTGCAAAGTTAGCTACAGAACGAGAATTGGTGATACTTGTAATTGAAACAATAGCAATTACAAGTGAAAGAAAAATCACAGCTGCAAATGCAGTTGCAAGTTTAGCTTTAACGCCTAAAGAATGTAATATATTCATAGCTGTCACTTATTTTCAAACTTCTACTTACAATAACTTTGTATCAGCAAAATAAAGAAAAACTTTAATATTTTTTGAATCTAATTTTGTAGATAAACATATTTTGCTGATCTAATTTATTAATTTTATCAGATAAGCTCAATGTATTGCTACAACATAGCTTGGATTAAAATTCTTCCTTATCTAACTAAACGATTACTATCTGATTATAGCTAAGAAAATGTTAAATGTTACACTTACAAATTGAACTTAATAATATTTTTTTTAGATTTTGTTAAATCTTGTATAAAAATCACAATTTCATTTGCAAGATAATTGATGTCTGTTAAGTATATTGAATGGTATCGATAAATTGTTTTACTATGGCGACCACACGATTGAACTACATCACAAAGTTGTAAAGTAGTTCAGATAAAAATTAATGTAAATCTCTACTTTCCACGGTTAAAATTTAATAATAGACCGCATTCTACTGCGGTTGTGCTCTTTAACGACCGATTAAATACAATGAGAGAAAAATTTGAGAAAAATGTAGCAAAATCAATAGATTAGTTTAATTTAGTAGCGTTTTCCTGTTATAATTCAAGGTGTTAACAAAAGCGAATCATAAACAGGAAAACGCCATGGATGTTGTATCAGCTAAAGGTAGAGAATTACTTCAGTTTAACCCAGGAAAATTTGCTAAGGAGGCTTTAAACCTTAACTGGAACGCATACAGATGCAGACTTCCTAAGTCAGGCTCTATTTCTTCCAAATACAAGTCTCAGACCATTAGTGCCGGAGAGATGTTGTCTGGAGTTATCAACTCCTGTCTTCTGGGAAACAATTTCTCTCAGTCCTGTTCATCCTTTGCTTCTACTCTCCTTCCAGCTAAAAAGAGTGCCATGTATGAATTTATGAGTTCTCCAAAGGCAAACTGGAACAGGATGCCTTCTTGATTCATTTAGTAGTATTTAGATATCTTGCGTTATCTATTACCATTTACCAGGTGTTGAAGGTAATGAATTTCACTTGACCTACGTCTGTTTGATAAGCTTAATTTTAGGTTTTGGAATAACTATAATTGCAACAGAAATACAGATGAGACTTTACGCTAAATTCTTTGCTCCTAAAAAAGCAAGTTAGCGACAAGACAATGTAGAAAAAAGGCTAGAAAATAGTTCTAGCCTTACTAAATTGATTTTATAGCTTAGAAATTCCATTCTCAGCTTTTGCAATGTCAGAATTTAATCTCTCATTTAGTTTTTCAAGATTCTCTTTCTCACGGCTTCTGTCATTCTCATGATGATAAAGGTGGAACACTCCTGTGGCATAGCGTCCAGATTTAATTAAAATACCTGCATGAATAAGTCTTATTGCAAGATCAGAATCCTCATACCCCCAGCCTTTGAAGTCGCTGTCACAACCGTCTACCTTAAAGTAGTCGTCTTTAAACAGAGCAAAGTTGCAACCACGAGCTTTCTTCCACTTTTGTTTTAAGTTTCTTAAATGCTGAAAGTAAGGGAAAACAATTAAAGGATGCAATCTGTTAATACCATGTTTTAGGTAAACAGATACCCACTTAAAGAAGGAGTAAGCATAGATTGGGTCCTGTTTAGCTAGTACAAATTTGGTGAACTCTTCTTTTAAAAGAATTCTGTTACCGGCTACTAAAAAGTTCTTTTGAGCAAGTCTTCTGTGACAGGCAATAAATGAAGGTCTAGGTACACAGTCACCATCTAAAAAGATAAGGTAGTCGCCTTTAGCTTTTGTAGCAGCCAAATTTCTAATTCTTGCAAGACGGAACCCTTCATCTTTTTGGTAGACATGAGTGATTGGATAACTGCAGTCAATCATCTTTTGCTGAACAACTTTTCTAGTGTCATCCTTTGAGCCATCATCAGCTACGATTACTTCAAATTCTCGGTCAGACTGCATATCAAATGCACTTAAGATTAGTTTTAAGGCATCAGGTCTGTTATATGTAGAGATAATGACTGAAATTAACATCAGATCCTTCCTTTATATTTGTTTAAGCTGTTTAGTTTTAAGTATTTTTCTAGTGTATAGAAGTAATGTGTTAAACAAAACTCAAAACCTAATTTACCATCTAAGAAACCACCGTGAATGATGTACATCTTAAAGAAGGCCCACAGCGGTTTTATTAGAATATCATTTACAAAATGGCATTTCTTGCCTTTTTCATAATATTTATGAGCAAGTAGGGTGGTATAGCGATTCATCTTCTCAAGATGTGCTTCCCATGACTTATATGGAAAATGAATAAGTCTGCCTTTTAAAAGCTTCTTATCATAAGGTGAGTGCAGTCTTTCATGTACTACACCTTCGTAAAAAGAACCTTCTTTTTTAAATAATCTTTCAACCCTGTCAGGTCTCATGACACCATGAATCACTTTTCTTTCAATAAAGTGATTCTCACGGGATACCTGATAGGTACAGTCACGGTTGCTCTCAACGCAGATCTTAATTTCATGGGCAAGCTCATCTGTAATTCTCTCATCAGAGTCGAGCATAAAGATCCACTCATATGTTGCATTAGAGATTGCAAAATTACGCTGAGCACCATAGTCATTGTTTAAATCTCTTTGCAGTACTTTTGCCCCAAAAGATTTTGCGATATCTACTGTTCTATCTGTAGAGTTACTGTCTACAACAATGATTTCGTCTGCAAAACTGGCACTTTTAAGACAGTCTGGAAGATTATCTTCTTCATTATGAGCTAATACGATGATGGTAAGAGGAGTCTTTAGCATGAGGAATAGATTTTTTTAGTATTAGATAAAGATGTTTTGTGGTTCTTTGCTTAAAACAAGCCTAATTGTGATTAGGCTTGTTTAATACGTAATTATATTTAGATGAAGATAAGAAAATCTTTAATGTCATCTTATGCTTCATCTTTTTCTTTAAAAAAACAAAAAGGGCAACCTTTGAACTGCCGTTTTTATTAGTGTGACATTACGTATTTTACAAACTTTAACTTAGTTGCATCATCAGCACTGTTGTACATCTTAACTAAGTTGTTGTAGGTAGCAACATCAGCCTTACCTGAAGTACCGGTGCTTGAGGTAGCCATAGCTGATGAATCAACGCCCATAGGCTCTAGGGTTAGACCCTGAACCTGCTGATCTGCTGTTGCACTAGACTCAGAGCTGGCTCTTACAGTAGGAGCACCATACTCAGTCATGGTAAGCCCCTTATCAGCATTTGATACGTAAGCAGGAGCATATAATCTGCCCAAGCTGTCTAATTCCTGACGGTAGTCACGCATTAAAGAGAAGCCTTTATCTGAGGTTAAGATAAAGTATGAAGCTTCAGAACTTGGCAGTACACGACCTGTGGTATCTGATAGGGTGATCTTCTGCTGATGAGCATAACGCTTGGCCTGATCTTCATTAGCAGGCTTTGCATACTGGAATGTTACGACCTGATCAGCTTTTAGATTGTTGATATCGATAACTAAAGGATCGATAGACTGGACAATACGTGAATCAGAACCGTTCTTAAAATTGTCTTTAAAGGTTAAAACAACCTGATGCTTACCAGGAGTTAAGGTTACTGTACGGCTAAAACGGCTGTAGCTGTCAGGATCACTTTCACCATCAACCAATTCAACGTTGTAGTGAACAGGTACCTTAAAACCGGTATCAGCCATTGCATTTATGCTAAATAAAAGACCTGCAGCCAATACAGAAAACTTTAAATTCTTTGATAACATACTTTTTTCCTAAAAAAAATAAATCTTTTGAAATCTTAGCACCAATAGAGCTTTACATTAACACTTAATTATTACCTCTTCGTTAAATTCTATTACGAAAACGGTAATGTTGAGAGATAACTTTAGTTTGGACTTTTGTTTATCCTACAAAGTTCAATCTTATTTTATTAAAGCAAAATTCTCTTTAACGGTAACCTCTAAAACAACTGACTGCTTTAACTTAATATGAGTACATTGCACCAATTAAAGCACGGTTCTTATCTAAAGACAGATCTTCAATTAAGCTCTTTGAGAAGAATCTGTCAGGCTTACTTGAAGCATCAATAGTACCTTCGGCAAAAAACTTAAAGGTAGGGCATACTTGATAATATGTACCTAACTCAACATCAGCAATGATGTTTGCTCCGTTAAAGCGCTTTATACCGTAACCTGCGCTAAAGCCTAAACCGTTATCAAAGGTGTAATTTACAACTGTATCAACGCTGTAGAGCTTATGGGTAAAGTTATCATATTTTGATACAGTAAAGTTAGCACCTGCATATAAGCCTTCACCAAAGGTACCATATGAGATTGATACACCTTTATCAATCTTCCATGAAGGTTTAAATAAGTTTGCACTAAAAGTATCGTTCAGTGACTTATAGTGCATCTTATTTACAATTGGAGCAAAGGCAGCTACTGATTCTTGATTTTGATTGTACTGAAAATCATAGTAACTCATACCGTAGCTTACAGAGATCCCTGACTTTAATCTTGTAGCGACAGAAAAAGCAGCTCCATTGTGGATGTTGACCTTAGTATCGTTGATGTCATCTGATGCTGTTTGGAAGGACAAGCGTAAATCCCAGCCCATTGATGAAAGACTGTACATGATAAGTGATGGCATCTGATCACCATAAGCAAAGTGATCATTTACTCTGGGATCAAGCTCTGTAAAGACGTCGGTAACACCAGCTACTGCGTAGTAGGCATTGTCTCCTCGTCCAAAGGTTAAGGTACCTAACTCCAGAGCATCTACGCCTACATATTGTGATCTTGCCTTAAAGGTATCAACACCGTTGTTACCTGTAGGCATTAACCATTCTGAATAAGCAAGAGTATATAGACCATCGGTTATTTTACTTCTGCCTGCAATACCAGCATGAACAGAGGTTAGTAAGGTATTGTCGCTGTTCTTTTTCTCTGTAGAACTTTTAATGGTACGGGCAGCTTTATCGGTCATAGCCATCGCACTTACAGAGCCGAAAACATCTAATGAGGTACTATCTTTACTGTAGACAGTCGCTGCATTAGAACTAAATGGAACAATACTGATTGCAAGTATTGATAAAAGAAACTCTTTATTCATGAACTTATTCATATAAATATTAGGTGTAATAAAATACTCTGCTGTTTGCGGTGTTTTAAGCTTGAAGCTACATCTTAAAGCACACAAAATGAAACTATCTAAAACTTATGCATCCGTTTTGATTCTTTTCTTGAAAAGAATATATATATGTCAAACTACGTTTATACGTTTACTTATGGATTAATTTAATTAAATTCAACTTACTTCGTTTTCTCTATTTTATCAAAAAATGAGCTTTTTTAGCTCATTTATATCTTTGACACAATATGTAGCATTCCATAAATTAACGTCGATGCATTCATTAGTACCATAGCCCCATAAAACGGCCGCACTGTCACAGGAAGCTGCATTGGCAGCTTTAATATCATTTAAATGATCACCTACGTATAAGGCATCCTTTGGGGAAACTTTTAACAGTTCCAAAGCTTTTAGTATAGGTTCAGGATGAGGCTTTGAGTGGGTTAATGAATCACAGCCTAAAACTAAAGAAAAGTCTTTTGAAAAAGGGAATTTTGATAAAACCTTAGTTGCCATATCATGGTATTTGTTGGTGATAACAGCTGTTTTAATCCTGTTTTTTGTTAAATCATCAATAAGTTTTGGAATACCTTCAAAAGCTTTTGTACGGTCACAGATATGTTCTTTATAAAACGATGCAAACTCATCTCTCATATAAGTTTCGATACCTGAGTTTTCATGATTTTCTTTAGGCACACCCAACTTTAACATCTCACGCATACCGGCTGTAACTTTAGTTTTTAAAAGTTTTTCATCTAATGCTTTGTAACCATATTTTTCTAATGTATGGTTACAGGCGTTCATGATATCCAGTGCTGTATCTAACAGTGTCCCATCAAGATCAAATAAAACGGCTTTATACTTCATATAAAAATCTGTACTGTTTATATTTTGTGTAAATAAATTGTTCTTGCCAAAATCAATGCCCATATTCTTGAAATCGGGCTCTTTTATGATTTTTTTTGCTTGTTTGAACCATGATTGCAGTTGAAAGCTAAGTTTCTAACAATTGTGAAATTAGTTTGAAATTTAAAGACTAATTCCTGTCAAAATTTGTTAAAATTACACATTGAATTATAAATGAAATGTTATTTCAAGGCTTAAAATGACAAACAATAATACCACTGATTGCAATGCTCTATCAGGTGAGACTGACTCATGTGATAAGGGTACTTCAACTCAATGTACAATTCACTCACCTGAGGATATTCTAAACTACGACAAGCGCATCGACTATTTAAAAAGATCAATTGCATCTGTAAAAGACTTTCCTAAAGAGGGGATCTTATTTAGAGATGTAACCACTCTTTTAGAGGATCCAAAGGCTTTTAAAGATTCAATTGACCTTTTACATGAAATTTATAAGGACAGTAAGTTAGATTATATCGTTGCAGCTGATGCCAGAGGCTTTTTATTCGGCTCTGCCTTAGCTTACCTTTTAGATATAGGCTTAGTTTTAGTTAGAAAAAAGGGTAAATTACCTCGTGAGTGTTATTCAGAGGAATACTCTCTAGAGTATGGCACAAGCACTCTTGAGATCTCCAAAGATGCTCTGCATAAAGGTGACAGAGTTTTACTTCTAGATGATCTGTTAGCAACTGGCGGTACTGCCGGTGCCATGATAAAATTAGCAAGAAAGAGCGGAGCAGAGGTTGTTTCATTTGGCTTTATCATCGAGTTATTTGATTTAGGTGGAGCTAAGCTTTTAGAAGATACCTATGGCGTAAATGTACAATCTTTAGTGAAATTCCCTGGACATTAAGAAATAAAATATGGCAATAGAATTACAGGGTCAGTATCAGGCTTTAGCCAGAAAGTATAGACCTCAGACTTTTGAAGATGTAGTAGGACAGGAGCATGTAATCAATGCTCTGATGAATTCAATTGAACAGCAGAGAATTCATCATGCTTATCTTCTGACTGGTACAAGAGGTATCGGTAAGACTACTATTGCCAGAATCATAGCCAAATGTCTTGAATGTGAGAACGGTATTACCGCTCACCCTCATGTAAACGGTGAGTCTTTATGTGATACCTGCAAAGCTATTGCTGATGGCAACTTTCCTGATGTAATTGAAATCGATGGTGCTTCTCAGACCAAGGTTGATGATACCAGACAGCTTCTAGAGTCAACTCAATATCCTCCTTTAAAAGGCAGATTTAAAGTCTATATCATCGATGAGGTTCATATGTTATCTCAGAGCAGTTTTAATGCTCTGTTAAAGACTTTAGAAGAACCACCTGCATACGTTAAGTTTATTCTTGCTACAACTGATCCCCAGAAGATCCCTGTTACTGTATTATCAAGATGTTTACAGTTCCAGTTAAAATCTCTAACCGTAAATCAGATAAGTGCGCAGATTGCTAAAATTGCCACCAAAGAGAATATCTCTTTTGAAAATGATGCTGTAAATTTATTAGCTCGTGCTGCTCGTGGCAGTATGCGTGATGCTTTATCCTTATGTGATCAGGCAGTAGCTTTAGGTAATGGTTCTATTACCAATGATAATGTTCAGGCAATGTTAGGTACAGCAGGTGATGGCTTTGTTTGTTCTGTTTTAGATTTATTAAAGAATCCATCAGCTACAGTACAAGATACTGCAACTGTTGCAGTACAACCACAAAAGACTTTATCAGATGTTTTAAATGAGATTAGAACTATAAGTCCTAATTACAGAACTCTTTTAAATGATTTAGTTTTGTGTTTTCATGATTTAGCTCTGTTCCAGATGATTGGATATCCGCAGAACATCAATATTTTTTCTATTCCCCAAAGTACTCTTACTACATATGGGCCGTTGTTTAGCTCACAGGCTCTGCAGCTTTACTATCAGATAGCCTTGCAGGGTATTGAAGAGTACAAAGTTTCATCAGACGGTGCCACAGCCTTTGAGATGACCATCTTAAGAATGCTGGCCTTCACACCCGAAAAAAAAAAGATTGGATAGGTGAAGATAATTCTGTCGAGGTCATCTATCTTAATCCTGTAATAAATTCGGCAGTAGACGGCATTGTTGCAGGTAAAATACTAGCAGAGAATAATCATTCTTTAATTACAATCTTCACTGATGAAACAACTGGAGCTGTAAGTACAAGTGTTGCAGCTAATCTTAAAGCTGATGGTTCGGTAAACTCTGAACTTGTAGATAAGGTAGCATCTGAGAACATTACCTTGAATCCTGATATTACCAGTGCTCTTGTAGCTGAAGCTAATGCTATTACTAATAGCAGGGCCATCTTAAATAAGACAGGTGAAGAGATAGCTTTAATAACAGAAACTGACAAAATAAAACAAAATTCAGACATAAACGTTGCAACTGAAACTGCGCCAGACGCTCCGGATTTACCATCAGATACAGTTACAGATCATGACGTTGTTGTACAGACTGCAGATACTACTAATAATGATGTATCAGCGCCTCTGTCTGTTAATACTGATGGCACAACTATTCAAAGTAATAGTGTTGAGGCTAATTCAGCTTTTGCGCAGAAGAGCACTTTAGATAAAATATCAATTAGTTCAGCTAAAGCTTCACCAGCTGTTGAAGCTACTGATACAGTCACCGTTTCTAATGATGAAATACCATCAGTTACAGATCCAAATGAGATAAATGAATTTCCAGCGCCTGATATCAATCCACAAAGCCAGGTATTTTCAGTAAATCCGCAAAACAGCGCACCTGACTTTGGTTCTACTTATGGTTCAAAGTCAGAAGATCTCAATGTTTTAATTCATGGCTTAGAGACTTTAAATAATCAGGTTGTAACTAACAACAATCCTCATTTAGGTCAGTACAGGAAGGTCTTAACTAATATCATTACTCCAAAGAGCACAGACAGCTCAATTGTCCCTGAGAATGAAGAGTTACAGACTAACTCCTCATTTACAAAGTTATCCTCATTACGAAACAATCAGGAACTTCAGGACAAATTCAGTCTTATCAGTGATGTCAGCAGATATATCAATCATATCTATGGGGTACTAAAAGGTTATCAAACTGAAGCGGAATCCTTAAAAGAAGGTAAATCAAAGTCATCTCATATTGAAGGTATGTCATCAATCATTTCTGATATGACATATGGCAAAAATTCTAATGACTCTGTTAATGGTGCCGCAAATGATGAAACACCTTCAATTACCGATTCTATCAGTAAGTTACCATCATTCAATGAAAATGGAGAGATTGTAACATCAAGCTCAATTGCTCCTGACACCAACAATTCCAGTGAGGTTAAGACTGAGCCTTCTGTTCAATCTGTAAATGACAGTTCTTTTGATAACACTGAAGTTAAGAGCAATGTAAACAATGCTGAGACTGCACCAGCAAATGATGAACCTGTTTATATAGGTGCTACTGGTAATTTAAATCCTGAAGCAATAAAAGCTACTAATGCAGATAATACAAATGTAGCTATTGAAAATTCTGTTTCTGACTCTTCTTTGGTTCATGTACCTTCAAACTCAAATAAAGTTACAGCTGATGACTTTACTAAAGTTGTTCAGGAGTTATCTTCTGATAACTCAAAAGATAAGAAAAATGAGGTTAAAACTGATAATAATGAGATTTTAACTCCTCAGGTCGTAGAGCTTACTCCTGATGAGCTTTTAAGAAAAGCTCAGGAAGAAGCTTTAGCTCAATTGCAAAGCAATCAGAGCTTAAACCAGAAGTTGAAAGAAGAAGCTGCAGCATTAAATAAGAATGTTGATGCTTCAAATTTGCCCAAAGACGATAACAAGTCTTTTATAGAAGATGATAAGGCAAATTTAAATGCAGAGTTGCCCGATGCTGTAAGTGAAGGTTCTGTATCAGCTCCGATTGAAACTACTCCTGCAGCTTCTAATCTTAATGCATCAACTGATAATACTGCCACGAATGCAACTCGCACGGCAGCAACAAATGGTATTGCAGAGAGTACTGATAAAGGGCTTGTAATAAAGGTAAATGACACTTTAGTCTCTACTGATACAGTAAAAGTAAATTCCATTGCACAAAGCTCTGTAATAGGATCTGCTAAGGTAACTAATAACAATACAAAGCTCACCAATACAGATGACATGAGAGCTGATACTGATTTATCTAAAGTACAGGAATTCATGTCATTAACAAAAGCTTTAGCTCTTGAACTTCAAAAGGGCAGTTATACTGACTCTGTACCTGTAATTAAAGCTCATACTTACTCTCAGTCTTTAAATCAGGCTATTACAGAGACTTTAAATGGTCAATTAGGCTCTAATCACAATGCAGTTGAGGGTAATTCAATTGGAGTATTTTCAAATGAGGACTCATCTATAAATGAAAACAAGGCAATTGAGTCCGCTTCAACCAAGCCTCAAGTCTTAGTCCAGCATCAATCAGCGCTACAGGACAAGACCTCAACAGCACATAATACTCAAATTTCAGAAAATAATAGTGCCTCATCTTCATCAGAGGTGTCTTCAGAGTATTTTTATGAAATTCCTGTTGATGCTTACGAGTCAGATATTGATCCTGTAGATAATTCAATTGTCGATGAAAGTTATGATAATGATGAGTTCTCTGAAGGAGCAAGAGTAAAGGGTAGTGATCTTAAATTTGATTACATTGGTGCTAATGAGAACAGTACTAATGAAGATGGAAATCCAGCAAAATTCCGTGAATCTACTTTAAAACTCATAGAAGAAGATCAGCAGTTTGAGAACAAGCGCTTAGGCAGAAGACTTGAGTCTTGTGATTTTTATGACAAAGTTTATAAGAATGATGCCTGGTATCAGGATATTGTTAAAGCAGGCTACAACGATGGTCCTGTTTATTCTGCTTTATGCTACACCAATAGAGTTGTAAGCCCTGATGATCCTTATTCCTGGGTTTTGCAGATATCATCTGACTTCCAGCTTTTGTTCATCTCACCAGAGTTCCATCATAACTTAAGAACTAAGTTCTCCATTGAACAGGAGCATCCTGTAGAACTAAAAATTGAAAAGGTGCAGGGAATACCTCGTGGCTGTCCTGAAGATCTAGCAAGACACTTCTATATAAAAGAAATTGAAGATACACGTCAAAAGATGTCTAAAGATAAGAATGTAAGTCTTCTTTTAGAGCATTTAGGGGAAGATATTAGAACCTTGAATTTGAGCTTATACAAGCAAGAAGATAGTAAGGCTCTAACCAAGAAGTAAGTTAATCTTTAAAAGCTTGTGCCTTTGTGTTTTGATGTAATCTTATAAAACAAAAATCCCGTAATCGCATTTTATTACGGGATTTTTTAATTCATTTTAGCTTAATCCCAGCCGCTGCCACTATCCTGATCATCCTCATTTTTACCAGAATTTAGTTTCATAGAGTTCCAAATTCTGTTGGTGATCTTAGTCATCTTAGATGATGTTGGCTTTACAAAGTACATTGTCTTTATCTTGTCTTCAGGGATATTAAATGAAGGATTATCTTTTAAATCCTGGTCAATATTTTCAATAGCAGCATTAACAGGTAGCAGGTAACGGATCTCGTTGGCTACATTAGTTGCAACTTTTGGATCCTGCAGATAATTAAACCACTTTAGAGCATTGTCATAGTGATCTGCGTTAGCAGCAATAGTCCAGCAGTCAAACCAGAATATAGAACCTTCCTTTGGGATAGTGTACTCAATGTTGATCTTTTCGGCCTTTGCTCTTTGAGCTGCCTGCAGAACATCACCTGAGTAACCTACAGCTACACAAACTTCACCTGAAGCTAAATCGTTAATATAACGTGATGAGTGGAAATATGATACATTTGAAGCAAATTTAGTTAAGATATCCAAAGCTTCATTATAATCAGATGCTTTCTCTGAGCTTGGATTTTTACCTAAATAATGCATTACAACAGAGGTTATCTCAATAGGTGAATCTAAAACAGCTATACCGCACTGCTTTAACTTCTTAGCATTCTCTGGTTTAAAGAGAATGTCCCATGAATCAAACTTAAAGTCTTTTCCAAAGATCTCTTCAATTTTATCTTTGTTATAACCAATTCCAACAGAGATCTCTGTATATGGGTAAGCATAGCTGTTGTCAGGATCAATTGACTCAAGAGCTTTCATTCTTACAGGATCTAAGTTCTTCCAATTAGGGATCTTAGATTTGTCAATCTTTTGTAGAGCACCAGCTTTGGCAAGTCTTGGAACATAGTAGCTTGTCATCATCACTGCATCAAAACCTGATTTTCCTGATAATAGACGAGCCTCTACTAACTCATTACTGTCAAAAACAGCATAATTAGCTTTAAGACCTGATGCCTTTTCAAAATCAGCAACAGTGTTTTCGCCGATGTAATCGCTCCAGTTCCAGATATTGATATCAGATTTAGCCTGAGCAATTGTTGCAAAGCTAGCGATGCCTAATGCAACAATAGTTTTTGACAGATTCTTCATAAGCAATTCCTAAAATTTGAAGAACAAATAAATATAAAAAGTTTTTTCATTTTCGTGAATTATAAATATTTCTTCATGAGATACAACAAAAAAAATTGTCTATTTTGAAAATTACTTTTTGTTAAAATGAAGCTCTAAAAATAACTTCTTATTTTTTAAATGGTTAGGTTTTATAGAATTGAAATGTATTTAAGAAAGGTAAGTTGGACAATGAGCACATTTTATGATTCTATAATTGTGTATTAGAGCTAAAAAGTGACATTTGATAAACAGTCATATATAAGAGCATCAGAGCTGTTTTGATCTGATGCTAATTTTGTTATTTCAACTTTTTTACAGTTACAAGACAATCCTTTTTACAAAATACTAAGCCATAAGCGTAGATCTCAGTAATCTTTGACGTTTTTACAAATGGTAAAGCATAGTTTTTCTCTTCAATCTGAGATAAAGCATTAGAAGCTAGCTCATCCATATCCGCTTCATTAGAGGTAGCTTTAATCTCGATGATTACAGCTTTGGTATTACGTTCTACTTTGAAGGTAATATCTGGATATCCGCTACCAGACTCATAATTAGAGTGGTAGTCAGAGATGATATTTTCACAACAGGTAAAAATACCATTGATAAAGCCATGGTAGTAATTCTCGAGAGGAGCTTTAGTTGCTGTATCTCTGATTGAGACATATTTTTGTAACATATCAAAGAAGATGTCATAAGTTTCTTTTTGATTGCCACAAGACAAAGCATCTACTAACTTATTATGTAGATTTAGTTTTACAAATTCAGAACTAAATCGTGTTTTTATGTTGTGTTCAAAACACTCAAGTATCTCTAGGTTAGGAATTCTTGCAAAGATTTCTTTATTGGTTTTACTGTCTTTAGATAACTCTGCTTCATCTGTCTGTTCCCAATCTACAGTCAGATAACCAGTATGTAGAAGTAGTGACCAGAAATCATCAGATTCATGCTGTGACAAACAGTCATAGTTCATAGATTCATTTAGAATAAAGCTAATCGACTTACCATCAACTAAATCCTGCATTTTTTGGTTGTCTTTATCAGTTAAATAACCAATATAGCCTGATAAGGATTTATCTGAGGTTGTGCCTTCCCAGTAGTTTTCTAACCTGTTTAACTTTAAGGTTCCCTTAAGATTCTTTTTGTAATAATCACTAATGAAACTTACTATATCCCATGGACAGAAAATCTCTTTGTCATAAAACTTGTATCCGTCATAATGCTCTTTTACTTTTTGAGCAAAGTTGTCCATTTTATAGTCTTTTAAGAACTTATAGGTTTCTTCTTTGGTAAAACCAATGATTCCTGTATAGTCTTCGTTTTCAGAGAGGATTGTATTTACCTTAAGGTTATTAACACCTGTAAAAAGACTGTTCTTAGCAACCTTTAAGCAACCGGTGATAATGACTTTGGTGAGAGTCTTTTGATCTTTTAAAATACCTAAAAAGACTTTCATGAGGGTTACCATGTTATAGTGGTAGGAGGCCTTGTAAGGCTTATCACCATCATTTAGCTTTGCATTCTGTATGTCATGATATGAAGCATTAGCTAAAGGTACATCATACTCATCAATAAAGAGTACTGGGTACTTGCCGTACTCTTTATAAAGAGCTGTAGCTATGGTACTTAATGAACCTGTCAGGTAATCTGAATTTTCAAATTCTCTTAAAAACTCTACCTTAAGAATTTTGCTTAATTTGTCTTTATCTTCTTTATCTAATTTTGTACTGCTTAAAAGATATCTATAGTTTTCAGCGATTTTGCTTACTTCCGCTGCAAAATTTTTATAAGCAATATCAAAGGTAACACCATCAACATTTTTTAGAGAAATGCTGATAACAGGATACTGTCCCATGAACTTAGAACAGAACTCTTTATCTTCTAATATCTTGGTGCCTTGAAAGTATTTAAGCTGTAATGAGGTATCAAAAGGCTTTTCAGAATTTATCTTTAAGAAAGACTCAAACATGGTCATGAGCAAAGTCTTACCAAAACGTCTTGGTCTTGTAAACAACAGAACTTTTGTAGAACTTGTAAATACAGTCTTTATAAACTCTGTCTTATCTACAAAGTAACAATTACCGTCTTTTAGCTCTTCATAACAGCCAGGATTATCTGGTAGTAGTAAAAATTCTTTATTGCTCATTAATCAATCTCTATTTCAATAAGTAACTTTACTTTAAATTATAAAGTATTTACCTTCATATATACTGTTTTTACTGACTATATGGTGACAAGGAACAAGCCAATTGCTTTTTGAACTATTTTTGTCGCCATAATATTTCTCAAAATTCTTTGCTAACTCCTTTATTATAAAGGAATTACATCATTTCTTATAAGGTTATTTTGGGTAAAAAATAATTAGTGGAACATAATCCACATTTATTTTAAGTTCAGCTAAAGAGAAAGTCCTACCCTATAGAGTGTTCCTTCAATTAAAGTCATACAGTATCAAAGCTCAGGTTGACCTGATTTCGTTTAAATTTTCTATGATCATGAGTCAGTCTTTGCTGCTACTTCAATATATTAGATTTAATAGTGTATCTTGAACTCCAGTGCCAAATTCTATTAGAAGCATGATACTTAGTACTGCTATTATTGGTAATGCATCTTGGAGAAATCTAGGGTACTGGTGCTTTGAATAATGCCGATTTTATTAACGGTACAAACATTGTATTAAACTTGGACTTAACCAGCTTTTGAGTAGTTGAATAATCACTTTTATTTATATACCTTTTATTGCACAAGTTTGAGAATTATCGTGTCTGATAGACTGCATCAAATTGATAAACGTTGAGTAAATCACATGCTAAAATGTAAGATAAAGTTCGTTGCCTATTTCATTTGTTGTCTATTCAAAAATTCTCTACAATACACATAAGGAGTCAACAATGGGCAGAATAATTACAATTAGCAATCCTAAAGGTGGCACAGCAAAAACTTCAACAGCTGTGAATTTGTCTTGCGCATTAAGAACTGTTAATAAAAAAGTTCTTTTAATCGATTTTGATCCGCAGAGAAGTTCTAGTGTAGCCTTAGGCTATGAGTACACTGATGTTGAACACAATATAGCAACGGCCGAACTAGATGGTGTAAGTGCTGATAAATGTATAACACCTTACCCAAAAGGCGGTTTTGATGTGATCCTGTCATCTGAAGATTTAGTGGCACTGCCTACGGTCTTACGTGAGGATACAGAACCTGCTTCAAGATTAAAAAAAGTCATTGCAAATTTAAAAGATAAATATGATTTTCTAATCATAGACACTCCGGCTAGCATGAACCTAATCACTATCAATGCTCTGTGTGCCGCTGATTATCTTGTGCTTCCTGTATGTTGTGACATGTTTGCTATCGATTCCATGAAGACACTGCTTGACAATCTTTTAGAACTAAAAGAAAAGCATTTATCAAAATGTAATCTTTTAGGTATCCTAAGAACAATCTATGATCCAATGCAACCATTAGCCTCAAGAATTAGTCACGAGCTTGCGGAATCTTTTAAAGATCTTTTGTTTGCAACAAAGATAAGCTATAACCCCAAAATTTCAGAGTCCTCAAGTGCAGCCTGTCCAGTTCTTGTGTATGACAGAACCTCTTTAGGTTCTAGAGAGTATCTGTCTTTTGCCGGAGAGATCTTAAAAAAGTTGCGTCAGTTGCAATAGACAGACGGCAAAATCTTGTCACAAGAATTTGTTGCATTTTTCTTATTCACTGATCTTTAAGAAGAATGTATTTCTGGCATATATCTTGCTTTCAGAAAATTATAATTTCTGGAGAGAAGAATTATGTCAATCACGATACAAACAAATCTTGCCTCAATCACGTCACAGGCTGATTTAAGAAAATCTAATCTGACATCTGCTGATGCAACCAAAAGATTGTCTTCTGGTTCAAAAATCAATAGTGCTAAAGATGATCCTGCAAATTTGCAGATCTCACATAAATTTACCTCTCAGATCAATTGTCTTGATAGGGGGAATAGAAATTCATCAGAAGGTGAGGCTGTAGCTCAATTAGCTGAAGGTGCTTTAGCTGAGGATTTTACAATATTGCAGCGCATCAGACAGTTAGCTATTCAGAGTGCTAATGGAACCTATAACGAACAGGATAGACAAACTATACAGTTTGAAGTCAATCAGTTGTGTAATGAGATAACACGTGTTGCTTGCAAGACTACATATGGTGGAGCTCAGATCTTAAATGGTAAGTCTGAGCACAGTCTAATCAATGACGATGGCAAACTCTCTTTGCAAGTAGGAGCAAATGCAAACACTACCATCGATCTCGATTTGTCTGTATCTTTTACCATGTCTTCAATGCAGGCTCATATAGGGGGTGTTTCTGATGGTAATGGCTATAATGATGCCAACAAAACCTTTGATGTTTCTACCACAGAGAATGCTCAAAAGGTATTAGAGAGTATCGATGACTATATTGCCTTTATCGATTCAAAACGCTCTGATGTTGGAGCTGTTTCAAATCGATTGAACAGTACTATCAGCAATCAGGAAAACATGCACGAAAATGAGTCTGATGCCCGTGCAAGAATTACTGATGCTGATTATGCTGTTGAGTCTTCAAGACTGATTTCAGCTAATATCTTAGAAAATGCCACTTCTCAGATGATGATGCAGGCTAATGCATATCCACAGGTTGTGGCAAATTTACTAAGTTAATTGTAACTGATAAAAATATGATCATCTTTATAAAGTGATTTTTAAGAGAGTTCCACATTTTTAGGAATTACTAAGGCTTATCTAATTTAATCTGGTTACTATTACAAAAACGAAGTAATGATGTATCAAAAACTAGACTTAGTTTTCATTGATGTCATACTCTGCATTCTTTTTGCATTTAGGGCAGGGTATGACAGACAGATACTCTTGAGCGCATTTAGGATCTTTTAAATCAAGATAAGGAGTGTTGCATCCTAAACATGCTACAGGTTCTGCCTTCTTGTTTACATACATTTCTAAAATCACATAGAAGTTATCAAACGATGGAAAGTTATGTAGCTTCTTGCTCTTAGTAAAGCAGTTCTGATAATTAACATTAAGTTTAGAACAGACAATGTATACGCCAATTGCTAAGATATTTGAGATCATGTCTGGTATTGAATTTGTGTCAAAGTGCATTGTTGAAGGTTCTTTATTAGTAAGAACACGACAGCAGATTGTATAAAGAGCGATCATCAACATTATGTAGCCTGAAAGCTCTTTATCAGAGAGAATAGGCAAAATAGAACGCATTTTTTTGTAGCTTTTCTTAGGTGATGCCTCATAGAACTCAGATAATGTTCTGTAATGTAAAGATGTGATTTCATGATTTAAAGACTTAGAACAGCCTGCACTAGCTAAATGGTAGGCAGTTAGTCGATTTATCGAGTCGGCCTTTAGTGGAGGTGATAAGTCACTATTGGTAGCAAGCTTTAACTGTAATAGATCTTCTAAACAGGAGAGCAAAGTAGGAGTTGAAGTATTGATTAGATGTGAAACAAATTCACTTTCTGAACGTGTAGCCAGCTCTAAATTCTCAACAATGTCGAAGATAGAAAATCCGGATAGTCTTGATAAAGAGGCAATAGGTGATTCTGTCATTCTTAAAAAGTCTAGCTTATGATCTACGCTACCTTTTGAAATAAGAGAATAATCTCCAAATAAATGAGCATCAGTTCTGGCTGCTTTTGCCATCCATAAAGTTAATTCATCAGGAATGTGATTGAAGATGAGGTTGTATGCTTGTGAAATCTTTAACTCAGTTCTTGTAGAGATTTCATAAAGAGAGGCCACACAATCTTTGGCATGTTGCACTAAGTTGATATCGTTTGCTGTAGCAGTTTTGAACCTTGAGTAGTAAATCCAAGGATTATTTGATGTATGATTCATAGGTTTATCCTATATTAAATAATTGTGAACAAGATCACAATTTTGAGCGGCTTATTATACTGGTATTTTATCTTCATGCAAATAAATTTGGCTTAAAAAAGCCATTTGTTTGCAAAAAATCTGAATAGCTTTAAACTTATTTATCATGTCTAATTATTGATACATAAGGCTTGTAGAATCTGAAAAGTAAAAATACTCAGTATGAAAAAATTTATTTTTTATGCAAAATCATGCAAATTATTTTTTCAAAGGTGTGGATTTACTGTATTTGAGAAGAGCTTTAACTTTAGCTCTTATTCACACAATGAACAGTTTTGTGGAAGTGATAATATAGAATTTTAAATGAAAAAGCGCACATAAGATGATAGTGCGCTTTGAAAAAGATTAAGTGAAGATTAGTTCTTCTTAGGAGGAATTAAACCTACCTGAAGATCTTCAGCGGTATAGATATGCTCGTTATCACAGAAAACCTTTCCGTCAGCGATACCCATGATTAGCTGACCCCTTTCAATGATTTTCTTTAAGTTGATTTCGTATCTTACTATTTTAGCGTTATCTAAAACTTCGCCTTTAAACTTAACTTTGCCAACGCCTAGGGCACGACCTTTACCTGGACCGCCTCTCCAGCCTAAGAAAAAGCCTACTAACTGCCACATTGCATCTAAGCCTAAGCAACCAGGCATTACAGGATCACCAGGGAAATGGCACTGGAAGAACCAAAGATCTTTATTGATATCTAGCTCAGCTTTAACAAAACCAAGACCGTGCTCTCCACCTTCAGCCTGAATATCTGTAATGCGATCAAACATTAACATGTTTGGTGCAGGCAGCTGGCTGTTTCCTGGTCCAAATAACTCTCCACGGCTGCATGCTAAAAGATCATTCTTATCAAAAGAGTGGATACCATGCTCTAATAATGAAGCCATTTTCGCTCCTTAAATAAACAAAAGATTAATGTATGGAAGCTATATTAATACAAAAAAGAAAGTCTTTTCACTTTAGAAAGACTTACCTTGACAAAACTTTTATCGAGTACCAAATACTACAATTGTCTTACCGTGAGCAGTAATCAGATGATCTTCTTCCATCATCTTTAAGATCCTGCCCACAGTTTCACGAGAACAGCCAACAATCTGACCAATCTCCTGACGGGTGATCTTAATCTGCATACCATCAGGGTGGGTCATTGCTTCGGGCTGATGAGCTAAGTTAACTAAGGTCTTAGCAATACGACCTGTAACATCTAAGAATGCTAAGTTACCAACCTTAGCAGAGGTAGCTGATAAACGTCTTGAAATCTGAGCCGTTAATCTCATTAAGATCTCAGGGTTTACCTGAACTAGCTGTTTGAACTTGCTATATGAAACTTCAGCTATTTCACATGAAGTCTTTGCTTTTACCCAAGCTGTACGCTTAGGATTTTCTGATTCATCAAATAGACCAACTTCACCAATAAAGTCACCCTGATTTAAGTAACTTAAAATCATTTCATGACCATCTTGATCTTTAATCAAAACTGCAACAGAACCTTTTGCTATATAGTAAAGAGTCTCAGCTTTTTCTCCTGAATGAATAATGGTGCTTTTCGCTGCATACTTATGAATATGACACTGACTTAAGAACCAGCTAATTGTAGTGTCAGTCTGAGGTTTGATGATTGAAGGCATTTTTATACTCTAAATTAACTAAACGATCAAGCTAATCGTTTTCATGTCTTATTATTTTTTGACGATCATTTCATAAATCGCCAATACAAAATTCCGTAAAAATACGAAGCTAAGGTATTATATACATTTTTTCAGAAAAATGCCGAATTAAACACAATTTTGAATTTTAATTTTATGTTGAATTGAGCTAATTCACAGATTGCGATAATTTTGCTTGAAATTATAAATATTGAAATGCTTTTTTTTAGAGGATTTGAGACCCCGGAAATGAATCCGCTGTTCATGACTCCTTGAACCAGTGAGTTCAAGTATGGCATCAGATGATAATTTAGGTTTCCACGTTAAACGGGCTTACTCACCACTATCAGGAAGATACCAAAGTCTAAAGATATCGGCTCAGGGTAGAAACGCTAGATGTCACCCCAGGGTATTCTTCTGGTAACTTTGTTACCATGTTATTATGTTAACAGATACTTTATTACTGTCAACGTTAAATTCATCTATTAAGATCAATAAGTTATACAATCTGTTTAAAGTGTGAGCAAAGTGAAATTTCAGTTATTTTTGTTTGACTTTTAAACTTTATGTTCTTTTGTCTCTTCAATATTAAAAATAATTGGAATATGGCATATTTAAGGCTTTTTTTAAGAAGCTTCTTTAGAGATTTTTAGAAGGAATAATCTTTACTATGAATTGGCAACTATAACTATTAGAAGGCAGATTGCTGTTAAGACGACAAGAAAAACTGACTTTCTAATGAAAGATAAATACTCTTCTTTTTGAACTAATACGTTTATATAACGCTGTCTTGCAAGATACGCCTCTTCTTCGTTAGGATAAGGTTCATATTCTATACCCAAAGGTATATTAGCTTTTTTAGCATTCTCAAGAATGTGCCTTAGACGTAAAGATACTTTTTCTTTATTCTCATCTTGCAGTTTTAAAGACAAAACATATTCTTGAAGATACTTCTCAGGTTCCAAATTATTTAAAAGATCCATGATTTTACGGCTTTTAAAGTCTGAAATTAAATATCCTTTCAGCTCGTACTTAAGATAATGTAAATCAAATTTCATGATAATGTTGCTATAGTTTATTTTACAGTGGCACATACATTAAGAATCATAACTTTAAAGTGCATGCCTTTTTGCATCCGTTGATAATTAGAATCATCTTATAAGATGTAATAAATCAAAAAAGCGGCTTACCTCAAAAAGACGTAAACCGCTTGCGATTAGATTACAAACTTATTAGATCTGCTCTGGGATCATTCTGATATGACCGCAAGGGCATTCCTGAGCACAAACACCACAACCTTTGCAGTAGTCATAGTTGAACTCATAGCCTTTACCAGCACCTAGTTTTACGACAGCACTATCAGGGCATACACCGTAGCAGTTATCACACTCCATGCAGTTACCACATGACAGACAACGACGTGCCTCAAAGATTGCATTCTCTTCTGTTAAACCAAACTGAACTTCATCGAATGTATTTGAACGACGAGCTACTTCTAATTCCTGACGTACAGTCTTAGGAGCATCAGTGTAGTACCAAGGGTGCATATCCTCAAACTTTGCAATTTCATGCTTTTCAGCCTTCTTGTAAGTCTGTCCGTTTAAGTATGCGTTTACGCTACGAGCTGCGTTCTTACCCATACCAATAGCATGAGTAACAGTTCTGTCCTTAGTTGCAACGTCACCTGCAGCAAAGATACCTTCAATTGAAGTCATCTTAGTCTCTTCATCGATGATTACGTTATCTTTATCCATCTTCAGATCTGATAACTTAGTTAAAACTGATTTATCAACATTCTGACCGATAGCTAAAACAACTGCATCAGCTGGTAACTCCTCATACTGACCTGTTGGCTGTGGTTTACCATTCTCATCTAACTCCATCTTCTCAATCTTTAGAGAATCCTTTGAAGCAGATGCAATGGTTGATAACCACTTAACCTGAATGCCTTCAGCAATAGCAGCATCCATTTCTTCAGCATTAGCAGGCATCTTGTCGCGGTTACGACGATAAACGATGATAGGCTCAGCACCAATTCTGCGTAATGAACGAGCAACGTCAACAGCAGTATTACCACCACCGTAAACAGCAACCTTACGAGCAATCTCAATGTCACCGTTGGTCTCAATCTGACCTAAAACGTTTAATGCGTTTATAACGTGGTTGGTATCACCCTGAGGAATATCTACGTTTGTCGAAATTGAAGCACCTAAACCTAAGATCACAGCATCATATTTGCCGTTCTTCTTCTCAGCTTCGATATCTTCAACCTTGCGACCGCATTCAATGGTTACACCCATGTCAGTGATACGTTTGATTTCAGCGTCTAAAACGTTTCTTGGCAGACGGTATACAGGAATACCATAACGCATCATACCGCCAGGTTCTTTACCCATCTCAACGATGTGAACAGTGTGACCAAATCGACGTAACTGGTAAGCTGCTGATAGACCTGCAGGACCTGCACCGATGATTAGAACTTTTTTACCAGTCTCACGAGCAGGGCGCTTGAATGATAGATTGTGCTCAATAGCATAATCACCTAAGAAACGCTCAACTGAATTAATACCTACGCTTTCATCTAAGAAGCCACGGTTACATTTGCCTTCACAGGTGTGATAGCAAACACGACCCATACATGCTGGTAGTGGGTTCTCTTCAGTTAAAATTCTCCATGCGTGCTCATAGTCACCTTCTGCAGCATAGAATAACCACTGCTGAATATTCTCACCAGCAGGGCACTGATTGTTGCAAGGTGGTAGCTTAAACACATTAACAGGACGCAATGTACGCCATGAACCAGTGTGGTTTCTTAAAGATGTTGCTGGATCAAGGGTAACAGCAAAAGCTTTTTGTAACATAATTTACTATCTCCTTAAACAGCAGAGTTACGCTCGTAAGCCTGAATAGCTACAGGTGTGCCATTTGGCTCTTCATCACCTAACAGACCGAAGTTCTTAATATTGGTATCGCAAAGAGCCTGCAGTCTTGCAACTACATTAGGATCTGCTTTCTTACCGGTTAAGTGAGCATATCTACGCTGCATCTTCAGATAGTTGATTACAGGCTGCTTCTGACGGATCTTTCTTACAGATGTGATCTTACCGTATTCAGCTTCATAAACTGGGTAGAAACCAGTTTCCATAGCCATACGTGCTACAGTAACTGTTGAATTTGAGGTCAGACCCCAACCTAGTGGGCATGGAACTAAGATCTGGATGAATCTTGCACCATGGAATTGCATTGCCTTGGTAACCTTGTACTCAAGATCTCGAAGATCAGCTACAGTTGCTGTTGCTACGTAAGGAATACCGTGAGCCATTGCAATTAGAGGTACATCTTTACCTTTACCCCAATCCGCACCAGGCTTATCGCCAACTAACTGAGTGGTTGCAGTGCGAGCTGAAGGAGGTGTTGCAGATGATCTCTGAACACCGGTGTTCATGTATGCTTCGTTGTCATAGCAAAGATATAGAACGTCATCATTACGCTCAAACATTCCTGACAGTGGACCAAAGCCGATATCAGTAGTACCACCGTCACCGCCTTGTGCGATGATACGTGGAACATTGGTGTCACCGTTCTTCTTAGCACGGATTGCAGCGGCAGCAGCTAAACCAGAACCTACAGCTGCGGTGTTACCAAATAGTGAGTGAACCCATGGTAATCTCCATGCTGATTCAGGATATGGAGTTGAGAAAACTTCCAAACAGCCAGTAGCATTAACAACCATAATGTTGCCATTAGTTGCCTTCATAGCAGCATCAATTGCGTATCTTGTACCTAATGCTTCACCGCAACCTTGGCATGCTCTATGACCTGAAATAAGGCCATTAGGACGGTCAGCAGATGATTGAATGGTGCGCATTGCAGGATTTAACAGACGGTTACCTACGGTATTAGAACCTGTCTGATAGAATTTAATCTTTTCTAACATTGTTTACTCCGCCTAATCCTTAACTGAATTCTCTAGAACAGACTGAGCGATAGGCCCATTCTTGAAGGTTACACCTTCAGTCTTGTCTGTGTAGCTGTTCAGAACGTCAGCATTAACATCAAACCAAGTAAACTCTTCTGTGAACTTGTCTGCTAATGCATCCTTGACGATACCTCTAATAGTAGTACCGAAGATAGGACGTCCACCAAGACCTGCAACAACTGTCTTAACATCGCAGTTCTTGCCTTCCATAGCTCTCTTAACTTCTGGGCAAACAATACCACGAGCACCAAATGAGAAAGCTCTCTCTAAGCAGATAACCTTCTTGGTGTTGCCAATTGCCTTTGCCATAGCCTCATATGGGAATGGACGGAATGACTTCAAAGAAATAATACCAACATTGATACCTTCAGCCTTCAATCTGTCGATCTCGTCTTTTGCAGTACCAACAGTTGAGCCCATGATCACTAACTTAAGATCTGCATTTTCGCAGTTGTAGCAATCTAACAGACCACCTGACTTAGAACCGGTTAGGTCGCGGTATTCTTTTGTTACCTTTTCAATAACCTTTAAAGCCTTAGCCATCTTACGCTGCTGTAAGAAACGAACTTCTGTGAAAGCCTCTGGACCTACCATTGCACCGATTGAAACAGGCTCTTTAGGAGTTAAGTACTCGCGTGGCTGATATTCAGGTAAGAACTTGTCCACTGTTTCCTGTGATGGAATGTCTAATCTCTCAAAAGCGTGAGTTAGAACGAATCCGTCCATACATACCATAACTGGAAGACCAACTTCTTCAGCGATCTTGAAAGCCATAATATGAGTATCAACAGCATCCTGGTTTGATTCACAGAATAACTGTAACCAGCCTGAATCACGCTGTGACAGTGAATCTGAATGGTCATTCCAGATATTGATAGGACCGCCAATAGCACGTGATGCTACAGTCATAACAATAGGAAGACCTAGACCAGAAGCAGAATAAACACCTTCGGTCATGTATAAAAGACCTTGTGAAGCAGTAGCTGTATAAGTACGAGCACCACCTACTTCAGAACCGATTGCAACAGAGATTGCTGAGAACTCTGATTCCACGTTTAAGAAATCGCAATCTTTTAAGGTACCGTTTTTAACAAACTTACCAACATTTTCTACAATGTGAGTTTGTGGAGAAATAGGGTAGGCACAAACAACACCTGGACGACATAGGGCTACAGCCTTAGCTACACCTAATGATCCTTCGATCTGCTCAAGCATTCTTTGCCTCCTCTTTAATGAAGTTATAAGCTAAAGCTGCAGTCTCAGCATTAGCATCACCAATTTTGCCAGGGTAACGTGCCTGGAAAGCTTTTTGTACAGACTCCAACTTTAAGATGCCTGTTACAGCAGCTAAAGAAGCAAGCATTGGGGCTCCTGGTAGAGGCTTACCAATCTTCTGCATAGCAAAATCAGTTGCAGGAACAGTAAATACATGTCCTTTTGGTAACATCTTTACAATCTCTGGAACAACTTTTTCAGGATCTTCTTTTGAATTGATAACAACGTATCCATTCTTATCAAGACCTGCAAAAACATCAACTGCACCTAACAGGGTCTTATCTTGAATCAATACAACGTTTGGTTCCTGAATAGGCTCATGAGTGCGGATTTCTTTATTATCAATACGAGCATAGGCAACAACAGGTGCACCTGTACGCTCTGAACCGAAGCTTGGGAAAGCTTGTGCATAGTGGCCTTCGTAGAAAGCGGCTAAAGTCAGCATCTCTGCAGCGGTCACAACACCTTGGCCTCCACGGCCATGTAATCTAATCTGAAGCATTAAGGCTCCTCGTTTGCAGTGTGTGTTTAAAAAAGTTTAAAAAACCGTTGTAATAATTTTAGTGGGAATTTTCAAAATGACAAATTTATGAAATATTTTGATCAGAATTTATGAAAATTTGTCTAAAAATGAAAATTTAAACAATGTGACTTAAAAATGTAGGATATATAAGGGATTGGTTTAATACTAAAATGTCAGAAATAGGTAAATCTTTGAGATTTTCGTGTAAATTTATAGTGATATTTGTTAAAAGTTTTCAAATAAGCATAAATTATATATTAGAATAAAAATAATAAAATGACTAATGAAAAACATGGTATTTATAAAAGTAAGCATACTCTAACAAGAGCTTAATATTTTCATAAAATTTGATTATCATAAAAAAATTTCTTATTATTAAATGTAGTTTAATAACTTGTTTTGTAAAATGATATAATTTGATTAAATCGCTATTGTCATTTTAGTGATCAGTTTTTCAAATTTTCATTATTTAATGTGATTTTTGGAATTCACTGATCTTTTGCTACTAATACCATTAATTTTATAAGTTCTTTTTATGATTGAATCTTCGGTCACTATTACCTCTAAACAAATTAGAGAACAAAATCTGCAACTTGTAAGACGAGCTTTGCATAAAGAGCAAATCTGCACTGCTTCAAAATTAAAAGAGATGACAGGATTATCTGTTGTTACTTTAAATAAGATCTTATATTTACTAATAGCCTCAGGTGAAGTTCTAGAAGGAGGCAAATCATCTATTCCTAATGGCAGACCTGCTACAACTTATAGATTCAATGAGATGAATAAGTTAATACTGATCCTTTCTATATATATAAGATCAGGTAATAAATATGTAGGTTACTCAGTCCATAATCTCTTTGGTGAATGTTTAGAAAGACGAGAAGAGTTAATTGACGAAAAAGATTCTATCCAAACCAATGAATTTAAGATTGGTATGGAACGATATGTAGAAAGATATCCTAAGATCTCTGTTATCGGAGTTTCAATGCCGTCAGATGATGTTGGAGGTCGTGTCGGTAGTGCAATTCGCCATGACAGTCAGTCTAAAAGACTGTCTAGCCATTTGGAAAAACACTTTAACATTCCAATCTTTTTTGAAACTGATATCAATGCTGCAACCTTAGGTTGCTATAAAAGATGTAAAAACCAGGAGTATGTAAGTGGCATTATCTTAGTGCCTGGTAAAATTCCAGGGTGTGGCTTTTGTTATAACGGTTCTGTTTTAAGAGGAAAAGACGGCATGGCAGGTGAGATCCGATATTTTCCAATGTATAACGATGTAGGTGTTTTGCCTTCAGAATCGTTGCAGGCAGACGATCTGGCTATAAGAACAATTAGAGCGGTGATGTGCGTTTTAAATCCTGGATATGTTGCTATCTATTCAGAAACTTTAAAACCAGGACTTATAGAACGTTTAAAAAAGCAAATCTCAACAGCTGCAGAAGAAGCATTACTCCCTAAAATAGAAATTACTGACAATTTAAGAGAAGACACTGTATCGGGTATGGTAAGTTTGTGTCTGAAAAAAATTGAGCAGAATGGTTAAACAAAATTTAAAAAATCTCAGTATTAAAATTTAAGGTGACGCTGATAGTAAGGATCAAAACCGCTTCAATGCACTTGATTAAGGATATCTCTTGTGAAATTAAAGTTGTCATTTTTATTGAAAGATTAAAATTGGCAGTATTTATACTTTAAGTTTAGATAACTTATTCTGTTTTAAGAGATTTTTTAAAGAAAAAAAGTTACTTTCTTTTATAGATTTAATCTAAATAGTAAAATTTATGGTAGTATTATTTTATCACTTTGAGAGGTTGCGTCGTTTTATATATTTTTGATATCAAAATGAGGAAATCAAGGTTGAATTATATATTGAACTAAAGTAATCAATCCTTAGGTATATAACAACAATTATTAAAAGTAGAAAATTAAAGCTCAGCTTTAGTTTTTATTAAACAGTTTCACAATTCCTAAATTGACATATTTAGTATGTAATATCAGTCTCTCAGATTTATCAAAGTAAGGTAAGTATCATGGCTAAAAACAAAAATCCAGAGAAGGATACAACAAAGAAATCTGATTTATCTGCAAATGCATCCAACAAATGGAGCAGAAAGCGTCGCATTGAATTTATTGATTTCAGATTAAGTATTGACGGAAAGATCAATAGAGCAGACTTGGTTGATTTTTTCGGTATTTCCATTCCACAAGCTTCTTTAGATCTATCTTACTATAGAGATTTGGTAACTAACTGTAACCCACCAAGAGAGAATCTTCATTACGACATGCATCAAAAGGTGTATTTAAGAACTGAGGATTTCAAACCTGTTTATCCAGACCAGTGCGGTAGTTCAAATTTCTTCAATGATTTAATTCAGTATGCAAAGAATGAATTACCTCAAAGCAAGAACTATTTCGGCTTTACTCCTGATGTTGGCTTAGCTTGTTTACAGCCACCTAAGAGAATTATCGATGAATCTGTTCTATCAAACTTATTAGATGCCATTCGCGGTCATTTGGCTCTGCATATTGTTTATAAGTCATTATCTTCAGATAGTAATGAGGATTTCTTAATTGCACCTCATTCATTTGCTTTTGATGGTTTTAGATGGCATATCCGTGCTTACTGCTATGACAGACACGAGTTTAGAGATTACGTTCTTTCAAGAATAAGAAGTGCAGATCATCCAAAAACCCAAGCTCCTAATGACAGATTCTCTGATCCTATTGGTAACGGCTTTAGAGAAGTAGGTACCGGCAATAAGGATGATTTTGATTGGAATGAAATGGTTACCTTAGAACTTCAGGCAAATCCTGAGTTACCAGAGAATGCAAGACGAGCAATTGAACTTGATTATGGCTTACCAAAAGACGGTGTTTTAAAACATCAGGTTAAAAAAGCACTACTCTTTTATGCTGTAAGAGCTTTACATTTAACTCAAGCTTACAGAAAACTTCCTCCTGAAGAGCGACAGTTAGCCCTAGTAAATCAAAAAGAGATTGATGATATCCTTGCATCAATGGATAAATAGTAGAATAAGGCCTCCTAAATGGGGGCTTTTATGTTTCATATCATCCATGATTATTTTCACTTTGTACTATTTTTTAGTTTAGTAAAATATATTAATCACCTTTAACTATGTCTAAGAATTCAAATAGTCGCTTACAATATGCACTCTATGTATTTACCTTAGGAATGCTCTGTGCCTTTGCACCAATGTGTTCTGATATGTATCTACCTTCTTTACCTGAGATTGTAACTTATTTTGATTCAAATCCTACTCAAGTGCAATTCTCACTTACAGCATCTTTTTTAGGCTTAGCTCTAGGTCAAATTGTAATTGGGCCTGTCTCTGATGCTTATGGCAGAATTAAACCTTTATTAGTATGTTTGGTAATATTTACCTTATCATCACTAGCTTGTGCGCTCTCTCCTAATATATGCTCTTTTGTGTTCTTTAGATTGTTGCAGGGACTGTCAGCTGCCGGTGGCATTGTTCTTACTCGTTCAATTGCTTGTGACAAATTTAAGGGTAATGAACTTACCTCATTCATGTCATTTTTAATGGCAATCAATTCCTTAGGTCCAATCTTAGGTCCTATTATAGGCTCTTTGGTGGTTACCTATTTTACATGGCCAGTGATCTTTTTTATCCTAGTAGGATGGGGGCTTATCTTAATTTACTTAACCAAGTTCCATGTACCTGAGTCATTACCTGTAGATAAAAGAGAAAAGAATGCTTTAGTTTCAATCTTAAGGATGAAGACTGATCTTTTAAACCTGAAATTTATGTTAACAGTTTTCTCTTTATCCTTTGTAATGGGCGGTTTCTTTTCATATTTAGCAGCTTCCCCGTTTGTTTTTCAAAAGGTATATGGCTTTACTCCCATTGAGTACTCTTTTACCTTTGCATTTATTGCAATATGCATCTCTATTATTGCATCTTCAGCTGGTCGTCTATCTCGCAGATTATCTGAGTTAAAAGTTGTAATCATTGCTTATGTATTACTTTTAATATCCGGTATTGGTGTTTTAATAATTTCACTTGTACAACCTGAGAGCTTTGTGCCGATTTTAGGATGTCTTGCTATCTACTGTGCCATGATGGGGTTATCTCAATCAGCAGGTTTTGGTGTGGTAATTAGTTTTAAAAAGGGCGGAGCTGGCTCTGCTTCTGGTATCTTTGGTGTGATGTACTTTTTAATCGGTTCTTTAGTTTCTCCTTTTGTGGGAGTAATGGGGGAACTATCCATGATACCATTTGGAATAAACCTGTCTGTATGCGCTATTTTAGCAATCGTTTTTTTATACTTTGCTGTTAGGATTAAAGATGAAAACAATTCTGAAGCTTAATAATTTAAAAAATACTCTTTTGGCAATATTTATATCTGTTGGCCTTGTGGCTACAAGCAATGCTGCAACTTTTGATAGTGAGCAAATGGCTCAGATAGAAAGCATTATCGATGAGTATGTTTCTAATCATCCTGAAGTTATACTAAGAGCTATGAAAAAGCTAGAAACGGATGAAAAGAAAAATCTTGAAGAGAATATGCTTAACATTGCTGCAAAAGTAAGGAAGTCAGATAGCATCCCACATCTTGGTAAAAGGAATGCTAAGCACTATATCATCGAATTTTATGATTATAACTGCGGATATTGCAAAGTCTTAGAACCAATGTTTGAAAGAGCTTTAAAAGACTATGACGTGCAGATCTCATTTGTTAACATACCTGTAATTAAAGAGAATTCAAAGCAATTAGCTCTTTTAGGACAGGCTGTTTTCAATCTTGATAAGAAAAAGTACTTTAAACTGCACGAAAAGTTTATGACGCCAGGATCAATAAGTTCTGATGAAAAGTCTATTAGAAAATACCTAGATGAGATTGGCATCGATTTTGATGACTTTAAAAATGAGCTAAGCTCAGGTCGTGCACAAAAGCAGATCTCTTCAAATATTGAAGACAGTATTGAACTTAAGATTGCTGGTACTCCTTATCTAATTATTGATGGCAAAGAAGTAAGAGGAGCTCTAACAAGTTATCAAGCTTTGCAGGAACTTCTAAAATAAGATGTCTTTTTGGTTAGTCTTAGTAATTGCAATTCCAATATTATTTGTTATTGGAACTACATATAATGCCATCAAGGAACAAAAGAAGTTAGAGGATGGAATATTAAAAAATGTTCTAAAAAAGCGTGAAGAGATGAAGAAAATTAATCTTAAAAAGCAACAAAAACAAAAGAATAGTCTTAATTCTGAAGAACATTTTATAAATAAAGAGTAATAATTCGCATTACAATATTTGTAACCGTTTACGTAAGCTGATACTTACAATTACATTAAATATATATAAAGGACATTAAAATATATAGCTAGGAGAACATCATGAAATTGAAAGGTACATTGGCTTTATCTATTTTACCAGTTCTATTTTCTTTTCAAGCTCAGGCTTTTACAGTAGGTGTTGTAATGCCAACTCAAATTGAGCCTAGATGGTATAGAGAAGGTTTTGGTGTTGAACAACAGTTAAAAAACAACGGTTTTAATGTTGAGCTCTTCTTTAGTGGCGATATTGATGTTTCTCTGCAGCAAAGACAAATTAAAAGATTATCAGATGACAGCAATATAGATGCTTTAGTAATTGGTTCTATTGACGGTAATGCCTTAAAAGAAGCTTTAAGCGTTGCTAAAAGTAAAAAATTACCGGTTATAAGTTATGACCGTTTGATTACTGGTACTGACGCTGTTACTTATTATGCAACATTTGATAATGGTAAAGTAGGTCAGATTCAAGGTCAGTTTTTAATTGATAAATTGCATCCTACAGTAGATGATCCTAAAAATATTGAAATCTTTTATGGATCTTTAGATGATAACAATGCCAAGTTCTTCTATGGTGAAGCCATGGAGATCTTACAGCCTTATATTGATAAAGGTGCACTAGTTGTAAAATCAGGTCAAATTAAGCCTGAGGATACTAACATCCCATCATGGAGAACTGATCTGGCAAGTAAGAGAATGGATGCTTTAATAGAACAGGTTGGGTATGCACCGGATTCAGGAGAAAAGTTAGATGGTATCCTGTCTCCTGCAGATTGCATTAGTTCTGGCATTATCTTTACTTTAAAGAAAAAAGGTTTCACAGTAGACAACATTCCTGTAATTACAGGTCAAGATTCAACTCCTGAAGCTTTAAAGAATATTCAAGAAGGATACCAGGCTATGACCATTTTGAAAGATGGTAAACAGTTACAAAATGCTGTCTTAGAGATGGTAAAAGCTATCAGTCAGGGTAAAGAAGCAACCATAAATGATACCTCAACTTATAATAATGGTGTTATGGATATGAAGACTTTCTTATGCAAGCCAGAGCTTATTGATAGCTCAAATCTAAGTAAGCTTCTCTAGTCAATTTTTTTTCTTATCTATAAAAGCGCCTTACTTCAACGTGAGGCGTTTAAAGACGAACATTCTGTTAGTAATAATCCTTAATAAAATTGTAAATCTATTTACGGACTTGCGAATTTTAAAAGGGTAATTTGCGAATTTTGTGACGCATTTCTCTTTAATAAAATATACAAATATCCTTTATTTTATCTATTTTTGTGATCTTTATGACATATTTGGATTATTTTATCGTAAACGTTTACGTTTTCTTTGCAAAAATCTAAAAACTGCATTATAAATATATACAGATAAAAACTTAGAGTGGTTGTAAAAAATAAACTCTAAGTAGTAACAATAATCAAGTTTTACCTTTAAGGAGAACAACATGCTACCTAATATTCCTACAGTTAATCTAGGCGTTATCGCTGTATCAAGAGACTGTTTTATCAGATCACTATCAGAGCGTCGTCGCGCTGCTGTAGTAAAAGCTTGTGCAACAGCAGGCATTAATGTAAACGAAATCAAAGTAACTGTTGAAAATGAGAATGATGCAGTTAAAGCTGTAGAAGAAGCAAAACAGGCAGGTTGCAATGCTTTAGTTGTTTTCTTAGGTAACTTCGGCCCAGAGACTCCTGAAACTTTAATCAAGAAGTTCTTTGATGGTCCTTGCATGTTTGTAGCAGCTGCTGAAGAAACAGGTAAAGACTTAGTTGATGGTCGTGGTGATGCATACTGTGGTATGTTAAATTGCTCATACAACTTAGGCTTACGTAAGTTAAAGGGCTTCATCCCAGAGTACCCAGTAGGCACTGCTGAAGACATCGCTCAAATGGTAAAGGATTTCGTACCAGTTGCTCGTACCTTAATCGGTTTATCATCATTAAAGATCATTACCTTCGGACCACGTCCTCAGGACTTCTTCGCATGTAACGCTCCAATCAAGGGCTTATATGACATTGGTGTTGAGATTGAGGAAAACTCAGAGTTAGATTTATTAGTTGCTTACCGCAAGCACGCAGGTGATCCTCGCATTAAGGATATTGCAGCTGATATGGCTAAAGAGCTTGGTGCTGGTAACACATATCCTGATATGTTAGAGCGTATGGCTCAGTTCGAACTTACCTTAACAGATTGGGCAGAACAGCATAAAGGCGCTCGTAAGTATGTAGTATTTGCAGATAAGTGCTGGCCAGCATTCCCAGAGGAGTTCGGTTTCGAGCCTTGCTATGTAAACTCACGTTTAGCTTCACGTGGTATGCCTGTTGCATGTGAGGTTGATATCTTCGGTGCTTTATCTGAGTACATCGGTGCATGCGTAACTTATGATGCTGTAACCTTGCTTGATATCAATAACTCAGTACCAGCAGACTTATTTGCTGAAGATATAAAACCTAAGTTCCCACAGTACAAGTTAACAGATACCTTCATGGGCTTCCATTGCGGTAATACTCCATTATGCAAGCTAACTGATACTACAAGCTGCAACATGAAGTTAGGTAAGATTAATTACCAGATTATTCAACACCGTCTGTTAGAGCCAGCAGGTTCACAGCCTGACTTTACTCGTGGTACCTTAGAGGGTGATTTAACTGCTGGTCCTATTACATTCTTCAGATTACAGACAACTCCTGATACCAAGTTACAAGCTTATGTAGCTGAAGGTGAGGTTCTACCTGTTGGTACTCGCTCATTCGGTGGTATTGGTATCTTTGCAATCCCTGAGATGGGTCGTTTCTATCGTCATGTTCTGATTGAGAAGCGTTATCCTCATCATGGCGCCGTTGCATTCAGCCATGTTGGTAAGGCTCTATTTAATGTATTTAGCATGCTAGGCATTGAGACAATCAATTACAACCAGCCAGCAGGCGTTCTGTATCCTACAGAAAATCCATTTGCTTAATAATCTTTGTTAACATTATTGCCAGAGCGAAAGCTCTGGCTTTTTTATTTTAGGACAGTAGTTTTATTTGAATTTCCCAAAAAAATAAAATTGAAGATAATAAATATAATTTTTATATGACAAATATAGCAATTCACTATATAATCTAGAAGAAGGTTTGGAAACAATACATATGAAAGATATCAGCTCAACAGGCTCATTTTGGACTTTACTTTAGAGAATTTTATCTATGTTGATAAAACTGTATATATTCCACAACTTGTAAAATTAAAGCGAGTTTTTATCTCCCGTCCACGTCGTTTTGGTAAATCTCTTACCTTAGA
>ERZ1034984.75-NODE-75-length-108708-cov-48.763292_pt1 | contig 108708 bp, 98 predicted proteins | sample MGYA00520589_ERZ1034984 | MGnify/ENA primary metagenome ERZ1034984 (study PRJEB33766, sample SAMN09781790) | gut metagenome | biome: gut microbiome | host: Homo sapiens | place: Madagascar | study: EMG produced TPA metagenomics assembly of the PRJNA485056 data... | reverse complement strand
CCGACCAACGCGCCAGCGATGGCCGGTGTTCCCCGCATACGCGGGGATGATCCCTACAGCAGCGCTGACAAGGACAAGCTGATAGAGTGTTCCCCGCATACGCGGGGATGATCCCTACAGCAGCGCTGACAAGGACAAGCTGATAGAGTGTTCCCCGCATACGCGGGGATGATCCCTGGGCAAGCGTCTCGATCGATTGGCAGGAGGTGTGTTCCCCGCATACGCGGGGATGATCCTTGCTGGTACGGCGCTCGAAAAAGTCATGATCGGTGTTCCCCGCATACGCGGGGATGATCCCTGGATCAAGCCGCCCAGCACCTTGCGAGTACTGTGTTCCCCGCATACGCGGGGATGATCCCGGTAATTTGATCGTCAAACCATGGGCATACACGTGTTCCCCGCATACGCGGGGATGATCCCGTGCGAGGCTCCATCGTTGCGTGCCACGACGGGGACGTTTACCTGATCGAGGCAGATAAGAACTGGGCTGATATGGAGAAGCGGTATTGGGAGATATATACTGAGAAGAGAAAAGAGCTTGTTGACAGGACGCGGACGGAGAACGCAGCCTTTGGACAGCTCGAGGCGGAGAATGAGGTGAGGAAATGGTTCAAGATAACGAGGCTCTAGGCTTCTCGTCGGAAGATTTGTGGGCTGTTGACGACACCGCCTTCGCCGACCTTTATGTGAAGTACGGGTTCAAATACGATCCAGACAACCGCGAGGAGTTCTATGAGGTGATGTCGAAGGACTGCGGATGCTCCGTCGAGAAGGCAAGGGCGCTCTGCGGAGGGGCGGTTTCGGACAATGCGTAGGGACATGGACATGGTTCGCGACCTGCTTATGCTCAAGGCGGAGTCAGGGGTGCGCGAAACCAACGCATACGGGTGTTCCCCGCATACGCGGGGATGATCCCGGCATTCATGAAATATGGCGCCACAAGCAAATCGCTTTCCCGCTATGGAAGAACGAATGAATTCGAAGCCTTTGCCGAGTCATTCGCGAACTTAAACTCTGGTTCCCCCAACGCATTCGGAAAGGCGATGGGGGATTACTTGAAGAAGAACAAGCTCTAAAACCGTTAGGAGGTACCCTCATGGATCAAGGGATGCCTTTCTTCATGACGAATCCTGATTGGTACACAACGTTTGATATCAGCGGCGATTTCCCTGAAGATGGCAGGGGCTATCACCTCACGGACAAAGCACCGCAAGAGGCCATCGATTCCTATAACGAGTTTTACGCGCTTCACGACCAAAACGCATTCGACAAGATTGCCGAGCAGCTGGTGAAGGGGCCAAATGAGCGTTAGCGATTTCGAGTTAGGGTGTTCCCCGCATACGCGGGGATGATCCCAAGTACGTGCCAGTGCGAACTGGAAAGCTCCGGTGTTCCCCGCATACGCGGGGATGATCCCTGTGCTTACCGATGGCCCAGATGTAGAATTAAGTGTTCCCCGCATACGCGGGATGATCCCATTCCGCACGACCGCTTGCCCATTTAACGTACGTGTTCCCCGCATACGCGGGGATGATCCCTGGTCAAGCTCCTCGAACCACTGGATGGCGCAGTAGCCTTTGACGAACTTCACGCCCTTCATCTTTAGCGGATCGTCCATTCCTCTGAAAACGATCTTCTGCCCGGTTGGAACGTAGACTATCTCCATCGGCGAAACCCTCGCGTGGAAGAAGCTCGACAAGCCAAGGATGTCGATCGCCCATATGATCTGCGCGTAAACGGAATCGCGAAGCGTGTTCCCGAAGCGCCGAACGACAATGGCGTTCGCCCACGGGAACGCAACGATCAGGCACACGATCAGCAGGTTGATGACGCTCGATTTTAGCGAAGCACGACCGCCCATCAGCCAAAACTCGCCGCGGTCGTGATTGAGAACGCTCTCCACAACACCGTAAAACTTGCTGATCGTTAGGTCGGCTAGGTTGATGTTCCTCATTCCTTGCCGCCATTCCTCGGGTTGAAAACGATCCTCGGAACCTCTTCGGCATCGCCCGAATCATCGATGACCCTGGTCACCCTGCCGTATTCGCTGGGATACTTCCGTTCGAGAAGCCATGCAGCAGCCTTCCAATCCTTCTCCTGCGCATCGCGCATGATGATCTGCGTTAGCTTGTCCTTGAAATCGACCTCGCACTTTTTAATTGCTTCGGAAAATTCGCGCTGGTTGTCTGTCTGCGGATGGTGCAGCCACGTGCTGAAAGTCTGAGGGCATACGCCGCAGGCAAGGGCGATGTCCTTGTCCAAAGCGCCGTGCTTCTTGAGCTTTACGGCGATCTTGATTACGTCCTTTGTGCATTTCTCTTTAGCCATGACGCTTATTCTGCTGGCATGTAGCAGGGCAAAAGAAAACCCCGCCGAAGCGGGGTCTCACATGCACTGACGAGAATCAGTGAGGTCACTATATCACAGCTAGATTCTTTGGTCTTCCAGCCTTTGGGTTATCTTCTTTTCGAGCGTTAACGGATTCTCTTGAAACCATTCTTTTAGTCCCATCTTTCCATGAATCAAGCAACCCCGCGTTTATGAGCTGAGCTACTCGTGCGGTGCTAACCCCTAATTCTCGAGCTGCTTCTGATGCTGTAATAGCTGGGATGTCTTCAAGCTCTCTTGATACTGCGATTGCAATGATTTTACCGCCGTGCCTTGGTTCATGTCCGAAGCTAATCTCTGGGAGTTCTTTGCCGCTCATCAAAGCATCATCAACAATGCAAGTAAGCCAGTCAGCGGCACTTTCTACCGCATCGTTTAGGTTGTCTCCAAAAGTTCCTGCTCCTATATCATTGCAAGGAAAAGCACAGATGAAGCCGTCAGAGTCAAAAAATTCAAACTCGCAGATATATAACATGATTTTCTCCTTTCAAATGCAAAGACAAGGTAGGGAGGAGGGGCTATCTAAGCCCCGCTTCCCGTAAAATCCTCTTAGCAATCTGGTCTTCAATCTCTCTATGACGCTTCACTAAAACCGTTTTTCCGCCTTTATAGAACTTCTCGTGGTTTGTACCGCCTTTGGAGATAAACCCCGCTGCTTTTAGGATTCTGACCAACTCTCGTCTTTGCATGTCACCTCCTTACTTAATGATTAAATATTAGCATTTTCTAAGGTTTAAGTAAACAGTAAATATTAGCTTTTTCTAATATTTTTTTGCATATCAAATAAGCCACGTTTTACCGTGGCTTGTATATCAGCTGAACATCTTTGCTGAATCTTGCATCATTTCATCGAAACTCTTATTCTTCAGCAGATCAGACGTTCCAGCGTCCTGATGCACTGCCTTGAAGCAGCTGGCTGTACCTTTCTCCCGCATCTTGTCGGTGGCAAAAGCGCCAGAGCCATTCTTGACGCTTACGCAATTGAACGGGTTACCTTCGAACCCAGGAATGTCCCCACAACCGCAGCAAGCCGTAGAATCGCCAAGGCTCCTAAGCCTGTTCTCGGCACACCAGAAGGCAAGACCAAGCTCGCGGCAATGTGATCTTATTTCTACATAATCACGCTTTAGGGTATCGTCTGGATACGCCCAGTCACCGCCAAAGCGAACAGTGCCAGGCTTCTTCTTCTTGAACTTCATTCCTTCGATGGTGATTCCGTATATCCCAGCCTTCTTCATGTCAGGCAGCGCCTTTATAAGCGTCTGCTTGCATTGCGGCAGATACGGCTGCACACGTGCTATAACACGCTTTACATTAGGTGAAACCTTAGAAGCGATCTCTATGCGCTCTTTGAAAGTCGGCGCTCCTTTCTCAAGCTTGTCAAGAAGCGGACTGGTCGTGCTTATCTGCACTACCGCATTGCACTCGGACAGAATCGATAGGTACGGCTCCTCGGCTACGAGCCTTCCCTTTGTGCTCACAATGAACGGGTATTGGCTCTCTTAAAGAACCTTTAGAACCTCAAGAGTGCATCTGTGTGTTCCCCGCACACGCGGGGATGATCCCTGACAGATTTTCTTGCGAAGCCCAGAGACGCGGTGTTCCCCGCATACGCGGGGATGATCCCAAGCGGCTTGAAGTTCAGCTCGCCGATTCTAAGCGGTGGGAGGAAACAAGGCTCAGGCTGTATAACGAGAATCAAGCATATGTCGAATACAAGGCTCGAACGATGGACGAGGAGAAACTTTCCATCAGAGCAGGAGCGCAGCGTAAGCACATCAAGGGAACCAAGGAATACGAGCAGCACATAGACGTTGCCAACAGGAAGGGGTTCCCCGAGCTGAGCCGTATAACGGTGAGCATCGAGGAAGCCGAAGAGTTGGTGCGCAAGTACGCTGGCAAGGGTACAATGAAAACGAAGCGTTCTGGCGGATGGAACGGCACGGAGATTTGCGCAGCCAACAAGGTAGTAGGGTTTGTCGTTCGCAAGGACGGAACGGAAGTCCCAACGCGCCTTTTTAAGATTCACTACAGCAAGACGGGAACGCACATCGTTCCGTATGCAAAGGATGGGAAGCCATGGAATGGCAAGAGCTAAAGAGCATCGAGGAAACGCTATGGGATAACAACGTTGAGGTTCGGTGCACCGATGGGCAGGTTGTGCGCGGCGCGTACTGGTGTCACAACGCATCGGAGGTCGAAGAGGACGACGAAATCGAGATAGACATCAAGCAGAAGGCGTTCTTCGTTGGAATACCAATCAGCGAAATCAAAACGATAATCGTAATCGACTGATCGAACCGTTTTGAGCCCCGTTTTTGTGGAATCCACGCAAAAATGGGGTTTTATTTATCCATTAAGCCGTTTCCGAGGTCATTCGACCGAAGGAGCGGCTTCTTTTATGCGATTGCTCAGGATTGCGGAAAACCCGCAACAGGAATGAGCAAAGCGCCATAACCGATGAAAGCCGCAAAAAAGCGGCTTTTCTTTTGCCTATAAACAGGATTTCTGTTCATAAGCCAAAAAAACGGCTTGTTTTTCGGTCTATCGCCCTGACGCATCGAAGCGCCCTGCGACACGCAAATAGATTCTTCCTTGCTTGGGGATAGCGCAAAAAACGTGTTCCCCGCACACGCGGGGATGATCCCTGGCGGATGGGGCGGGATTCGAACCCGCGGAGCCTTGCGGGGCTCACCCGGTTAGCAACCGGGCACGATAAGCCGCTCCGCCACCTATCCAAGATAGCTATTCGATTGTGTTGGGCGCGGCTATATCCTTCGCAAAGCCCAACGGCTTGGCTGTAATCGTTGGTCGGGGCGGCGGGGTTCGAACCCGCACGGGCTTGCGCCCACCAGCTTCTGAAACTGGCGCGTCTGCCTGTTCCGCCACGCCCCGATGGCACCAGGCCGAGGAGTCGAACCCCGATATTCGGTTTTGGAGACCGACGCTCTTCCGTTAAGCGAGCCTGGTGTGTATAATGAAAGTAGAAAAAGCCCTGGTGGTGCTGGATTAGCAACGCTAGGGCTTGTTTTTTCTTAGATCGTCAATTATCCATCCATTCGTTATGATCAGCACGCGATCGACGTTATGACGGTCTATTTCGATCGTTGCGCGTCTTACTGCGGAAGATCTAGCGACCGGGACATCTATGAGGTTCAGCGCGACTTGAATTAGAGTGTTCCCCGCACACGCGGGGATGATCCCTTCGTGTGCGAGGAGCTGTGCTCGATCGCCAAGTGTTCCCCGCACACGCGGGGATGATCCCGAAATCCTTTGCCTTGCGCATTCGCGAGTTCTCGCTCACGAAGATCGCACCGTCCATGGTGATCATTGGATCGGACATTGCGGCGATGTTCGGAGAGTCGATCACAACGCCCGAGAAGGCGTCGAACGCGAAGCCATCGACATATCCCTTCGACTGGAGGCTTCTAGCGACGGCGCCGAAATACGCCTCGTTGCACCCGACGAGCTGGCGCAACGAGGCGATATCCACTTTCTTGCCGTTCTTCATGCACCGGTACAGGTACGAGAGGATCTTAAAGGCCACAACCTCGAAATCATCAGATGCCATGCTTCCTCCTTCGCAAAGCCCAACGGCCTTGGCTGTAATCGTTGGTCGGGGCGGCGGGATTCGAACCCGCACGGACTTTCGCCCACATGCTCCTGAGGCACGCGCGTCTGCCTTTACGCCACGCCCCGATGTGATGTATAATGTCATTGCTGGAGAAAGCTTGGGCTACGGGGCCGGGGCAGACCTCCAGCTTTTTTATTTGCGCAGAGTTTCGATTTCGCCTTTCTTTACCAGATAAATCGTTTCGACCATGTCATCGTCCAGAAGACGTGATAGCAAAATCTCTGCTTCTTCTTTTTTTATCTCGTTTCCAGAAAGATCGACAAGGAAAGCAGGACCCTGCTTGCCAAGTTTCTCCGTGATTCGCCTCATCATTTTCTTGCGGCTTTTTGACTCAATCTTCTTGAAATCGCATGTAACACCATCAACTAACACGTCTGATGTGTTCCCATCAGTACCCTTATGGTCGTTAGGATTACGAAACTCGATCGAATGCCCAGACTTCGCCAACCATATTGCCTCCTGAAGCTCCTTGCCCTCGATTTTCGTAAAGTCCTCGATGCAAATAAAATTGGAGCCGCACGCCTCTTCGACTACGGATGCATACTCTGCTCTATACGTCTCAAGATTATCGCCAAGCGCTTTATGGCGACTCCACGCATCATCGAGCAGCTTATCCAATCGATTGCGCTCTTCGGCCAAATCGCCAGGGTTCACACTGTATGCAACTTTGAGCGACTCCCTAGCATCGCTGACGCGCTTCCATATCCGGTACTCCGCCTTCGGGTTATGCCCTTCGACCAGCTCGGCCAATGGGTCCTTCTCGAACCCAGGCACAACCTTGCAGTCGCAGTTCCTGTGGAAGTGCCTCCATTCTCCAGCCGTCTTGCGCGAGTAGTAGACAGCGCCGCGGCTCGCGAGCATGAGGCAGAACGTGCATGTCTCGAAGCCAGTCGGAACACGGGCGAACCTCACGCCCTTGTCTTTGTCTCTCCCGGCGTTGGCGATGATGGTCTCATTGAGGCTTCGGAAGGCATCGTTCCTGGCGTATTCGCCGCACGCCTTCGCGAACGCGGCGTCGCCGCCCTTCGCGAGCTTCCTCGCCTGGTACCTTGCCACGGCGTCGGACTTCTCAGGCGAGTAGACCGCCATGGTGATGGCCTGGTCGAGGCTTATCCCCTCGGACTTTGCGCGGTGGTCGTACCATTCGGCGGCGAACTCCGACGCAATGTCATCGTAGCCCTGCACGTAGCCTTCCATTATCAGCTTCGCTGCTTCGCGCTTCTCCGCAACAGAGGCAGCTGGGTTCTTGGTGCACCAATTCAGCACCGAAGACTCAACGTCCGATGCGGCCTTGCTCCCGATCTGCTCGACCGCCTTGTTGTAGGCATCGAACTCATTCCGCGAGATCATCGGATTGCCCCCGGATCGGCTCGCTCGGCTCCTCGCCGCCCGATGCTGCAACCACGCCGCTTATCAAAGCAGAGGCAGCCGCCTTGGTGACGTTGCGGCGAATCTCCGATTCGACGTTGCGCACCTCGTCATCGTCCAGGCCGTTCAATCGCCAGAAGGTCGGGGTGCCGGCAAAGCCATCGACCACGGAAGCGAGCTTGATGGAGCTGTCGGTCTGCTGTGCCAGGGTCGGCATTGCAGGGTTAAGGAAATGTACCGAAACATCGCATGAATCCTGCGCTTCCTCGTACGTGGTGCCGCGCTCCGTTGCGATCGCGGCGGTGGCCACCCGCGTGAGCGCTGCCTTCGCTTCCTTGATGAAGCTCTTGCACTTTAGGATCAAGGGCTCGTTTTCGGCATAGATCGCCTCGGCGCTTGATGGGTTGTCAGACATGATGCCGAACTGGTGTTCCCCGCACACGCGGGGATGATCCCGCGAAACGCCTTCTGACCACAAAAACACGCGCAAAAGGCGGGAGGCTGTAAATGGGCGGCAGGGGTGCGAGCAGCGGGTGGAGTGTCGAGAGGAACGGCAATCCCAAGAACTCGTACGGAAGCCAATACCATTCGTCGTTGACCGCCGGGAATGTCAAATTCGTCTCGAAGAACGGGACAGCGAAACCCTCATGGAGACAATGACTCGCGGGCGCGTTTATGCTCATGTGGAAGGCGATGACTTGAAGTCGATCGTGTATTTCGACAACGAGAACAAGAGATCGAAACAGATAGACATAGACCACCCACATAAAGGAGAGCAACCGCATACGCATCATGGCTACAGCCATAACGAAAATGATTCGGCGAAGGGTGCAGCAAGGCTTACGCCGGACGAGCGGGGCATGGTTGATAGGGTGACGGACATATGGGAAAATAGGAAGCGCGGAAAGTAGCACAGTACGAGGAGTGCCCTTGATTGAGGAGACGTAGGTGCAAATCCTACCGCCGCGCAAGCTGTCCTTCGGGGCGGCTTTTTCATTTCAGGAAGCAGGTAGCCGATGGGCGGACGAGGAAGCAGCTCGATGAGTGTTCCCTGCACACGCGGGGATGATCCCTTAGGGGCGATTTCCTCGATATAGGAACCAGCGTGTTCCCCGCATACGCGGGGATGATCCCATGCCAGGGTCGGTCTCGTCCAGCTGCTCTGCCGCATGGATGCGCTTCAGCACCTTGTACACGGTGTGCAGCTCTTTCGATGGGGTCAGTTTTCCCATTGGGATTCTCCTTTCGTTGGTTGGTTGGTACCGAAAGGATGCGGGGCGCGTCGCAGGAAAAGGAAAACCCCGCCGAAGCGGGGTTCTATTGGGCTTTTTCTATTTTTGCTCGTTTTCACGCAACCATTGGTCGTAATACTTGGAATCTCCGAACAAAGCCCGTGCCGCTTCTTTGCCGGATTTGATTCCTTTCCTCTTCATGGCATGTTCGACCATTTCGCCCAAGGTTGGGGCTTTGATCGGCGTTGCTGTGTAAGCTTCACTTTCCATTGCTCTTCTCCTCGAACTCGTATTTATATCCGAATTTCTGCGAATTATCCTCAAACCACTTGTTCATTATAGCGCTTGCCTTCTCCCTGAACTCCTGCTCAAACTCTTCGTGAGATGCTCCGTTGAAAGATGATTTCCCTTTTTTCTCCCACTCTTCGAACACTGAATCCTCGGCATCAAGCCTTGCACGGTCCTCTGCCGCTTTCGCCGCTTCGTAGAACTCTTCTGGCCGCGACTTCTCGGTTCTGTCTATGGTGTATCTGCCCTCGTTTCATATCGCATCGTATCCGAGCGTGTTCGCCTTGGTCAGGTGGTAGATGTCGCCGCTTCCGTTGCCGCCAACGGAGAAAGTGCCGCCGAACGTGCCGTTGTGCGTGTGAACTGGGCGGACGTTCTCCCGGCTCTCGCCCTTCGGCAACCAGAACGTGACCGTTCCAGCACTTCCCTCGAACACATCGCTCACGAGCTGACCGCGCTTGTTGTAAAGCGCGCCGTACTCCTTCTGGAAGCTCCAGTTCGATTTAGCGAACCCGCTTCTCGTTCGGATCGACGATGCGGTGAAGGCATCCGCTGCTTTCTCAGCCCACGCGGCTGCTTGCCGATGCCGCGAGCAGGCTTACGGGATTGGGAAGCAGCCGAAGGGGCTCACGGGACGGAAATGGAGCGGCGGCGCAACCGTTGAACGCCTGAAACCGAGCAGGTACGGCAAGACCGACCCGCTGAACGTGAAGGACATACCGCAGAAGCTGACGAACAGGCAGATCGAGGAAATCGACCGAATAGCATCGCGGATCCCGATACTTGACGAATCGCCGAAGCGGTACGGGCTGGATCTGTACTCTTCGAGCATGAACGGCGTTGCCTACACAACGATGAGAGACGGGAAATGGCGCATCGTGTACAACAACGAGACGTTCGCCAGTAGGGCATCGACTTCCGCAGCTGTATCGGCGGAATAAAAGACGGCTATTACATGCCATCTTCGAAGGCAAACAGGGCAGTGTACCCGACAGCGCACGAATTGGGGCATATCCTGTAGAAGTCGATTGCAGAGAATGAAATCGGAAAAGGGTACAGCGATGTTGATTACGAAATGTTCGCCGATTCATGCAAGGCGGAAATCCTGGAAATAGCCAACGAGCTGGGTAAAAGCCGCCACGATTCGGTATCGAAGTACGCCGACAAAACCCACGCGACTTCTTCGCCGAGTGTTTCGCCAACGCCTGCTGTGGTAAAGTCAACGTGTACGGAAAGTCGCTAATCGAGTACCTGAAAAGGAGGGGTTACCTTGATGACTGAAGAGCAGCATAACCGTTATTTCTACTGGAGGAAGAACCCCGAATGGTATCGCCGCGTTGACAACACATACCAAGCGGAGCTGACGGACAAAGCCCCAGAAAAGGCGCGCAAGAGTCACGAAGACTACATAGAAATGGTAGATGACTTCTTGGGCAAAATGGGCGCAACCCCATACGAGGGAATAAGAATCGACTGGTAACGAAACCCCGCTTCGGCGGGGTTTTCTTTTGCGCGGGAACCCTCCAGATGACCTTCCCGCTGTGCTCCCCGCATACGCGGGGATGATCCTAGATAGGGCGCTTGCGGATAATTCGATTGCAATAATGGAAAGGCGCTCAATGAATAACGGGCGGTTCAGGTTGAATGTTGGGAGACTCAAGAAGGGAAAAGGCTTTTTGATATCGTAGCACACCGATTGCCTGGATGCGTGGAAGCATACGGTAAGCGCATTGACGCGAAAACCGTTTGGGATGTTGTGCGGAAAAGCGATGGATACAGCGGTGAGGATATTCACCTTTGCACGTGCTTTGGCGCTGTGGAGGACGAGAACGGAAAGTCGATAGCTCAGGAGCTTGCGAACATATCGGGCAAGAAGGTGAAGGCGTCTACGAAGTTCTTCTTCATTCGCCAAGACGGCGCTCGTATTACGTTGGCGGCGATTTCTGGCATTCGGATGGTAGGATGGAGCTGTTCGAGTCGAAGGGAAAGACATGATTGGAATCGAGAAGAGATTCGAAAAAGCAGGCGATGCAATACTTTCCAAGCAGGCGGAGATAGTGTCTGCTATGGAGCCGTTCTCGGAAACGCCGTTCGTGGTCGCTGCAACTCAAACCTATGACAGGGTTACTGGCGAACAGCTCGGTGCTCTATGCGTATACACCCATGAAGGGTTTGATTGGACTTCGGAAGACCTTTATAACTTCAAACATTACGGGTTGGTCGATTACAGCAGCGAATACGCAAAAGCCGCATTCGAGCATTTTCTTGAGCTAGTTTCCATGTAATTGACATTCAAAACCCCGTTTTTGTTGAATCCACGCAAAAACAGGGTTTTCTTTTGCCATTAAGCCGTTTCCGAGGTCGATAGATCGAAGAAGCGGCTTCTTCAGCACGTCATGCTCCTGCGGCTCTTCCCATGAGTATTGCGTTGTACACACAAAAATGAAATAGGTCGTAATATTACCTTGATCACAGAAGTGCAGCTCATGGCACCTCTTGCCTACGAGAAGAGGTGCACGAAGTGCCCGATGCTGACATTCTGCTTGTTAGACATGGAACTGCCGGATTTCCTTGGGAGGGTCGAGCGAGTCGAAGGTGGCGCATATCAAGTGGCATATTGCTGCGGAGAAAAACTGTTTGAACAGCGGAAATAGCTCAAATTCCCGTGGTTATCATATGGGTATTTCGCTATACGATAACTACGGCTCGAGGGAAAGGAGCCTCAACCATGGAAGAAAAGCAGGGCATGGCAGACGGGCAATACGGCGATCATCTAAGAGCGGTGATCGCCGACCTTGAGCGGATCAAGAAGCTGGGGGTTAGCGAGGAAGCCGAGGCAGAGATCGATTCGATCATGGCCAGGTACCGTGAGACAATCGAGTAAGCGAAAAAAGCAGTTACGCTACTATTTAGCCAAAGCAATGCCGCCAAAGACTGAGATTTCGCGCATCGGGCAGGGTCGTCATAGGGAAACTTGCAGACGCTGATGGATTTAGCATTTACGCCATGCACTTGATGTCGCGCGTGCGGAAGGAATTCTGCGAAGCCAGCGTTCCGATTTACCGCCTGCCGTGTTATACTGCCGAAGCCATCATCCCCATGTCGTGGCTATAAAAGGAAGCCTGAAAAATGGCTTCCTTTTGTTCTTTCTGTGCTCGGTTTTCCCTGTTCCATGCAATACCCTGGGAATAATACTGTACACCTGTAAATTGCAGATTCCGTATCGTTGTCGTTAATTAAACGAAGTATAAACGCACAACGGAAGGAAACGATAGCCATGGTTACCATCATTATTCTTGCCCTGTTGATATACGGCATTTTCCAATTCACGAAGTATTTGATGGGTGCCACGGTAAATCATGCCCAATCGCATATTGCGGGAAGCTGGGGGTGGCAAAATCTCAACCCCGAGCCAAGCGACGATCTTATTACCTTCACCAAATCCGTTACGGCATTCGTGCTTGCTCTGCTTCTTTTTTCGATCTTCTTTTCGTAATCCGGTTATCCCCGTGTCGCTGTGTTTGGTCTCGAAAAGCCCCAGTTCTGGAATACGGTGCCTTTGGAATAGCAGCTCGGCAATTGCGGCAAGGTTGTTGCAATCAAGCAGGCGCTTGCGCCAGCAATCTTGTTTGGAGGAAATTAAGGGGAGGGTGCCACGCGTTGCCTTCATTGTGCGGGCGCGTTCGGCAGTCCGGCAAAGCCCGAATAGCGGTTCAATCTAAGCAGCGGGTTTGGACCGCTGCTTTTTTATTAGGAGGAAACCATGGCTCGCAGTCAAAGCGAATTGGCGCAGTCAATTGCGCTTGCGGCCCATAAAGGCCAGGTGGACAAAGCGGGAAAGCCCTACATAGAGCATCCTGCTCATGTTGCATCTGTCGTGCAAGGCGATGCCGCGAAAGCTGTAGCGTGGTTGCATGATGTGGTCGAAGACACCCCGCTTACGTTTGCCGATCTTCGGGGAAGAGGGATTGCGCCCGAAGTTATCGAAGCACTAAAGCTGCTTACCCGCGATGAATCGGTGCCGTACCTCGAATATGTTCGCTCCCTTAAGCCGAATCCGCTCGCACGTGCGGTGAAACTTGCCGACTTGCGCCACAACAGCGACCTGTCCAGGCTTCCGCGCATCACCGAAAACGACCAACGTCGTGCAGAGAAATATGCAAAGGCCATTGCCATCCTTGAAGGGGAGGTGTTCCTATAGTTCCGCCAAGAGGGACTCGTCCTTTCGATGGGCGTTTTTGGCAGCGCTGCCGCAGGCCCGGCCGGGCCTGCGGCCTCCGCCTGAGGTTCTGCGCCCACTTGCTCACGGTTCTGGAATCCAGGCCCAGTTCTGCGCAGCATTCCGTTGTCGGCCTGCCCGTCGAGATGATGCGGTCGGCGGTCCCTCGGGGCTTGTCCGAACTGCAGGCCATGCGCCGGATGACCGCCGCCGAAGCCCATCGGCGGCTTGCCTCTGGCTGCAACGGGCACGGCAAGCGGCGGGCATTGGCAGGTGGCGGGTATCGGCGAGGCGCCGGGGGCAGGCGCCCCTGGGCAAGGGCCAAGCCGTTGAAAGGCGATCCCGCGATGCAGCTGCTCGGGCAGGAGCCCCTGCGCAGGGGCAGAGCCGCCGGAGGGCGGCAAGATTCGTGCGCCGTGCATGATCTGAGGGCTCCGGACGGCGAAAGCGCCCCTTGGCGGCAAGATGTTCGCGCGGTGTATTCCCCAACGGCGCTTTGCGGGTCTTTTTGGACACATAGCACGTATATCTTGCCAAGATTAGCTGCATTTGAATACATGCAGGCGATATATTGCCACGAACCGGTGTTTTTCCCGTCCGAGGCCCCTTCGGGAACGCATCGGGCCGATATCTTGCCATGGCCAGGCGCCGAATGATCGCCACCGAAGTACATCGACGGCCTATCTCAGACTGTAATGGGCCAAAAGGCGGGGAACAATAGGCGGAAGGCGGCACACCGTGTTCCATAACACCATATCAATGGGACAATTCCGCTGATTAGACCCCCATTTAGCAGACCGGTTGGACGTACAATTGCTACATGAAGCTTCCAAGCGAACATATTGAAGATTTAGACGTAAAGCATCACGGCATCCATCTTGAGGGCATGCGAGCTCGCTCGGCGGAACGCGCTGCGGAGCGGGCGCTTGCCCATAATCCTTTGCTGGTGGTTTCGGCGGTGGCGGCTCTGGTAACGATGTTCTTCGTTCCTCCCTCTATTGCGTATCTTAATTATTTCAACTGGCATACCCTGGCCTGCCTATTCAGCATTCTTGCGGTAATTGCCGCCATCGATTCTTCAGGGCTGCTTGAATTCGTTGCCCATTCCTTGGTGCAGCATGTAACCAGCACGCGAACCTTGGTAATTGCCTTGGTACTGATTACGCTCGGCTGTTCGATGATTTTGTCTAACGACATGACGCTGATTGCTGTCTTACCCCTTGCTTTGGTGCTTCTGAAATCGGTTAACCGCGAATCGGAGATCCCGTTCGCTTTCATCGCTATCACCCTTACCGCCAATTTTGGCGGAATGCTGCTACCATTCAGCAAGCCCCACAATTTGTATCTGTACACAGTGTTCGGGGTTAGCTTCGGTGATTTCGTTGCGGCTATGGCTCCTCCGCTTGTTTTGTCAGTGGCGCTCATTCTTGTTTGTTGCTGCTTTGTGAAGAAGGCGGAGTTCCATTACCGAAAACCCGAAAGCATTCAGATGTCTAAGCCGCGCGTTGCAATATACGTTGTTTTGTTTGCACTCTGCATAGCAATGACGGTTGGTGCGGTGCCGTTTTTGATGGGCATGACCGTTATCGTCGTTGTTCTTGCCATTACCGACAGAAGGGTATTCGCAAAGACCGATTACGCCTTGGTGATGACATTCGTCTGCTTCTTCATTTTTAGCGGGAACATTGCTCAGATCCCCGCCATTTCTGATTTCTTTAGCACCGTTTTGGACGCTTGCGGCGCATTCGTGACCTCGCTTGTCAGCAGCCAGATTATCAGCAATGTGCCCAGTGCAATTCTGATCAGCCATTTCTCGAACGACTGGGCGGGCATTGCCCTTGGCACCAACGTGGGCGCAGTAGGTACGCCCATTTCTTCCTTGGCAACGCTCATTACCCTTCGGCAGTATCAGAAGTCGGGGCTGGGTAGCAACGGCAAGTTTATCGCTCTTTTCGAGGCGTACAATTTCGCTTTCCTGATCGTGGTTTCCCTGTTCGAGATTTTCGTTATGGGAATCCGTTAGCTCAGCATTGCCTTTGGCATCTTTGGCAGGTTGGCTGTTTTCCTCGTTCCCTTGTATGCGCCGCTAGCTTCCAGGGGTGCGCAAATCCTGGCTAAGCTCCGTATAATACGGGCGTAGGGGCGGTTTCTTGCTGCCTTTCCTCAGTTCTACGCTGACTGCACAGCTTTAAAGAAGCGACGAAAGGACGTTCCATGAACGATTTCGAGTTTTACTCTCCAACCCGATTTGTCTTTGGGCGTGGTGTTACCGATGCGGTGGGGCAGCATGTTGCCGAGCTCGGCTATAAACGCGCCCTGCTTGTGTATGGTGGCGGATCGGTAGTGCGCACGGGCACCTTGGCGCGCGTAAAGGAATCGCTTGCAAAAGCGGGTGTCGAATTCGTTGAGCTTTCGGGTGTGCGTCCCAACCCCGAAGTGGCCTCTGTGCGTGAAGGCATTGCCGTAGCTCGAGAAAATAACGTTGATTTGGTGCTTCCCGTCGGTGGTGGTAGCACTATCGACTGTGCTAAGGCTATTGCGTTCGGCGTGTTCCATGATGGTGACGTGTGGGATTTCTTCGCCAAAAAGGCGTCCATCGAACGGGCCTTGCCGCTTATGTGCGTGCTTACCATCCCCGCGGCAGGTTCTGAAGGCTCCAGCTCGTGCGTTATTTCGAACGATAGCATCGATGCGAAATTTGGCGTGAATTCTGATCTTATCCGTCCTAAGGTTTCGTTCCTGGACCCTGAGCTTACTTTTACCTTGCCTGCGTATCAGACGGCAGCGGGTGTAACCGACATGATTGCCCACATATGCGAGCGATTCTTCAGCGGCGCAGGGTCTTCCGAGGTTACCGATAACATTGCTACGGGCCTTATTCGTGCGCTCATCAACCAGGCTCCGGTGGCAATTGCCGAACCCGAGAATTACGAGGCTCGTGCCAATATCATGTGGTCGGGCACGCTCGCTCACAACGATCTTGCGGGCTGCGGCCTTAACGCCGTGCCTACGAGCCGTGCCGGCGGGTGGGAAAGCCACGCCCTGGAGCATCAGCTTTCCGCATTCGACACTTCAATTACCCACGGTGCCGGCTTGGCCGTTATGATGCCGGCATGGATGCGTTTCGTGTGGCGCGAAGACCCCAACCGCTTCCTTGCATTTGCCGATTTGGTGTTTGGCATCGAGCCGGTAGACGAAACGGAAGAAGCCGTGGAAGATGCAGTTACGGCAGCTATCGATGAGCTGCAAGCGTTCTTTGCCGAATTGGGCATGCCCACCAAGTTGGGCGAATTCGGTTTAAAACCCGAAGATGTCGATTCGTTTTTGGTTACCCTGAAGGCGAACAAGGGCGAAGTGTTCGGCGGCTTTAAGAAGATCACCTTGGAAGACGCGCGTGCCATCTACGAGTCTGCGTTTTAAGAAGTGATTGACTTTCATTTCGGCTAGCGTCGGACTGTTCGGCGCATTAGGTTGCCCCTTTCGTCAACGCCTTGGAACCATCGGCGCGTTACCTGTATGGGTAGCGCGCCTTTCTTATACAATGCCTTTCGAGAAAGAAAAAAGTTAGTAGGTATTGTTATGAGTGCGCGCATCAATCTTGCTGCGGCCAATTCGGCTGTGGCATCGCGCCTTGCAGCCGAATTGGATCTGCCGCAGTTTATTGCCGCTACGTTGGTGGCACGTGGGTTCGACACGGTTGAAAAGGCTCAGGAGTTCCTGAATCCCTCGCTTGAAAGGGATTGGGCGAATCCTTATGAAATAGAAAACATGGAAGCTGCGGTGAATCGTATCGAAGCTGCCATCAAGAACGAAGAACACATCTTGGTGTTCGGCGATTTCGACCTTGACGGTGTTTCCGCCACCACCATCATGATGCGTGGCCTGCGCGAATGTGGTGCGCGTGTTACCCCGTTCATCCCGTTGCGCTTCGAAGAGGGCTATGGCCTATCGAAGGCCGCCATCGATAGGGCATCTGCCTGCAATCCGAATCTGGTGGTTACGGTAGACAACGGCATTGCCGCTAAGAACGAAGTGGAAATCCTCAAAAAGCGTGGCATCGATGTGATCATCACCGACCATCACGAACCCGCCGATTTGGTTCCCGAAGGCGTGCCGGTGGTCGATCCTAAATGCGACGATAACCCCAGCTCCATTCTTGCTGGCGCCGGCGTGGCGTTGAAGGTGGTTCAGGCGGTTGGTTCGCGTTTCGGCAAACCCAACCTCTGGCGTGAGCTTATCGACCTGGCAACGTTGGGCACTGTGGCCGACCTCATGCCCATGCGCAGTCAGAACCGAGCCATGGTGGGCGCCGGTGTGCGCATGATCAACGAAAACCCGCGCCCTTGCATTGCAGCACTTTTGGGCGAATCGGGTTTCGCCGATAACCCTGTTTCTTCTTCAAGCCTGAGCTTCACCATCATTCCCCGCCTGAATGCGGCTGGACGCATGGGCAATGCTCAGTTGGCGCTCGATTTGCTGATGTGCGACGATTTCGCTGAAGCGTGTCACCTTTCTGCCGAATTGGAAAACGTGAACACCCAGCGTCGCACCATCGAAGCGGAGCTTGCTGAAGTGGCTTCCGAGCAGGCTGAACGCATCTTCAAAGGCCAGCGTGCCTTGGTGGTTGCTGGCGAAGGTTGGCATGAAGGCGTTAAGGGCATTGTTGCTTCGCGCCTTACCAACCGTTATGGCGTTCCCTCCATTTTGTTCACTATCGAAGGGGACGAAGCTCACGGTTCTGGCCGTAGTGTTGGTGACGTTAACCTGTTCGAGGCGGTTTCCTCGTGCCAAGATATCCTGACGCGTTTCGGTGGGCATCATGCCGCCGTGGGTGTTACGCTGCCTGCTTCCAAGCTCTCCGAGTTTTCGGAGCGCTTGTGCGCTTACATGGACAAGCTTCCGCCTGAAGAATTCGTTCCCCGCATCGAAGTGGATGCCAGCTTGGATCTTTCTGAGCTTACGCTTGAAAACGTGGCAAAACTCGATTTGCTCGCTCCGTTCGGGCAGGAAAACCCCAGCCCTCATTTCCTGGCGCATGGCGTGGTTATTTCCGGGGGCAGGGCAGTGGGTGCCGACAAAACGCACCTTTCCTGCACGCTTACCGACGGGGTGAACTCCCTTTCCAGCATCATGTTCCATTGCCCAGATATTTCGGGGCTGTTGGGGTGCGGATGTGCACTCGACGCGGTATTCGAATTGCAGATAGACAGTTGGCGCGGGCGCCGTTCGGTCAAGGCAGTCGTTTCTTCGCTCAAACCCCTTACGCCCTGCAGCGCGCTTGAAACGTGCTTGGGCGAAGACAAGGAATTCGTTTCAGGTTTGGTTGCTGCCGAAGAAGACGAAACCCAAGGCGAAGATGCAACTAGCCTTATCGCTCCGGAATCCGATCGTCTTATGTGGCAGGAATACGCCAAAGCCGATCCTGCGGGTTTTCGCGCCGCATTGATAGGCGCGTTCTTGGGCGAAGCTCAGCTGCACGATTCGCAGCAGCGCACCCTGGATGTTCTTGATGCAGGCAATTCCGCTTTTGCCGTCATGGGAACGGGGCGCGGCAAATCGCTCATTTTCCATATCCATGCCGTTGAGCAGGCCCTTGCTCACGGTAAAGCAAGCTTGTTTGTGTACCCCCTGCGTGCTCTTGTTGCCGACCAGTCGTTCCATTTGGATAGAACGCTTGGTTCGTTCGGTATCCGATCCGAGGTGCTTACGGGCGCATCTACTCCGGAAGAACGTGCGGCTGTTATGGCGGGCCTTGCTGCCCATGAAGTTGATATCGTGCTTACCACGCCCGAGTACCTGGCGTTCCACGCGGCCGATTTTGCCGCTACCGGGTCTATTGGTTTTGCGGTAATCGACGAAGCCCATCATGTGGGCACTTCGAAGGCGGGGTTCCGCCCCTTCTATGCTCGCTTGGGCGAATCTATTGCGGCGTTGGGGTCTCCTCAGGTGCTTGCGGTTACGGCAACGGCAAACAGCGAAGTGGAGCAGTGCATTCGCGAAGCATTCCTCATATCGCCCGAATGCGTGGTGGTAGACGAACACGAGCGCACAAACCTTGCCGTGGTCGATCAGCGCAATATGAAGAAGCGCGAGCGCTATCTGGTTAACCTGGTAGCGCAGGGCGAAAAGACTCTGATCTACGTTAATTCGCGCATGGAAACCATTGCGCTTACCCGAAGCCTTCGCAAGCAGGAGCCCCATATTGCCTCGCTGATCGGTTTTTACAATGCGGGCCTTTCGCGCTCTGAGCGCGAACGCGTTGAATCGCTGTTCCGCGAAGGTGGCTTGCAGGTGCTCGTGGCAACCTCTGCCTTTGGTGAAGGGGTTGACATCCCAGGCGTTCGTCATGTGGTGCTGTACCATTTGCCGTTCAGCGAGGTTGAATTTAATCAGATGGCGGGCCGTGCGGGTCGCGATGGCCAGCCGGCTCAGATTCATTTGCTGTTCGGCAGGGGCGATGCTCAGCTCAACGCCGGCATACTCGACGATGCTGCTCCCGCCCATGACGGAATGGCTCAAATTTATCGTGGGCTTCGTACCCTTCAGCGCAAACATGGGCAAGGATTTTTCACCCTCGATGCCGAAGGGGCGGCGAAGAGCTCTTCCCGTTTGTTGGGCGCTGCTATTACCGCTTCGCAAGTAGAATGTGGCATTTCGGTGTTCGAAGAATTGGGTCTTATCAAAACTCAAGGTTGTGCAGGGGTTTCGGGCAAGGAACGAAGCATCAATGTCGTAGACTATAAGGGTAAGGTTGAGCTGGACGATAGCGTTCGCTATCGCGAAGGCATGGACGAGCGTGAATCGTTCGCGACCTTCAAGGATTGGGTGCTTTCCAGCTCTGCGGAAGAATTGCAGAGCCGCATAAGGCGCCCTTTGCTTCCCACTACGAACCCCCAGGAGGAACGATAGCCATGTCAGATGCCAACGAACTTCATCCGGTTGGATTAGTGGCTTCGTCTGTTGACCCAACCATCAAATCTGCCACCTCGGCGCCAGTGGGCTCCGACCCAAAGGAACGCTTCAAGGCGCTTGAGGGCCTGGCTTCCACCTACTTGGACAAAGACGAATTGGCGCTGCTCGAAAAGGCATTCCGCTTTGCCGAGGAAATGCATGCTGGCCAGAAGCGCAAATCAGGCGAAGCATTCGTAATCCATCCCGTAGAGGTTGCCATTATCTTGGCCGACCTTCACATGGACGTGGAAACGCTTATTGCCGCCCTGCTTCACGATACGGTGGAAGACACCGTTGCCACAAAGCAGCAGGTAGCTGAAATGTTCGGCGATTCGGTTGCCGAACTGGTTGACGGCGTAACCAAGATCACCAAGATCGAGGTGGAAACGCTTTCCGACGAGCAGGCGGAAACATTCCGCAAGATGCTTGTTGCCATGAGCAAAGACATCCGCGTTATCGTTATCAAACTTGCCGACCGTCTGCACAATATGCGTACGCTTTCGGCCCTTCGCGAAGATAGGCGCATTTTCAAGGCGCGTGAAACGCTGGAAATCTATGCCCCCATTGCGCATCGTTTGGGCATCAGCTCCATCAAATGGGAATTGGAGGATCTAGCATTCTTCTATCTGGAGCCCGCTAAGTTCAAGCAGGTTTCTCGCATGGTTGCCGAAACGCGCCGTGAACGCGAGGAGTATTTGGAAAAGGTTATTTCCATCCTCCATGGCGAAATGGACAAGATCGGCGTGGGGTCTCAGATTATGGGGCGTCCGAAGCACCTGTATTCCATCTATCAAAAGATGTCGAAGAAGGGCAAGGGCTTTTCCGAGATCTACGACCTTATTGCCGTGCGCATCATCACCGCTTCGGTGAAAGACTGCTATTCAGCGTTGGGCGCAGTTCACAGTTTGTGGCACCCGATGCCGGGGCGCTTCAAAGACTACATTGCCATGCCGAAGTTCAACATGTACCAGAGCTTGCACACTACGGTTATCGGTCCGGCTGGTAGGCCCCTTGAAGTGCAGATCCGCACCGAGGAAATGCACCGCATGAGTGAATACGGTGTTGCCGCGCACTGGCGCTACAAGGAAAAGGGCGGCAAGGGTGCCGAATCGGCGTTCGATAAGCAAATTGCCTGGTTGCGCGAAATGGTTGACTGGCAAGATGAAACCAAAGATTCGCGTGAATTCCTGAAGTCGCTCAAGACCGACCTCGATCCGAAAGAGGTGTACGTCTTCACGCCCAAGGGCAAGGCAATGAGCTTGCGCTTCGGTTCAACCCCGGTCGATTTCGCTTTCGCCATTCATACGGAAGTGGGCTACCACTGCGTTGGCGCAAAGGTCAACGGCTCCATCGTGCCGCTCTCTTATAAGCTGCAGATGGGCGACCGTGTGGAAATCCTTACCCAGAAAAGCGCCACGCCTTCCCGCGACTGGCTGAACATCGTGAAAACGCCTTCTGCGCGTTCGAAAATCCGTTCCTTCTTTGCCAAGATCAGTCGTTCGGACGATTTGCAGGAAGGCCGCGACATTCTGATGCGCGAAATGCGCAAGCACGGTTTTGGCATTTCAAGCGCTCAGAGCATGCGTGCAATGCGCGAAGTTGCTGAAGCCATGGGCTATAAAGATGCCGACGACATGCTGGTGAACATCGGTACTGGCAAGGAAGCGCCGATGCATGTGGCCAACCGCATGTTGAAGCTGCTGGTTGATAATGGCACCGAAGATGCTTCAAAACCCCTTATGGGGGCATCGGCTTCGTCTACGGGCAAGATGCCGCCTATGCTTACAAGTGTTAAGCGTCCGAAGAAGCATGAAACCCACTCTTCGAACGGTGTGGTGGTTCGCGGCATCGACGATGTTCTGGTGCGTCTTTCCCGTTGCTGCAACCCTGTTCCCGGCGACAAAATTGTGGGTTTTGTTACCCGTGGTCGTGGCGTTTCGGTCCATCGCGACGATTGCCCCAACGCTGCTGCGCTCAAGCAGCATCCGGAGCGCATTATCGAAGTGTTCTGGGAAGAAGACGGCCCCTCGGGCGACACTTCGTTCAATGTGCAGATCTTCGTCGAAGCGCTTGATCGCTTGAATCTTCTTATGGACGTTGCCTCGGTTCTGTCCGAGCATGGTGCCAACGTTCTTTCCGTTAATACGAATACGCATCGCGACGGCATGGTTGAAATGCGTTTCTTGTTCCAGGTTTCCGATACGGCGGTTATCGAGCGCATCCTTTCGAAGCTTCGTGCAGTGGATGGCGTGTTTGATGCCCATCGTATGATGCCTGGCACAGCCTCTTCCAAGTAATAATTGTTTTAGAAAGGTTTTGACAATGAAGCTTTCAGTAAAAAGAGACGGACGTACGTTCCGCGTAACGGGCGCCGCCGTTGAAATCAAGTATCTGGTGCTGGGCCCCATTGAAAACAACACTTTCATTATTTCCGACGACACAGCTACCTTCGTGGTAGATCCGTCCGACAACGCTTCTGCCATCGTTAAAGCATTGGGCAACAAAAAGCTCGATGCCATTGTGGTAACGCACCATCATGCCGATCACACCAGCGCCCTTGCCGATTTGAAGGCTATGACGAATGCGCCTGTGTACGCTTCGGCAATCGACGCACCCGTTATCGAGAACCAGCCAGCAGGGGAGTTCCCTCCCACCAAGTCATGCAAGGTTGATCATCTTTTGAAGGACGGCGATAAGCTGCGTTTGGGCAACATGGTATGGCGTGTTATTGCCACGCCTGGCCATACGCCGGGCGGAATCTGCCTATTCCTTGAATCAGATTTGGGCAAGTACCTTGATGGCGCTAATGTTCTTATTGCGGGAGACACGTTGTTCTGCGCCTCTATCGGTCGAACCGATTTCCCAGGCGGTAATGCTAAGCAGATGCGCGCATCGTTGCGCAAGCTTTCCCAGCTGCCCGACGAAACGTTGGTTCTGACGGGTCATAACTCTTTGACAACAATTGGCGATGAACAGAGGCGTGTGTTTGCCTACTACTGTTAAACTTGCGCTGCGCTTTATTAGCGCATAAGCATACAGCGGACGGGACTGCTGCGGCTTTCCGCGGCATTGGACCTTGGAGGGGTCATGGCCGGAATCGGTAAGAAAAGAAAGAAGAAGTTCGATTATTACGACGCGTTTGAAGCTCAGGCTGCTCTATGCGTTAAAGAAGCGAAACTGCTAAAGGAAATCGTGCATGACTTCGAGTCTGCGGCAGAACTCGAAAAGGAGCTACCTCGCGCTCATGCTATCGAACGCGAAGCTGACGGCGTATGCCATAGCGTATTCGAAGCGCTGCTTCCCGATTTCGTGACACCGCTCGACCGCGAAGACATCATCGCCATGACGGAAAGCCTCGACGAGATCATCGACATGACCGAAGAGGTTATTCAGAACTTCTATATGTTCGATGTGCACTTCATGCATGAAGATGCAAAGAAATTCTCCAAGCTCATCGTTCGTGCGTGCGAGGCGCTAAGCGAAGCTATGGTCGACTTCCGCAACTGCAAGAAGGCATCTGAAAAGCTTAATTCCTTGCTGGTGCGTGTGAACGATATCGAAGACGAAGCTGATGCGCTGTTCCTGAACATCATTCGCGAGCTGTATGTTAAGGAATGCGACAATCCCTTGCGCGTTTCCGTGTGGACGCGCCTGTTCGAGGCAATGGAAGATTGCGTCGACCAGTGCGAAGCGGTAGCCAACAAGATGAGCATGATCATGGTGAAGTACGCTTAGCGCTCAACTCAAAGCATCTTGCTGCTGGTATAGGGCCCTTCGATCCGTAGAGGAATCGAAGGGCCTTTTCGCTTTTCCAGACACCGTGTTCGTTCAGCTGAAACTTATCGAATTGCCTTATTGCGTCTTTGTTGATCCCGGATGTTATGCTTGCTCGCGGCTTGCTTTCGAGCGTTTTGCTTCAGGGCGAATTGGGCGCTTCGGTGGGTATCGTGCGCCGCTTCCCGGGCATGCGTGCCGTTTTGTTTCCTGTTTGCTTCTAATCGTTTGTGACAGGGTTTCCGCCTAGGTGCTTTTGGTAATATATAAGAGTTATCCCATACGAGGAAAGAAGACGATGGCACTTATAGTTTCAAAGTTTGGCGGCACTTCGGTTGCCTCCCCAGAACGAATCAAAAATGTGGCAAAGCGTCTTATTGCCATGAAGCAGGAAGGCAACGACGTTGTTGCCGTAGTTTCTGCAATGGGCAAAACCACCGACGAACTGGTTGGTCTTGCTGCTGCATTGAACGATCATCCCTCCAAACGCGAAATGGATATGTTGCTCTCCACAGGTGAGCAGGTAAGCATGTCGCTTTTGGCCATGGCTATTCAGGCACTGGGCTACAACTCAATCAGCTTTACCGGATGGCAGGCCGGCATTACTACCGACGATGTTTTCTCAAGCGCAAAAATCGAAGACATTAATGCCGACCGAATCCGCGGTGCTCTTGATACGGGCGCAATCGTGGTCGTTGCCGGCTTCCAGGGCATTTCCGCCGATGGCGACATCACCACGCTTGGTCGTGGCGGTTCTGACACCACGGCAGTTGCCCTTGCGTGTGGCATTGGTGCCGATGTGTGCGAGATCTATTCCGACGTAGAAGGCATTTACACGGCCGACCCGCGTGTATGCCCACGCGCTAAGAAGCTCAACCGTATTTCGTACGACGATATGCTTGAGCTTTCCAGCGGCGGTGCTGGCGTTCTGCAGTCGCGCGCAGTTGAATTCGCTCGTAAATACCATGTTGTAATCCATTCCCGCTCTGCTTTCTCTGATGCAGAGGGAACACTTATCGAGGAGGTTGTTCCTTCCATGGAACAGGCAGTAATTTCCGGCATTGCACACGATACGTCCGAAATGAAGATCACGCTTCGTGGCCTTCCCGATGAAGTTGGTATGGCAGCTCAGCTGTTCTCTATCCTTGCGGGCAACAATGTTTCGGTTGACATGATCATCCAGAACACCACAAACGATGGCAAGGCGAACATCTCCTTCACCTTCCCCGGCTCTCAGAAAGAACAGGCCCTGGAAGCTGTTGATACCTTGGTTAAGAAGTTCGGCGCCACCGCTTTGATGGACGAAAACATCGCCAAGGTTTCCTTGGTGGGCACGGGCATGAAGTCCGCTCCTGGTGTTGCTGCTAAGGCGTTCGGTGCGCTGGCTGAAAACCACATTAACATTTTGATGATCTCCACCAGCCCCATCCGCATTTCCATCGTGGTTGAAGGTAGCCAGGTAAATGCAGCGGTTCGCTGCCTGCACACTGCATTCGGCCTGGATTCCGACACTATCTTCGAGGAAACCCAGCTTTCCCCCGAGGAAATTGCCGCAAAGATGGCAAAGGGCCGGTAACTGGGATATAGGGACGGGCCTCATTTTCCCATCTAGCTATTGGGCACAGAGGCAAAGCCTCGCTTGCGCATTTTGCCGCAAGCGAGGCTTTTTTCTTTAGTGTGAGTATAGGAACCTGCTCCTATACTCACACTAAAGAAAAAAGCCCCATCCGTTTGGATGGGGCTTTAGTTTGCAGCTAAATGCTTGCTTACTTGTCGTCCTTGTTGGAGACAAGAAGCAGGATACCGCCAATGATGTTAACGAAGATCAGGGTGCATACACCAAAGGCGGTGGTGTTGGGCTTGGTGCCCTTGTAAATGCCCCAGCTGTGTACAGTCATAGGAATTGCCCATGCCAGCGGAATAACTGCCCAGCAAATGGCGATACAGCTCAGGATACACAGAATGAAGTTGATCAAACGGAGGGTTTCGTCCTGTTTGGTCATGGGGTAGGTAGTTGCCTGAACGGGAACGGGCTGAGGCTGAACAGGTACAGCGGGCTGCTGGTATGCGGGCTGCTGAGGCTGCTGGCTAGGTGCAGGCGGCGGTACGGGAGCGCTTGCCGTTTGCTGCTGGGGCTGAGCGGCAGGGGTTGCATCAGCTTGGTTCAAGGCATTGCCGCACTGAACGCAGAACTGTGCTCCGTCAACGTTTTCTTTACCGCATTGAGGGCAGAACATTTTAGATCCTCTCGCTTAGGGATAATGGTTTTTGAACAAATACATTGTAATGTATAAATTCGCAATAAGCTTATTATCAGCGGTTTTTTTGCTGAGGGGAACATGGAAGCCCGGTTTGCAGGAGGCAGGCTGCGTCCGTGTCTGCCGTTCGCCATTTGTGAAGCGAGTTGCGTCTTTGCTCCTTACAACCCGTTCAAGGCAGCATTTTGCGCCAAATGTTAAGTTTATGCAGTGCAACTATTGGTGAGTAGTATCATGGTTCCTCAAGTACACGATGCAAAGGAGCTTCAATGACTTGGACGAAGGAAATTCCCGCAAATCCGGTTGTTGCTGTAGCTGGCGCCACGGGCGCTGTCGGCAACGAATTCCTCGAGGTTCTTCACGATCTCGATTTCCCCGCAAGTGAGATTCGTGCACTTGCCTCAAAGCGTTCTGCGGGTAAGAAGCTTCCTTTTAAGGGCTGCGGTCAGGTTCCTGCAGGTGAACTCACTGTTCAGGAGATGACTCCCGAATCCTTCCAGGGCGTAGACATTGCACTGTTCAGCGCTGGTGCGGGCGTTTCTAAGGAAATGCGTCAAGCTGTTGTAGATGCCGGTGCCGTTATGATCGACAATTCCAGTGCTTTCCGCATGGACGAAGATGTGCCACTGGTTGTTCCCGAGGTTAACCCCCAGGATGTTGCTTGGCATAACGGCGTTATCGCCAACCCCAACTGTTCTACCATCCAGATGGTTGCAGCTTTGAAGCCGCTCTATGATATTTCTCCCATTAAGCGCGTGGTTGTTTCTACCTATCAGGCTGCATCGGGCGCAGGTGCCAAGGCGATGCAAGAACTGTACGCACAGACTCAGCAGTTCCTGAACGGCGAAGAGCTTACTGTTGATGCTTTCGCCCATCAGATTGCCTTCAACTGCATTCCCCACATCGACAAGTTCTTGGAAGACGATTCCACTAAGGAAGAGTGGAAGATGGTTGTCGAAACCAAGAAGATCATGGGTGATGACGATATTCAGGTTGCTGCAACCTGTGTCCGTGTCCCCGTTCTTCGTTGCCATGGTGAATCCATCAACGTTGAATTTGAGGGTCCGGTAACGGTGGAAGAGGCTCGCGCTGCACTCGAGGCTGCTCCGGGCATTACCGTAATGGACGATCCTGCTAACAGCTTGTATCCCATGCCTGGCCTGCTTGCAGGCACCAACGGTGCGTTTGTTGGCCGCTTGCGCAAGGATCCTTCCGTTGAAAACGGTTTGGCATTCTGGAACGTTGCCGACCAGATTCGCAAGGGTGCGGCACTTAACGCCGTCCAGATTGCTCAGTTGCTGCTTCCGTAATGCTGATTATCTGCATATATGTGTAGACGGGCGGGAGAATGAAAACTCCCGCCCGTCTTATCTTGGGATCCAAGCAACGTAAGGTATCCTTAATAGGATTGTTAAGCCTCGCCCACGGCGGGGATTTTTTGTGTATGGCGCTCGATGCTTTTCTGCATATGCGGCGCTGAAGAATGGAAATGTGATTTATGACTGCAAATGCAACGCAGGAAAAGCAAGATATGGCTCAGGAAGCAGATTCCACGAGCTTTGATTCCCTTGGGCTTAACCAAGAAATTATGAGCGCGGTAGAAGAATTGGGCTACACCGCTCCAACTCCCGTTCAAGCGGGGGCAATACCCCAAGTACTCGAAGGCCGCGACGTGCTTGCCGCCGCACAAACGGGTACCGGCAAAACAGCAGCATTCCTTTTGCCAACCATGAACAATCTGGCGCATGGCGAAAAGCGCCGTGTTCGCGGTCGCAGCCTGGGGTGTGGTCCGTACCTTCTGGTGGTTACGCCCACCCGCGAGCTTGCTCAGCAGATAGAATCAGTGTGTCGCACCGTTGCCAAGCATACTGGTCATTCGTCGGTCACGGTTGTGGGCGGCTTGGGTTACGGTCCTCAGCGCAATGCCCTGAAGCAAGGCTGCGATATCCTTATTGCCACCCCTGGTCGCTTGATCGATTTGATGGAGCAGGGCGCTTGTTCGCTCGATCAGGTTCAGGTTCTCGTTCTCGATGAGGCAGACCGCATGCTGGATATGGGCTTTTTGCCTGCCATTCGCACTATTGTGGCTGCAACTCCCGAACAGCGACAAACGTTGCTGTTCTCCGCAACTCTCGACGAGAGTAAGGTTGGATCCATCACTGATTTGGTGAAATCCCCTGCACGCATCGAGGTTGCGCCAGTAACTTCTACGGCAGATACCGTAGAGCAGTATGCGCTTCCTGTTTCTTTGGAAGCAAAGAATGCGCTATTGGCTCAAGTACTGAAAAAGGCAGGTTCCGAGCGTGTTATTGTCTTCACTCGAACCAAGCATCGCGCCGATGCCTGCCGCCGTCGTTTGGTGAAGGCTAACATCACATGCGCGGTTATCCATGGTGATCGCACGCAGAACCAACGTGAGCGCGCTCTTCGTTCGTTCAGCGCTGGCGAAGTGGATGTTCTGGTTGCAACCGATGTGCTGGCTCGCGGAATCGATATCGCCGATGTTAACTACGTGGTTAACTTCGACGTACCTGAAGATCCTGTTGACTATATCCACCGCATTGGCCGTACGGGGCGCGGTGGCGATGTTGGCTGGTCGCTCACGTTCGTTACCGAGCAGGATTTCGATGAGTTCAACGACATTGAGGCGTTGATGGGCAAAACGGTAGATCTTTTTGACACTGAAGGCCTTGAACTGGGCGAAAACCCTGTGTTCATCGACCCCGATCGTGTTCCTGCTTCAAAGGTTCCTGGCAAAAAAGCCAAGAAGAAGCGTCGTAAAACCCGCGAAAAGAAAGCTGCGTCTAGGCAGGCTCAGGCAGGGAACGAAGGAAGCCATGATCGGTCCGAGGAATCTTCCGAGGGTAATGAAAGGCATTCTACCCGTTCTTCTTCTGGTCGTGGCCGCAATGGCAAGCGCAACCAAGGCGCTGGCCGTAGCCAAGACAAAAAACAGCAAGCAAAGCCTTCACGCAAGAATGCCGTTCGCTCTTCCGACCGAAAGCGTTCTAATGGCAGCAATGGCAAGCGACGCAATTCTGAGCGAAGTGCTGAAGAAGTGCCAGCAGCGTTCAGGCCTGGCGTGCGTTCTTCCGGTGTCCGTCAAACGCCTAAGCCTGGAAAACGTAAGCGCTCCCAGGGAGCGAAAAACCATCGCGGAAGGCGCAATAGCCAATAGCATCGCCCATCCCTTTATAGGGCGGAAGCAAATGCCCCCTTTGGAAGCGCGTATCCGTTCGTGGCCGCGAGGTTGCCGTAGTTACTTGAGGCTATTGAACATAGCTAGCATGCACCAACAACAAAGCCCCCTGATTCATTGCGAATCAGGGGGCTTTGCATCTTAGCGGACAAATTGAAAGGGGTTTATCTTTCTATGCCTGTCTTTCGGTTTTGCTGCTAGTCGAGCCTGCCGGTGAATAGGAATTTGATGCGCTGCCACAGGCTGGGCTTCTTCGGCACCAGTTGAATAGCAACTTTGTCGGCCGCTTCTTCGACCTTCTTTTCCAAGGAAGGGGAAAGCTCGATGGGCGTAGCGTCGACCTTTTGCGCATTTACCTCGGCGGTGTTGGTAGCAGGCCCTGCAACACCGGGCTCAATTTCCTCGAGGCCACGAGGAATGTTGATCTTGGCTTGTTCCGCAGCCTTTTCAGCGGCTATCCGCTGAGCTTCAGCTTCTTGCTGTGCCTTTTTTAGGGCAGCAAGTTCAGCTTCCGCTTCAGCTCTTGCCTTTGCCTCCGCTTCGGCCTTCGCCTTCAGCGCGGCAGCCTCTGCTTCTTCCTGGGCTTTCTTCAGGGCAGCAAGTTCAGCCTCCGCTTCAGCCTTCGCTTTCAGCTCCGCAGCTTCCGCTGCAGCTTTTCTGCATGCTTCTTCGGCGGCTTCTTTTGCCTTGGCTTCCTCGCGAGCTTTGCGCTCCTCTTCTTCGGCTGCTTTCATGCGCTCGATTCGAGCGAGCTCAGCTCGGCGTGCCTCCTCTTCTTCGCGCTGTTCGGTGGCATGGCGATAATCATCACGTGCCTTTTGAATAAGGTAAGTTTGAGAATCGAACGATTCGGTGCTTCCGTCGGCATTTTCGCTGCAGAAGAATTCGAGCGGGGTGTACTCCAAATCGCTTTTCAGCATGCGCAGTTTAGCGGTGTCGGAAAGCGAGATATCCAGGTACTCGTTAACGCGTTCCTTCAGTTCAGGGTCATAGATGGGCCAAGCGATTTCTACGCGCTTTTCCATGTTACGCGTCATCAGGTCGGCGCTAGAGAGATAGAGCTCGCGATTATCGCGCGGACCGAATCCGTAGATGCGGCTATGCTCCAGCAAACGGCCAACGATGGAAACAACTTCAACGTTTTCGGTATAGCCCTCAACACCAGGAACCAAACACGAAATGCCGCGAACGAACAACGTGGTTTTAACGCCAGCCTGGGAGGCTTCGGCAATCTTGTCGATGATGTCCTTGTCGGTGATGGAGTTGGTCTTGAACGACAGACCGTTGGGCTTGCCGGCTTTAGCGAGGGCGATCTGCTCATCGATCTTGTGGAGAATCATCGGCTTGATCTGCAACGGAGCAACCGAAAGTTTCTGGTATCCGTCGGAAGCGTTTTCCAAGCTCATGTTACGGAAGAACTCTGCCGCATCCTTGCCGATTCCTTCGTCGGTGGTGATGAAACTGAAGTCTGTGTAGAGCCTCGAGGTTTTCTCGTTGTAGTTGCCCGTGCCCAGCTGGGTAATGTACTGGATGCCGTTTTCGGTATGGCGTGCGATGGTGCAGATCTTCGAGTGAACCTTGAAGTCGTGGAAGCCGTAGATAACGTTGGCTCCAGCCTGCTCAAAGCGCTGCGACCACTCGATGTTGTTGGATTCGTCGAAGCGGGCGCGCAGCTCGAACAGCGCAGTAACTTCCTTGCCGTTTTCTGCTGCGGTTACCAAGGCTTCTGCCAGGTGGGACTGGCTGGCAAGGCGGTATAGCGTGATTTTGATCGAGAATACCGAAGGATCGTTTGCTGCTTCGCGGAGCAGGCTGATGAACGGATCCATGCTTTCGTAGGGATACATAAGCAGAGCGTCACGTTCGGCAACCTGTTCCATGATGGGTCGCTTCTTGTCAAAGCATGCCGGCCATTGCGGCGTGAACGGTTCGTTGGTGATGTCGCGTGCTAGCTCAGAATCGATCATGCTGGAAAGACCCCAGGCATAGCCCATATCGAGCGGGACGCTGGTAACGTAGCTCTGGCAGGGCTTCAGATCCAAGCGCTTCAGAAGAAACTTTTCCGTAGCGGAGGAAAGGGCCGTATCGGTTTCCAGGCGAACGGGAGCCAGACGCGCGCGCTTCTTCAGCATGCGCTTCATATGCTCGCGGTAGTCGTAATCAAGATCTTCTTCGGTGCCGTCGTTCGGGTCGATATCGGCGTTGCGCGTTACGCAGATAACGCTTGCGCGCTTGGTGGTGTACATAGAGAACACTTCATCAACGATGGTTTTGATAGCGTGTTCCAAAAGGATGTACTGAGTGCCTTCGCCTGGAAGCTTAATAACGCGCTTTGCCTGATGGGGCAGCGGAATAAGGCCGAACGTAGCATCGTCGGCGCCAATGTTCTTGCCCTTCTTTTTGCCCTTGCTCTCAGTTGTTTTTGATTTTGCGCCACCCTCTTCGTCGCTTACCAGACGCGCAAGAACGTACAGTGCACCGTTTTCCAGGTGAGGGAAGGGGTGACGCGAATTGATGATCTGCGGCGAAAGGTAGGGAACAACGCGTTCTTTCAGGTGCTTGTGAAGATACTCCGCCTGCTCGGGCGAAAGGTCTTCGGGCTGAAGCTGGCGGATGCCGCATTCGGCCAATTGACCCATGATCTTGTTGTAGATGCGTTCTTCCTCCGGGTACAGCTCATGGCAGCGCTCATAGATTGCCTGGAGCTGTTCGTTGGGCGTCATCTGCGTTTTATTGTCGCGCAGGTCTTTGTTTACCAAAGAAAGATCGGTAAGGCTGCCAACGCGTACCATGAAGAACTCCTGCAAGTTGCTGCAGAAGATGGACACGAAGGTGAGGCGTTCGAGCAAGGGAACGTTGTGATCTTCGCCTTGGTCGAGTACACGCTTGTTGAATTCGAGCCAAGAAAGCTCACGGTTTTGCATATAGGGCAGAACGTGACGACTCTTATGTTTGGGATGTGTTTCCGTGGTAGCAGATACACCAACACTGGAATTCTGTTTCGCTTCCATGATTTCCCCTCTATTCTTTTCCCCAGATTAATGGCGCATGCGCCAGTATTATCTAGGAATTATTGTAATCGTTAATGGCGGTTTTTCGCAGGTAAGATGCCCTTTTATCGCGCAACGAATCGCAATATCTTGTGACATTCCTCCGTGATGATGGTGCTTTTAGGCGAAACTGACGGGTTTTACTAGAACGCGTTCAGCCAAATACCCCTCGCGCACACCGTACTTGCAGATGTCTAGACGCTCGCCATCGCACAGCTTGAAGGCTTCGCGGATGATGACGCAGCCGGGAATAAGCGTATGGATGCGGTCAGGGAGGGTGCGCAAAGCCTCATGGGCAAAGGCGTTGGTGTCTTCTGCGTAGCGGTTCAGGATGGCATCGATGTGTTCGGGCAGCAAGTAATTGAAGCGGTTGCCGTTGTTGCACAGATCGCCATAGAGCTTTGCGGCAGATCGGATGGAGCCGCCGATGCCGTAAAGCTGGGTACAGTGGTATACGTCGGTTTCTTCCTTTTCTGCAAGTTCGCGGAAAGCCTGCGCTATGGCGTTGACTTCCTTCTGAGTGGGCATCAGCCCCGCTACATAGTTTGCGAAGGACGAAAGTGAACCCTGCGGAATGCTGGTTTTCGCAAGATCGAAGCCACCCTTGATGCTGGTGAGCTCGGTGGAACCGCCGCCGATATCGACCATGGTGCCCGCTTCGAGGTCTTGGTCGAGCTTTGCACCCAAATAGCCAAGATGCGCCTCTTCTTCGTTGGAGAGGATGCAGATGCGCTGCCCAATGCCTTCTTCGATTGCAGCCGTTGCCTTGTGCGAATTGGAGCAGTTTCGCAGTACGGCAGTTGCGAAAATGTCAATGCGATCGCAATTGAAGTGTGAAGCGCGGCGCAGATGCGCGTTGATGGTTTTAATGGCGCGCTTTACGCCTTCTTCGGTCATAGCGCCCTCTTCGACGTGCGAGGCGAGGCCTGCCATCACTTTGTAGTTCAGCAGGGTGTCGATATCTTTCTTCCGCAGGGGCTCGTGCGCGGCGCAGGACACCTCGTAGATGCAGAGTCGGATGGTGTTTGAACCTAAATCGATAATGCCGTAGCGGGACATTTCATAGCTCCTTGTTGTTAAATCTGGCGCTTTCGAACACATCATTTGATTTAACTATATTCGCGCATCGGGAAGTGGGGTAGCATCGCGTATAACGTGTTATTTAACATATTTCTGTCATTTGCCAGGCGCGTTGCATATCTTGCAAACAGATTGAGGCGCAGTGGGGGCTGGCGCGGCATGGAACAGAGGGGAGTTAAGCGATGCTTGATACCGTTCGTTTGGGTTCTCAGAAGGTATCCAAAAAAGAATATAAAGTTCGCTTTAAAGAGCTGATCAATAAGTTGGTTGTGCTTCAGCAGGAAGCGAAGCGCCAGGAGCTTGGCGTGGTGGTGCTGTTCGAGGGATGGAAGGGCGCAGGAAAGGGCAGTCGAATCTCCGATCTGCTGTATCACCTGGATGCGCGCGACACCTCGGTATATGTTACGGAAGATTTCGAAGGCGAAGAAGCCGAAAACGTTTTGAGCGAAGAGTTCGGCGCCACCGGTTATTTCCCCGTTATGCAGCAGTTTTGGAAAGCGCTTGGTCAGCGTGGGAGTATGACGTTCTATGATCGCGGTTGGTATTCGGTGGCGGCGCAGCATGTGATCAACATGCTCCCAAAGAAGGGAAAGCTTTCCAAGAAAGAACGCGCTGCGGTTGAGGCTCATACGGCACGCATGCTTCCCTCTATTGAAGACTTCGAAACACAGCTGCGCAACGATGGCTATCTGGTAATCAAATTCTTCTTGCATATCTCCGAGCAGACCCAACGCGAGCGTTTGGTGGGTTTGTATAGCGATCCTGCAACCAAGTGGCGCGTGACCCAGAGCGATCTTGAACAGCTCGAGCACTATAGCCAGTCTTACCGTGTTTATGACGAGATGCTGAAGCGCTCTAACTTCAAGGCTGCCCCCTGGATCCTGCTTGATGCCTCCGATCATCGCCGGGTAAACCTGAGCGTTGCCCAAACGTTGGTAACCGCTTTGGAACGCGAGCTCTCCAGGCCGAAGAACAATGCCGCTTTGGAAGCGGAAACGAAGGCAAAGGAAAACTCTGCTGCTGCCGTTGCTGGTTCGGTGGCAGACGATGAGCGCGAACGCTCCGACGAGGAAAATCAGCTTTTGCGCTTGCAGGCAGAACATGAGGCCGCAGCGATGAGCGCTCATGCGCCCACGATGACACGCTTTATCCCTAGTGCGCATATACCTTCGCTTGATGAGGTAGATCATTCGCTTGCTCTAACTCACGACGAGTACAAGCTCCAGCTGAAAGCCGAACAGGAACGTCTTCGTCGTATCGAGCTGGAAATGTACATTAGGCGCGTACCCATGATGATCATGTATGAAGGTTGGGATGCGGCTGGAAAAGGTGGCAGCATCAAGCGTGTGGCGCAGGCGTTGGATGCGCGTTCGTACACCATTTTCCCCAGTCCTGCACCTACGAAACCTGAACTGCTGCACCCTCACCTGTGGCGCTATTGGACGCGCTTGCCGAAGGCGGGACATGTAGGCATTTATGATCGCAGTTGGTACGGCCGTGTGTTGGTTGAGCGCGTTGAGGGTTTTGCCAGCACCGAGCAATGGAGCCGCGCATACGGGGAAATCAACGAGTTTGAGCGCGACATGGTTGATTGGGGCGCCATCCTGCTTAAGTTTTGGGTAGACGTTTCTCCCGAAACGCAGCTTCAGCGTTTTGAGGCGCGTGAAAACAACCCCGCGAAAAGCTGGAAGATTACTGCAGAGGATTGGCGTAACCGCGACAAATATCCCCAGTATCGTGCGGCAGTAGATGATATGTTCCGCTTAACCTCTACTCACAATGCGCCCTGGATAATCCTGGAAAGCGACGATAAGTACTATGCTCGCGTAAAGGCGCTGCGTATTATCAACGAAGCCATCGAAAGGCGGTTGGGGCTGTTCTAGCCTCGGTACCGATCTGCGATTGCTGCTATGGTGCCGCCTTGGCATGGGGGCGCCCCGGCCTTGCTTGAACATTCGACGAAGCGGGTGGGCGCGGTGCGTTGCGGGTTGCTTCTGCTAGTTGAGCCGAAACCCGCTCACTTGCTTTTTCCGCCTGTTGGCAGAACGTTTGAAATCCCTCATACGAATCTTCGTATGAGGGATTTCTTTTTGTTACTATGGTTTAGTTGCATCGTTGCGTTACATGCTGCGATGGCAGTTCGTTTCAGAACCAAATGTGTGAAGGTGGTTCATGCCAAAAGGCGTAAACAGACGCGGTCCATCGCAGGGGTCCCATGCTGCCCCACAACGCTCTCAGAGCACCCTGCCTGCTACGTATCGTTCCCAGCAAGCTAAGTCCAGTCAGGGCATTTCCCAGTACAGCCGCGATTCCTATGGTTCGGCTGCGCGCGCAAGCCAAAGCAAAAAAGGCGGCATATGGCGTGTGGTGTTTATTGTTTCCATCGTAGTGTTCGTGGGCGCTTTAGCGGCTTTGGGTGCTATTGGCTATCAGTACTGGGCGCAGCAAAACGCTTACAACGGCTTGGAAGAATATGCAGAGGTGGACGATATCGCCAATCTTGCGCTTTCCGACCTGAAAGTTGATTGGGACGGTTTGCGTGCCATCAATCCCGATATTGTAGCGTGGGTATACGTACCTGGTACGCCTATCAATTATCCCGTGGTTCAGGGGTTCGATAATCAGGAGTACCTGCATAAGGCTTTTGACGGATCTACCGGGTGGCTTGCTTCGGCGGGCACTATTTTCCTGGATGCTTCCAACACCAGCGATTTATCTGATCGGAACAATGCACTATACGGCCACCACATGAACGATGGTTCGATGTTCGCCTCGTTGGCCGACTTTGAAGATCAGGGTATCTTCGATTCGCATCGCGATATCTACGTGCTAACCCCACAGGGCAATTATCGCCTTAAAACATTTGCTTTGGTAAAGACAACGGGCAGCGACGCTATCGTTCAGACGTCGTTTGCCAACGATGCAAGTTATCAAGCATATGTGCAGGACAAGCTTAACCGTAGCGTGGTAAGCCAGAAGGGGGACACGCTGACCGCTGCTGATATCAAGCAGTCAGTGCTGTTTTCTACCTGCGAATATTCGCAAAACGACGGCCGTGCGGTGCTGTTTGCCGCTGTGGTGGAAACCACGGCTGCGAACGACCCTTACCTGAGCTCGAGCACCTCGGGGACAACCGGTCTTTCGTCAAGTCAGGACGCGGTCATGGATCGCAAATATGAGGAGGCTGCATAGATGAGCATGTCGGTGTTTCCCGGAGAGCGCCCCGACAGAATGGAAGAAGAGTGCGGTGTTTTTGGCATTTACGCACCTGGTGAAGACGTAGCGCGCATGACCTGCTTTGGTCTGCAGGCGTTGCAGCACCGTGGCCAGGAATCTGCCGGTATTGCCGTAGGCGACGGTGCCACCATTATGGCTTCCAAAGATTTGGGCCTGGTGACCCAAGCATTTACCGAAGGCGACCTTTCTGCATTGAAGGGCGATTTGGCCATTGGTCATGTTCGCTATTCCACGAGCGGCGGTGTCGATTCGTGGGAAGCGGCGCAGCCTCATATCTCGGCAATCGATGAAGTGCTTATTGCACTTGCTCATAACGGAACGTTGGTGAACACCAACTATTTGAAGGCGAAAATCATCGATTACGGTGTTCATCTGCGCGCAGGCACCGACTCGGAAGCTGCCGCGAAGATCATCGGTGAGGTAACCAAGACCACGAATTCGCTCCGTGCGGGTATTCGCATGGCCATGAAGATGATCAAGGGCGCTTATGCCATGTTGCTGGCAAGCCCCGACCATCTTTACGCTTTCCGCGATCCGAACGGCATTCGCCCTCTGGTTGTAGGCAAGTTGCCCAACAATCGCGGATGGGTTGTTTCTTCTGAAACTTGCGGTCTCGATATCGTGGGCGCGGAGCTCATGCGCGAAGTTGCCCCTGGCGAGATTATCCGCTTCGGTAAAGACGGCATGATCTCCGAGATGGGCGTTGAGCCCAAGAAGCGTGCCAGCTGCATTTTCGAATATGTGTATTTCGCTCGCCCTGACTCCGTGATGGACGGTCAGAGCGTATACGTTGCCCGCCGTCAGATGGGCCGCATCCTTGCACGTGAGGCTCCGATTGATGCCGACCTTGTTGTGGGCGTTCCCGATTCCGGCTTGCCTTCCGCTATGGGCTACGCTTTGGAGAGCGGCATCCCTTATTGCAACGGCATTGTCAAAAACCGCTATGTTGGCCGTACCTTCATTCAGCCTACCGACGAGATGCGTCAGCTTGGCATTCGTTTGAAGCTGAATCCGCTTCCTTCTGTAATCTCGGGACAGCGCTTGGTGGTTATCGACGACTCCATCGTTCGCGGCAACACTTCCAAGAAGCTGGTTGACATGCTGCGAAGCGCAGGTGCCAAGGAAGTTCATCTTCGCATTGTCTCGCCTGAGACCCGTTGGCCTTGCTTCTACGGCATTGATACCGATACGCAGGATCAGCTTATCGCGGCAAACATGACCAATCAGGAAATGTGCGATTTCATCGGGTGCGATTCGCTTGCGTTCATCTCGGTCGAGGGTCTTCATGAGGCAATTCAGTGCGAACATCCCGGTTTCTGCGACGCTTGCTTTACCGGTGAATACCCCGTGGATATTCCTGATACCATGAAGGCCAAGAGCTTCCTTCCCGAAGGGAAGGCAGTGCTCGATTAGCGGCCAGCCCGAAGGCGTGCCATAGTGCCTCGAATTATGGCAATACGTTGTTTGTAAGCCCCCGAACAGGGGATTTGAGTTCCAGGAGATGCTATGACTGATCGCATTAAGGTCAACGCGATGGATAACGATGAAACCAAGTGGCCTAGTTGGACGGCTCAAGGTTCTACCACCTATGCCGAAGCTGGGGTGGATACAGCAGAAGGCGCTCGTGCAGTAAATGCCATCAAGGATGCTGTCCATCGCACGTATCGCGATGAGGTTCGCGGCGATATCGGCGGTTTCGGCGGCTTGTTCTCCATCAACGTGGCTAAGAACATGGCCGATCCGATTTTGGTTTCCGGTACCGACGGTGTTGGCACCAAGATTCAGCTGGCAAAGCTTGCTGGTAAGCATGACACCGTGGGCATCGACCTGGTTGCCATGTGCGTGAACGACATCCTTGCAACAGGAGCCGAGCCCCTGTTCTTCCTCGATTACATTGCCATCGGAAAGCTCAAGAGCGAAGCCGTTGCCGAAATCGTTTCCGGCATTGCTGATGGCTGCCAGATGTCGGGCGCTGCTCTTATCGGCGGCGAAATGGCCGAGCATCCTGGTGTAATGGACCCTAACGAGTATGACCTTTCCGGTTTCTGCGTGGGTGTGGTAGACCGTCCCGAAATGCTCGACCCCGCTAAGGTCCAGGAAGGCGACGTGCTTATCGGCCTAGCTTCCTCCGGCATCCACTCCAACGGCTATTCCTTGGTTCGCAAGGTGGTTACCGACGGCAAGACGCTCTACGAGCTGCGTATGCCCCAGGAGTCTTTGGGCGGCCAGAGTGTGCTCGATGCATTGCTCGAGCCGACTCGCATCTACGTGAAGCCCGTTCGCTCCGTTCTGCGCCAGCTTCCTGGCGCTGTTCGCTCCTTGGCTCATATTACGGGTGGTGGCATTACCGAGAACTTGAATCGTGCACTTCCCGAGAACATGGATGCGGAGCTCCATGTGGGAACCTGGAGCATGCCGCCGGTTATTCCGTTTGTGTGCCGCGCAGCTCATCTTGATGAGCATGAAGCCCTGAAGACCTTCAATATGGGCCTGGGTATGGTTCTCGTTGTTGATCCTTCCAAGGTTGATCAGGTTATGGACATCTTGGAAGCCGAGGGTGAAACGCCTACCGTTGTTGGTCGCATCGTTCCTGGCTCGGGTGAGGTTGCCTATGTTGACCAGGAAAAACTCTTTGCCGACAATCCGTCTGCTGAAGAGTAGCTAATTATTACGCGCGATTGGCTTAAGCGGCCAATCGCGCTTTATGTTGATGCCGGTCGATGCTCGTCGAAGGCTTTCGCTTCGGCTTTTGGTGTCGATTGGCTTGCTCATTGGCAGCGGCAACAGTTGCAGGCGTCTTTCCGACGCCTTGCTTAGCAATGAAAGGAAGGGCATGACTGCTCAAGTGCAAGAACCGTTGAACATCGGCGTTTTGATCAGCGGTAGCGGCTCTAACCTCCAATCGCTTATTGACCATATCGATGAAGGCACGCTCAGCGCGAAAATCAGTTTGGTTGTTTCTTCGCGTCCTGATGCCTATGGTATCGAGCGCGCCAAAAAGGCAGGCATTCCTGTCCTTGTGATGAACCGTGAGGCCTATGCTGACACTTCGGCGGCCAACCAGCGTATCGCTGATGCATTGAAAGATGCCGGTGCCGAATACGTAGTTATGGCGGGCTACATGCGTATGGTCACTGCGGAAATCCTTGATGCGTTTCCTGATAGGGTGGTGAATCTGCACCCTGCGCTTCTTCCTTCCTTCAAAGGCGCACATGCTATTGAGGATGCGTACAATTTCGGCGTGAAGGTAACCGGTGTCACCGTGCACTTCGCTAACGCCGATTACGACAAAGGGCCTATTATCGCTCAACAGCCAGTTGAGGTTCTCGAGGGCGAACCCATCGAGGCCCTTGAGCAGCGTATCCATTCGGCCGAGCATGAGCTGTACCCTCATGTGATCCAGCTCCTTGCCGAAGGACGGGTAAGCGTTTGCCCTGAAACGCGCAAGGTTAATATTTCAAACTAACTAACTGCGCCGCCCGCTGGGCGGGCATTTTCACTTTCGAAGGTTTGCGTTTGGCTGGCGCTGCTATGCTGAACGTAACGAATATCAGTAACCAGGCAATTCGGAAAGGCGGTACCAGGTGGCAGATCCTAAGGTAAAGCGTGTTCTTATGTCGGTAACGGACAAGACGGGTGTGGTGGAATTCGCTCGTGCTCTGTCCGAAGAGTTCGGTGCTCAGATCATCTCTACGGGTGGCACGGCTCGCGTCATTGCAGAAGCAGGCATTCCCGTTACCCCCATCGATGAGGTAACCCAGTTCCCTGAAATGATGGATGGTCGCGTGAAGACGCTTCATCCGGCGGTCCATGGTGGTCTTCTTGCAAAGCGCGACAACCCCGAGCATATGGCTCAGGCTGCCGAGCATGGCATCGAGATGATCGACATGGTTGTTGTGAACCTCTACGCATTTGAGAAAACGGTGGAGTCCGGTGCCGATTTCGGTACCTGCATCGAAAACATCGATATCGGTGGCCCCTCGATGCTGCGCTCTGCTGCTAAGAATTTTGCAAGTGTTGCCGTTGTTACCGATCCTGCAAGTTACGGAAGCATTCTTGCTGAGATGCGCGCAAACGACGGCGCAACCACGCTTGCAACGCGTACCCAGCTCGCTCTTCGTGTGTTCCAGACCACCAATGCTTACGACGGCGCCATTGCTGCATGGCTCGGTAACCAGTTGGGTGAGGCAAATGAGCTGTTCCCCGAGGCTCTTTCTGTTGAGCTTGTTAAGCAGCAGGGTCTTCGTTATGGCGAGAACCCGCACCAGAGCGCCGCATTCTATCGTGTACCCGAGTTTGCTACGCCGCATTCTCTGGTTAACGCCAAGCAGCTCAATGGCAAGGAGCTCTCTTACAACAACATCCTTGACACCGACGCTTGCTGGACGCTTGCTCGCGAGTTCGATGAGCCCGCCGTTGTGATCTTGAAGCACCAGAATCCCTGCGGTTCCGCAACTGCTACTGATGTTGCCACGGCTTACGATAAGGCATTCGCTTGCGACCCGAAGAGCGCTTTTGGCGGCATCATCGCTGTTAATGCTGAGGTTACCCTTGAATTGGTTGAGCATATCAACGAGAACAAGCAGTTCGTGGAGGTTCTTATTGCTCCTTCGTATGAGCCAGCTGCTCTTGAGCTTCTTCAGCAGAAAAAGAACCTGCGCGTTCTGGAGACCGGTGGGGTAGATGCTCCTGCGGCAATCGAGTTCCGCTCTGTAGATGGCGGCATGCTCGCTCAGCAGGTAGACCGTGTGGACGAGGGTCCCGCAGAGTTCACGGTGCCCACCAAGAAGAAGCCCACTGAAGACGAATTGCACGAGATGCTGTTTGCCTGGAAGGTTTGCAAGGGCGTTAAGTCTAACGCGATTCTGGTCTCGAAGGATCATGCCGGTATCGGCATGGGTCCTGGTCAGCCCAACCGCGTCGACTCGGCGAAGCTCGCTTGCGAACGTGCGCACGAGGCTTGCGAACGTATGGGCGTTCCTGCAGAAGGCCTGGTATGCGCATCCGATGCCTTCTTCCCCTTCCGCGATAACGTTGATACGTTGGCGGGTTATGGCGTGAAGGCAATTATCCAGCCTGGCGGCTCCATCCGCGACGAAGAGGTTATTGAAGCGTGCGATGAGCACGGCATTGCCATGGTGTTCACTGGTCACCGTCACTTCCGTCATTAAGACGCCGCTTTGTTCTGGTAAGCAAAGCACAAGCAAGAAACGCCCTTCGGGGCGTTTCTTTTGTTTGCGGTAAGCGCATTTGAGCTGCCTTGCCCGTTCGTTTTATGACGGTTGGGGTATCGGGTTTGGCGTCTGATATACTCAAAAACTATCTTCCTACTGAAACACAGAAAAAAGGTCCTCCCAGCAGTGAAGTTCAATATTCGAAATCTTATGGGCGGCTTGGTCATCATCGTCGTGTTGGCCTTCGTCTTCCTCCGTGGCGATCAGATCAATGAACTGGCGGCCACTATGGCGCAGGGTGCTATGATCCCCCTGGTCATTGCTATTCTCACGCAGCTTTGCAAATACATCTCGCAGAGCTTTGCGTACAGCTTTTCTTTTCAAGCTGTGAATGAAACCATGCATCCGAAGCATACGTTGCCTTTGGTGTTTGGCACATTCTTCCTTAACACGGTAGTTCCCTCGCTGAACCTTGCTGGTACTACCTTGGTGGTCGACGATGCCCGAAGGCGTGGCATCGAGCCAGGTAAGGCCACTTCCGCAGCTCTGCTTATGCAAATTACGGTTGATTCTGCCTTTGCCACCATTATGATCATCGGCTTTTCCATCCTTGCGCTAACCGTAGGGTTGTCTCCTGTCTGGTTGTTGTTCGGATTGGTGGTAATCGTTTTGGTGGGAGCCATGATCTCTATCATGGTGCTGGGCCATAAGAATCCCGATCTGGTCGTTCGGATCCTTATTCCCATTGCTCGCTTCATTAACAAGGTTTTGGTTCGATTCCATAAAGACCCGATGGCTCCTTGGGTGGAAAAAACGGTGAAGTCGTTTTCTAGCGCGGCGAAACTCATCGCGCAGAATCCCAAAACCACACTGAAGGCATGGGGCTGCTCGCTTATAGCAAGTTGCTGTGAGCTTTCTGCGTTTTGCTTGGTGGGCTATGCGTTCGGTGTCGCTGTCCCCGAGTCATTGGTGTGCGGTTATGTGGTTGCAACCTTGTTCGCCATGGTTTCGTTTACGCCGCAGGGCGTTGGTGTTGTCGAGGCGGCGGTTACTGTTGCCTTTACTGCTTTTGGCGCTTCGGCAACCGCCGGTATGGCAATCGGCTTGGTCTACCGCGGCATCGTGTTCTGGATGCCCTTCCTTATTGGTGCGATTCTCATTCAGACCACCAAAACCTTCCGTCCTAAAAAGGGAAAGAAAGAAAAGCTTCCCGACAACAACTTCAACCGTCAGCGCGTTCGTGCGGAGTTGGGGCGTGAAGCTGCCGAGCACAAGGCGCAGCGTGATGCGCTTCGTCCAAGTGCGGTAAGGGAAAGCCACGCCGATGTTGATTTCCGGTCGGGCGAAGGGAAGCATGCTTCTTCATCCGATGAGCCTGAATTCGAAGAAGCGTAATGTAAATCGTCATTTTTAAATTGAGAGGAATTCCATGCCCAGTTTTATCGAGCATCTTTCGCATACCACTCGCAGCTACCGTAGGTTCCGTAGCATCTACCGTGTGCCCGAAGAGCACATGAAGAAGTGGGTTGACAACACTCGCTATACGGCCAGTGCCAAGAACCTTCAGCCTTTGCGTTATCGTATTGTCTCCGATCGGGAAATGTGCGCGAAGGTGTACGACACGCTTGCGTGGGCCGGTTACCTTACCGAGTGGGATGGTCCTGAAGAGAAGGAGCGACCAACTGGCTACATCGTAATGGCGGTAGACACCAACGTCTCCTCGGTTCAAGCTGCTCAGATCGATATGGGTATTTGCGCGCAAACCATCATGCTTGCTTCTACGGAAGAAGGTTTTGGCGGTTGCATGGTCATGTCTTTCAAGAAGCAGGAGCTCAAAGAAATTCTGGAGATGCCTGAAAATCTCGAACCGGTACTGGTGCTTGCATTGGGCAAGCCTTGCGAAGAGGTGCGCATCGTTGACATGGAAAACGACGATGTGAAGTACTACCGCGATGAAAACCAGGTGCACTACGTACCCAAGCGTTCGCTCGACAGCATCATGTTCTAGCTATGAAGAAGTCAGAGGCACTTAATACGCTCGGTCTTAGCCAGGGCGCTTCAGAAGATGACATCAAGAAGGCTCATCGCAAGCTGATCATTGAGAACCACCCTGACAAGTTTGGGCAGGATGAGCAGGCACGTGCGAAGGCTGAGGAGAAAACGAAACTCATCAATGAGGCGCGTGATGTGCTTCTGAACCATTCATGGGATCCTGAGTACAGCACTTCGGGGACTCCTTATGGAGCACCGTTTTCATACAACCCTTCTGCTGGTCGCCCCGAAGGCAACCAGGGCAACCCATTTGGGGGTTGGCCATTTGCTGAAACGTTTGTTTGGACCACATGGGATGAGAACGGTAACAAAACCACCTACACCAGCACAGGGGGCAATCCGTTCCAGGGAAATCCTTTCGGTGCGAACCCCTTTTCGTGGGCCGATCCATTTGACGTGGGCGAGGCTCATGCGGGCAACTCTGGTTCTAGCGGGGCAGGGGACCGTTCCTACCAGGGCAACCAGCGGGGCGGCAACCCGTTCGTTGATTCGTCGAACCCCTTTAAGGGGACGGTGTTCGACTTCAGCTCGTTCTTTTCGAATGCACCCACCGCAGAAGAGCTGCTCCAAGAGGCGAAGGCTGATTTGCGGTTGGATATCGAGCTTATTGCGGCAAAACTTGTTATTTTGGTGCTGTCATTTTTGCTGAGTGCTCCAGCGACGGGATTGTACCTGTATACCATCATCTCCATCGGCCAGGGGATTTGGAAACGCCTGAACTTCCTTTCCCTTATCCTGCTCGTTCCTTTCGTTATGTTGGCGCTTATCTTCACGCCAGGAGGGGATGCGGCTATCGGAATAATCGCTCTTATCCTGTTTGCTTGCGCGGTTGGTTTCGATATATCGAATGTGTGCCGCCACGTGAAAACGATCCGTACTCTAAAGAGGAGTTAAGGTCAAGTTAAAGGTTGGTTAAGATCAAGCGAGGCTCGCTTCGGCGGGCCTCGCTTTGTATGTATGGGTGCTATAATCTGAAAACTTAGCAGTAGGTATTGATGAAGGAGAGCGTATGCCACGTCCTATGACCATGGCAGAGAAAATCCTTGCAGCCCATGCGGGGCTCGAGGAAGTGGTTCCCGGCCAATTGATCGAGTGCAACCTTGACCTCGTTCTTTCCAACGACGTTACCGCACCTATCGCCATTAAGGAATTCAAGAAGATTGGCGTAGAGAAGGTTTTTGATCCTACCAAAATCGCTTTGGTCCCCGACCACTATGTGCCCAACAAGGACATTAAGAGCGCTGAACAGGCCAAGATGACGCGCGACTTTGCCCGCGAGCAGGGCATCACCCATTACTACGAAGTAGGTTGCATGGGTGTAGAGCATGCGCTCCTACCCGAGCAGGGCGTTGTTGGTGCTGGCGACCTTATCATTGGCGCCGACAGCCACACTTGCACTTATGGTGCTTTGGGAGCATTTTCCACTGGTGTTGGTTCTACCGATGCTGCTGTAGGTTACGCAACTGGCAAGGCATGGTTTAAGGTTCCCGAAAGCCTGCTGTTCAACGTTGAAGGCGAGCTTCGCCCTGGTGTTACCGGCAAGGACATCATTCTTCATATCATCGGTATGATCGGCGTCGATGGTGCACTGTACCAGGCAATGGAATTCCGCGGAAGCGCCATTGAGGGTCTTACCATGGACGAGCGCCTTTCCATTTCCAACATGGCTATTGAGGCAGGCGGCAAAGCTGGCCTTATTCCTGTCGACGATGTTACCCGCAAGTATATGGACGGCCGCACCGAGCGCCCCTACACCGAATATCACTCTGACCCTGATGCGGTGTATGCGAAGGTATACAACATCAACGCGCAGGATATTGTTCCTACTGTTGCTTTCCCGCATCTTCCCTCCAACACGCGTCCTGCATCTGAAGCTCGCGATATTGTTATCCAACAGTCCGTTATTGGCTCTTGCACCAATGGCCGCATCGAAGATATGCGCCAGGCTGCCGCTGTGCTTAAGGGGCATAAGGTCCATCGTGATGTTCGCTGCATCATTATTCCTGCAACCCAGCAGGTTTATCGTCAGTGCATCAAGGAAGGCCTGATGGACATCTTCTTGGATGCCAACTGTGCGGTTTCCACCCCTACGTGTGGTCCTTGCCTGGGCGGTTATATGGGTATTCTTGCTGCAGGCGAGCGCTCTATTGCTACCACCAATCGCAACTTCGTAGGCCGTATGGGCGATCCTACCAGTGAGGTGTACCTCTCTTCGCCGGCAGTTGCTGCTGCCAGCGCCGTGTTGGGCCACATCGGTCTTCCCGAAGATCTTGATTAAGGAGAAGTGCAATGCAATTCAAGGGAACTGTTCATCGCTACGGCCGCGATATCGATACCGACGTTATCATCCCGGCTCGCTACCTCACCACTTCCGAGCCCTCCGAACTTGCCAAGCACTGCTTGGAGGATTTGGATGTCGAGTTCGTCAACAACGTAAAGCCTGGCGACATCATCGTTGCTGAGGAGAACTTTGGTTGCGGCTCTTCTCGTGAGCATGCGCCCATCGCCATCAAGGCTGCAGGCGTAGATGCTGTTATCGCCAAGAGCTTCGCTCGCATCTTCTATCGCAATTCCATCAATACGGGGCTTGCCATTCTGGAATGCCCTGAAGCGGTGGACGCAATCAAGAACGGTGATGTGGTTAGCGTCGATACCGAAACGGGCACCATTACCGATGAAACCACCGGTGAAAGCTTCACGGCTCAGCCTTTCCCGCCCTTCATTGCCGATATCATCGAGCAGGGCGGCTTGTTGAACCGCACGCGTCACGTGTTGGGGCTTGCCTAACTATTATCTTTCGCTCTTATTTTCTTGAAACGCCTTTCGGGGCGTTTCTTTCATTGCGGTAATATCGTTTGCGAACTGTTTTTCGCTGAAAGAGGATTTCACTATGACCAAGACGTACAAGATCTGCACGTTGCCCGGTGACGGCATCGGCCCCGAGATCATGGCCGAGGGCGTTAAAGTGCTGAAGTCATTGGGTAAGAAGTACGACGTCGATTTCGTTTGCGAAGATGCTTTGATCGGCGGTTGTGCTATCGATGCTACGGGCGAAGCGCTTCCTCAGGCAACGCTCGATGCTGCCAATGCATCGGATGCGGTATTGCTCGCTGCAGTAGGCGGTCCGAAGTGGGACACCACCGATCCTTCGAAGCCTCGTCCTGAGCAAGGTTTGCTTGGCATTCGCAAGGCGCTGGGCCTGTATACCAACTTGCGTCCTGTTCAGATTTTCAACGCATTGGCCGAGGCATCTACCTTGAAGCCTGAGGTTATCGATGGCGTAGATATGATGATCGTTCGCGAGCTTACCGGCGGTTTGTATTTTGGTAAGCGCGAGCGTTTCTACGACGAAGAAGGCGCAGGCACCGATGGCAAGCCCGGCCAGCGCGCATACGATACGCTTGAGTATCGCGAGTATGAGATCGAGCGCATTGCCCGTCAGGCATTCGAGGCTGCCCGTAAGCGCGGCAAGAAGGTTACCAGCGTCGACAAGGCTAACGTTTTGGAGACCAGCCGCATGTGGCGCGAAATCGTTCATCGCATTGGCGCAGAAGAATACCCCGATGTTCAGCTCGAAGATCTGCTGGTAGACAACACGGCGATGCAGCTTATCAGCCGTCCTGCTGATTTCGATGTGGTGGTTACCGAGAACATGTTTGGTGATATTTTGTCAGACGAGGCAGCCCAGATCACCGGCTCACTGGGTATGCTTGCAAGCGCTTCCTTGGGCGACGGCGTGGCTCTGTACGAACCGAGCCACGGCAGCGCTCCTGATATCGCGGGCCAGGGTATCGCGAACCCCTTGGCTCAGATCATGTCGGTTGGCATGATGCTGCGCTACAGTTTCGATATGGGGCAAGCGGCAGATGATATCCAGCGTGCTATCACCGAAGTGCTCGATGAGGGTTGGCGCACGGGCGACCTGAAGGATGCTTCGACTCCTGCCGATAAAGTTGTAGGCACGGTTGCAATGGGCGATTTGATCGTTCAGCATCTGTAAGCTCTATTTGCTCCTCATTCGGCGGTCTCTGCCATCATTGGCAGAGACCGCTTCTTTGTTGGGAAAATAGGGACAGGTACCAGATTCCCGCTTTTCGTGGGAATCTGGTACCTGTCCCTATTTTCCTACCCGTGTTCCTTTTTTGTGTGCTAATGCAGCGCTATAATAGTGCGGTTACAGGCACAGGAGTGCCCAAGATGAGTTTTGAAAGAGAGCAGCACAAAGCATATGGCAGTGAAAGCACCTGAGGGAACCTTCGATCTTCTTCCTGATGATGTGCGGTTTTGGGACCATTTCCGTCAAACCGCATTCGAGATTTTCGGTCGTTGCGGCTATCAGCCCATTGAAACCCCGCTGTTTGAACAGACGGATCTGTTCGTGCGCGGCATCGGTCAGTCCACCGATGTTGTTTCTAAAGAAATGTTCACTGTTGTTTCCGGTGGCAACATGGAAAAGCTTCTTGCTGGCGAATCGTTAAAGGCAAAGAGCCGTCTTTCCCTTCGCCCGGAGGGAACGGCTGGTACTGTTCGTGCGGTGGTACAGCACGATATGGTTCCGCAGGGCGGTGCTCCCGCAAAGCTCATGTACGCTGGCCCGATGTTTCGAGCCGAGCGCCCTCAGAAGGGTCGTTTGCGCCAGTTCCGCCAGGTGGGCGTTGAATGTCTGGGCGCTGATGAGCCAACGGTAGATGCCGAAGCAATTATCATGTTGATGCGTTTTTATGAGGCTATCGGTATTCCCGCTTCGGAAACTCGTCTGCTCTTGAACTCTATGGGCTGCGAGAAGTGCCGTCCGGCTTATCGCGAAATGGTGCGCGAGCATATCCATCAGCATTCAGACGAGCTGTGTGAAGAGTGCAATCATCGCGCCGACCTGAACCCGCTTCGCGCATTCGATTGCAAGAACGAGCACTGCCATGAGGTGATGGAGGGTGCTCCCAAGATCACCGATCACCTGTGTGAAGACTGCCGTGCTCATTATGAGGCGGTTAAGGGCTATCTGGACGCTGCAGGCATTGCGTATGTCGAAGACCCGCGTCTTGTTCGTGGCTTGGATTATTACACGCGTACCGTGTTCGAGATCCAAGTAGATACGGGCATGGGCAGCCAGAACGCCATCGGCGGTGGTGGACGTTACGACAAGCTTGCTAAGGAGGTTGGCGGTCGCGATACTCCAGGCTTGGGTTTTGCATTGGGTTATGAGCGCTGTGTATTGGCGCTGGAGGCACTTGGCGCCAAAGCATCGAGCAAAGTTGCCCCTGCTGCATTCATTGCCTGTGTCGATGATTCCACCCGTGCAACCGCATTCAACTTGGCGCAGGAGCTTCGCGCCCAGGGACTCTACATCGAAGTCGATCACCAAAAGCGCAGCCTGAAGAGTCAGTTCAAATTGGCTGACAAGCTTTCTGCCCGTAAGGTTATCGTGCTTGGCCCCGATGAGGTTGCCGAAGGCGTTGCTAAGATCCGCGATATGGAAACCCACGAAGAGCAGGCTGTGAAGCTTGAATCTGTTGCGGAGGCTTTGGCGTAGAGGAACAGCGTTTCGCCTGAATTTGATTACCGTACCGAGTTGCGCATGGGCGCTTCCCTGGTGAAGAGATACCGTAGTAAACAGTGGCTGCTTTACATGGCAGCTGGTAGCGATAGGAAAGAGGAGTAAGCACTACCATGACCGATTATCTGAACGAATACTGCATGCACTCCCACACGTGTGGGCAGTTGCGCCGCAGCGACGTTGACGCAGAGGTTACCCTGACCGGTTGGGTATGGCACAACCGCGACCATGGCGGTCTTATCTTCGTAGACCTGCGTGATCGTGAGGGTTACACCCAGGTTGTTGTTGACCCCGATTGCGTAAGCGAAGAGGACTTCCATGTAGCTGAGCATCTGGGCCGCGAATACGCCCTGGAGGTTACCGGCAAGGTTCGCGCTCGCTTGGACGAAGCAGTTAACCCGAATATGGCAACTGGCGAAATCGAGGTTCTGGCAAGCTCCGTTAAGGTGCTGAATACCTCCGTTACTCCTCCGTTCTCCATTGAAGACGGCATCGAAACCGATGAAACCACTCGCATGAAGTGGCGTTATCTCGACCTTCGTCGTCCCGAGATGTATGCAAACTTGAAGCTTCGCCATGTTGTTGCCCAGGCAATGCGCTCTGCTCTTAACAAGCGCGGCTTCCTTGAGGTTGAAACGCCTATCCTGGCAAACTCCACTCCCGAAGGCGCACGTGACTACATTGTTCCTTCCCGTCCTAACCCTGGCAAGTTCTACGCATTGCCCCAGAGCCCTCAGCAGTTTAAGCAGATGCTGATGGTCGGTGGCATTGAGCGTTATTACCAGATTGCCCGCTGCTTCCGTGACGAGGATCTTCGTGCTGATCGTCAGCCTGAGTTCACCCAGGTCGATATCGAGATGTCGTTCGTTAAGGAAAACGACGTAATCGACATGATGGAAGGCGTATTCCAGGAAGTTCTGGAAGCTGCCGGGGTAGAACATGAGTTCCCGCTGCAGCGCATGCCTTGGAAAGAGGCAATGGATCGTTTCGGTTGCGACCGTCCTGACATCCGCTTCGGTATGGAGCTCGTTGAGCTTACCGAGATCGTTCGCGGTTGCGGCTTTGGCGTATTCTCCAAGGCGGTAGAAGCTGGCAACATCGTTAAGGCAATCAACTGCAAGGGCGCTGGCGACTGGAGCCGTGGCGAAATCGAGAAGCTGGGCAACATTGCTTCCGAAAACGGCGCTAAGGGCATGGCTTGGATTGCCTACACTACCGACGGCAAGGAAAAGAGCCCCATCATCAAGTTCTTGGGCGAAGAGGTTCATGCCAAGATCAAGGAAGCCATGAATGTGGAAGCTGGCGACTTGGTTCTGTTTGCGGCAGATACGTTCGACATTGCTAATGCCGTTCTCTCTGCCCTGCGTTTGCATATGGCCGATGCGTTGGATATCCCTCGTCCTGGTCATAAGCTGTTGTGGGTTGTCGACTTCCCGATGTTCAAGTTCGACGAGGAAACCAACAAGTATGCAGCAGAGCATCATCCCTTCACGATGATCCCTGAGGCTGACTGGGATAAGATCGAAACCGATCCTCTGGCTTGTGGCAGCTACAGCTACGACATTGTTATGGACGGCTTTGAGGCTGGCGGCGGTTCCATCCGTATTCACAACGCCGAGCTGCAGAAGCGCGTTCTTGCTCGTTGCGGCGTAGACGAAGAGGATATGGAAGTGAAGTTCGGTCACCTTATCCACGCTCTTGAGCTTGGTGCGCCTCCTCATGGCGGCATTGCTATCGGCCTTGATCGTCTGGTTATGCTCTTGGCGGGCAAGCAGTCCATCCGCGACGTTATCGCCTTCCCGAAGACGAGTTCCGCTTCCGACCCTATGACGGGTGCTCCGAATGCGGTAACCGCAAAGCAGCTGAAGGAAGTAGCTCTGCGCACCCTGTAAGCAGGAATGTGGGGAAAGGTCCCATTTCCCCATTTTGCTTTAAGCGTGGGATGTCGAAGGTTTCCTTTTTGCGTGGGGGTATGTCCCTTTCAGGCTTTAGCTAATACCGGTTAATGCCCGTTGGTTCATCAGTGAATCAGCGGGCATTTTTATCGTTGGCGCATTCTTAAAAATGATCTGTCGCTATTTGCTTGTGTGGGGTAGGATTGCCCTTGGTTCTTTGTTCGGTGGAAAGGAAATGCAATGGGGAGCAAGAAGTATTTCTTCTTCGATTACGATGGTACGTTGGCAGTGCCACGTACTCGCTCAATTCCCCGAAGCACCCTTGAAACCCTTGATGAGCTGCGTGCACAGGGGCATTTCATTGCCTTGGCTACCGGCCGATTGCAGGTAAATGCGGTCGATTACATCGATTCTGCTGGTATTACCAACATTGTTGCCGATGGGGGCTATTCGGTTACGCTGAATGGCGAATTGAAGTGGATGGAGGGCCTTCCACTTGTTCCGGTGAAGAAATGCCTGCACATTCTCGAGGATCAAGGAATACCTTGGGCGGTTAGCACCACCAATGAGCTCGTTCGCTATTCTCCACGTGAGGACTTTGCTGAGATAGCAGGCGATTACTATGTTCCCACTGAGTATGACCCTAATTTGCGCATTGATGATTTGAACTGCATTTACAAGGCATATATACCTTGTTCGATCAAGGAAGAGGCTATGGTTTTTGCTACGGGGGCCCTCGATGAGGTTCCCCATGTGCGTTATGACTCCGACACCATCTTCGTTGAGCCAATGGATAAGCAGCGCGGCATTAAGCGCATGATGAACTTGCTTGATGCGCCCTACGAAGACGTCGTAGTGTTCGGCGATGGTTTCAACGATGTTTCAATGTTCATTCCCGAGTGGACTTCGATTGCCATGGGTAACGCTCGGCAGATTCTCAAAGAGCGAGCCGATTTCGTTACCACGAACTGCGATGATGATGGAATCATGAATGCCTGCAAACACTATGGATGGATTTGAGGTTAACATGGGGCGTTTGAAAAACGCATGGCGGCATTTCTGCACCATTTCTCACCATAAGGTTTTGGTCTGTCAGCATTGCTTTAAGGTCGGTTTGTATCGCCAGGGCATCATGCATGATCTGTCCAAGTACTCTTTGACGGAGTTCAGAGTGGGCGTTAACTATTATCAGGGCGATAGAAGCCCTAACACGGCCGAACGTACCGATCTGGGATACTCTACTGCTTGGCTGCACCACAAGGGACGTAACCGCCATCATTACGAGTATTGGATCGACATGAAGGAAAATCGCGACGCAACGCTAGAGGGAAAACCCATGCCTACGCGCTATGTGGTTGAGATGTTCTGTGATCGCATGGCTGCTAGCAAGGTATACCAGGGCAGTGCTTATACCGATGCCAGCTCGTTAGAGTATTTGAGGCTTGAGCAGAGCGCCAAGGGTGAGATTTTGATGCATCCTGATACGAAGGCGCTTTTAGAGCGCATGCTCACCTGGCTTGCGGAAGATGGCGAAGAAATCGCCCTTCGTCGTGTGCGCAACGAAATAGTGAAGCCGCGTCACCGTGAGCCAAACACCCCAAAGTTTTAGCGGGAATACAAGGGCAGGGAGTATAGGGGGCAGGTCCCATTTTCCCTTCTAATAGGAAGAGCCTCGCTTGCAATGCATCACGCAAGCGAGGCTCTTATTTTGAGCATCGTACCTAGATGGGAAAATGGGACCTGCCCCCTATACTCCCGCTATTCGGTGTCTTCGGGTTTTTTCTTGGGCTGGCGAACGTTTACCTTCAGGCTTGCCAGGCTTACGCGCGAATGCGCTGGAATGGATTCAGTAACGAAAGCGCCGCCTGCTATGACGGTATCTTCGCCGACGATGGTCTCTCCACCCAAGACGCTTGCGTTTGAGTAGATAGTCACGTTGTCCTCGATGGTGGGATGACGTTTTACGCCGGCAAGTTTTTGTCCCGCGCGAGTGGAAAGAGCACCGAGCGTTACACCCTGATAGATCTTCACATGGTTGCCAATGATGGTGGTTTCGCCGATGACAACACCTGTCGCATGGTCAATGAAGAAGTATTCGCCGATGGTGGCGCCTGCGTTGATGTCGACGCCGGTGCCGCTGTGGGCATATTCGGTCATGATGCGGGGGATAAGCGGCACGTTCTGCGTGTACAGTTCGTGGGCGATACGATATACGAAAATGGCAAAGAATCCCGGATAGGAAAAGATAATCTCTTCTTTGCTCTGAGCGGCTGGGTCTCCATCGAAAGCAGCCTGGACATCGGTAAGCAGCACACGCTGGATTTCAGGTAGCTTTTCGAAGAAGTTCTTGCATATTTCGTCCACGCGAGCTTCGACTTCTTCTTCGCTGATGTCTTCGGCGCCCTTGAACAGAAGCGCCTCTTTCAGCTGACGGCGCAACGAGTCTTCGATTCGGATCAGCGTTTCGCCAATGAAGTATTCGGGATTGGTGCCCGTGGGAGTTTCATCGCCGAAGTAACGAGGGAACATCACGCGGCGCAGATCTTTGATGATGTTGATGATGGCTCTCTTGTTGGGAAAGTGCTTGTCGGGGTCGGTGAAGAAGATCTCGGTGGCGCTGTAGTTTTTGGCGATACCGGCAACGATTGAGTCGAGGTTTTCGTTGAACATGCGGTCCTCTTTCGGTTGATGATGCGCTTCGGTTGGGAAGCGCGTTTTTGTTTTTCCTATCGTAGCGTGAAGCGATGCGCACTCCAATACACGAACCGTTAATTCCGACCATTTTTGTAGGTTTTTGGCGCGGGGGGTGATGATATGTGGGGAAATAGTTAGATAAACTAAGTAATTTGCAAAGTGCGCTACAGTTACATCTTGCAGTTATTGGACAAAACATACATTTATGAAGAGAACTAGCGCATTGCATGCAGCGGCGGTGCGTAAATAGCCGCGCGCTGTTTCTTGTGGCATTGAGGAGATCGATTTGATTCGCATCATCGTTGATTCTGGATCCGACCTGTTACCAGAGGTTGCCAATAGATATAGCATTCAGGTTTTGCCGCTTCTTGCCAATGTGGATGGGGTCGAGTATCGCGACGGGATTGATTTGGGGCGCGGTGGGTTTTATGAGTTGCTAGAAGAAACAGGCGCGTTTCCGAAGACTTCCCAGGTATCGCCCCATGCGTTTGCCGAGGCATTCAAGGAAGCGCGCGCTTCGGGCGATGAGGTTATCGCAATTACCCTTTCTTCGGTGCTGAGCGGCACCTATCAAAGCGCTAAGCTTGCGCAAGCTATGGTGGGGGAAGAGGGTGTTTATGTTGTCGACTCTCTGTCTGCATCGTATGCCATCGCTATGATTGCAAAATATGCCTGCGCGCTGCGGGACGAAGGTTTGTCGGCAAAACAGATCGTTGCTGAAATTGAACGGTTTAAAGGACGGGTGAAGCTGGTTGCTGTGCTTGATACACTGGAGTATCTGCAGCGTGGCGGACGCTTGCCTAAAGCTGCCGCTCGTTTGGGCGAGGCTGCGAAGCTGAAGCCTGTTGTGGTGATTACAGAAGAGGGAGAGGTGGGCCTTAGCACTGCGGTGCTTGGGCGGAAGCGTGCCCTTGATACGCTATTGAAGAAAGTTGCCAAATACTCGTTCGATGATTCTTTTCCAGCCATTCCCATCTATTCTTACGGTACGAAAATGTGTGAAAAGATGGAGGGCGAGTTGGCAGACGCTGGAATGAGCTTATCCGACAGGCATCAAATCGGCTTCGTAATCGGCTCCCATATTGGTCCGGGTGCCTATGGCATCGTTTTCGTCGAAAGTGAATAGCTAAGCTGCGCCAGCCGTTACTCGGTAAAAAGTTTACTAAGGCTAATTCTTCGCACCGCCACTCTTTTGGACGGGTATTATGAGCATCGATAAGCTAGCACCCTTTCGCACTGCAAAAGGGTTGTCGAGAAGAATCGAGGGCTCCATAATGCGTTTTCTCAGCGAGGACACTACCGTATTAGCGGGATACGGGTTTGACGAAAAAGGACCATACCTCCTGATCAACGATGTTGAAAAGGCGGCTCAGTATCGCTTTAGCGTGAGAAACAGGACGTTTACTATGAAGCGGCTGTCTGAACGCTATTGCGTTGGCAGGTTTGATCTGCTTACGCATCAGAAGAGCGTATGTCCCTTGCGGGTTGAGTTACTCCCATCGGAAAAAGACGGCATGTGTCCCGCTTGCAAGGAAGCAACAGGGTTTAACCCGTCCTTCTATTACGCTGAAGCGGTTTCGCCGCAGCAGCGTGTCTATAACGAAACCCCCCACTACGTATATCTTGCATATTTCTCTAAACAGCATATAAAAGCGGGCATTTCATCGGAAACGAGAGGCATAGAGCGTTTGCTGGAGCAGGGAGCGCGGGCAGCTTGTGTTGTTGGACGTTTCTCCAATGCGTATGAAGCTCGCAATTTGGAGGCTGCGCTGTGTGCTCAGCCGCAGATTCTGGAAACCATGCGTGCGTCGGTAAAAGCGCGGTTGCTTGCGGAAGAGCCTTATAACCCAGTGGAAGCGTGCGAGGTGCTAGAGAGCAAGTTGAGCTCTTTGGCGCAGATCGATGAGGTTATCCAGGCGGGGTTTTCGCCAAAGGAAGCTGCACAGGATCTTTCGCGTTATTATTTCGGCGGTCCTTCGCCTGATGTCAGTGAATTGCAGTTGCCGAATGGGCACGAAAACGAATGCGCGGGTGAATGTCTTGGGATGGTCGGCGATAAGGTGGTTATGCGGCAGGGTAATTTTGGGTATGTGGTATCCCTTAAAGAGTGGGTTGCCCATGCGATCGACCTCTTAGAGGGGGAGATCGGTTTCGAATACCAATCCGCGCCACAGCAGATTTCCTTGTTCTAGTTCTGAGTGCCCGATGTTTGCAGGGCTTTGCTTTAAGCGTCGTTCCAGTTTTGGGCGGCGCTATTTATTTTCTCAAAGAGGCTTCGCCGGAAACGAGGCTTTTGGAAAGTTCAGCTAGGCGTTTGGCTGAAAGATGCTTTCCTTCTTTAACCCACTGCTGATAGAGGGCTATTGCGGTGTTGCAGCTGAACATGAGAACAAGGGAGATTTCGGCTGCGGAAAGACGACCGAACTTCCGAGTGTTTATGCGTTGAAGCTCGGTCAGTCGGGCAATGAGCGTACTGCTGATGATATCCGAGCCGGTACCGCATACCAAGCATTCGTAAACGGGATTGCGGTTTCCCTCATCACAGAGATGGAGGAGCAGTTCAGCAACGAACTGCTCATTGTTCTCGGGCAGGTTGAGTCCTTCGGCTTTGCTGAGAAATGATTCGAAGAAGACATCGAGGTATTCCTGGACAAGGTTTTCAAGTGCGGGGTAATGGCGGTAGAACGTCTTTTTGCCAATGCGCGCTTGGCGGCATAGTTCAGCAACGGTAATAGACTCTAGTGCTTGCTTGCTGGCGAGTTCTTCAAAGGATTCATGGATGGCCTCGAGGGTCTTAACGATGCGAAGATCAGTGGCATTGGCCATTCGTTTCTCCTTTTTGTTTCCGGATGGTTTTCGGTTTCTTTGACTCATGGTACCTAATAACACTGCAGGATTGGATCTGTATGATGAATAACACATAGGTATATTAAGGCATTAGAGTATCGTAATTAATTAAAATACCAGGTAAACCATGTGATACTGGTGTGCATCCTATGCTGATTTAGGCATAAAAAGAGGGCAGCCGTCTGACTGCCCTCAATAGGGGTAGGAGGGGTAAACCAAGATGCTTGTGTGGATTATTCCCTGGTTGCTTTTTCTAGGGCTTCAGACAAAAGAGCGTCTACGTTTGCTCCGACTACGTCTAAGCCGGCAGCGCTTACGCATTCCGATTCCTCGATGCCATACAAACGGGCAAGAACGGCGATGTTCTGATAGCCACAGTCGGCTTCATCGGGAAGCATGCCTCCTCGAGTGGTGACATAGGTGAGCTTGTCTGCCCTGCAGAGTCCAATGGGCCCATGCTCGCCGTAGAGGTAGTTGATCCCCACTATGTCGATGTGCTCGATGTACGTTTTCAGCGAGGCAGGGTAACTGGAAGCCCAAAAGGGGGCTGCTATAACGATGCGATCGGCATCGCGGAACTGACGGGCGTAGGCGAACACCCCGTTATCGAATTCCCCCTTCTGCTCCAATGCCTGGCGCGCATTGAGCGTTTTGGTAGTAAGTGGGGCGAGGTTTTCTTCTTCCAGAATGACCTCGGTAACCTCGAAGGGCTCTTTCCGTTGCATTGCCTCTATAACGCCTCTGGCAAGCTTCAGAGAGCGGGAGGTTTCGCGGTTTACGCAGGCGTTTACAAATAGCAGCTTCTTCATGGATCCCTCTTCCGTTTGTTCGACACGAGAAAGCCCCTTTAGCGTAACGCTAAAGGGGCTTTCTCGTGTTTAGCTAGTTGCGTTTAGGATTGGATGAACATTGGGCAGTTATGCCTGTCGGTAATGGCGCAGGAAGTCGTCCAGGTTGGTCATGCATTCGCTAAGCACTTCGATACGTGGTAGATATACTACGCGGAAATGGTCGGGCTGCTGCCAATTAAAGCCCTTGCCCGGCACCAGCAGGATCTTCTTTTCGTGCAGCAAATCAAGAGCAAATTGCTCATCGTTGGTGATGTTGAATTTCTTCGCGTCGATTTTCGGGAAGATGTAGAAGCCGCCCTTGGGCTTTACTGCGGTGATGCCATCAATGCTGTTAAGGGCGTTGTACACGTATTCGCGCTGTTCGTATACGCGTCCGCCGGGAACTACATAGCTTTCTACGCTCTGATGTCCCCAAAGCGCCGTCTGGACGATGCTTTGCGCTGGAACGTTGGAGCACAGGCGCATGTTCGAGAGCATGTCGATTCCCAGGATAAAATCGCGGGCACAGTTGCGGTTGCCAGAAAGAACCATCCATCCAATGCGGTAGCCGGCAATCATGTGGCTCTTGGATAGGCCGCTGAAGGTGATGCAGAACAGGTCGGGTGCCATGCTGGCGATGGATACATGCTCTTCGCCATCGAAGACCAGGCGGTCATAAATCTCATCAGAGAAGATCATAAGTTGATGCTTGCGAGCTACATCGACTATCTCTTGCAAAACTTCGCGCGGGTACAGCGCACCCGTGGGGTTGTTGGGGTTGATGATAACGATGGCTTTGGTGCGTGGTGTGATTTTGCTTTCGATGTCTTGGATGTCGGGGTACCACTCTGCCTGCTCGTCGCAAATGTAATGCACGGGATTACCTCCGGCAAGGGTTGCACAAGCCGTCCAAAGTGGGTAGTCGGGACTTGGGATAAGGATCTCGTCGCCATTATCGAGAAGAGCCTGCATGCACAGGTTGATAAGCTCGCTCACGCCGTTTCCCGTATAAATGCTGTCCATATCTACATTGGGGAGGCCTTTGATCTGGGAGTATTGCATGATGGCCTTGCGGGCGCTGAAGAGTCCCTTCGAATCGCTGTACCCTTCGCAGTCGGGCAGCTGGTGGCGCATGTCTTGGACAACCTCGTCGGGGGTGCGGAAGCCGAAAGGAGCAGGGTTGCCAATATTGAGCTTTAGGATGCGCATGCCCTGGCGCTCCATGCGTGCTGCTTCGTCCACGACTGGGCCTCGAACGTCGTACAAGACGTTGTCGAGCTTGGAGGATTTCTTGAACTGACGCATAGGTGCACTTCCTTCTGTGGTGGCTGGAGCGGTATCTCGTGTTTGTTCGCTGCTGGATTCCGTGGTGTTGTTTTTGGTGGTTGCAGTGGCCGAAGGCCCGGGCTGGGCGGGTTTGTCCTCGTGTGCTTCGCCTTTGGCGAGCCATTCCGCAGAAACGTTCAGCGTTTGGGCTAGTGCCGTCATAACATCGGGACGGGGAATTGTTTTTCCGCTTACATATTGGCTCACCTGGCTTTTACCCAGTTTGAATCCAAAGGTTTCAGCGGCATGGATAAGGTCGGTTTGCTTCATGTTTTCGCTGTTCATGGCAGCTTTAAGACGATCGGAAAACGTTTGCTGAGCCACGTTGTCTCCTTTGGTTCAAACTATCTTTGAACTATTCTTGGCGCTTACATGAATAGTTCAATTTATTGAAGGATAGCATGCTATTAAATTGAACTGAAGGAGATATCGGTAAATTAAATTGAACTTTTGCTAGTAAAAAAGCGGACGGCAATGTGCCGCCCGCTTTGTAGAGGTCGATGACGCTGCTTTTCTGCGTGCATCAGGTTAGGTGGGAAAATGGTACCTGTCCCTATTTCCCCATTATTCCTGCAAACCCTCGATGTAGTTGATCAGGTCGCCTACGGTTTCCAGGTCTTCGGGCTCGCCGAACTCAATGCCGCATTCGTCTTCCAGATCGCAGATGAGTTCAACCATGTCCAAGGAATCAATACCCAGGGAATCGAAGGTGGAATCTTCGGTAACTTGCTCGGGTTCGATGTCGAGGTTGTTGTTAAGAAGGGTGGTGATGGTGTTCATGATATCCATGATGAGAGTCCTTTCGTAGTGCGGTAAAACGCGAGCACATTGTACCCGATTACGGCGCATCAACCAGCGAAAGAGCGAGATCCTAACGAATTAGCATCGAGGGGAATGGCAAAGTGAATATGGCGGAGACGTGTGCGAATCGAACACACCTGAGACGTTCTGCGCGCCTCTCAGCGGCTTTGAAGGCCGTGGGGCCCACCAGGACCCATCCGTCTCCCTATATAAACCGTGCTCATATTACCTTTTCAGGAACGAGAAACCAGCTTTTTGCCGCTTAATTCGGCGATCGGCAAAAAGCTGGACAGGCGGCTTTTTATCTGTTTAGCGAATGGAGGGCTGCCTGTAATTTACGCTAAGCTTCTTTCATCTCCCGATCGTTTTGTGATGCGTTTCTCGTCAAAGTATTCAAGAAGGGGAATGGCATACTTGCGGCTTGTGCCCATTGCGTCTTTGAGCTCGGTTGCAGCGGCGCCTCCTTTTTCTTGCAGGCATTTCACGGTTGCCTCCTGCAATTGCTGTAGCGATTCTGCGGTAAAGCAGTAGGTTTTGTTCACGCGCAATGCCCTTCCTTGTTGCTCAAGTGACAAGAGCGCTTTGCGGCCTTGCGCGGCATCGAGCCCTGCTTCCTTGAAAGCATCCTCGACGGGAGGCGGGGTGGTGCCATGCGAATGCAGCACGGTGTAGAGGGAATCGGCTGCTTGCTTTTCCAAATTGCGAGCACCGGCGCCTGCCTTCGGGTGGCTGACTTCGTTTTTCTCAAGAACGAACTTTCCCGTTGCGATGGCTTCATCCAGCAATGCCCTGAAACATTCGTCTGGCAGATGACGCGGATAGCGCTGTTTGAGGGTGTTGATTGCCATACCGGTAGCTGCTGGTTCGTTTGCGTGGAACGCAACCAGGATATTCTCCATGGCCATGATGTGTCGTTGAACTGTGGTGCGCTTGGCCCAGAGTTCATGGTTCGTTCCCAATGATGTGTACTCGGGCCGTTTGGCGGTTTCGACCTCCGATTCAAGCAGCTCGACAATGCGCTGAGCGGGGATGTTGGCAATGCGAGAAATCTCTGTTGCGGAGATGGGGATATCATACGAATCGATAATTGCATGGCTAATGGCAAGATTGTCGCTTTCGGTCAGGGCGGCCAAAAGCGAGCGGTCTGTATCTTTCAGATTCGTTCGGTGATGAGGGATGCTGTTAAGGACGGTTCCGCCGCCAATAACGCGAACTGGTGAAAATGATCGGATGATAAACCGGTCGTTGCGTGAAACGGGCAAGGGTACGTCAAGGCGTATTTGTGCGAAAGCGGTTTGGCCGGGGGCCAGTTCGCTGAGTCCGTCCATCAAAAGAAGGCGCCCCGTTACCTCTCGGGTGCCATGGGCAACGTGCACAGTCGATCCGCTTTCTAGCGGTTTTGCCTGCGTGGTGGTTGCGGGCAGGTAGGTAAACTGGGCGTCGAAGCGGTTGCTCGCCTCCAAAGTGCCTGATGTTACCAGGAAATCGCCAGGATCAAGGTCTTCTTTCTTAACGCCAACCAGATTCAATGCAGTGCGATTGCCGGCAAGGCTTTCCTGGACGTCTGACCCATGAACCTGCACCGATCTTACGCGCGTGAGGATACCCGAAGGTACCACTTCAAGTTCCATGTCGGGTTCAACGGATCCCTGCCATAGGGTTCCTGTTACAACCGTGCCAGCGCCTTTGATGGTGAATACGCGATCGATAGGAAGACGGACGGGGCCTTCTTTGGCGGTGCTTCTTAGCTCTTGTGCCTGATTTGCAAGAACGATCTTCAGCTCGTCGAGCCCTTGGCCTGTTCGCGCAGAAACGGGAACAAGTGGGGCATCGGCAAAGGATGTTCCCTCTAAGCCTGCTCGTATTTCTTCGCTGACCAGCTCAATCCATTCTTCATCTACGAGATCGCATTTGGTAAGGGCAATAACGCAGTTGGTGATCCCGAGCAGCTGAAGGACAGCGGTATGCTCGCGTGTTTGGGGCATGATTCCGTCATCGGCGGCTATGCACAAAAGAGCAAGGTCGATGCCCGAAGCACCGGCGATCATTTGCCGAACAAAGCGTTCGTGCCCCGGCACGTCTACCACGCCAAGAGACGTTCCGTCGGGAAGGGGGAGACGGGCGAATCCCAATTCAATGGTGATTCCCCTGCGTTTTTCTTCGGCAAGGCGGTCTGGGTCGGTGCCGGTAAGTGCTTCGATCAGCGTTGATTTGCCGTGATCGATATGGCCAGCGGTGCCGACGATAAGGGGGTTTTCGCTTTTATGGTGTGCCATGGGGAACTCCAAACTAATGAGAGCGAGCAAGGAAGCTTGCGAGCGCTGCGGCGATTTCTTCGACCTCTTCGTTGTTCATGAGGGTTCGCGCGTCGAAGAGCAGTTTTTCTCGGTTGATGCGGGCAATGATGGGGGTGCGACGGTTTTGGGCAAGGTAGGCGGCGCACTCTTGCGCGCTCCAACCCGAGGGTTCGATTTCGACCGCATAGGAGGGGACATCGTACATAGGGAGAGAGCCGCCTCCTGCGCGCGCGATGCTCGTCACAACAGAGGCAACGCACGATCCTTCGGGGACCGAAGCAGAAACCGCTTTGCGTAGCGATTCTGCCTGAGCTTCCACTGTTTCGGCGGGTGCGGTGAGCATATGCAGGGTGGGTATGCTCTCGTGTGCCTTTTCGGGGTCGAGGTACAGGCGAAGAGTGGCTTCGAGTGCGGCAATGGTCATTTTGTCGAGACGCAAAGCACGTGCTAGCGGATTTTTCTTCAAGCGGTCTATCAGGCGCTTGTTACCAACGATTATGCCTGCTTGCGGGCCGCCGAGCAGCTTGTCTCCCGAGAAGGAAACCAGGTCGCACCCTTCAAGCGCTTCGGTTACTGTGGGTTCCCCGTATCCCTCGAGACCTCGTAGTGGCAGGAGCATGCCAGAGCCAAGATCCTCATACACCAGAAGGTCTTCTTCACCGGTGCTGCTTCTGCGCTCGTTTTCGCGAGCGGCGATCGTTTTCAGTTCTTTTGCCTGCACCGATTCGGTAAAGCCGATAAGGCGGTAGTTGGAGGTATGGACCTTCAGCAGCATTGCGGTTTCGGGTGTGATGGCGCGTTCGTAGTCGGAGGGGTGGGTTTTATTGGTGGTACCCACTTCGACCATGTGCGCATTAGAGAAGTCCATGATATCGGGGATGCGGAACGAGCCGCCTATTTCGATGAGCTCGCCGCGGGAGATAACCGCTTGACGGTTGCGGGCGAATTCGTTGAGCACCATCATCACGGCTGCGGCATTGTTGTTAACCGCAATTGCTGCCTCTGCTCCAGCGAGGGTGCATATCAGCTCTTCGCAGTGGGAATGTCTGCTGCCGCGCTGCATGGTGGAAAGGTCATATTCTAGGGTGGAATAGCCCTTTGCTGCGTTTTCGACGGCTTCTACTGCTTGTGGTGCGAGGACGCTTCGTCCCAGATTGGTATGGAGTATCACGCCCGTTGCATTGATTACATGTTTGAGAGAGGGCTCAGCCTGTGCCTGTAGGCGACGGAGCGTTCCGTTCGCTATTGCTTCTTCCGCGGGCACAGTGTTGCTTTCGAGGATTATGGTGCGGGCTGCTTCTATTTCCTTACGAATGCAGTCGACTACCAGTTCGTGAGGAAAGGTCTCCATCGGGACGGACCGAGAAAGCATGGTGAGCACTTCATCTACAGCAGGAAGAGCTCTTAGGGCTTTGAGCTGGAGTTCTGTTGGCATAGTTTGCAACCTCTTCTGTGTTTGGTCGGTTCAAACCCAAGTGTGGGGAGTGTATTCAAGCGCACATTATAAGAAGCTTCGTAATTGGCGGGGCTTGTTTTCCCATTAGTGGGCAATTTGAGGCACTGAAGTGAAAAGTTGGCGTGACAATCAAGCGTCAATGGGTATAATCAGCGCGGCAAAAGCATGATGTCCAGCTGTTTTCTGCCTTTGAGCTGGGCACGATGTCTTTGCCTTCTTTGCCCGATCGGGTTTTTACTGCACTTGATTCTGCTCCAAGTGCCATCTTTTCTGCATGCCCGCCTGTGTGGTGGGTTTCCTGTTGTGTTGGGTAAACTGTGCCATTCCCCAATTCGGCATTAGCAGTTTTATCCCTTTCCCCCTCAATGAAGGAGACTTGCGTGAACTCTGAGACTAAAGAACGAGTAATTCTCGTTGTATGCGGCGTTGTTGCCGCTGCCGTTGCGATTACGCTCGCTTCAAACGGCAATCCGGGCAATATGGCTATTTGCATCGCTTGCTTTGTTCGTGACACCGCTGGCGCCATGAAACTGCAGACCAATGAAACGGTGCAGTACTTGCGCCCTGAAATCATCGGCATCATCGTTGGTGCTTGCGTCATGGCTTTCGCGAACAAGGAATTTAAGGCCACTGCCGGTTCTTCCCCTTTTACCCGCTTTGTCCTTGGCTTTGTGATGATGATCGGCTGCCTGATCTTCTTGGGCTGTCCGCTGCGCATGGTTCTGCGCATGGCGGGCGGCGACCTTAACGCTTGGGTTGCTCTTATTGGTTTTGCTGCCGGTATCGGTGTTGGTGTTCTGTTCTTGAAGAAGGGTTTTTCGCTGGGTCGTGCTGAGGCGGTCAAGAAAGCAGAGGGCCTTATTCTTCCCGTTATCGTTGTTGCTGTGTTCATTTTGAGCATCACCACTACTGTGTTTGCCGTTTCCCAGTCGGGTCCGGGCAGCATGCATGCCCCAGTTGTTCTTTCCATCATCGGCGGTATTGCCTTTGGTGTTATTGCGCAGCGCACTCGTCTTTGCTTTGCGGGTGGCCTGCGTGACACCTTCCTGGTACGCGATGGTTGGGGCTTGGTTGTGATCGGCATCCTGTTTGCCGGTGTGCTTGCTTACAACCTTGTTTCCGGTCATTTCAACCTTAGCTTCGCCGATCAGCCTATCGCTCATACCGATGCCCTTTGGAATATCTTGGGCATGTTTGTTGTGGGCTTCAGCGCTACGCTTTTGGGCGGCTGCCCCCTGCGCCAGATGGTATTGGCTGGTTCCGGTTCCGGCGATTCGGCTGTAACGTTTATCGGCCTTCTGGTTGGAGCGGCATTTGCCCACAACTTCGGCATTGCTTCTAGCCCCAAGGGCGTAACCGAGGCTGGTCAGATTGCCACCGTAGTTTGCATCGTTGTGCTGTTCGTCATTGCCGCTGTTAACCTCAAGCGTGCGCGTTCGTAAAGGAGCAAAAAATGGTTACCGTAGACGCAAAGGGCCTGTTTTGTCCTGAGCCATTGATGATGACTCAGGATGCCTTGAAGAAGAATCCAGGCGAACAGGTGGTCGTGGAAGTTGATAGTGCAGCCCCGCGCGATAACATTCTGCGTCTTGCCCGTCGCAAGAAGCTGAATGCCACCGTTGATGAAAAAGATGGCGTGTTCACCATCACTATCGGCTAACGAATTGTAGCTTTGTACGCCCCGATCAGCGCCTTGCTTCCAAGGAAAGTCTGGTCGGGGCTTTTTAGGTAGATGGGGAAGGGCCGGGATCGTGCGTATTGCAGCGCGTTTGTCGTTCTGGGCGTACCGTAGGCTGTTTTTGCCCCAGGGGAAAGCGGCCCGTTGAGCTATAGTTTCAGGCATCGAGGGCAATCGGATGCCTGTGGCCGATTCTGCGCTTTGCCACCCCGACCGCTTTGATTGCCCGTTTATTTCACCCTAGGCTAAACAAAGGGTGGCGTTCGCGTGTCTGCGACGCGTTCGCGCTTCTGCACCATTGAGTGGCGGTTGCTATATGCGCCCATGTTCAGCTTTGCCCGAAGCCATGATCGCATGTTCGCTGCTCACGTTCACACCGAAAGAAAGAGCGAGGAAACTGACAGGTCGATAGAGGCCTGGCAGTGTTTTCCCTCGCGAGAAGGGAGCAATTGATGGCAGATAATCATGAAATGTGGAAGAGCCTGGGCATGGATCTGGAAACGCACGATCAGCTCTGTGCTGTTCTTCCCACCGCATTTGGCGATGTGTATTTGAGCCAGGAAAACCGCCCAGAGGGAATGGCTTTCTACGATTTCGTCGTTTCCGACATTCACGGCATCCGACCCGCAGAACTCATCGAGCTTCAAAAGGCGGGCGGCAAGGTGTTCGGTACTTTTTGCGTGTATGTCCCCGATGAGGTGGTAATTGCATGCGGTGGGGCCGTTACCGGTTTGTGCGGCGGTTCGCAGTTCTGGGTACCTGACGGCGAAAAGGTACTGCCCGCTGACACTTGTCCGCTGGTCAAGGCTTCGTTGGGCGCGCACTTTGGCAAAACCTGCCCTTACTTCAGTGTTGCCGACATGTACGTGGGTGAAACCACCTGCGACGCTAAGAAGAAGGCCTATGAGATCCTAGGTGCCGACAAGCAAACTTACGTTATGGACATGCCTCAGATGAAGCGTGCCAAGGACATTGAGAAATGGACGGGTGAAATCGCTGAGTTTGCTCGTGAAGTCGAGCGCGTGACCGGCAATGAGCTTACCGCCGAAAAGCTCGCCGATGCCATCAAGGTTGTCAATGCCAAGCGCCGAGCTCTGGCGCGTGTCTTTGCGGCAACCAAGAACAAGGACTGCATTCCTATTTCTGGTAAGGACCGCCTGCTCATGACTCAGATTGCATTCTTCGACGATCCTGAGCGTTGCGCTCAGAAGGCAAACGAACTTGCCGACGAGCTTGAGCAGCGCATTGCCGACGGGGTAAGCGTGTTCCCTGAGGGAACCAAGCGTATTCTGATTACCGGTACGCCCATGGCTATCCCCAATTGGAAACTTCATCACGTTATCGAAACCAGCGGTGCAGCCGTGGTTTGCGAAGAGATGTGTACGGGAACGCGCTACTTTGAGCACTTGGTTGACGAAACCCAAACCACCATCGAGGGTCAGTTCCAGGCAATCTCTGAGCGCTATATGAAGAACAACTGCGCTTGCTTCACGCCTAACGCCGGTCGAATTGACGATATCATCCGTCTGGCGCGCGAGTACCAGGTTGATGGCGTTATCGATGCTAACTTGAAGTTCTGCACCACCTACAATGTAGAGAAGTCTTCGGTCGCCGCTGCTCTCGAGGCGGAAGGCATTCCTTGTCTTGATCTGGAAACCGACTATACCGACAACGACGCTGAACAGTTGCGCACGCGCATCCAGGCATTTGTTGAGATGCTTGGCTAGTTGAGCCTTGCCGGGTGGGCTGTTTCGCCCACCCGGTTTTCGTTTGTTCAGAAAGGGGGATCATGCTGGGGGTAGGAATAGATATCGGCTCAACTGCGACGAAAGTTGCTGCTGTGAATGAGCTGGGAGCTGTTCTTGACTTGTGGATGAACCCGACTGGTTTCAGCAGTGTTGAGGCAGCCAATGCTGCTAGGGCGCACCTTGAAGAAGCGGGTTTGCTTGCCCAAGAGCATGCCGTGGTTGCCACAGGGTACGGCCGCAACGCTGTTTCTTATGCCGACAAGGTTGTAACCGAAATCACGTGCCACGGCAAAGGCGCTGCGTGTCTGTTTGGTCCTGATGGAGCGGTGATAGACGTTGGCGGCCAAGATACGAAGGTTATTTGGCTATCCAATGGTGTGGTGAAGAAGTTCCTGATGAATGATAAATGCGCTGCGGGGACGGGGCGTTTTTTGGAGATTATGGCCGATAGGCTTGCGGTAAGTCAGATTGAGCTGGCCGATTTGGCACGTGTCGGTAAGCCCACCACGATTTCAAGCATGTGCACGGTGTTCGCTGAGAGTGAGGTTATTTCCCTTGTTGGAAGAGGGGAGCCCCGCGAAAACATCGCCCGTGGAGTAATCGATTCGGTTGTTGGCCGTGTTGCCGCTATGGCATCGGGTACGAAAGGGATGTCCGTTTATCTTACCGGTGGTCTTTGCTCTAACGAATTTATCATCGAGTGCCTCTCTTCTGCCCTCGACGCTACGGTGAAAACCTGTCCTGAAGCCCGCTATGCAGGTGCTATTGGGGCTGCTCGTATTGCGGCTGGTGTTGCGTAATGCCGGCAAAGGATGCATGTTATGTGCTTGTTCGCACGAGCACCGAGGCTTTTGATCTGTATGAGCGCATAAGGGATGCAGGTGTGTCCGCAAGGGTTGCTCCTGCCCCTCATGGTATGCAGGCGTGCTGTGGCACTTCGGTGATGCTCGAGCCAGCCGATGTGGAGCGTGCGCGTGCTGTTATTGACGAGGCGCCGTATCCCATTGAACGGATTGTGCGTGTTGCGGGTGCGGTCGACCCCTTTCGCGATAAGTTCTGTTAAGGGAGTCTTGCCCTCGATGTTGCGGTGTCCTCACCGTTTCCTAGGCGGAGCTTACCGCTTTGAGCGGTTATGGCGCTGTCTTGTGGAGTAGGGTTGTTTTCATGATTATTGTTGCTTTCCATACCACGGCTGACGCATTCGGGTTTGAGGAGATTGCCAAACGCTACGGCCTCGAAGGACGTTTGGGCACTATTCCGCGGAGCATTTCAGCTGGTTGCGGTTTTGCCTGGCTTATCGAACGGGGCTCTAAGGAAAAGCTTCAGCGGTTCATTGTCCAGCGGGGACTTGAATACGAAGGGATTTACGAACAATGAGGATCCTGAATGTCACCGCCCAAAAACCAGATAGCACGGGCAGCGGCGTGTATTTGGCTGAAATGGTGCGTTGCGAGGTATCTGCTGGTCACAGCGTCGCAGTTATCTGCGGCATTGCCCCCGACGATCCGTTGCCATTTCCTGATGGCGTAAGCGCGTATCCGGTTCATTTCGAAACAGATGAGGTGCCGTTTCCCGTATGCGGCATGTCGGACGAAATGCCCTATCGCGCAACGCGCTATCGCGATATGGACGATCGGATGGTTTCTTGTTTTCGAGCTGCTTTTGCAAAGAGAATCAAGCGGGCTGTAGAGGAATTTTGCCCTGATGTGGTGGTGTGCCATCACTTGTACCTGCTCACTTCTTTGGCGCAAAGCATGATTTCGAATATTCCGGTATTCGCCATTTGCCACTCCACTGATCTTCGTCAAATGCGTTCGCATGGCCTTGAACGCGATGCCATCATCGAAGGCATTCGTTCGCTGACGGGCATTTTCGCTCTCCACGGTGAGCAGCGCAGCGAGATCATCGATTTGTACGGATGCGAACCGTACAACGTTCAGGTATTGGGCACCGGGTACAACTCCTCAGTGTTTAAGGCTTCTTCTCTGCAATCGCAGGAAGAAGGCGAGCTTTCCCTTCTATACGTTGGCAAGATTTGGGAAAAGAAGGGCGTTGGGTGTTTGCTTAACGCCATCGACCAGGTTAAGATCCCCGAGAAAAAGTTGAGTCTTTGCTTGGTGGGCGGGCACAACGATGCTGCCGAATATCAGCGCTTTACCCAGCAGGCGGCTGCCTGCAGTGCTGCTGTTGAATTTGCGGGCCGCCTTGAAACGCATGAACTGGTGCGCGCTTATCAGAATGCTGACATCTTCGTGCTTCCGTCCTATTTTGAGGGGCTGCCCCTGGTTGTTGTCGAGGCGCTGGCTTGTGGTTGCCGTGTTGTGGTAAGCGATCTGCCTGGCATTCGTCCGTGGCTCGAGGGACATGTCCCCGATGCGCCTGTGGTATTCGTGCGTCCGCCTCGTATGCGCACGGCTGACGACCCTTACCCTGAAGAACTGGGTCCCTTCTCCGATCGCATTGCGCGTGCCATTAAGGAGGCGGCGCACCTTGCTCCGTTCCAGGGTGACATGCATTCGTTGACATGGGAGGGCCTCACCGCTCGTTTTGTTTCTTTCGTTCGCCCATTTTGTAAGGGGTGATCTCCTTGATCTATTTTGACAATGCCGCTACTACGCTCATGAAACCGCCTGGGGTTGCTGATGCCATAGTGCGTGGCATCTCGTCTTTCGGCGGCGTAGGACGTGGGGTGCATCCAGCATCCCTCGAAGCGGGTAGGGCTGTGTTCGAGGCTCGTCGTAGCGTGGCGCGTTTGCTTGGTGCACCTTCGCCCTCGTGCGTTTCTTTTGCTCTCAATGCAACTATGGCGTTGAATATTGCCCTTCAGGGCTTGGCAACTCCCGGTTGTACGCTCGTCACCACAGCGGCTTCGCACAATTCTGTGTTGCGCCCCTTGAACCGTCTTCGTGACGAATTCGGGTGTGCGGTAAAAATTGCCTCGATCAAGCCTGATGGCAGCCTGGACTTCGGCGAATACGAGCGCATGCTTTCGGAAGGCAGTGTTTGCTATGTTGCGGCAACCCATGCGTCGAACCTTACGGGCGATGTATATGACGTTGCTCGTATGGCTCGGATTGCCCATAAGCATGGTGCCCTGTTTATTCTTGATGCCGCTCAAACCGCCGGGGCTCTTCCCCTGTCGCAGGAAGAGCTCGGCGCCGATGTAGTGTGCTTTACCGGACATAAGAGCCTGTTTGGGCCGCAGGGTACGGGAGGCTTATGCGTATTACCCGACCTCGATATCGCCCCTTTGGTGGAAGGTGGGTCGGGAACCCATACGTTCGACGAGCGCCATCCGCGATTCATGCCAGAAGCGCTTGAGGCGGGTACGGTAAACGCTCATGGGCTGGCTGGCTTGGCGGCAGGTGTGCGTTATATTGAGGAAACGGGTATTGATGTAATCCACGAAAAGGTATCTTGCCTAACGTCCCAGTTCGAAAAGGGCGCTTGTGCTATTGAGGGCGTTTCTGTTCTGGGCGGTCATGGGGGTATTGATCGAAGTGGAGTTGTTGCCATCGATGTCGAGGGCGTCGACTCCTCTCTGCTGGGTGATGCCTTGGCGCGTGATTGGGGCATTTGCACCCGTGCCGGTGCCCACTGTGCGCCTTTGATGCACAGGGCACTGGGTACCGAACAGCGTGGGGCGGTGCGATTCAGCTTCTCGTGCTTCAATACCGAAGAAGAGATAGCCAAGGGTATCGATGCGCTTGAAGAAAGCGTGAACGCACTCAGGTAATCAATGGCGCTGTATTCATGGCGCCTTAAAGGAAAGGAAACACGCATGAAGGAAGTTGACGCACGCGGGCTGCAGTGCCCCAAACCTTTGATGATGGCGAAGAAAGAGCTTGATGGCGGCTGTGATTCGTTGTTGGTGAAAGTCAGCAACGAAGCTGCTGTCTCGAATCTTCAGCATCTTGCGGGTCGTATGGCGCGTCCTGTTTCGGTTGAGCAGGAAGATGATTTCTGGAATGTTCGAATCGGCGGTGCCGATGGGGAAGAAGCTGGTGCGCAAAGCGGTTCTTGCGATTGTGCCGAGCTTGAGCCTTATGCCGTATTCGTTGGCAAGGATCATGTGGGCGATGGCGATGAAACCTTGGGCAGGAGCCTGATGAAAATGGCGCTGTACACCCTTTCGGAATCGGGTAACCCTCCAGCGCATTTGCTGTTCATGAACAGCGGTGTAAAACTGGTAGCCGGCGGTGAGCAGGCAATTGTAGACAGCGTAAGTTCGCTTGTTGCTCAAGGAACTGAAGTTCTAGTATGTGGAACCTGTCTCGATTTCTACGGATTGAAAGAGCAGCTTGCTGTGGGCGAGGTTTCCAACATGTATGACATTTTGGGACGCATGCAAGAAGCTTCGAAAACCATCACCCTGTAGCTATGGCGGAATATCTGGTTGCCTTTGGTTCGACCCATGCGGCGCTTTCATTCGAGGCGGCGTTCGGGCCTGAGGGCTCATTGGTTCCTGTGCCGCCCAAAGTACGTGCGGGCTGCGGGATGGGTCTCCTGTTTCGCCGCCCCGATGACGAACAGGCGGTAGAACAGGCGCGAAGCATAGCCTGCGAGCTGGGTGTTGAAGACCAGATCGACGGCTTGTTCGCAAAAGAGCTGGGCGCTTATCGCTCTGTTCCTTTGGCTGAATAAAGTAGAACTTTGTTTTCGGGCTTGGACCTTGATAGCGCGGTTAGCCACGAAGCATCTGAAGGGTTTGCTCGATAGCGATCGATCTTTGCAGCGGCCCTTAGTCCATATCCCGTTTTCATCTCGATAGCAAAGCGGGCCGGAAGAACACTCTTCCGGCCCGCTATTTTTAATGGTGCCTACAACGTCATTCGTTCGTTGTTCTTTTTGCCAGCTCCCATTCCGTAAGGAATAGTTTTCCGGCACGGGCAGCAACGGTACGGGCTTCGTTAGTGATTGCGACGTCTTGCTGCGGCGGCGCCTGCTGCTGCAGTGGCACCGGCAAAGCCCAGGGCGGCAACCGCCACTGCGGTATTGTCGCTGGTGACGGGCAGGGTTTTCTCGTCATACTTGGCGGGTTTATCTGATTTGACCGCCGCTTGGGTTAACTTGTTGGCGTCGTCGGTGGCGGCGTTGCTGTCGGGTTGCGGCGTGGGCTCGGGTGCGGGTTCAGCCGCTTCGGGCGTAAAGGTTAAGTCGGTGTTAAGCCACAGAGTGTAGATCCAGCCGGTCTCGGGATCAGCCTCGCTCGCTTCGTCTTTCTGGTAGCCATACTCCACACCGTTGATTATCAGCTTGGTGTCGGGCGTAAAGTAGAACCCGCGCGCGGACTTGAGGTAGATGCCGTAGCGATAGGTCACGCCAGGCTTAAAGGCGTCGATATGGTTCGTAATGTTCTGATCCCAGAACTCGACAGAGTTTACGTCGCTGCCATCGCTACCCGTCCAGAACTCACACTGAAGAAGGGAATTAGAGCCCGTCGGGATACCGGCTGTAAAGACCGGCTTATCGCCCGCCTTGAAGGCGGTTGTGGCGCCGTTGATCTCGATAACGTCAATGGCCCGCCATTCGTCGATCGGCTGTTCGCACAGCATGTTCTCCGCGTTCGGCGCAAACACGCCGTTGACGGTCTTGATGTGGTGCGTCCAATGGCCGTTGACGTTCATATCGCAGTCATCGCCCACGGTAATGCCGTCCTTGAGCCGCAGCTCAACGGAATACATGTAGAACTTGCCCTCTTCGAAGTGGTCGATCTTCTTCATGCCCGGCGTGTACTTTGTGGGGTCGGAATACCAGAAGGCAACGGGTACCGATTCCCCAGATCCCTTATCGAGTTCCATTTCCTCCCAGCACTCGTAGGCGATCTCGTACTTGTCGGCATCGGTGGCAGGAATCGTCGCGGTCGCGCGCGGGGCCTCGCCGGGTGCGTAGTCAGTCTTCACGTCGTTGACGTTCAGGTTCTTAAGGGTCTGCTGCTGGGTTGCGGCAAAGGTGAGTTCGCTGCTGATGTTGTAGCGGAGATAGTAGTCGTCCCTGGTTTCGTTGACAACGACCGAACCGCCTGGCTTGTAGGCGTTTAGGATATCGTCGGGGTCGCCGACTAGGATGTTGCCGCCTTCATAGTCGGTGCTGGTGTAGCTGAGTGTCGATGCAACTTTCTTTTCTTTCTGCAATGTGAGGCTGTAGCTGGCATTTGGGTCAACGTTGTCGCCGGTGAACGTCAGTGTTCCTTGCATATGATTCCCTGTTGGAACCATATGCAGCATTACGACAGATTCGGAGGGGTTTTCCGTTTCGACAAGGGCATGGGAAGATCCATCTGTTTTGAAGTACACGGTATCTTCAGCAAGGCACTTGGCGTCTGTATCGGGAACATCTGCGAAATTGATGGTCTTGCCTGATCCTTGGGTGAGGGCGAAGGTTCCGCTTATCGCGCAGTCAGCGTAGTGGTTAACGACTGTCGTATTTATCTTGATGCCGCCTGGGTTGTCGGTTGCATCGGTTACGCCGCAGGTTTGGATGGCGTTAGCCGGCATTGCGCTCTTTGCGGAGGTGGCAGGCGTTTGGGCGGTTGCCGCTGCTTCAGGCTGGTTGTTCGGTGTGGGTGCAGCCGACGTCGCAGTGCTTCCCCCGGCCGTGCTCTCAGGTTCTGAAGAGTTTGCCTTCGGCGTGGATTGTGCTTCTGGCGCTGCTGCAGGTTCCTTGCTTGTTTGGATCGAGGTCGACTGCGTTTCGGTTGCATTCTTCGCGTTACTGCTTGCGGCTGGGGCGGGAGTGGCTTCTTCTACTGTGGCGGTCGCAGCGTTGTTTGCCTTCGCCGTATCTTGGTCAGTTGCCTCAGCTGCCAGCGATATGCCCGGCATCATAAGCTGGCCTGCTATCAGTGCACTGACTCCGACGCGGGCCATCCTGGTGCTTGCGCGGTGCCCTGTTCCGTTGGTAGGCGAGCAGTTGCGCTCGCGTTGAGTTTGCTGCGCAACGTGTTTCCTTCGCATGGGGAACTCCTTAGTCGTGGGTGGTGTGTGTAAGACCACCGTGCATCAGATTGATTCGCATGCCAAGGTTCGTAGATACGAACCCCCTTGTGATCTGCGATTTCTTGTTTCGATGGCATACTTGTCCGATAACGGTAAAGCTCAAGGGGAGGGATGGTTCGCATATTGCAGTGCGGCTAAAACCGATCTTTAATGCAGAAGGACCTGGAATGGTTTTTCATTCCAGGTCCAAAATGCAACTGCTTGTTGAAGCTCGGTTTTTTGTTAGATGCTGGCAAGTGTGGAATAGCATCAGCTGTCGCTGAAGGTAAGATGGCCAGCGTTTCCTTCGGTTATATATCCGATGCGTGCGGGCTTGCGACCGGAAAGTTCTTCGAAGGTCTGCTCGAATAATGCCGAATTCTCAGGGGGAATAGCGGCTAGCATGCCGCCTGATGTTTGCGGGTCGCAGATAACCCCTAGGCGGTTATCGAATTCTTCTTCCTCGATATTCCCTTGATCGATGAAGCCTTCGAGGTCGTCCATGATGGAGAACGTACGGCCGGGACGGCAGTAGTCGCAGGAAAGCTGCCATACGTGCTTAAACAAAGGGAGCGATGCGAAATCGATAACGGCGCTGCAATCGCTCGATTCGAGCATTTCATGCAAATGACCCGCCAGCCCAAAACCGGTTACGTCGGTGGCGGCATGTACGCCTGCGGCTCGCATGGCCGCACCGCCTGCCGCGTTCAATTCCATCATCGAATCAATAACGGGCCTCATTTCGGCTTCGGTGATCTGGTCGATTTTTACCGCAGCGCTCATGATGCCGGTGCCCAAGGGCTTGGTGAGATACAGCACGTCACCGGGGCATGCCCCTTCGTTGCGCACAATAGCATCGGGGGCAACCGTGCCGAATACCGAGAGGCCATACTTTGGTTCCGTGTCATCGATGGTGTGACCACCGGAAACGAAGGCTCCCGCTTCAGCTACGGCATCCGCTCCGCCTTGGAGGATAGCCGCTGCGACATCGGTTCCAAGCGAGCAATCGAGCGCCAACAGGTTCAGGGCAACATGAGGCTGAGCGCCCATGGCGAATACGTCCGAGAGGGCATTAGCTGCCGCAACGCGTCCGAATTCATAAGGATCATCGACTACAGGAGTGAAGAAGTCGACAGTGAGCACAGCCGCCAAACTGTCATTGAGCTGCCAAACGGCGCAATCGTCGCTGGTTTCGAATCCAAGCAATAGGTTGCTAGCTGCGGGTGGTGCGCCTGCAGGATGGAGGGAAGAAAGTATTTCCTTGAGATCGCCCGGACCCCACTTTGCAGCTCAACCGCCTTTCGAGGTTAGCTGCGTAAGGCGTATCCGCTCTTCTTTCTCACTCATGTTCCCTCCTTATAACGGTATTCCAGTATATCAGGTCAAGCGATTCGGGCTTATTCTTCTATGCTGCAAACATTGGCTTTTACCTGGTATTTTGAGTTATTTCCAGTTGAGAATCATTTAAAATAATCGACCGTTTATCGATATTTTGCAGAATGGCGTCTTTTTTCGAGATGGTCGATCCCGAAGGCTTCGATACGATACGCCCGTAGAGTCCTGCCCGAACGGCAGGGAAGGATAGCAATCGAAAGGAGTGGGAAATGGAGCTGTCGCGCAGAAGCTTCTTCAAGGCTGCCGGTGCCGCATTCGCAACCAGCATGGCCTTCGAGTTTATGCAGCCCTCACCGGCTTTGGCAGTGGAATCCTCCTCCGAGTGGAAGCTCGTCAACACCGAAGAGTACACGAACATCTGCTGCTACTGCGCAGGTGGTTGTGGCTCGCTTTGCTCGGTACGTGATGGTGAGCTCATCAACTTGGAAGGCGATCCCGATCATCCCATCAATCAGGGTGGTTTGTGCCCCAAGGGTGCAACGATGTTCCAGTTGCGTAACGTCGTAAACCCCGAAACCCATGAAATCGAAAAGAGCAAGGTTCGTCAGACCAAGCCATTGGTTCGCCGTCCCTTCTCAAAGAAGTGGGAGCCCATCACGTGGGAGCAGGCAATTCAGGAAATTGCCCGCAAAACCAAGGAAACCCGTGATGCCGGTTTCGTTGAAACCGAAGAAGTTAAGGGCAAGACCCTTACTGTGAACCGCTGCGAAAGCATTGCCAGCTTGGGCGGTTCTCAGCAGAACTCCGAAGAAGAGTACCTCATCCTTAAGATGATGAGAGCGCTTGGTATCGTGGCAATCGATAACCAAGCCCGTGTTTGACACGGCCCCACCGTCGCCGGTCTGGCGGCATCATTCGGTCGCGGCTCAATGACTACTCATTGGTGCGACATGCAAAACACCGATGTCATCATGAACATCGGCTCCAATTCTGTTGAAAACCACCCCGTTAGCGCCAAGTGGCTGCATAAGGCTCACGACAAGGGCGCGAAGTGGATGGTTGTCGACCCCCGTTATACCCGTACTGCAGAGCAGGCAGACATCTATTGCCCCATCCGCAGCGGCACGGATATCGCGTTCTATGGCGGTCTGTACAAGTACATCATCGACAACTTGATCGAGCCTGGCTTGGCAGAGTACACCCGCACGGGCAAGAACCCCGATAACTACAACTTCGAATACCTGATCAACTACACCAACGCTTCCTACATCCTTATGGAGGAATTCGACTTTGATCCCGAAACGGGTCTGTTCAGCGGTTGGGATGCTGAAAAGGAAACCTACGACGCTCATTCTTGGCATTATGAAACCGATCATGAAGAGCCTTGGGACACCTCTGAATCCGGTGCCTACGCCTGGTCGGTAAAGCCTGGTGTACCTGGGTTCGACAAGCCGGTTCTTGCTGTTCCCAAGAAGGATGCCACGCTTCAACATGAGCGCTGCGTATACCAGAAGTTCAAGGAACATTACTCTCGCTACGACATGGACACCGTTTGCCGTGTTTGCGGCATGGACAAAGAAGATCTCGAGTTGGTGTACTCCACTTGGGCTACCTCTTGTGCTCCTGGTAAGGCGGGCACCATTCTGTATGCACTGGGCCAGACCCAGCACACGTATGGCGCTCAGAATACTCGCTCTATGTCGGTTCTTCAGTTGCTTTCTGGCAACATTGGTGTTCCTGGCGGCGGCGTCTGCGCATTGCGCGGCGAGCCCAACGTTCAGGGCGCAACCGACATGGGCATGCTGGTAAACGAGCAGCCCGCATACTTGAAGTGGTCGAACACCACCGACCGCGATACTTTGGCTCACTGGCTTTCCAGCCAGACCTACTCCGACGGCTATTACACCAATAAGCCTAAGTTCATGGTGTCTGCACTGAAGGAATGGTACGGCGAAAACGCTACCGTTGAAAACGATTACGGTTACGACTGGTGGCCGAAGGTTCCCAGCCACGATGGCTCCGACTGGTCCGAGATGTCCTCCTTCGAGAAGATGAAGGAAGGTACTATGAAGGGCTACTACGCATGGGGCATGAACCCCTGCCACAGTGCGCCCAACTCCGGTAACGTTCGTCGCTCTATGGCAAACTGCGACTGGGTTGTAGTTGTCGATCAGGTAATCACCGAAACCGCTTCCTTCTGGGATGCGCCCGACATGAACGCTGAGGAAATCGGCACCACGTGCTACTTCCTGCCTTGCGCTCTTATTTATGAAAAGCCGGGTACCATTCTGAACTCTGGTCGCTGGATTCAGTGGCGTCAGCAGGCAGTTGAGCCTTGGGACGAGGCAAAGCCCGACTACGAGATTTGCGATCTTCTGTGGAAGGAAATCTGCCGCCTGTACAAGGAAGAGGGCGGTGCTAACCCCGATCCTATTCTGAAGATGAAGTGGGACTACTACGTTGACGGCAAGATCGATCCCCGTCCTGTTGCTTGGGCTCTGAATGGCTACAAGCTGGAAGGCTCCGATTGGTCTCAGGGCTTCGAGTCGAACGCAGACGGTGCAACGCTCGCAAAGGGCAGCATCAACTTGCTTCCTGGCTATGCGAAGCTGGAAGCTGACGGTTCTACTGCATGCGGTATGTGGATCTACTCCGGCTTCTATGCTAACAACGATGCTCCGCTTTCTGCTGAAAGCCAGCCTGTTTACAAGCGCAACAACGTGGATACTTCGGGCTTGGGTCTGTATTCCGACTGGGCCTATGCTTGGCCCAACAACCGCCGCGTTATTTACAACCGCGCCTCTGCAGACCTCCAGGGTCAGCCTTGGGCGGAAGACAAGGCGTTGGTCAAGTGGGACCTGAACGAAAAGAAGTGGGTAACTGGCTATAAGGCAGGCATGGACATCCCCGACTTTGCGGCTACCAAGGCTCTGCCCGACGGCACCACCCAGCAGATCGAACCCAACAACAAGGCGTTCTTTATGCTGTGGGAGCAGAACGGTCGACTTGAAAGCTACGGCATGGTGGATGGCCCGCTGCCCGAGCATTATGAGCCCTTTGAAACCCCGCTTTCCGAGAACTTGCTCAATGGCCGCTTGAACAGCCCCTGTTATCTGGGCCGCCCCGACGATGAGGGCAAGAAGGGTCTTGGAACCAAGTACTCCGACGAGTCCACGCGTCGTGCAACGGCAGACGAGTTCCCCTATGTTGCCACTACGTACTCTGTTACGGAGCATTGGCAGACGGGTGCTCAGACGCGCGCTTGCCCGGCACTTGTTGAGGCTATGCCTGGCGACATGATTGAGCTTTCGCCTGCTTTGGCGAAGGAGAAGGGCATCCAGACCGGCGACGATGTTCGTGTTTGGAACCGTCGTGCCTCTGTTGTTGTTACGGCAGTGGTTACACCCCGTATCCGTCCGCTTACCGTCAATGGCAAGACCCAGCATTTGGTTGGCATGACCCACCACTATAGCTGGAGCAAGCTCTTTGGCCTTACCACGCATGGCGCGGTAAACGATCTGACGCCGAACGTTGGCGACCCGAACAGCCAGACGCCTGAATACAAAGCGTTCCTGGTTAACATCGAGAAGACTACGGTTTAGGAGGAGGTGACCCTAGATGACTGAAATGGCTATTTTGTTCGATTCGTCTCGCTGCACTGGCTGCAGGGGTTGCCAGGTTGCCTGCAAGTGCTGGAACGACTTGCCTAGCGAACCTACCGCGGAAAACCCTTACGATTCCGTGAACTGGGACGGCAAGTTCACCCATCCTGCTGACCTCAACTCCTGCACCCGCTTGATTATGACGTTCGAAGACTTCGAGGATGAGAAATCCCAGAAGCGCGTTGGCTGGGCGTTTGGTCGCCGTGCTTGTCAGCATTGCACCAATGCGGGCTGTGTAAACATGTGTCCCGCAGGTGCGCTGTATAAGGACGAGGAGACCGGCATGGTCACCTACGACCAGGACAAGTGCATTGGTTGCCAGAACTGCTCGGCAGCTTGCCCATATGACGTTCCTCGCTACGAGGACCGTGGTGGCAAGACCGTTATCAACAAATGCTCGGGCTGCGTTGATCGTATCGCCCAGGGCATGATGCCGGCATGTGTTACCACCTGCCAGCCTGGCGCCCTGCAGTTCGGCACGCGCGAGGAAATGATTGCGCTTGCAAACGAGCGCTTGAAGCTGCTGCGTGACCGCGGGTACGAGGATGCTTGCATCTACGGCGAAAACGAGATGGATGGCCTGCATGTTATTCAGGTCTTGAAGCACGGCATGAAGCCCCATGGTGCAGTCGAGAATCCGCAGATTCCTCCTGCAGCCTTCCTTTCGGGCATCATGAAGCCCGTTACCGCTGTTGGCGCTGGTGCTACGGTTCTTGGCCTTGCTGCAATGTTTGGCCTTGCTGCTGGTTACAAGCGCGATACGTTGGTTTACAACGACGGCAATGGCGACACCATCAGCCTGGAAACGGGCAAGGTAACCAAGCAGGGCAATGGTCCTGACGAACGTACCGTAATGGAGGCTATTACCGAGAACCTTCCCATTGGCAAGAAAGGGGGCGATGACCATGAGTAAGCATGTTGAGTTCGACATCACGCCTGAGGAACAGGCTGAAAATGAAGCGTTCCTGCGCGGACGCGAAGTTGCCGGTGGGCGCTATATCAAGCGTCACTCCAAGCAGGCTCGCTGGACGCATGGCATCACCGTTAGCTGCTGTATGTGGTTGATGTTCTCTGGCGCCTTCGTTTTTGCGCCTCCTCTGGCCGCCATGGTGGGTCCGGATGTGGTCTTCGCGTTCCGTATGAGCCATCGCATTCTCGGCGTTGTGTTCGTTTTGGTGCCCATCATCAGCGCCATCATGGCGCCGGCTGGCGTGAAGCACATTATCCACAACAACATTTGCCATTGGACCGAAGACGACAAGAAGTGGATGATCCTGTTCCTGCCGTATCTGTTCATGGCAAAGTGGATCCACATGCCCGACCAGGACGAGCAGAAGTCTGGCCAGCGTGTTGCTGACGGCGCCCTGTGGATTTCCGGCATCATCATGGGCATTACGGGCGTGCTGCTCCTTCTGAACTCCACGCTCTTGCCTATGGGTACGGGGGTTCATTCGTGGTTGCTGTTCTTCCACGATCTGTTCTTCTGCATCATGCTCATTTTTGCCCTTGCCCATATCTTCTTGGGTGCAGGTATCTTCCAGCCGTACCGCGGCATGTGGAAGGTAATGTGGAAAGACGGTCTGATCTCCGAATCCGACGCGTTGTACCACTGGGGCCATTGGGCACGTGATGTCCTTAAGACCGACAACAACGTTATCCGCAAGAAGGACGACGAAAAATAGCGGTTGCACAAGGCCAATTAAAGATGCCGTTCCTCCTTTTGGTGGAGCGGCATCTTTCTGCCAAGCTGTACCATTCAGGAGTAATTTCTTGTTCCGTGTGCAGCGGAGATAGAGGCAAGTACCTATCCGGAAGCAACAAGGGGATGTGAAATGAACCTTAAGTTTATTGATCGTGTAATCAAGGCGAACGAGGACACTTTTTCCGAGGAAGACGTCAATCGTCTAAAGTACTTTTATGGCTTATGGGACGATATGGATCGCTGGTCGAAAGGCCCAACTACCGCCGAAAAGCACTATACGGTTCCGTCGGTCGAGGAGTTGGAAGAAGCCTGGATGGCCGATCGCCCTGTGTTCTCGTTTGCCCCTCCGAAGATCCAGAAAAGTCGTTTTGCAGCGATATGCTATAGCCTTCGTGAATACGTTTGCGATGAGGGAGGATTGAGCGAAGAAGACGCCGAGGCGCTTCGCGAAGTCAATTTCCGTTCGCTGGTTGAGCAGGAAGATATGGAACTTGCGGCAAGCGACCCCGAGGCATTTATTGGGGGATTGCTTTCCAATGCTTACGAGCAGGAAATCCCCCCTGCCGCAGCTCATATGGTCGCTATGGTTGGCATGATGGCCTTGCGTGTTGATTTGGAGCTCGTGACAAAAACTGTGGTAAAAGAGCAGCGCAAGATCAATAAAATGAACCACAATCCGATTTCCTGCCCTGTGTGTGGAAGCACACCTGCGTTGGCTAAGGTTGGCGGCGATAGCCCCACCGACGGTCGTGGCCGAACCCTGTATTGTCAGCAATGCGGAACCGAATGGGCATTCGAGCGTATCCGCTGCGCCCGTTGCGGTTCTCAGAACCCTCAGCATCTTCACTACTTTAACGTAGAAGGCGATGATGCCCATCGTATCCACAAGTGCGATGAATGCAACGGCTATATTCGCACGGTGTTTGTCGAGGATGCTTTGCGCCCGTTCTCTTACGAGGTTGAGGAAGTTGTAACCGCAAAACTTGATGCTATTGCCCGTGACCCAAAGTTCCAGACGCAAGAGTAGTACCGAAGCCTAGACTGGAAGGCGACCTTTAAGGTCGTCTTTTTATTTGTCGGTAGTTGGAGGGCTGCGTTGATCAACCTTGCCGAAGAGTGGCGAAAGCTCGATGGGCGCCGTCGCACGCCTGACTCCCAAAAGCATTGGGATGAGCGTGCGAAATCGTTTTCATTCAAAGATACCCCTGATGCTTATCTGCAATCTTTTATATCGAAAGCTGGCATTACCGGCGAAGAATCCGTGCTTGATATGGGGTGCGGGACAGGCTCGCTTGCCGTTGCGCTTGCTTCCATGGGCTGCTCTGTTGTTGCTGCCGATTTCAGTACCGGGATGCTTGATCGCCTGCGCTCGAAAGCAGCAGAGCGAGGGGTGCTTTGGGAAAGGGGATCATCCGGGCTTTATTCAGGCGGTTTGTCTGCCGGTAGTGTCAAAACGTGTCCTTCCGAGATCGAGGCAGGGAAGATCCTTCCTCTTCGCATGAGCTGGGAAGACGACTGGGCGAACTATGGCGTTGAAGAGAACTCGGTTGATGTGGCTGTTGCCTCTCGTTCGGTGATTACCCACGATTTGGAGGATTCGCTCCAAAAGCTTTCTGCGGTTGCTTGCGAAAAGGTGTGTGTGACCGTCGGTACGGGCTTTTCCCCTCGTGTCGATATGCGTGTGGCTCGTGCGATGGGCCTGGAGCTTGAGCGGCACAATGATGCTTTGTTCGTGTTTGGCATTGCCTCGGATTTGGGGTATGAACCCACCGTTTCTTACATCCACTCACCCAGAACCAAGTCTTATATTTCGCCTGATGAGGCATATCATTCTTTGTTGAGAACAAGAGACTATCTTGCCGATACGATTGATCAGATCAGCGTTGAGGAAAGTGCTTGCCGTTTACGGAATTTCCTTGCTGACCATTTGGTTGAAATAGAGGAAGACGGCACTAAGCGATGGGCACTTGACCAGTCGCGAGTTGTTCCTTGGGCGTTCATCAGTTGGGATGTGCGCGTCTGATCATTTAAAGCTAGCTCATGTCGCCCCCAGCGGAATCCTAGCTCCCTTTGCTGAAGGAATGGTGAGCTGCTTGATCTAAGGCGGGCGACGTGTTTTGCCGTATCGAGAATGGAGCGCAGAAAGGATACTGTATGAGATCATTCGAGGAAGACTTGAATCGTGCGATCGCCTTCCATGGTCATCTGTGCGGCGGTCAGTTAACGGGTGTACGTATGGCGCGATATGCATTGAAGTATTTCGGCATTGAGGATCCCGATCGTTACCGCGATCTGATTGTTTATGTGGAATGCGATCGTTGCCTTACGGATGCAATCATGGTGGTTACTGGTTGTCATCCTGGCAAACGACGCATGAAGTGCCTGGATTTCGGCAAGCAAGCGGCAACGTTTTTCGACTTGAATCGCAACGAGGCGATCCGATTGGTGAATGTGAGCGAAAAGTGCCCAAAGGGAGAAGACGTTAAAGCGTGGTTCGCTTCACGCACCGACGAGGATTTGTTCAGCGTCCAGAAGGTCGCGGTTAACTACACAGACTTCGATGCTCCGGGAAAGCCCCATTCTCATGAAGTTTGCGCAGTTTGTGGCGAAGAAGTTACCGATGGCCGCGAGGTAAATACGGGCTGCGGAAAGGTGATTTGTAGAAGCTGCGCTGGGCAGTCTTATTACGAAGTATTGTAGTCCTAGGGCGATGGATCGTTCTGCTTCCCCCGATGCAGGGTTGTAGCAACAGCGGTTACAACTAAAAGCATCCCCTTGTCTCCTTTTGAAATCCCCTAACGAAAGGATTCTTATGAACCCCAATGAAATGATGAGCGTCGAAGAGGCGCTTGATTGTGTGCTTTCTCATGTTTCGCCTCTTGAAGTTGAAACTGTTTCGCTTCTCGATGCGGTTGGGCGCGTTGTTGCCGAAGATTTGGTAAGTGATTGCGACATTACCCCCTTTGATCATGCGGCAATGGATGGCTTTGCGGTTCGCGCAGCAGATCTGATGAATGCCTCCGATGATGCACCTGTTTCTCTGCAGGTGGTTGGTGAAGTTCCCGCTGGCTCTGTCTTCAATGGGGAAGTTGGTGTTGGTGAAGCTGTTCGCATAATGACGGGTGCTCCTGTGCCAGATGCCGCCGATGCGGTAGTGAAATACGAGATCGTTGACTATCTTGGTGGCGACGGAAGGCAGGGGAGTGCTGTCTCGTTCTCTCAGCCAGCCACGTTTTTTGAGAACATCCGCGCCAAAGGGGAAGAGATAGCACAAGGGGAAGTTGCTATCCGTGCAGGTGAGGTGGTAAGTGCTGCTGGTGTCGGATTCTTGGCTAGTTGTGGTGTTACCGCAGTCCCGGTATATCGCCGCCCCCGTGTTGCCATTATCCCTATCGGCTCTGAACTGCTGACTCCGGAAGAGCCATTCCGTCCTGGATGCATTCGTGACAGCAATTCGTATGCTATGGCGGCATGCGTTGCCCAGGTTGGTGGCATTCCTGCTCAGTTGATGATCGTCCCCGATAAGGAAGAGTGTTTAGCGCGTTCTATTAAGCTTGCTGCCGAAGATTACGATTTCATTATCACGACTGGCGGGGCATCCAACGGCGATTATGATTTCATCAAACCCGTAGTTGAGGATTTGGGCGATCTCTATATGACGTTGGTGAACATGCGCCCTGGCAAGGCGCAGACTTTCGGCGTGGTGGACGGTACGCCGGTTTTCGGTTTGCCTGGAAATCCCGCGGCAGCTTATTGTGGTTTCGAGGTTTTAATCCGCCAGGCGTTGCGCAAGATGCAGGGTTATTCTTCCGCTGGTCGCCCGTCGGTTAAGGCTCGTTTGGTTGGTGATCGCAAAAAGCGCGATCCGCGTCGCATCTATTTGCGTGCATCGCTCTCCCGAAATGAGGAGGGCGTTCTTTGCGTGGTTCCAGCCAAGAACCAGAGTTCGGGTTTGTTCAGCACCCTTCACCGAGCCAACTGCTTAGCAATACTCCCGGAAGGTACCGACCAAAACCCTGTGCCCGATGGTACGCTTATCGATTGCGTATTGCTTGATGTTGAGGAAGGAACGGTGCTGTAGATGATTACGTTTGCGGTTATTACCTGCTCTGACACACGTAGCGAAAAGGAAGACACTGCAGGTGCCCTGCTTCAGGAGCTCATTGCCGGCAAGGGGTGGCAGTGCGCTGTGTATAACGTGGTGAAAGATGAGCGCTCTGAAATAGCTGAAGCCATTGTCGGGGCCGCAGACGAGAACAGGGTTGATGTGGTGCTCACGTGCGGCGGCACGGGCTTGAGCCTAAGGGATGTTACCCCCGAGGCTACGCGTGATGTGTGCGAGCGGGAGGTGCCTGGTATCGCCGAGGGCATGAGGGCGCACAGCCTTGCCATCACACCACGCGCTATGCTTTCACGTGCATTGTGCATGCAGCGCGGCACCACGCTAGTGATTAATTTGCCGGGAAGCAAAAAAGCCGCCCAGGAAAACTGGGACGGCATCGTTGAGGTGTTACCCCATGCTGTTTCTATGATGCATGGTGGTGGGCATTAATTGCCTCTAGGCCCTATTCCATGTGCCGGTTTTGCCACCTTCTTTATGAAGCAGGCGAACCGTATCGATCTCCATTCCGCGATCGATTGCTTTGCACATGTCATATACGGTTAGGCCTGCTACGCTTACTGCAGTTAGCGCCTCCATTTCCACGCCGGTTTTGCCGACGAGCGAACAAGTTGCTGTTAAGTAGATGCCGCAGCGGCCGTCTTTTCGCTCTTCTGCATGTTGGGGTGCGCACTTTACCTCAACCTTGGTAAGAGCCAGCGGATGGCAGAGGGGTATAAGGTTGCTGGTTTGCTTGGCTGCCATAATGCCAGCTATGCGCGCAGTTGCTAGCACATCGCCTTTTTTTGCGCTGCCGCTTTCGATAACCGCAAGGGTTTCGGGTTGCATAGCAACGAACCCTTCCGCGATGGCGGTTCGTTTGGTTTCTGCCTTTTCTGAAACATCGACCATGCGGGCATCGCCTTCGGCGTCGATGTGGGTAAGCTGTTGGGTCATATGATTCTCCTTGAGTGGAATAGTTGGAACAGGTACCAGATTCCCGCCTAAAGTGGGAATCTGGTACCTGTTCCAACTATTCCATTTTATCCGCCGACCTGGCTCATCATGCGGCGAGTTCCTACGCGATGTTCGTGGCCGCTCGGTTTATGGGACAGTGCTGCCTCGAATACCGAAAGCACCTCTTCTTTATTGCCCTTTCGAAGCGCGCTGCGAATATCGCATTCAGTGTCACTGAATAAACAGGGTTTAATCTTACCGTCGGCGGTAAGGCGCAAGCGGTTGCAGCTTGCGCAGAAGTGGTTCGAAATCGCCGATATTACGCCAACGGTTCCTTGGGCGTCGGGAAGGCGGTAATACTGCGCTGGCCCCCAACCGTCAGGTGTTGCCGTGGTGGGCTGCAAGCTTCCCAGGCCGATGGACTGCGCTTGCATGTTTATGGTCTCGATAATCTCCTTTGCGGGGACAACGTCATCTAGCCCCCATCCGCAACCGCCGCAGTCTTCTCCGCTTCCAATAGGCATGTATTCGATGAAGCGAACATGTAGGGGGGCATCTACCGTCAGACGGGCAAAGGAAAGAAGATCCTGGTTTAAGCTGCGAACGACAACCGTATTGAGTTTGACGGGGGAAAGGCCCGATGAAAGAGCTGCTTCTACGCCTTTGAGGGCATCGTTCAGGTTGCCTCGTCTGGTGATGAAACGATATTGCTCCGCATCAAGCGTGTCTAACGATATATTCACACGGGAAAGGCCCGCTGCTTTTAAATCGGTAGCCATATTGGGCAGGAGTATCGCATTGGTGGTCAGTGCGACGCTTTCGATGCCAGGGGTTTGGGCGGTGCGCTCAATAAGGCCTAAGAGTCCTTTGCGAACGGTAGGTTCGCCGCCGGTGAAACGAATATGCTTGATTCCGAGCTGCGATGCGCACTCGATTGCCTTATGGACTTCCTCGAGGGTAAGAATGCTTTCGTGGGGAATGCTCTTAACGCCATGCTCGGGCATGCAGTAGATGCAGCGCAAATTGCAGCGGTCGGTAAGCGATATGCGCAGATAGTCGATTTGTCTTCCCTGGCCATCTTTCATGGCGTCTCCTTTCGGGCAATAGTGGATGTGCGGGTTGAGCCGTTGAGTGCAATTGATTGGCGCTGCTACTTGGATACGAGGTAAACCTTATCGGAGGGGATACGGATCAGTAGCACTTCGTCTTTGACTGGTAGCTTTTCTTCGGGCACTTTCAATTTGTCGATGCGCCAGAATAGGTGCTGCTCAAGGTATTTCATCTCGTTTTCGGTCTGATCAACCACTTTGTCGGCGCCTGGTTCGCGATCAAGGAATTCCAGCAGTGCCGAGCGATCGAAACGTGAGTCGCTTGTTCGAACAACGCGAACGCGATAGGTGTTTCGTCCTGGTTCTTTGGCTTGTTCCAGGAAAAATGCGCGGACTCCCATGCATGTTAGATTCTCTTGAACGGGCTTGTCGGTTTCGACTTCGATGCCCCAAGCGGGCAGGAATACTCGATGATCGTTGATCCGGCGGGCGGGGGTGGCATTTTTGCAGCCTGATAGCTTAATGCTTGCGGCCGATTGGGGATTGTTGACGAGGTTGTTGCCCGTGCTTACTTCCATCACATGCCCTTTTTCGATTACGGCAATGCGATCACAGAAGCGCAGAGCTTCGTCGATATCGTGGCTGACGTACAGAATTGTTCCATGAAAGGTTTCGAACAACCCAGCAAGGTTTTGCTCCAGCACTCCTTTTAGGTGTGCGTCGAGGGCGGAAAAAGGCTCATCGAGCATAAGGATGTCTGGTTTTGCCGCTAGCATTCGAGCCAACGCAACGCGTTGTTGCTGTCCTCCTGAAAGCTGCGAAGGGTATCGCTTGCCGAAGCCGTCTAAGCCAAAGCGTTTCAGTTCGGCGTTCACCTGAGCTTCACGTTCTTCTTTGGGCAGCTTCCGGTCGATTCCCGCCGCAACGTTTTCTGCCACGGTCAAGTTGGGGAATAGCATGTAGTTTTGGAACAACAGGGCGGTTTTACGTTCTTGAGGGGAAAGGTTCACGGTTGGGCGTTTCCCTGCCTCCCGTTCAAAGAACGTTTTTCCGTTCACCACGATCTTTCCTTCATCGGGTGTTTCGATGCCTGCAATGCACCTCATGGTAAGGCTCTTCCCGCAGCCCGATTCGCCCAGCCAGCCAAGGGTTTCGTTACCTGCTTCTATATTTACGTCAAGGGTAAATGCGGGGAAGTGCTTTTTTATGGATACGGAAAGGCTCATTCTTCTGCCCTCTTACGATATTTAGTAGTGCGATTACTCCACAGGTTGATGAACAGGATCACGATGAAGCTGAATCCAATAACGATCGCGGTCCAGAACCAGGCAACGCCATCGTTTCCGTTCATCCATTCGAAGTAAATGGCGATGGGAATGGTGCGTGTGATGCCTAGGTAGTTGCCGGCCAAGAACAGCGTTGCGCCAAATTCGCCGAGAGCCCGTGCGAATGCGAGTACGGTTCCGGCGGCAATGCTACTCCAGGAAAGGGGGAGCATCAGTTTCAGGAAGATACGCGTGTTGCTCCAGCCTAAGGTGCGGGCAGCATCGAGCATGTTGGTGTCGAGGTTTTCAAAGGCGCCTAGTGCGCTTCGGTACATCAAGGGGAATGCGACAACTACTGCGGCAATAACCGTTGCAGGCCAGCTGAAGATCAAGGGAAACCCGATATCGATAAAGAAGCTGCCAAAGGCGGTGTTTCTGCCACATAGGTACAGCAGGATGAAGCCGCATACAGTTGGGGGAAGCACCATAGGGATGGTGAATATGCTGTCGGCGATGTTCTTTGCTTTTTGAGAAAGATGAAGACACCAATATGCGGCTAGCAAGCCAAGAACGAAGATGAAAACGATGGCAACGCCGGTAGTTTTAAGGGTTACCCACAGAGGGCTCCAGTCAAGTTCGGAGAGAAATTTGCCTGCTGCGGCAATCCCGGTAGCCTCTTCGTTCACGGTGACCTCATTTGCAGGTGCCAGTCGGCCAAAGTCGGCAAAGGAAGGTTTGAAGTAGTTTGGGCTGTTGGGGTCGGTAAGATCGGAGCCGTCGATGCCTATAACACTGGCGTACACATTCCCGTTTATTTCTTGGTCAAATGCGAAACGGACGTTGTTTATTTCGTAGGTTGGGCTGCTCGTGAAATACCAGGTGCTGATTCGAGAAAGGGGGATCGAGCCCGCCGATATTTCGCCATCGAGCGTACAGAAATACTTCTTTAGCAGAGTTTTGTCATTCTCGTCGTCGATGTCGATACCAAGGAATTGCGCTGTTTGGGCGGGAACATAAGCGACTGCATAGGAATCGGAGGCGATGAGCTGAAAGAATGAGCCTGCCTCACTTCCCACTAAATACGAGTAGCCGTAATACGTTCCGGCGATAGCCCGATTGGACCCTTTTTGAGCACGTGTGAAGTCGCAAACTGCGTAAGGAGCGTTTTCGATCGATGCGCTGGCTGCGTCTTCCGATACGCTAACTTTCAAGGCCTCCTCGTTGTCTGAAGGAGCGGCTTGGTTGTTAGTGGTTTTGGGTGCTTGAGGCGTGTCGGCATCGCCCAATGCTTCATCGGCAAATGCGCTATGGGACATCAACGCCGTTGCTAAAGCCAGTATCAGCATGAATAGGCAGGTGGCGTGCGTTATGCATCGTTTTGCATTCATGTGGATCCTTATCTGAAAAGGTGGCGTATCGGAAAACGGGGGATGGGCGTTGTTGTGCGCCCATCCCCAGAAAAAAGCGAAGTCGAAATGGCTGCTTTCGGCTATGCTAGCTCAAAGCCCCACTTCTGCCAGATCGCCTGAGCCTTTTCGCTGTTCATGCACCAATCAAGGAATTCCTTGGTGGCGTCAACATTCTTGCAGTCTTTGGTGATAGCGCCAGGGTACACGATGTTCTTGTGGGTGTCGGCAGGAACGGTGCCAACGATCTCTACGCCGCCGAAGCGATATACATCGGAGGTGTATACAAACGCGATATCAACATCGCCGGACTGAGCATGTTTGCAAACGTTACCAACGGAGGTGTCGGTTACAACTTTGTAGTCAGAGCTATAAGAGCCGCCCTTACCGGAAATTTCCTTGCCAGTTTTGCCTGCATCGTCACCAGCGGGGGTGTAAACGCCAACGGTGGAAAGGGACTGTGCTGCATAGTTGCCTGCAGGGACAGAGTCGTCACCAACGCAGATGGAGTACTTGCCGGCAGCAATGTCCTCAAGCGTTACGTCGGAGAGGCCGGAGCCTTCCTTGGAAACCATAACCAGATCATTCTTGAACAGATTTACACGAGTTCCTTCGTCGACGTAACCTTCTTTGACAGCGGTATCCATAGAGCCTTTGGATGCAGAGATAAGAAGATCGGCATAGGATCCCGCTTCGAGCATCTCGTTCAGCTCGCCAGAAGCTTTGTACTGGGTGTCGGCGAAGGACACGTTGCTGTGGCCATCTTCGATATAGGCCTGTTGAGCTTCTTCCATTGCTTTTGAAAGAGAGTTGGCGGCAAATACCTGAAGCTGAACGTCTTCTTTCTTCTGCTCCTGCTGGCAACCGGTAAGGGCAACGGCAACCAACGCGCAGCAGGCAAAGGCCGCAAACGCGGTGGCAAGTTTCTTTGCCTTTTGGGTGAGGGTCATGGGAAGTCCTTCCAATTCGGGGTTGGTTTTGTCCTTTTGCGAGAATAAATGCAAAAACCCTTGTTTGGTTTGGGAAAATAATCGAAACGATTGCGAGGTGTCGATTCTGAGAGGTAAACGGTATGCGCAGCGATGAAGTTTCGGCTGATATCAAAATTTTCATAAGCTCGAAGAGCCAAACACACCATAGCCCCGGTCTCGGGCTCGGCGTCGTGGAATTGTGCGAACGTGTCGAACGGCTGGGTTCTCTGAACAAAGCTGCTGCCGATATGGGTATGGCATACAGTAAGGCATGGCGCATTATCAAGCAGGCTGAAGAGGGGCTTGACGTGGCTTTATTCCTTCGTCAAGGTGCCCGTGGTTCTTGCTTGACCGAAGAGGCCAAAGCCCTAATCGAACTGTTCCGCAAAGTGGAACGCGAAACAAACGTCTGTGCCAATCGGGTGCTCCGTGACTCTTTAGACGATTTGGTTGATAAAGGGATCCTTTCCCATGCCTCGGCCCCTGAATTGGAGAAGAAAGCCACACCTGAACTTATTGCGCAAGTGCGTGCGTTGGGGCTTTAGGTACCCCTCTTCATTGTTCGTCTTGGTGATAGTTTGATACGTTGAAAATATCGGGTAGCCGTTTACCGCTAACTATCAACCGCTTACTGGAGGTCATTTCGGTAAGCGGATAGACTGTCTTTCCGTTGCCTTCCAATCAGTTTAAAGGCATCGTTTAGCCATACATGCGGTATAGGACTTCTGCTTGGGCAAGCTCCTGTGGCGTATTGACATTGGCAAACGGATCGATCGATCCAGGCTTGCGCATAAGCTCGGCGTTGAATCGGGTGCAGTTGATCGAATCGATCAAATCTCGCATGCGCTTTGATCCCCGTGAGGTAATGCGCTCCAGAATAGGTTGGCATGTACTTTTGCGATACACCGCTGCAAAAGGTTCGTAATTTCCTTTATTGAATGGCACCACTGCGTCACTTCCGCTTGCTTGCAGCGCAAGAGCTTCGCGGGTAAGGATTTGTGGCGAAAAGGCAATCATGTCGCAAGCAACAACCCCAACGGCATCGTTGGAGCTTGCTTTAATTGCGGTAAGCAGTCCGGGCAGGGCACCGCGTTCTTCCATGACATCGCCGACAAGGTGGAGCTCGGGATACCGCTCAAGGAGATAACGCAGCTCCGGCTCTTCGTTGGTTGTAACGATGAGCTCGTCGGCAAATGAGACAACTACTTCCAGCATGTGCTCAATTAGGGGGCGCCCCAAAAAGGGTGTTAATGCCTTCGATTGTCCCATTCGCTTTGATTCGCCGCCTGCCTGAATGGCAATAGTGAGTGGTGCGCGCGTGTATCGTTTGCGCAGAAACGCAGCAATAGCTCCAATGTCCTCGAAACCGAAAACCTCGATAGCGGCTTCGCGGGCAATTTGCTTAACAGCTGGCATGTCGGTAACGATGGCGGCTGGCTTTGCGGGACGGTCGGGCGTTTCGTCGTCCGAATAGGAGGGCGCTGCGCCAGACAAGCAATCGATGAGCGCTTCTGCAGCAATTTGATCTTTTGGGTTTTCTGCTCGAAGGAGTTCGATGGTTGGCAATCCTACGCCGCGGAATCCTTCCACGAGTATCAAATCGTAGTTCGGCATAAGCTCCAATGCCTCGGAGCAGGAAATTTCTTGGGTTAGGTCGCATGTTAAGGCCAAGCGTTTGCTCGAAAGGATAGCGGTTGCTTTTGACCCTGCGGCACGATGACGGTATGAGTCTTTTCCTGGAATATCGATTTCGAAATCGGGATGTCCATGGTGTTTAAGGGTGCCAATAGCGAGTCCTTGGCGGGTGAGCTCGGCTATTATTTTTTCCAACAGCGTCGTTTTCCCCGAGTTTTGTCTTCCCACGAAAGAAACGGCAGGGCTTGGTCGATAGGGTTTATGGGGTAGTGGTTCGTATATCATGCCAATCCTTGCGTTCGTTTAAGGCTGTTCAGCATGGCAAGTGTAGGACATCATGCAGGTTTTCGGCATCCGTAATATATGAATGGCGCGGGTAGGGGCGTGTAGGTGAGTTCTTTTCGCCGTGAATAAGCATCCGTTAGCCCTGTTGATTCTGCCGAAAAGGGGTTGAGCTGCATGCTGATTACGGGGCCGTCACTACTATTGGACCGTTAATTGTTGGCATTCGAGGAGGTATTCATGGCTTATATTTCTTCCATTAACCTTTCTACACGCAAGGGAGTTCGGAAAAAGCCTGTTGGCGATACTCCTCAAGTTGTCCTTGTCGATGACGGGCTGGAAAACGATGCCCATGCGGGAAAGTGGCACCGTCGAGTATCGTTTTTGGCCGAAGCATCCATTGCGAAAGCTCGCGATATGGGCTTAGAGGTTGGCCCTGGCGATTTTGCTGAAAATTTTACAACCGAGGGAATCGATCTGCTCGATTTGCCTTTGGGCACACAGCTCCGTTTGGGGAAAGACGTGCTGGTGGAAATCAGTCAGATCGGTAAAGTGTGTCATACCCGTTGCGCCATTTACCACTTAGCGGGCGACTGCATCTTTCCCCGTGAGGGCATTTTCGGCGTGGTGCTACATGGCGGCGTTGTTTCCGCTGGTGATGCTATCGAAGTGGTAAAGCGTGGTGACGGCACGTGCGCACATACTCCACCTGAGGCGTTGGCTGAAGTGGAGTCGGCGCGAAAGGCGGGTACCCTGTGAGCAGTGAGATGCAAGACTTTTCCATAAACGAGGGAAAGAAAGGTTCCTGTTGCGAAGCTTACCTGGATAACGCTGCCACAACCAAGCCGCGCCCCGAGGTGGTGCAGGCCATGATGCGGGAACTTCAGAACTATGGCAATGCATCTTCTGTTCATGCGCTGGGCAAGAAGGCAAAGCGCGTTCTGGAAGACAGTCGCGCCATTGTTGCAGCGGCTTTGGGCGCTGAGCCCGATGAGGTTTTTTTCACATCGGGTGGAACCGAGTCGAACAACCTTGCCATTCGCGGTTCGGTTATGGCTTGCGGAATCAGTGCAGGTCGAATCATAACTTCTGCTTTGGAGCATCCTTCGGTAACGCGATCGGTGCGCGGTCTTAAGCGAGAGGGCGATTGCTGCGTTTCCTATGTGGAAGCAGTTCATGGCAATTTTGACCTGGAGGCATGCGCGCGTTTTCTCCAGGAGCCAACAACGTTGGTAACGGTAATGTCGGTGCAGAACGAGCTTGGTTATCGGCTTCCTATTCCTGATATCGTCAAGTTGCGCAATGAATATGCCCCCCATGCGTTGGTGCACACCGATGCTGTTCAGGCTTTTGGCAAGATCGATGTCCCCGTACATGAGTGGGGTGTTGATCTAGCTTCCCTTTCCGCTCATAAGATCGGGGGACCGAAGGGTATCGGTGCATTGTTCGTGAAGCGCGGGACCAATATGTTCACCACGGCGTTCGGGGGTGGGCAGGAACGCGGCCTCCGTTCAGGAACCGAACCCGTCTACCTCGCCGCCGGTTTTGCCGAAGCGGTACGCTGTGCATTTTCCGACAGGCAGGCTGAAGAAATGCGCGTTCGCGAATTGTGGAACCGTCTGCGCTCTCGCGTCAACGCAGAAATTCCTGATGCGGTGATCAATTCCCGGGAAGATGGATCACCTTACTTGTTCAATTTCAGCGTTCCTGGCATGAAAAACCAGGCGGCTTTGCGTTATTTGAGCGACCACGGCGTCTATGTCTCCAAAGCTTCTGCATGCGAGTCGAATATCAATACCGTTCCAGTTGGCACATGGCGCCACAAACATCCGCTTTCACTTCAGGCGGCTGGTATTCCTCTTGCAATGGGCAAACGTACGTTGCGTGTCAGCTTTGGTTACGATTCATGCGAAGATGACGTCGATCGTTTTGTGGATACCCTAAAAGCGTATCTGGCTAGCTGCTAAGAGATTGCCTGTTTGTTCGGGTTGAGGGCGTTCAATGTTAGCTTTTTCTTACGCTTTGAGTTGTTAACCTGCGGTAACCGAATTCGGTGTTAGGGTGTGGTGAGTCGCTCACGTTGGTGGGCGATTCTTTTTGCTTTTAAGCGTCTATTCTTGAGTGGCGTTATTTGATGGAAGAAGTTGAGCGGTATGAACAGTGGGTCTTATCAGACATCGAGAATGGCGGAAGTGCGTCGTGTTCTGTGGATCGTTCTTTTGCTTAATCTGCTGGTTGCGCTTGCGAAGTTCTTCTATGGCTTGGCCACCAATTCTCACTCTATGCAGGCTGACGGCATTCATTCGGTGTTCGACTCTATGGGCAATGTGGTTGGTTTGGTTGGAATCACGCTCGCTCTTCGTCCGGCAGATGAGGGTCATCCTTATGGCCACTTTAAGTTCGAGACATATGCGAGCATGGTTATCGGTGTTCTGCTTATATTTGCCGCGTTTGAGGTTGGCTCAAGCGCCATCAGCGAGTTAATATCGGGCGACCACAATGCATCCGTTACGGTGGTTTCCTATGTGGTCATGGTGGGCACGTTGTGCATCAACATTGGGGTTACAACCTATGAGCGAAAGGCCGGCAAGCGCTTGAACAGCGATATCTTGTTGGCAGATGCAAGCCATACGCTTTCTGATGCGATGGTTTCCATCGGCGTTATCATTGGTCTCGTGTTAATTCAGCTTGGCTTTGCTATTGCCGACTCTGTGATGGCGTTGGTTGTTATGGTGGCCATTCTGTATACCGCATTTGACGTATTCCGCTCAGCCTTTCAGACCCTTTCCGACAAAGCGCGAATCCCTGAAGAGGAGGTGCGCAAGGTTGTAGAGGGTATCGCTGGTGTTCGAAATGCGCATCGCATCCGTACGCGTGGCACCCAGGGCGATGTGTACGCCGATTTGCATGTGCTGGTCGATCCGAATATGACCGTTGCTGCTTCGCATGAGCTTGCCGATCGTATTGAATCTGAGATTGTCCATAAGTTCCCGCAGGTAAAGGACATCCTTGTCCACATCGAGCCCGATGATGCCTATCATCGAGCGGAGAGTCATACGGAATAACAGTTCCATTTATGAAAAAAACGAACCTAGATAGTTGACGCAAAGTGCTGTTCTGGTAATATACAAGCTCGCTGAAGCAGTTCGGCATTTTCGGGCGATTAGCTCAGGGGGAGAGCGCCACCTTGACACGGTGGAGGTCACTGGTTCGATCCCAGTATCGCCCACCACTTGCACACAGGCCAGAGGCTTAAAGCCCTGGCCTGTTTCTATTTGCGCCGCTTTTGCTGGGGAAGGGAAGAAGCATGCATACCAACATATCGCTCCAACAGCTTCGTTACATCATTGAAGTCGCTGAATGCGGCTCAATCAACGCAGCTAGCCAGCAGCTGTATGTTTCCCAGCCCACGCTTTCAACCACCATTAAAGACACCGAGCAGGAACTGGGCATCTCTATCTTCAACCGCACTAACCGTGGTATCACCCTTACTAACGAGGGCACTGAGTTCATTGGTTATGCTCGGCAGATCTTGCAACAGTTTGATTTATTCGAGGCGCGCTATTCCAATTCGAACAGTGCCGCTAAGGGCAGGCTTTGTGTTTCTTCTCAGCATTACGCTTTCTGCGTTCACGCTTTTGTCGATTTGGCCGAGGAATGCGACGAGGAAGAGTACAATTTTTCCTTGCGTGAAACGCGCACGGCAGAAGTGATCGACGACGTTAAGGAATTCCGCAGCGAGATTGGGGTTCTGTACTTAAGCGATTTCAACCGCAAGGTGCTGACCAAGGCATTTTCCGATGCTGGGCTGACGTTCACACCGCTGTTTGAGGCCCATCCGCATGTGTTCGTTGGTTCGAACCATCCTCTTGCCGGTCGAGCTAGCTTGAAGCCTGAGGATCTGGAAAGATATCCACGCTATTCGTTTGAACAGGGAAGCAACAATTCCTTTTTCTTCGCGGAAGAGCCGTTGAGTCATCTGCCTCATAGCCAAAACATTACCTATTACGACCGTGGTACTTTGACCATTCTCCTAAATCGTCACAACGGATACACCATTTCAACGGGCGTCCTTTCTGGAGAAATGGGACAGAGCATCTGTTCTATCCCTCTTGAGGTTGATGAAACCATGACGGTTGGTTATTTGTACCATGCCGAACGTCCGTTTTCTCCTTTGGCGCAGCGTTACATTGATAAGCTCCGCGCCTATATCGAAGACAACCCCACGGTAACCACGTACTATCCAGTTGATTAAGAGGGTTCCCTTTATTTCTTTGGTAAACGGTTCAGGTTCTCTTCTGATGAGCTGGTTTGATAGGTAGTTTCGCAAAAGTTAGATAATTATTCCTTTCGCCGATAAAAAGATGCCGTTGCCATTGAGTCGCATCGAAAACCAGTACAGTGTTCGCAAGTGCCTTCCCTTCGGGGAGGGCGTTTTTGCTTGCTGGATGTTGAGCTATTTGGTGCGATTATCGGTTATAGGCTGTTGCTTCTATTTCGAGGAGCTTCTGCGTTGTGATTCGTGATGCCGTGCAGGGAAGGGGGATGCGTGTCTGCGCTATCTATTGAGCCCAAGACGGCGGCCGATGCGAAGGTGGAATCTTATTTAAAGCGATTTGAGCGAAGGGTCGAGGCTGCACCTCCTGGCCAGTGCCCGCTGACCACTGTTGCATCGTTGCTTGAAACTGGAGCGAACCAAACGTGCGGGAAATGCGTTCCTTGCCGTGATGGCCTGCCGAAACTGTCCGAACTGATGCGGGAACTGGCAAACTGCCAGGCAAACAACGAAACACTGGAAACTTTGCGTGCACTCGCCCAGATGATTCGCGATGCATCGGATTGCGCGGTGGGGTACGAAGCTGCCCAGGCAACGCTCGATGCGCTCGATTCTTTCTCCGAAGAGGTCGAAGCTCATCTGGTTGGGCATAGCTGTACTCAGGGCATGGGTCAAAGCGTTCCCTGCGAAACTCTGTGCCCAGCTCACGTTAACGTGCCAGGGTACATTGCCCTTGTTGGCGAGGGGCGCTATGCCGACGCTATCAAGCTTATCCGCAAAGACAATCCGTTCCCCACGGCATGTGCACTGGTGTGCGAGCATCCTTGCGAAAAACGCTGTCGTCGTATTCTCATCGATGCGCCGCTGAATATCCGCGGTATCAAAAAAATGGCAGTCGATCAGGTTGCTGCGGATTCCGTTGCCACGCCCGGACGTCTACCTGATTCCGGTAAGCGGATTGCCGTTGTTGGCGGCGGCCCTTCCGGTCTTACCTGCGCTTATTATGCGGCGCTGATGGGGCATTCCGTAACGGTGTTTGAGGCGAATCGCTCTCTGGGCGGAATGATGCGCTACGGTATTCCTGCATATCGTTTTCCACGCGAACGGTTGGATGAAGATATCCGTGCCATTCTTTCTGTGGGAAACATCGAAGTGAAGTGCGACGAGCGTATTGACGCTGTCGCTATGGCTAAGATTAACGACGAATTCGATGCAGTGTACGTTGCCATAGGCGCCCAATTGGGAAAAACGCTGAAACTTGAAAATGGCGATGCCGAAGGCGTCATGTCTGCGGTTGACTTGCTGCAGAAAATTGGCGATGGAGATTACCCCGATTTCTCAGGCAAGAAGGTTGTCGTGGTCGGCGGTGGCAATGTAGCCATGGATTGCGCGCGAACCTCGGTTCGTGCTGGTGCATTAGAGGTTACGGTTGCGTATCGTCGTAGGCAATCGGATATGACAGCTTTGGTTGAAGAGGTGGAAGCCGCTGTTGCCGAAGGCGTTGAGATGGCTGTGCTTGAATCTCCCGCTCGTGTCGAGGTTGACGAATCGGGTCATTGCTCCGCCCTTATCACGCAGCCGCAGATGATCGGTGCGGTAAAGCGAGGCCGTCCTGCACCCGTTGCTGCCAAAAAGCCCGAACGTCGCATCGAAGCTGACGTAATTCTTATTGCGGTTGGCCAGGACATCGATGTCGATCCTTTTGTTGATTTCGGTATGCACGCAGAGTGTGGCAGCTTTATTGCCAATGGGCAGCTTGAATCTCCTGATTTGCCTGGAGTCTATGTAGGCGGCGATTGCCAAAGTGGTCCTGCGACGGTGATCAAGGCTATCGGCGCGGGCAAGGTTGCTGCCCGCAATATCGATGAGTATTTGGGCTATCACCATACCCTTTCTTGCGATGTTGCGCTTCCCGAGCCCAAACAGAACGATCGAATGCCGAAAGGTCGTGTCGAAATCGCTGAGCGTCCTGCTCGTGAGCGCAAGAACGATTTCCTGGGGGTTGAGTACGGAATGAGCCTGGAAGAAGCAGAGCAGGAGTGCGGACGCTGCCTGCGTTGCGATTGCTTTGGTGCTGGCTGCCAGGTTGATGGGAGGTTCCAGTATGTCTAATGTATGCGCAAGTTCTTCTCAGGCTGCCGATGGGCAGGTTGTTTCACTCGTTGTCGATGGCGTTTCAGTGTCAGTGCCTAAGGGCGCAACGATCCTCGATGCTGCTCAAAAGGCAGGCATCCCCATTCCTACGCTATGCTTCTTGAAAGAGCGCAGTGCTATTTCCTCGTGCCGCATTTGCATGGTTGAAGTTGAAGGCGAAGACACCCTTGTTCCTGCATGCTCAACTGTTGTGAAAGAGGGCATGGCGATAACCACCGCTTCGGAGCGTTTGGTAGCCTATCGCAAGTTAACCATGGATTTGATCCTTTCCGACCATGGCCTTGACTCTACCAACTATTGTTTCAGCTGCAAGAAAAACGGTTCATGCGAACTGCAGGCGGTAGCTCGAGAGGTTGGTGTACAGCACCCCTCGTTTGGGGTTTCGGGAAAACGCAAACCGGTATTCGATTCGAACCCCTTCATTTCGTTCGATCCTAATCTTTGTATTCGCTGTCAGCGGTGTGTGGGTGCATGCAACAATGCGGCAGGCAACCATTCGCTCCATGCTTCAAAACGCGGTCTGCGGACTTCGATCGAGGCTCCTTTTGGCGCCGATTGGAAAACAACGGGATGCGAATCGTGCGGGAATTGTGTGCAGGCCTGTCCGACGGGCGCCCTTACCATGAAGCGACGCGCAGAGTATCGCGAATGGGAGGTTGAACGCGTACTCACCACGTGCCCCCATTGCGCTACGGGATGCCAATATAATCTCATCGTGAAAGATGGCAAGATTGTTGATACCGAAGCCGTAGATGGGCCCTTGAATCACGGTCTGTTATGCGTGAAGGGTCGCAGCGGCAGTTTCGATTTTGTTCATTCGGAAGAGCGTCTCACCACGCCTCTAATTCGCAACCACGAAACAGGGGAGCTTGAACCGGCTACGTGGGACGAAGCCCTTGATCTTGTTGCGGCCAAGATGGGGGCGTTGCGAGATGAATTTGGCGGTCAGGCTCTTGCTGCGTTTGCGTGTGCCCGCTCCGCCAACGAAGACATCTATATGCTTCAAAAAATGGCACGTACGGTATTCAAGACGAATAACATCGATAACTGTGCTCGTGTTTGCCATGGTCCTTCGGTTGCCGGCTTGGCTCAAACCCTTGGTTCTGGTGCTATGACCAATCCCATTACCGACATCGCCCGAAATGCCGACGTGATCATGCTGGTTGGCTCGAACCCGGAAGAAGCTCACCCGGTTATCGGTATGCAGATCCGCCATGCAGTCGAAACGGGGACAAAGCTTATCGTGGTCGATCCTCGCAATATCGGCCTTTCTGCTAAAGCCGATATCCATCTGAAACTGCATCCTGGCACCAATGTTGCATTTGCTAACGGTGTTGCGAGGGTGCTTATCCATGAGGGTCTTATCGACGAGACGTTTATCGCGGAACGCTCTGAAGGTTTTGACGACTTCAAGGCGATGGTAGAAAAGTACACGCCTGAATACGTAGCGGATATTTGCGGTATCGATGCTTGCGATTTGGTCGCCGCGGCAAAGCTGTATGGTGAAGCCGGTGCCGCTGCTATCGTGTACTGTCTCGGTGTCACCGAGCATACCAGTGGCACCGAAGGTGTAATGGCATTGTCTAATCTGGCTATGATCACAGGCAACTTTGGAAAGCCGGGGACGGGCGTCAACCCCATTCGCGGTCAGAACAATGTGCAGGGTGCTTGCGATATGGGTGCAACCCCTGGCGATTTCCCTGGCTATCAGAAGTTGGCCAATGCCGAAGTGATGAAACGCTTCGAGGATCACTGGGGTGTTGAGATTCCCAAGTGGAAGGGCACCTATGCAACCGAGTGTTTCCCCAAGATGATATCGGGCGATATTAAGGGCTTGTTCATCTTTGGCGAGGATCCGGTTCGCACCGATCCCGACACCAGCCATGTTGTTAAGGCGCTTGAAGCACTTGATTTCCTGGTAGTCGATGATCTGTTCTTAACTGAAACAGCCAAGTTCGCCGATGTCGTTCTTCCTGGTCGTAGCTACGCGGAAAAAGAGGGTACGTTCAGCAACACCGAACGTCGTGTTCAGCGAATTCGCACGGCAGTCACCATTCCTGGCACACGTCTTGATACCGACATCTTCATCGATTTGATGAATCGCATGGGGTATGCTCAGCCACAGCTTACAAGTGCCCAGATTATGGATGAAATCGCGGAGCTTACCCCAAGCTTTCATGGCATTAGCCATGAGCGGCTCGATTCAGAAGAAGTTGCGGGTCAGGGGCTGCAGTGGCCTTGCCTTGATGGGGACCATCCTGGCACACCGATAATGCACGTGGGCAAATTCACTCGTGGTTTGGGCATCTATTCGCTGGCTGATTATATTCCCTCAGCGGAGCTCCCAGATGAAGAGTTCCCGCTCATGCTTACTACGGGTCGCATCCTGTACCACTACAACGCAACTGCCATGACGGATAAAACACCTGGCTTGAACGAGATCTGCGGACATTCGTTTATCGAGATTAACTCGGTAGATGCTGAACGATTAGGTGTCTCGAACGGTGACAAGGTTCGTGTTGAAAGCCGTCGAGGGAGTATTGAATCGGAGGCGCGTGTTTCAGGCAAGACCAATCCTGGAGAAACGTGGATGCCGTTCCATTTCCAAGATGGCAACGCTAACTGGCTTACCGATGCAGCGCTCGATCGCATTTGCTCTACGCCTGAATACAAGGTGTGTGCGGTGCGGGTATCCGCATTGTAACGCTGGCCTATAACTGTTCTTCGCCCCGCCGGCTTATGAACTTCACCCCATTAATTCGGATTACCATTTTTCAATCCGAATCCTGGGAGGCAGTTCATTATGCCGGCGGGGCGTTCTTTAGGTGGGGTCTGCCTGTTTGGACGGGTAACGGTTGGTACTTCTTCTGCCTCGGTGGGGATATGGAGATAAATAACGTAGTGTTGCTTATTTGGGCGAAGGGGAGGAGAATCGGCAGCGTAACATGACAACCGAAAGGTAATGCGGCGTGAGCACTGCGGCGGAAAGCAAGAAAACCAACAGCATAGATATGCTTCATGGCCCCTTGGCTAAGAAAATCGTTCTATTTTCCATTCCCCTTGCTATTACCAGCATTTTGCAACAGTTGCTGAACTCCACCGATGCGGTATTTGCCGGCCAGTGGCTGGGCGGTGATGCGCTGGCTGCTGTTGGCGGGGTTGCTCCCATTATCAGTTTGTTTGTTGCGGTGTTCGTTGGTTTGTCGGTCGGCGTAAACGTGGTAATCGCGGTTCATATTGGGCACGATGACATCGGTAAGATCAGAGGCGCGGTACAGACTTCGGCAGTTGCCGCTGTAGTTTGCTCACTTGTTTTGGCTGTCGCCGGTGTCCTTTCGACCGATTTCATTCTTGCTGCAGTGAATATGCCTGCTGAGGCGTGGGCCGAAGGCGCGCAGTACTTGCATGTTTACTTCATCGGCATCGTTTTCTTGGTTATATACAACTTCGGTTCTGCCGTGCTTCGAGCCAAGGGCGATACGCGCCGTCCCCTGTATGCTTTGGCAATTGCCGCAGCGCTCAACATTGCGTTTGACTATGCTGCGGTGGAATATCTTGGCTTGGGCGTATTTGGCATTGCAGTAGGTACGGTTATCGCCGATGCTGTATGCGCTGCCGTTATCGTTTACTTCCTACTTACTGAAGAGGAATCCTACCGTTTGGTGCTTAAAGATTTTAGGGTTGTGGTAATCGATCTCAAAACCCTTATGCACATAGGCCTTCCTGCCGCCTTGCAGGGTGCGGTATTCGCTCTTTCCAACATTATTATCCAGGGCGAGATCAACGGCTTTGGCGCAGACGCAACTGCGGGTTCATCTGCGGCTATGAATTTCGAGTTCTACACTTACTTCTTTGTGAACGCCTTTTCCCAGGCCGCAGTTACCTTTATTGGCCAAAATTATGCGGCAGGCCAGTATAGGCGTTGCGACAAGGTCATGAAATTCTGCATGGCGGCATCGTTTGTTTCTACACTGGCATTAAGCTTGCTTTTCACTTTGGGTGGCGATCTGTTTTTGGGCATTTTCACCGCTGAAGCGGGAGCACTTTCGTTTGCCTATATTCGCTTGTGGCATGTGGAGCTGTTTGAGTTCATGCCGTGTTCGTATGAGGTCACGGCGAGCGGTATGCGTGGTATGGGTTGGTCGGTGCTGCCTACCATTGTGGTTATCGTGGGCTCATGCCTTTTGCGCATCGTGTACGTTTTCACGCTGTTCCCGCTCATTCGCTCGTTTGAGAATCTGATGCTTATCTATCCCGTAACTTGGATCGTTACGGGAGCAACTATGATCGCGCTTTACTTCTATGCGAGGAAAAAATCCTACGGAAGGCAATGACGGTTTGTACATGTTTCCTATGCGCGCATCAACGGCGTCGTGCGCTTACTCTGACGCTCATCAGGGCAATGGAGGCAACAACCAATACGATGCCGAAGATGGCGGCAGGGGATAAAATCTCGCCGAAGAACGCAACGCTTATGATGGCGGTTGCTATCATTTCTACGGAAGCGATGATGGGAACCTTGCTTGTTTCCCTTATCTTTAGAATGCCTTTGTAGTACAGCAGGTATGCCAGTGAAGTGGGAATCAGTGCCAGTAAGAATCCATAACCTATGGTTGCGCCATTGTATGATTCGGGGCATGTCCATGGCTGGAATAGAACCAGAACAGAAATTGTGGCGAACAGGTAGCTGTAAGAGCTCATGACGTAGGTATTGGTGGTGCTTCCCGCAATGCGCGTAATGATCGCCGCCATTCCGTAGGTGAACCCCGATGCAATGCCGCAGCTAACCCCTACAACCGATAGTACGTCCAGGTCAAGTTGGCCTCCCGTAGCTGCTAGCGAACAGCCTACCACGTTGATGCAGAGGGCGATAACTTTCAAAAGGGAAATACCCTCATGGAATATCAGCATCGAGAACACGGTAGTAAAAATAGGTGCAGTGTTTAGCAGCACTGCTGAAACGGCGATGCCGGCATTGGCGATTGCCATGGTGTAGAACATGTTGTAGATACCGTTGGAAACAACGCCCAGCACAGCGCAGGCAACAAGGGTTCGCTTGTCGACTATCAGCGCTTTCGGTCCGAATTTTACGGCGGTGAATGCGGTCATGATCAGAAAAGCGAAAAGCATTCGGATGAAGCTTGTGCTCGCTGCCGTTGAGCCATGCAATTCCATTAGTTTAACCAACGGTCCAACAAGTCCCCACAATATGCCTGCAGACAGAATCTGCAGGATCGCTAAGGTCTCTTTGCCAATGGCTGGCCGATTCACTGGTTTCCTCGTTCCATGGTGCCGATGCTTGCTGCTTTGGGAAGCAGGTGTAGTGATTTGCTTTATTTAGGTAAAGTGTAGCGGTAAAACGTGTTCAATCTTCTATACTCAAGTGCATTCTTTACCGTCAGTGCGTCGATCCGCTTGCGTTTTGGGCGAATCGTCAGAAAGAGGGACTTCGATGGAAACCCCATCCTCTGCTATGTCCGCCCATACCCCATCTGCAGAATGCGCTTCTCTATGCGCGGAAGGTGCCGTAAATAGCCTTCCGCTGGCAGAGATCGATATTCCCGATAGCTTACGAGGCGACCTTGCCCTGTTCCTTCGTCTTGAGCGCAAAGTGCTCGATGAGTACGATCCTGAAATTCGAGGTTTGTTCGATAAGCTTCTGCAAAGCGTCATCGCTGCAAACGAAGGCGACCCAGGAAGTGCTGCGAGCGATGAGCCCGTTGACGATCAAGGCATTCCGCTTCCTTCAACTGAGGGGAACAAGGCATTTCGCGAAGCGGTTGATCTTCTTGACATGCTTCCCATTGAGCGCGCTCAGGTAGTGGTGCGAGCATTCACCTCATTTTTCCATTTGGCCAATCTTTCTGAGGAGAACTATCGCGTTAAGACGTTGCGCGAGCGTGGTCGTGAACCCCTTCAGCAAATGGAAACCGACCCGACCAATGAGCTTACCGTTGCCTATCGCCGGTTGGTAGATGAAATGGGCGTGGGTCGTGCAACCGAATTGCTGAATCGTTTGGAGTTCCACCCAGTGTTTACGGCTCATCCCACCGAGGCGCGCCGTAAAGCGGTCGAGGGGAAAATCCGCCGTATAGCATTGCTGCTAGCCGAACGTCCTTATATGGGCGGTTCCGATTTGGCGGAAAACGAGCGTCATCTGCTTCAGGAAATAGATGCATTGGTGCGCACTTCGCCTATTTCGGTGAAGAAGCCTACGCCTGTCGAGGAAGCGGACACCATTATCGATGTGTTCGACAATACGCTCTTCACCACCATTCCTAAAATTTACCGTCGATTCGACGACTGGGTTCTTGGGGAAAAAGCGGGTCGTGTCAAGCCGGTTTGCCCGCCGTTTTTCCGCTTAGGAAGTTGGATCGGGTCCGATCGCGATGGCAATCCGAACGTAACTGCGAAGGTAAGTCGTCAGGTAGCTGCAAAATTTTCCGCTCATATGGTTTCCGCTTTGGCGGAGGCATGTCGCACGGTGGGGCGTAACCTAACTTTAGAATCGGGCTACACCTCACCTTCAGCTGAGCTCCTAAATCTCTGGAATCACCAGGTTGAAATGAGCGAAGTTCTAACCGGCCGAGCTGAGGTTATTTCCGCTTCTGAGCCGCATCGTGCGGTAATGCTCGTTATGGCGGCACGCCTCGATGCTACGGTTACGCGTAATGCCGACACGATGTATCGCTGCGTGGAAGACTTTTTGGTCGATCTTCGAGTGGTGCAGCGTTCGCTTGTTGAGGCGGGTGCAGTGCGTGCTGCGTACGGTCCTGTGCAGACGCTTATGTGGCAGGCGGAGACGTTTGGATTCCATATGGTGGAAATGGAGTTCCGTCAGCATTCAGTGGTTCATGAGCGCGCGTTGGCAGATATTCGCGAAAATGGAATTCATGGAAACTTGCAGCCTATGACCCGGGAGGTTCTTGATACGTTCCGCGCCATTGGCTCAATCCAGCGTCGTTATGGCAAGAAAATGGCCCATCGCTACATTATTTCGTTCACGAAGAGCGCTCAGCATGTTGCCGATGTGTATGAGCTGGCGCAACTTGCCTTCGCCCATGCTGAAGATGTTCCCGACCTGGATGTTATCCCCTTGTTTGAGCAGCTGGAGGACTTGGAGGGCTGTGTCGAGGTTCTGGATGAAATGCTGGAGCTTCCTGCAGTACAGCGCCGTCTTGCCCAAACCAACCGCAAGATGGAAGTAATGCTGGGATATTCGGACTCATCGAAAGACGCCGGTCCGACCACGGCAACGTTGGCATTGCATTCGGCTCAGGGCCGTATTGCCCAATGGGCAGAGCGCAATCGTATCGATCTTGTTATGATGCACGGTCGCGGCGGCGCAGTTGGGCGTGGAGGCGGGCCTGCAAACCGTGCGGTTTTGGCACAGCCGAAGGGTTCGGTGAACTGCTGCTTTAAGGTCACTGAGCAAGGAGAGGTAATTTTTGCCCGTTACGGGAATCCTGTTCTTGCCCAGCGTCATGTGGAAAGTGTGGCAGCGGCAACGTTATTGAGCTCGGCTCCTTCAATTGAGCATACCAACACTCAGATGACCAGCGAATTCTCTGGTATCGCTAAAGAGCTGGATGCTGTGGCGCATGAGAGCTATCTCGATTTGTTGAATACCGATGATTTCACCCCGTGGTTCGCTACGGTAACGCCCCTTGCCGAGGTTGGCTTGCTTCCTATTGGCAGTCGTCCAGCCAAGCGCGGTCTTGGCGCGAAATCTCTTGACGACCTACGCACCATTCCTTGGGTGTTCTCCTGGTCCCAAGCGCGTATCAATTTGGCTGCGTGGTACGGCTTCGGCGCTGCCTGCGAAAAGCTGAACGACATTGAGCAACTCCGTCGTGCCTATCGCGAGTGGCCCCTGTTTGCCACCTTTATCGATAATCTTGAGATGTCTATTGCGAAAACCGACCAGCGTATCGCGAAGATGTATTTGTGCTTAAGCGATAGGCGTGATCTTTCCGAAAAGGTATTCGATGAAATGCAGCTGACTCGCAAATGGGTTCTCTCTATTACTGGCAGCGAATGGCCTCTGGCTCAACGACGGGTATTGGGCCGCGCTGTTCGTGTGCGCAATCCTTATATTGACGTTCTTTCGCTCGCGCAGGTTCGTGCTCTTCGTGCCATTCGCGTTCGTGGCGAGGAAATGGCTGCTAAGGAAAGGGCTGATTACCTCGCGCTGATTTTATCTACCGTTACAGGAGTTTCTGCCGGTTTGCAGAATACCGGGTAAAGATCAGTCGCTCTTTCGCAGTGAAACGTTGCGAGGCACCTGGGCAGTACAAGGCAAGAAACTAGCAGTAAGTTCGTTTTTCTGTCTTGCAAGAAGATAAGGAGTGAATTATGCAGGTAGATTTCGATTCCATTCAACCTGAAACCTTTGAGCATTTTAAGGGCGGGGAAGGCTCTGTTACTACTCAGGCGTACGTTGACGGAAACAATCGGATCATGAAGGCAACGGTGCATCCGCACTCTTCCATTGGCTGGCATCAGCATAGTGGCAATTCCGAGATCGTGTACGTCTTAGCTGGCGTTGGCAAAGTGGTTGTCGAAGGCGGGGAGGAGCCTTTGGCTCCTGGTACGTGCCATTACTGCGGGGAAGGCCAGTTCCATTCTGTGGTGAATCCTAATGAGGAGGATTTAGTCGTGTTTGCTGTGGTTCCTCAGCACGGTTCCCTGTAGCCTTTGGGGCTATTTGGAGCGCTCTATTAATTTGTGATATACGTGTTCCACCATCCAGGGCTCGGTTGATGCCGTTAGGGCTTCTTCGAAGGTGAGCCAGCGCACGCCCGAGTTTTCTTCGGGTGCAATGCGTAGTGCGTCCTCTTCGCTTGCTTCGAACAAATAGGTTGCATTGAAGTGCAGGTGGGAGGGGACGTATACCCCGCGTTTCCAGTGCCCATCGACGGTAAGCGTTTCGCAGGAAAGAAGGCCTGAGTGAGCCATTTTGGCTTCGCTCAGGCCTGTTTCTTCTTCTAGCTCCTTTGCGGCAACAAGGGAAAGATCATGCATGCCATCAGCGTGGCCCCCGATCCATGACCATGATTGATAGATGTTGTGATATATCATCAGCGTTTTTGTGTGGAGGGGGTTTACGACCCAAGCTGATGCGGTAAAGTGCGCTGGCCATGCCCGATAGTAGGCCTCTTCGCGATGAGCGGCTTCGAGCAGCAGTGCGTAGTCGGCCGCTTCTTCATCGTTCTTGGGCGTAAATGATTTTAGATCTTCAATCAAGGTGGCCATAAATGGGTTCCTTTGTGGGTGGTGGATTTGGAGTAACGATTCTATTATCGCCTCTACTGCCGCTGTTTTGCGGAGCCTCGATCTTGAATTGTATATTGCGGGGCTCATTCAGCTGCGATTGGCCTTAATCGTTGTTTGGGGAATTTGAGAAAGTTCAGATAGGTACCACCTTTTGTTGATGCGTAAAGAAGGGCGGCGATAGCGTGAATAGCCTGCAAATTGCTTTCCGCTGAATACGATTCGGCGGATTAGGCGATCGATAGGTTCGGGCAAAAAGTTTTTTCAAAAAAGGGGTTGCGCGAAAAACTGGTTTCCGTATAATACTTTCTTGCGCGCGGACGTGGCTCAGCTGGTAGAGCACAACCTTGCCAAGGTTGGGGTCGCGGGTTCGAACCCCGTCGTCCGCTCCATTTGATTTCTCAAGCCGATTCGATTCTTTACGGTCGGCTTTTTTAATCGGCGACGTGGCCAAGTGGTAAGGCAGAGGCCTGCAAAGCCTTTACCCCCGGTTCGAATCCGGGCGTCGCCTCCATACGCACTCAAAAGGGATTGCACACTGTGCAATCCCTTTTTGTTTCCCGTGGGGCGTGTTAACGCTAGGCATATAGGCAGAAAAGTGTGTAAAGCTTAATCGGTGGGATATGGATAAGGCG